>Ga0247812_10000052_pt1 | contig 188481 bp, 176 predicted proteins | sample UWRJL149409B1_FD_178011 | JGI IMG/M metagenome (GOLD analysis project Ga0247812, IMG submission 178011) | Plant litter microbial communities from Arlington Agricultural Research Station in Wisconsin, United States - UWRJ-L149-409B-1 | ecosystem: Environmental > Terrestrial > Plant litter >... | reverse complement strand
AAAACTGGCTATTTGGTTTCCCGGAAGAATGATATTAGATTTGAATTAGCAGTCACGCCCAGGCAGGCTTCCGGCCCATGGGCCGGAAGCCTGCCTGGGCGTGACACAGTTTATTTTACAGACCCGAAAATTCTTTGATTCGAGCAATTCAAGTTTAGAAAGAATCAACTTAATCGTATCAGCCATTCAAATCAATGGTTCATACAAGTTCTGTTAATTCTTTCATTCTGTAAATTCTGATTCAGACAAATTCCCCACTCACTATAAACAATCTACCACATACTCTACCTGCTCTGCATGCACATCTAAATGTGTTACAAAGCGGATTCTGTGGGTATCGGTACTGTTGGCTTTAATGCCTTTTGCCGCCAGTTTTTGAAGTACAAGTTCGGCGGGCTCTACGGTATCAAACAGAACGATGTTGGTTTCTACCGGCACCACGTTGGTTACCCAATCCTGTTTGGCCAGCTCCTCGGCCAGGATCTGGGCATGCTTATGGTCTATTTTTAGGCGTTCTACATGATGATCCAGCGCGTAGATGCCGGCAGCAGCCAGGAAACCGGCCTGGCGCATCCCACCGCCCAGCACCTTACGGATACGGCGGGCGTATTTAATGGTTGCCCTATCTGCCAATAACACCGAGCCCACGGGCGCACCCAAACCTTTAGAAAGGCATACCGAAACACCGTTAAAGTACTTGCCATAATCGCGGGCGCTGTCGCCGGTATGGGCAAGGGCATTAAAAATACGTGCGCCATCCAGGTGCAGCTTTAAACCTTTATCGTGGCAAAGCTGGGCAATGGGCTTTATCTGCTCTAAAGTATAGCAGCTACCGCCACCTTTGTTAACGGTATTCTCCAGCACCACCAAACTGGTGTGCGGGTAATGAATGTTCTCGTCGTTGATTTCCGGCGCCACCATCTCTGCAGTTAATATGCCGCGGTAACCATTCAGTAAACGGGTAGATACTCCCGAGTTAAAAGCTATCCCCCCGCCCTCGTAACGGTAAACGTGAGCGGTTTGGTCGGCTATAAGCTCATCAAGGGGCTGGGTGAAGCACTTAATAGCAATCTGGTTGGTCATGGTGCCCGATGGGCAGTAGATGCCTGCTTCCATCCCGAACATGTCGGCTGCTTTTTGTTCCAGCGCGTTAACGGTTTCGTCTTCGCCAAAAACATCGTCGCCAACTTTGGCGCTCCACATGGCCTCCAGCATCCCGGCGGTAGGTTTAGTTACGGTATCGCTGCGCAGATCAACAGTCATCATATTTTAAATTATCTTATTTTAGCTGAATATATTTGCTTTTGTGCGGGCAAGTTTAGTTATTTTATTTTTTATGCCGGTGGCGAGTAACAGTAAAATCACAAATTTAGCCGGCCCGTTATTAAGTAATCAGTTCGCAACAATAAAAAAGGCTTTAACAGGTTATGAAGTTTATGTACAGGAATATTTTAACAGCATTATTTTTTATACTTACAGCTACAGCAGCCCATGCCCAAAAATGGCAGCCTGGTTATTTCATCGATGTTAAAGGCGTAAAATCTGCCGGGCTTATCCGCGCTAACCCGGGCGGCAGCGGGCCAATTAAAAACGAAGGCTTTATTGAGTTTAAGGATGGCGAAAAAACCAACCCCTATAAACTTAGCACCAGCGACCTGCAATCTTTTGTGGTAGGCCGGGACAGCTTTGTGGTAGCACATGCACCCGGTAACGAAACCTGGGCCAAAAAAGACCTTGATTTTGTACGCGTAGTGGTTGATGAATCGGTAAAGATCTATGCTACACGCGGCGCAGGTAAAGGCGGTGGCAGTGGCATCCATGTTTCGCCGGGCTTTGGTTTAAGCACGGGCGGCGGTTACGGCACCAATTACGGCGGCGGCCTCGGCATCTCGCTTGGCGGCGGTGGTGGCGGCGGCGGTAAAAGCAAGGTAAGCTATTATTATGGCAGTAACACGGCTACCATGCAGCACCTCACCAACGAAAACTTTGTAGATGTAATGAGCGAAGCCATGGGCGACGAACCAGAAGTGGTGGAGCGCCTGCGTGCCAACCAGTTTGCTTTGGGCAACATAGATAAACTGGTAGAATATTTTAACAAGGTAAAGGCTTCGCATAAGTAAACCGGTGTATTTTCTTTAAAAGTTCGTTATTGTTTTATAATGGGACACAAGATAAAAAGAGACACAAGATTTTGTGTCTCTACATGGAAGATATTGCGCCTACCGCCATGCTTTTAAAAGAGACACAAGATTTTTGTGTCTCTAAAGGGAAAATATAATGTAGAGGCGCAATATCTTGCGCCTCCCACCATGCGAATTTTATCCTGTGGCGGCCAGATAAAGTATAAAAAAAATCATTGCTCAACAAATGAATAAATCGATAGCTATAGATATGGACGGCGTACTTGCCGATGTAGAACAGCAATTTTTAGACTGGTACCACCGTGATTTTGGCATCCGTTACGACCGCAATTACCTGATAGGTAAAGATAACCATAACGCATTTCACGAGCCGGGCATTATGCGTAAATTTGTTGTTTCGCCCGGTTTTTTCCTGGATATCCCGGTAATGACCGGCGCAGTTGAGGCCGTGCAAAAGCTGATGGAAAAGTACGAAGTTTATATTGTATCTGCTGCCATGGAGTTCCCCCTGAGCCTGCCCGAAAAGCTAAGCTGGCTAAACCTGCACTTCCCCTTCATCGGCTGGAAGAATATCATCTTCTGCGGCGATAAAAGCATCATCAATACCGATTATATGATAGATGATTACCCCAAAAACCTCGATACGTTTAAAGGAAAGCCTATTATGTTTACTGCGCACCACAATACTGAATTAACCCATCACACCCGCGTAAACAACTGGGCAGATGTACTGGAACTATTTAAGGCAGAGCCTGCTTGATCAGGTCAATTATAGCACTGACTTTATCGCATCCACTATTTCGTTAATAATTTCCGGCAATCTGATGATCCGCTCGTGCCAGGCACCGGGATGGTTTATGGTTTTAATGAAGGGGCGTGTGGCTAAAAATTCCTGCAGGTAAGCATAAGGCGATATCAGGTCGTGTTCATCATAGATGAGCAGATGGTTTAGCTGCTCGCTAAACTGGTACAGATCGTACTGGTTATAATAAGATGCGGGTACGCCTACCACTTCTTCAAAACTTTTAAGATAAATTTGCTGCGATGCCGGCGACACCCCTGCTGCCGACATGCTGGCCTCAAAGTGCTCCTGCAGCCTGATAAGCGGCGCGATGCTAATGAGTAACGACGGGGTACCCCAGTTTGCGCCACAGCCATTACATTGGTAATGCCCCCAAGCGAGTGGCCTATCATTACATCCGGCTTGCCGTAGTGTTTAATAATAGCGGCAACGGCATGCACGTAAAGCTCCAGGTTAGATAACTCCCCCTCCGAACTGCCATTCCCCGGTGCGTCAAAAGCTATAATTTCTGTGTCTGGAATTTCCCTTAAAGCTGTTATTAACTCGCTGAAGTCGGCCGCTTTTGAGCCCCAGCCATGAGTAATTATTATGCGCTTTGAACCGCTGCCCCATTTAAACGTGTTGAATAGCAGGTCCCTTTTAACAAAAAACTCATCCAGCGCGTAAAGGCTATGCTTTTCGCTTTCATCCAGTAATTGCTGTTGCCGCATGCGCACCGGCATTTTTGGCGAGTAGCAGATGAGCTGCCACAGCAGGTCGTTCAATCCCGGCGAATCATCTGTACTGGCTTTAACGGTTTGTATGATCTGTTTTAGTTTTTTCATGATAGATGGGGGGCAGCGCTGCGCCAAAACTATAAATAAATCTATTACGCGCCCCACGCCCGGCATAAACTTACTTTAACCAAACAGTACCAATTTATGGCATCGCAACCAACAAGTTTGCCCAATTACTGTTAACCCTCCAAAGAATAATATTTGCTATGGATTTTACAATTGAGCTGAATGACCTGATGAGTATGGTGGTATCTATAATTTGCGGCGGCATCATCGGGTTCGAGCGGGAGTATAAGAACAAATCAACCGGGTTCCGTACCATTATGCTGATCACGCTCGGCTCTACCATATTCTCCATTGTATCCCGCCACGGTGCCGGTGCAGACGACAGGATCAGCGCCAATATCATTACCGGCATTGGCTTTATTGGTGCAGGGGTTATCTTTAAAGATAAAATGTCGGTAATGGGCTTAACAACCGCCGCCGTTATCTGGACCTCGGCGGCCATCGGCATGACCACCGGTATAGGCTATCATTCCCTCGCCATTGTATTCACGGTGATCACATTGATCATCCTGGTATCGGTAGAAAAAATAGAGGTACTGATTGATAATATGCAGAAGAGCAAAATTATCAACGTTAATTTCTCTTCTGATGATATTAGTCAGCTTTTATTGCTCGAAGAAAGAGTTAAGGCGCAAAAACTAAAAAGCAAACGGCTGCTATTATATAAGGACAGCCGGCAACTATGCGCCGTGTTGCAGATCTCCGGCGAACGCAGGAAATTTGAATTATTGAGTATTGAAATGGTAGAGATGAAGGAAATTGAAGATTTTCATTAAGCAGCAATTTTAATGCTTATCATCGTTCCATAACACCGGATGCTCTATACTTTCCGGCTGGATAATTACAAAACGCACCAGGTTAAACTCTGCCTTAATTACATCGCGAATGCGGTCTACAGCCCGGTTGATGTCTTCCGTATCCATGTCATCTTTAAAGGCTACGATCAGCATGAGCAAAACCTCCGTTGGCGATTGGTAGGTTGATAGGATATGCAGCACTTTATCAACATGCTCGTCGCCTTCTACAATCTGGCAGATCTTCTCGCGGGTTTGGGTAGATACTCCCTCGCCCATCAGCAGGCTGCGGCTTTCGCGTGCCAGTATGGCCGATACCACAACCAGTATTAAACCTACCAATAACGACGCCACGCCATCCAGGTATGGCAGGTTAAATTTATGCGCCAGGTAAACGCATATCAGCACAATAAATAAACCGGCCACAGCGGCGGCATCCTCAAACAGTACCAAAAAACTGGATGGATCTTTACTTTTTACAACAGCCTGCCACCATGGGGTATCGCCACGTAATCGGTTAAATTCCTTTGCGGCTATAACCAGCGAAGTGCCCTCAAATATGATAGATAACCCTAATACGTAGTAATTGATAGTAGGGTCGCCCAGTTTTTCAGGCTCTATAATATGCGAGATACCCTGATAAATGGAGATGCCCCCACCTAAACCAAAGATCATGATAGATACAATGAACGACCAGAAATACAGTTCCTTACCGTAACCGAACGGGTGCAGCGCATCGGGCTTCTTCTTACTGCGATGCAGCCCGAGCAGCAATAAAAGTTCATTAACGGTATCTACCAGCGAATGCACGCCTTCGGCCACCATAGCGGCGCTGTTACTGATGCCGCCGGCAATAAACTTGGTTATCGAGATCAGCAGGTTAGCCGCCAGCGCAGCATAAATAGATGTTTTAGATGATGCCATACTATAGCCTAATAATAAGCTAAGCGGGCGTTTGTTTGCTAAAAGATAAAATTATTAATCTATCGGCAGCTTAAACCAAAAGCGGCTACCTTCGCCCCATGTACTGTCTACCCCTATTTCGCCATTGTGGCGTTTGATGATCTCCGAGCTGATGTACAAACCCAAACCCAGGCCCGAGAACTGGTGACCCAGGCCGTCAACCCTATAATACCTGTCGAACAAATGCGGCAGCTTTTCAGGGTTGATACCTATGCCGTAATCCTGTACATAAACCACCGCGTTGTTGCCCTCTTTAACAAAGGAAATATCTATCCGGTTAGATTGCGGCGAGTATTTAATGGCATTGTTTACCAGGTTCACCAGTACCTGATCTATCCGGCGATAATCGGCATAAACCATCAGTTCCTTGTCGCCGCTTATCTCTACCTCGTGGTTGCTGGTATGGCTCAGGTGGTCGCAGCTATCGGTAATGAGTTCGGAGAGGTTAAACCGGGTTTTATTTAAGGCAAGCTGACCTTGCTGTAGTTTAGTAACGTTTAAAAGATCATCCAGCAGATGCACCAGTTTATTTAAGTTGTTACTGGCCTTGCCCACAAACAGGCGCACCTTATCTGTAACCAGTTCGGTTTTTATCAGTTTCTGCAAGATCTGCATCGATGCATTGAGCGATGTGATTGGTGTTTTTAATTCATGGCTGGCAACACTGATGAACTCATCCTTACGTACTTTTATATCATATTCATCCGTAATATCCTGCAAAATTCCGCTAAAACGGTGGGCGTTCCCCTCCTCGTCAAAAGCGGCCCGTCCTTTAGCTTTTACAACCCGGCGTACGTTATCAATTGGGTTTATAATGGTATATTCTACATTGTAATTACCATCAGAACCGGGGCGCATGGCATCTTTTATAGCTGCTGCCACCCGTTCTCGGTCTTCTTCGGCCATTACGTTGATGGCGCTTGGCAGGTCTATTTCATCCGTTGCCTTTAGTCCAAACCAGCTTTTCAACCTGTTGTTACCAATGAATTTATTGGTAGCGGGGTTCAGGTCCCAGGTACCCAGGTCGGCTGCCTCAATGGCAAATTCAAGCTCCTTTTTGGCATCCTGTATAGATTTGTATGTTTCTATCCTGTTGGTGGTTTCGGTGCATATTACCAAAACACCATCAGTTTTGCCATAATCGCCCACTACGGGGCTGTAGCTAAATGTCCAGTAAACATCTTCCAACTGGTTATTCCTCAAAATAGGGATCAGCTGATCTTCGCTCCAGGTAGATTCGCCCTCGTTCAGTACTCTTTCTATAAGCGGGTGAATCACCGGCCAGATCTCTTTCCAGCATTGCTGCCCCTTTTGCCCTAAGGCCCTCGGGTGCTTGCCGTTGTTGCCTAAACTTGGTCGGTAGGCATCGTTATAAAATTGGATAAGATCCGGCCCCCACCATAAAAACATGGGGAACTTAGATTTAAGTATAATGCTGACAGTGGTTAACAGGCTTTGCGGCCAGGTATCCGGCGTGCCTAAAGAGGTTTCGGCCCAGTTGAAGTTCCGGGTAAGCTCCCCCATTTCGCCCCCGCCTTGCAGGTATATTTCGTAAGATCTCAGGGAGGCAGGTTGCGACATATAAAGTTAGATGGATTTTAAACAGGGTTTAAAGGTATATGTTTTAACGATAATTTAATTTTCTTCTTACGTTGCTGCCTGTAACTTTTTCATTTCAAACTTCAGCAAGGCGTAAATAATTAGCATATTTAAAGCTTACGTGTACCCGTTTATGAAAAAATTACTGCTACCTGTATTATTTGTATTTGCCTGCCTTGGCGCGTCGGCCCAAAAGGTATCCAAAAAACCGTTAAACCATACCGTGTACGATGGCTGGCAGAGCATTGCCAACGAGCGCATTAGTAATGATGGTAAATGGATAATGTACGTTGTAAAACCACAGGAAGGCGATGCCAGCCTGGTTATCAGTACTTCAAAAAACATCAATAAGTTCAGCGTTCCGCGTGCGGATACCGCCCGCATCACGGCCGATTCTAAATACGCAGTGTTCCTCATCAGGCCATTCTTTAAAGATGTGCGCCAGGCGAAGATCAAAAAGAAAAAGCAATCGGAATTTCCTAAAGATACACTGGGCATAACCGTATTGGGTAAAAATATAATTGAAAAGATCCCCGCTGTTCGTTCCTTTAAAATAGCCGATAAAGCATCGGTACTGGCTTACCTTTCCCCTGCCGATACGGTAAAGAAACCCGCTGCAGGCGATACTTCTAAAAAAGCAGTAGCAACCACCATTGCCCCGCCTGTAAAAGAAGGCGCCGAACTCACCGTACAAACTTTAACCAACGGCAAAAAACGTAGCTTTAATTACGTAAGCGAATACCAGCTGAGCAAGAACGGCAAGCTGCTGGCTTTCTCGGTAACCGCGCCTGAAAAATCAAAAACGGTTGTATCGGGGTTGTTTGTGTATGATATTGAACGCGATACGCTAAAATCCATAAGCACCGGCCGCGGTAATTACAAAAACATAACCTTTGATGATGCCGGCAAACAACTGACCTTTACTGCCGAAAAGAACCCGGAAAAAGCTTTGGTAAAACCCTTTAAGCTGTACTACTATACTTTAAATAAAGACAGCGCCGAGGTGCTTGCCCAGGCAAGTTCTATTGGCATGGCAACCAACTGGGCGGTAAGCGGCGACGGTCGCGTTTATTTCAGCAAAACCGGCGCTAATTTGTATTTCGGCACCGCGCCTATCCCAAAACCTGCCGATACCACCATTGTAGATTTTGAAGTGGCCCGCCTGGATATCTGGAACTATAAAGATGATTACCTGCAGCCTTACCAGCTAAAGAACCTGCAGCGCGACCTGAAACGCAGCTACCTTGCGGTGATACGCCCGGCAGATAATAACCGCAAACTGGTGCAGTTGGGTGATGACAATATCCGCGATGTATTCGTTTCTGATAACAACGATGCGCCGTTTGTTTTGGGACTAAGCGATACCGGCACCCGTGTACAATCGCAATGGGAAGGCGGCAGTAGCCAGCAAGCTTTTTTGATTAGTACCCAAACTGGCAAACGTGTGCTCATTAACAGCCGGTTGAAGGGCCGTTACAGTATTTCGCCAAACGGTAATTATGTAGCCTGGTTTGATGCCAAAGACCAAAACTGGCACAGCTACGCCATTGCTACCGGCAAAAAAGTTAATTTAACCGCGGCTACCGGTGTAAAAATGGGCGATGAGGAAAACGACGTGCCCGATGATCCATCGGCCTATGGTATTGCCGGTTGGGAGCAGGATGATAAGAGCATATTGATCTACGACCGTTACGATATCTGGAGCGTTGACCCTGCAACGGGCGAGGTTGTTAACTTTACCAACGGAGCAGGCCGTAAAAACAAGCTCATCTTCCGCTACAATACTGCCACGGCCGACGAAAAGTTTATCCCCTCTAAAAAAAATTTGTGGCTGATAACCCAGAACGAAAACAACAAACAATGGGGATATTACAAAAAGCAACTGGGTGCTGTAACCCCTCCGGAGAAAGTAATTACCGCGCAGCTGGGCTACAGTAGCTTACAAAAAGCCAAAAATGCCGATAACTTCATCTACACCAAATACAGTTACACGCAATCTCCGGATCTGTACGTATCATCAGACCTGAAAACCGAAACTAAGTTGAGTGCCATTAACCCACAGCAAGCCGGTTATAATTGGGGCACTGCTGAACTGGTTCAGTGGACTACCCCTAAAGGTTACCATTCCAAAGGTATCCTGTACAAGCCGGAAGACTTTGACCCGGCCAAAAAATACCCGATGATTGCGTATTTTTATGAAACGCTAAGCGAAGGTTTATATACCTACATCCCCCCTGCACCTACCCCTTCCCGCCTGCCAATCTCGTGGTTTGTAAGCAACGGTTATTTGGTGTTTGCGCCGGATATCCATTATCAGGATGGCCACCCCGGCGCCTCGGCGGTGGAATACATTAACTCGGGTGTAGAGGCATTAAAGAAAAACCCCTGGGTTGATGGCACCCACATTGGTATACAGGGGCAAAGCTGGGGCGGTTACCAGGTGGCTTACCTTATTACCCAAAACAACATGTACGCCGCGGCATGGGCCGGTGCACCCGTTGCCAACATGACTTCCGCTTACGGTGGCATCCGTTGGGAAAGCGGCGTAAACCGCCAGTTTCAGTACGAGAAAACCCAGAGCCGCATAGGTGCTACCCTGTGGGAGAAACCGGAATTGTATGTAGAGAACTCGCCCCTGTTTCATCTGCCAAAAGTGAATACCCCGGTAGTAATTATGAGTAACGATGCCGATGGCGCTGTACCATGGTACCAGGGTATTGAAATGTTTACCGCACTGCGCAGGCTGGGAAAACCCGTTTGGCTGCTGCAATATAACGACGAAGCCCACAACCTTGTAAAACGCCAGAACCGCAAAGACATCAGCATCCGCGAAGCGCAGTTTTTTGATCATTACCTAAAAGGCGCGCCAATGCCGGTATGGCTCAGCAAAGGCGTTCCTGCAGTTGATAAAGGCAAAGATTGGGGTTTTGAATTGGAGAAATAGTTGTTAGTAGGCTGTTTATAGTGTGTGCTTGTCTTAATAAATTCGTAAAAAAAACACCCGATCAAGGGTGCACACTTGATCGTAATTCATGGCAAGTGTCCACACTTTGCGAGTACGATTTTGTAGTACTTTGATGAGTAGCAGTCTGCTTTTGGCCGCAGAGGCCCATTACTTTTTGTTGCACCAAAAAGTAACAAAAAGTGCTTTTCACAGTAAGGCTTCTTTGCGCACAAGGCCTTTGCCCTGCAGACCGGGCAGAACCACGGGCTGGGAAAGTTTGCCCCTTTGCTTCGCACGCGCTTGCCCGCGCTTTTGCAAAATATCCCTATGCCCCTGCAGCCGCACGAGGCCACCATTGTTCTGCCCGCCATCACCCGAAGCTGAACTGCGAAGAAATAAATAGTAAAGAGAAGACTTTCACTTAAAACGCTAAAGAAGAGAGAAATTCTGTCAATTCTAAAAATTCGTTTAATTCGAGTTCAGACAAATAATGAGCGGCAGTCTGCTCTTGGCCGCAGATGCCTATTAAGTTTTTCGTAGTTGTTTGTTTTTTAAGGTACTCAAGAGGGCTTCGCCGTTTGTTGCACCAAAGTAACAAAGTGCTTTTTCACTTAGGCTTCTTTTCCGCACAGGCCTTTGCCCTGCAGACCGGGCAGAACCACGGGCTGGGAAAGTTTGCCCCTTTGCTTCGCACCCACATGCCCGCGCTTCTGCAAAATATCCGTATGCCCCTGCAACCGCATGAGGCCACCATTGTTCTGCCCGCTCTCACCCGAAGCTGAACTGCCAAGAAAGAAATAGTAAAGAGAAGACTTTCACTTAAAACGCTAAAGAAGAGAGAAATTCTGTCAATTCTAAAAATTCGTTTAATTCGAGTTCAGACAAATTATTTGAGCCCGAAGAACCCAACGAAGCCCTCCAAAACCGGCATCAGTAACGCACGGGGGGCACTGTCTCTGAAACACCACTAACTTTAATAGTGCGGAACGTGGCCGGCACTTTTCTTTGGTTACTTTCTTTTGGTGCCAAAAGAAAGTAACTACCACTGACGATCATAATTCACTCACATAAATAAAGCACCAAATAACTGTTATCAAACCCAATAATAGATCTTATTATTTCAAATAATAATGCCTGATGCAATTCAACCTGTCATCCAATTCATAAACCCATGGTGTTGCTGTGGGGATATCCAGTTTAGAAACATCCTCGTCGCTTAGGTTTTCAATGTATTGGATCAGGGCACGTAAGCTGTTGCCGTGGGCGCAGATGACCACTTTTTTACCTTCACGGATAGCGGGGACTATGGATTCGTGCCAGAAGGGTAAAGCCCTGTCCATGGTTTCGCTCAGGTTTTCAGTTAAAGGTAGCTCACGGTAAGTGAGGTCGTTGTAACGCAAATAATGGCCGGGGAACCGCTCATCCTGCTCGGTAATGGCAGGCGGGTGTTCGTGCGGGTCGCGGCGCCATTTATGAACTTGTTCCTCACCGTATTTTTCGATGGTTTCTGCCTTGTTTAGGCCTTGCAGGGCGCCGTAAAAGCGCTCGTTCAGCCGCCAGGATTTATGCACCGGGATCCACAGGTGCTCCACCTCTTCCAACACAAAGTGCATGGTTTTAATGGCCCGCTTCAATACCGAGGTAAAACCGATATCAAAAGTGTAATCGTGTTTTTTTAGTAACTGCCCCGCCCGGATGGCTTGCTGCAGGCCTTCTTCGGAGAGGTCTACGTCCGTCCATCCTGTAAATCGGTTCTCTTTATTCCAAACGCTTTCGCCGTGGCGAATTAAAACCAGTTTCTGCATATATAAATGTATTAACGCCTGTTAGCCATTTCGGTTTAAATATACTTGCTATTTAATTGTAATTAAATTAGATTGCATGCATAAACCAAAAATTAAAACCTTTTAGCAAAATGATTCCAACTACACCAGTTGTTGTGAAGGATGGCATAGCCAACCCTGCACCACTCGGCCTGTGCGCCTTCGGCATGACCACCGTATTACTCAACATCCACAATGCCGGATTTTATGAAATGAACACCATGATATTGGGCATGGGGATCTTTTACGGCGGACTGGCACAGGTTATAGCCGGCGTTATCGAAGCTAAAAAGAACAACACCTTTGGTTTAACCGCCTTTACCTCCTACGGCTTCTTCTGGTTATCGCTGGTTGGTTTAATTGTAATGCCCAAACTGGGCTGGGGAACCAAACCAACTGAAGGTGCTATGGTGGCTTACCTCAGCATGTGGGGATTTTTTACCTTCTGCCTTTTCTTCGGCACACTAAAACTAAACCGGGCGCTGCAATTTGTATTCGCATCATTAACCGTATTGTTCTTTTTACTGGTAGCAGGTGATGCAACCGGTAATAAAAGCATTACCACGCTGGCCGGGTACGAGGGCATCATCTGCGGCTTATCAGCCATATACACTGGTATAGCAGGTGTTATGAACGAAGTTTACGGCAGGGTAGTAATGCCAATTGGCACGGTAGAAAGTAAATAAGGGAAATTATTGAACAGTACATCAAAAATTTAAATTAATCATAAAAACCTGTTTAATAATTAATTATATTTAAAAATGAAAGCTTTACTTTAGTGTTCAACATGTTCAAAAGTGTTCACCCAAATAAAAATGAACACCTGTTTATACACACTCATTAGGCTGCTAAAACATTAAATTTTCTTTGCTAAATTGCGCAGGTGAAAGATTATAAAAAATATTATATCCTCCCGGCAACGCCTGAGGAACTTTATATGGCGCTTACTAACCCTATAACCATTCAGTTATGGACGGGCGAAGAAGCCGAAATGTCTACCCTGCCCGGCTCAGAATTTTCTATGTGGGAAGGCAGCATTGTAGGCAAAAACCTGGAGTTTGAAGAAAATAAGAAAATTGTACAGCAGTGGTATTTCGACGGGCAGCCTGCGGAATCCATCGTTACTATAAAGCTTCATGATGATAAGCATGGTACATCTGTAGAACTAAAACACACCAACATCCCCGATGAAGATTACAACGACATTGTAGATGGCTGGAACGATGCCTACTTCGGCAGCCTGGAAGATTTCTTTGCAGAGGGATAGGTAGAGAGTCAAGAGACAAGATAAGAACTGAAAATTTAAATCTAAACAAAGAGCCCCGACCAATTTGGCCGGGGCTCTTTGTTATTATTAGGTGTCTTGAATCCTGCTTCTTATATCTTGATTCTAACTAACCCTTAGTATAAAGTGAACTCTACACGACGGTTTTGCTGACGACCTGCTGCTGTTTTGTTGGTAGCAATTGGCTGGCTTTCACCGTAACCTGTAGCTTCTATACGTGATGCATTTGCACCCTGGCTTACTAAGTAAGCTTTGATAGCTTCTGCGCGGTCTTTAGATAACCTTAAGTTTAAGGCATCAGAACCGGTATCATCTGTATGGCCTGCTAATTTTAAGCTGAAGTTTTTATCAGTTAATAATTTAGCAACCCTATCTAAGCTTGGGTAAGATTTCGCACGGATGGTAGCTTTACCTAAGTCGAACTCTAAATTGTTGATAGCGTCTTTAACTACACGTCTGTCTTCTTCAGTTACAATAACAACCGGTTTTGCAAGCGGGCAACCAGAACCATCAACTTTTTGGCCAGCTGGTGTGTTAGGGCATTTATCGTAGAAATCTGGCACACCATCAGCATCGCTGTCAACAGTAAACCTTGCAAGGTTAGCGTTGGTAGCATCCAGGTCGCTGCGTAATTTAGCGTTAGCTGCTTTTTCAGCATCTATCTGCATTTGTAACTGGTTTTTGGTGTTTTGGTTTTCCCACAGGTATTCGGTACGCATAGAGTTTACCGGGTTATGTGTAGCCAATTGTGGTTTTTTGCTTTTGCCTAATGCAAACTCTAAACCGATGTGGCCGTATGAGAATTTATCAGCTCCGCCACCAAGGTTTAAACCGTCAAAGTTGTCAGATTGTACAAAGTTAACCTGGTAACCCATGTCTAAATTAACACCGCCACCCAGGTTGAATTTTAAACCTGCGCCAACCGGGATAAATACCTCGCGGGTGCTTTCGTCATTTGCTTTGTAAGCAACAGAGGTACCTGCGGTTGTATTTAAAGTAGTTTTGTAATTTGCAACACCACCACCTAATGTAACATAGGGTTGGATAGCGCCTTTCTGGTGGCGCCAGTTAATGTTTGCTAAGGTAATATTTGCGCTTAATGCCGCGCTCCATTGTAAATTTGTTTTATAGCTTTCTAACCCAGTCCCTGGCTGTGCATTTTTACCTTTTACCTGGCCTCTAAGGAAATCCGCTTGTAAGCCAAATGAAGGTAATATTTGTTTTTTAATGTAACCGCCGTAGCCAAATTCTGCCTGCGGTGTTCTGAAATCCTGCTTATCCTTAGTTCCGAAAATTGTATATGGGGTTAAAACACCACCGTGTACACCTATAGACCATGTACGGAACGAATCGCCGCCCGAGAATGGTTTTACGTAATCTTTTGTGTTCAATGTATCGGGGGACTGCGCGAATAATTTACCGCCTACCATTAAGCCGGTTAACAGCAAGGTGGTTCTTTTTAAATTTGTTTTCATGTTGTATGAGTTTAAATCAGTCTGCTATAATGTACAGCAGATTGATATCCGGTAGGCAACATTAGTGCCAGTGCAGTATAAATACGTTTTGACGTCGTTTTAATACTAACAACAGGCCGGAATAAAGCCTCAACAATAAACTATCAATCAACGTATTAAGTGCTATGCTATCAACCCAAATATGAATACCATATTTTAAAGATGAAATTTTTATGAAATTTTAAATTGTGAATGTAATACTATACGCTTTTTTGAAAATTTAGTATTAAATGGCAGATTATTGGGGCCGAAAGATAGTGTAAACAGCGCACGAAATGCTATGTAAAGAAATCTGTTCTTAGGCCATTACAGCAATAGTATTAAACAACTGTAAGGCGAGTTGAGCATCGCCGGTTATTATGGATTTTTTAAGGGCATCCTGAGACTTGATAGCTTTTGTGAAGAAGCGCCAGGCAACATCAGGTTTAATGATAATAGCAGTATCCGGATTTTCTTTAGACGGGGATTTGCTGAGTTGCCATTTATCCGAAAATCGTAATAGGAACCATTCACCGCCGGCTTCGGTACTGATAGTGATACGGATAAGCGTATCGGCCGGGGCGGCTACATCCCTGTATGCATGCGGCAGTGCGTACATAAATGTATCTATGCAAGGGTAAAAAAGTTCTTTGGTGATGAGTCCCGGCACGCCCACCGCATCGCGAATCTGTTGCTGATGATGCCACTTTTCGGTGTACTCCCGTGCTATATTGAACCAGTTGAGCGAGGTATCCTCCCCTGCCCATGCCACCGGGTACATTGCCGGCGCAAAGGGATCGAGCGTGTTCAGGTATTCTACATATTGTTTCCCCGTAATTTCTAATTGCTGGGTAAGTACTTGGGGACTAATCCGTTTCATCGCTTTTACCCAAACGGCGTTTAATTGGTTCAAGTAATCAACCAGATCCTGATAGCTGTTTATTTGCGGCGGGGCATCGTTGCTTTGATAGCCGTTTAAGGCAGCAATGGCGCGTACATTACCATCAAGCAGGTGGGCGGCAATGTCTTTTACATTCCAAAGACGGGCAACAGTAGGTTTGTGCCAGTCTTCGGGTGTTAAACTTTTAAGTAACTGTACCAGCATTGCATCCAATACCGGGAAAAGATGAAGCGTTGGTACAGGGATGCGGTTCATTATATTATTCGGCAGGATGAAGGATCACTTTCCATTTAATATCGGCATCGGCTTTATATAAAGTAGCAGCAACCGAGCAATATTTACCAAGCGATAGTTCAACCGCCTTGTTGGCTTTGTCTTCATCAATAATTCCGTATAGGTGGAACTCCAGTTCTATATTTTGCCATAATGATGGCTCTTTTCCTGCTTCACGTTCGCCGTTGATCACCATTTCGTACTTCTGCACATCCTGGCGTTGTTTACGCAGTATGGCAATCACATCGATGGCCGAGCAGCCGCCCAGGCCCATCAAAAGCATTTGCATCGGGCGAACGCCAAAGTTTTCGCCGCCGCTTTCGGAGCTGCTGTCCATCCGCACGGTGTGTCCGTATTCGTCGCTGGCTTCAAAGCCATATTCGCCGCTAACGCGAGATAATTTTATAGTAGGCATATGCTTATAAATATGCAGCTAAGTTAATAAATTATGATTGAACAAAAACGAAGCGGCGTGTAGTGAGCGGGTAATAAAAGCATGCTAAGAACTGCGGATAGTAATATTATTGTGGTAATAATATAGGCTGTATTATTAATTGGCAAAAATCATTACTATTGGTAAAGATTAGTACGCTTAAAAAATGAAAAAAATCCTCCTTACTGTAATATTGTTTTGTTCTGGCATAGTATGTTTCGCTCAAAGTAGCCTGATATCTTACGATGACCTTAGCTATCTGCTGCATAATAATATCAATAAGGCAGATACTTTTTTTGTTTCTAAAGGATATACGCTTGTAAAAAAGGACATTAAGAAGAATACCCGTAAGTACACTTTAACTATACAGGGCGGTACATTTAATAACGTAAACCTGCGCACCGATGGTAAACGCCTGTTTTTGGATATAGAAACCAACGAAATTCAACAATATAATCTTATTTACAACTCCATTGCGAATTACCTTAATAAAGCCAGCTCTACGGTAGATGTACAAGCCTTTACCGTTAAAGATCTCGGCAGTATTTATATAATGGTTACCGATGCTGTTCCTTACAACCCCATGCGGCGGAATTACGATATCCAGATCATTTCCGACAAAAGCATCACTGCCTACAACTAAACCAATTGATTTAAATGGTGCTGCATATGCGCTATATAATCCTTCCACTATAAATTCTACAGTATTGTATACAGGCTCGCCTTTGTTGTTATTGCAGGTAACCTGCCAGCGATTTGCCGGATAGTTATCTAATACACGTACAATTTGCAGGTTAACCAGATTCCAAAGCAGCAGCAGCTCGGCCGAATCGGCAATGTTATAATGCTGGGCTTTCACCCATTCGTCCTGCTGGTAAATCAATTTAAATTCTTCTTCAAAAGTGCAGCGCACAAAACGCTGCAGGTTGATGTGCGCACTATCTATTAAATGGCCAATGATCTCTTTGTTGCTCCACTTACCCTTTGCGCACTCATTTTCCCAGTTAATATACAGAATTTTATTATCAGTAAAATCAATTATAACGTTATGCAATTGGCTGGCAAAAGGGTTCATTTTAGTGTGACTAAGGATTAAAATTGATTTTAAATATGCTGAATCCCGATATATTATTCAAAATAAATTATCTTCAAGCCTTTAAATACTTTTATGGCCCTTAACTACATCTGGATAGCTTTCTTTTTAATAGCGTTTGTAATTGCGCTTTGCAAACTTATTTTTTTGGGCGATGTAGATGCTTTTAAAGTACTGGTAGATGGCATGTTCGATATGTCGAAATCATCCGTTATGGATATTGCCCTGCCCCTTGCCGGCAATATGGTGCTATGGCTGGGTATTATGAATATTGGCGAACGCGCCGGCGCCATGAATTTTTTAGCCCGCATAGTAGGCCCGTTCTTAAGTCGGTTATTCCCCGGGGTACCTAAAAACCACCCGGCAAACGGCCAGATGATGATGAACTTTTCGGCCAACCTGCTGGGGTTGGATAATGCCGCAACACCACTGGGCCTTAAAGCCATGGGTAGCCTGCAGGAGCTTAACCCGGATAAAGAAACCGCATCTAACGCGCAGATAATGTTTTTGGTGCTGCATACATCAGGCTTGCAATTGCTGCCTGTTACTATTATAGCACAGCGTTTTATCCTGCACGCAAAAGACCCGGCAGATGTTTTTATCCCTTGTATTATAGCCACTTATGTAGCTACCGTTGTAGGTTTGCTTGCCGTTGCTATCAAACAAAAAATAAACTTATGGGATAAGGTGATCATCGCATGGCTGGGGGGCTTAACTGTTTTTATTACTTTGCTGGTATGGTTTTTCACCACGCAGTTAGATAAAGAACATATCGCCATTGTATCAAAAGTGGTAAGCAATACCTTATTATATTCCATCCCGGTAGTTTTTATCCTTGGTGGTTTGCGTAAAAAGGTAAACGTGTTTGAAGCATTTATAGATGGCGCCAAAGGCGGGTTTGAAGTATCTGTAAAGATTATCCCTTATCTGGTAGCTATGCTGGTTGCCATCAGTGTATTCCGCAGCTCGGGCGCGTTAGATTATTTAAATAACGGTGTAAGATGGGCTTTCACACAAACCGGCATAGATACCCGTTTTGTAGATGCCTTGCCGGTTGCCTATATGAAACCACTCAGCGGATCGGGCTCTAAGGCCATGATGATAAGCACTATGCAAACTTACGGCCCTGATAGTTTTGCAGGCAGGCTTGGCTCGGTGTTCAACGGATCTGCCGATACTACGTTTTTTATAGTGGCCCTGTACTTTGGCTCGGTTGGCATCAAAAAATCTCGATATGCCATCCCAGCCGGCCTCATTGCCGACCTCGCCGGGGTAATTGCAGCCATATTTATTTCATATTTATTTTGGGGATAAACCGCTAATAATTACCACCATTAACGATAATAACTCTACTGTTAGATGGTAAAATTTAGCTTATGGTTAAATTATATAAATTCCGAAACTAAAAAATATCTTTTTCGTATAACGCATTATTAACTTTTGAGTTAGTGCTCTAATAAATTGTAACTATTGTGTTATTTTAGCGTCTGCGTTAGAATATTTGAATCGAAAAAGGCTTGATGGATAAAATTTTTACAAAAAAAATATTTCTTATTGTATTTTTTTGCGGCTTAATAATATCTGCCGCCAAGGCTCAAACTATCACCATTGGAACGGTATCTCCCGGCCCGTATGGATTAGGCTCTACCATTGCTGTTCCCTTTAATATCAATACTGCATCTGGCTGTGTACAAATAAGTAATGTTTTTAATCTATACTTGTCTGATGAATCGGGTAGTTTTGCATCTCAGCGGCTAATAGGTAGTTACTCTGGCTTTTATGGTGCTTTTGTAAATGGTGTTATACCTAATGATGTACCTGCAGGTTCGGGTTACCGTGTTCGTATCTCTTCAACTGCTCCGGCTATAACCACTTCAGCATCTGCTGCGTTTACAATTAATGCTATAACCGGTATAACAGCATCTGCAGCTACACAAGCGTTTAACGTAAATCACCCCGAGGTTTACGGCTCCTGTATAGGTACCGATAATACTTCTTATTCATTCATCAACTCGTCAACTTCAGGTACTACAGTTACTGCAAATTTTTATAACGAGCAAGATCGGTTAGATGAGGGGACACGTACCTTTTCGCCTGGCTTAACATTTATAGCAAAGGCAGCCAACTATACTGTTTTAGTTAAAGCTACAAACGCAAATGGTGTTGTTGGTACAAAGGCGTATCAGCTAATCAATAATGTTGTTAACAATGGGTTTTCCAACTCGGGTAGTACATCGGTATGTTTAGACGGAAAAAATAAACTAACTTATACGGTAGACGTAACTACAGCAAGAGGTATAGAAAAAAACTACCCTGGTTTTATTTATAACGTTAACTGGGGCGATGGGTTAAGCGATAACTATACCTTGTGTGACATTGTTAATGCAGGCGGAGTGATAGATCACCTTTACAAAAAGGCATCCTGCGGTAACGTTGCAAATGGCCAGGTGAACGTTTTTCAGGTAGATTTCCAACCGGTTAGTCCATATTGCGGAAAAGCAGTAACCCCATTTACAGCTTATGCACGTGTCATTGAGCCGCCCAAAAATAAATTTACAGCACCGGTAACAGGTTGTATCAATACAGTAATATCATTTACAAATACATCAATACCCGGCCAGGACCCTAATAGTACTACATTTGATTGTACTAATATTAATGCACGGTATACATGGTCGGTAGATGGTGAGGTAATTGCTGTAAACTACACAAAAGACCAAAATTTTGAACATACTTTTACCACTAAAGGTATGCACCGTGTTACATTGCACTTGCAAAACGGCAGCGATTTATGCGAAGTAGAGGATGAATTAAATGATATTTGTATCCAGGAAGCGCCCAAACCTTCATTTGAATTACTCGGTTCTACTATTTGTACTTCCGGCTCTGTACCTTTAAAAAACACATCTGTTATTGATGCTAATTGTAACACTCAAAATACTTATAATTGGATAGTTACGGGCCCCGCGCCCGTTAGATATGGTGGCGGTACAAGTGCCGGTAGTGAAACACCACAGTTTAATTTTACAGCCTCCGGTTTATATAAAGTACAATTGGCTATTACAACCGCAAGTTGCGGTGTTGTGCTTTCTACAGAAGATTTTGTGACGGTTAACTTATCGCCCCGGGTTTCTTTATCTGCCAATGCTTTAATTTGCGGCACAAACAGAACCCTTAGCTTTGACCCTACGGCTGTTGAAACAAAAACTACCATTACCGGTACCGAACGTGACCTGCCAACTACTTATAATTGGACGGTTACAGGCGGTGCATATGAATATGCCGATGGTACTACCGAACATAGCCGTTACCCTAAAATATTATTCAAGGAATACGCCACCTACACCATAAGTGTACGCCACGATAACAATTGCGGTACTGCCAGCGGCACGCAAACCATTACTTTTCAGGAAGCACCTACCGTAAATGCAGGATTACCACAACGAATTTGCGAGGGCGGCACAGCAGCTCTTACAGGTGAAATAACAGGAACCGTGCAAAGCTTTCAGTGGGTTGGCGGTACGGGTACATTTACCCAGGGCCGTAATCAAAAAATCACAGGATATACGCCATCGGCCGCAGAAATTGCCGCTGGTACGGTTACTTTAAGCCTGCAGGCCCGTACAAACCTGGCTGCCCCCTGCGATCTTATTATCAGCCCTATCACAATTACCATTACTCAGAAAGATAAAGTTACCAGCCCGGCTATACAGGAAGTATGTACAGGCCAAAACTTCCATTATACCATTACATCGCAGAACACTACTTCAACTTACCGGTGGACTACCAGCCTTACTTCGGGCAGTGCAACCGGTTTTGGGCCAAGTGGCCAGGGTAATACCATTAATGATGTTATTACCAATACCAGCGGCGCTTCAGATGCGGTAGTTACCTACACAATTACCCCAATTACTGATGGTTGCGACGGTGTTCCATTCCAGATGAAGGTAACAGTAGAAAGATTCCCCGTAATTACTGGCGCACCGACAAACGCAACAATTTGCAGCAATGAGGCTGCCGGTATCACCATCACTTCTAACATCCCCGCCAGCACAACATATACTTGGACGAGCACCAGCACCATTACAGGCATTACCGGTAACACCGATCAGCCGACGCCCGTTACCGGTAACACTATACAAGATATGCTGGTTAACACCAATACCGTTATAGGTGTTGTTACTTATACCATTACACCATATCATGGCGTTTGCCCCGGCGAGCCTATCACAGTAAGTGTAAACGTTATGCCGTTGCCCTTACCTTCGCAGCCAGGCCCTGATGCAGAAATTTGCGCCGGCCCTACCTATACGTTGCAGGGAAATAGCCCGGCGCCCGGTACTGGCCTATGGACACTCGTTTCGGGCCAGGCGGGTGTAACCTTCTCCGATCCTACCAACCCAAATGCTGTATTAAACGGTTTAAAACCGGGTAATGTATACCAGTTTATGTGGACTATTACTGCTGCACCATCCTGCCCGCCAACCAGCAATGTAGTTACTATCACCGTAGATGAGCCAACCATTGCCGGCACCACATCTGGCGCTGCAACCGTGTGCGGTAACGATAATGCCGGCTTTATAACCCTAGCAGGCAATAACGGCAGTATATTACGATGGGAGTTTTCTGTAGATAACGGTGCAACCTGGGTAGTACGTGCAAACCTTACCAACCAGGAAGAGTATAAAAATCTTACACAAACAACTCAGTACCGGGCCATTGTGCAAAACGGCGTTTGTAATATCGAAACATCAGCAATTACTACAATTACCGTTAATCAGCCTGCTACTATTGCTAACGCAGGTGTAGACCCGGCACCCTTATGTAATGCTAATACCACTGTTTTAAGCGCCAACGACCCAGCCCCAACATCGGGTTTATGGACGCAAACCGGCGGCCCTCCTGCTGTTATTGCAGACCCTACCAATCCTAAAACGCAGGTTACTGGTTTAGTGGGTGGTAATATTTATACCTTCCGCTGGACTATTAAGGGTATTCAGCCTTGTGCCGATAACTTTGACGAAGTAACCGTGGTAGATAATCCTGATGTAATAGCCAGCTTTGTGGCAGATAGAACAGAAGGCTGCGGCCCCTTAGCTGTTCAGTTCAGCAATACATCTTTACAGGGCAGCAATTCAACAAATTACCTTTGGGATTTTGGTGATGGCACCAACACTTCGCAACTGGCCAGCCCCGAGCATACATTTCAGCCAAGTGCCGATGGCAGGGATGCCGTTTATAAAGTGAGCTTAATAATTCTGGATAACTGCGACCCTACAAGGCCGCCGTTTGTAATGGAAGTAACGGTGAAGCCGGTTGTGCCTGTAGCGAGGGTTTTACCAGAAACACTTACTGCTTGCGGCACTCTTGCCCTGAGAGTTAAAAACGTATCGCCGGGTACGAATTTAAAATACACCTTTTATCTGTATGATGATAATGGCTTACTGGTAGAGCCGCCAATTGAAAAAACAGATAAATCCGATGCCGTTTTTCAAGCGTTAACGCCTACAAAAACTACAGTTTACAAGTTAAAGATGATTGCTACAGGTTTCTGTAACAATACAGGCCAAACACCGGAAGAGGGTATCCCAATTACTATTTCACCTGCTTCTTTCCAGGCGCAAAGTTTCATCAAAAATAATTTAAATAAAGGTTGCGCGCCTTTTAACGCTGTATTTGTAAATAACTCTTCCGATGGTAACATCATTACCTATGTAATATTTGATGAGAACGACCAGGAAATTAACAGGATACCAGGTAGCAGAACAGAACAGAATTACGTTTTCACCACCCCTGGCACCTATTATGTGCAAATAAGGGCGCGTAACGATTGCGGTGAAGTTATTGAACCAACTAAACACAGGGTGGATGTATTCCCAACCCCTACCCCTAATTTTGTTGCTGATGTTACAAGTGGTTGCAAAAGGCTGGTAGTTAAATTTACAAACAGTACAACTATAAACGGAAACACACCTGCAACTTCTTTAACTTACGATTGGGATTTTGGCGACGGATCTGCACATTATAACGGCTTTACTCCACAGCCGCATATTTATACATACAAAAATTCACCTTACACGGTTACACTTACTGCTACAAATCCTGCAACAGATTGCCCGGGCACAATTACCAAAACCAGCTATATAATAGTTAACCCGCCGCCAGGGGTAGATTTTGTAGTTAAGCCCGATAGTATAACTAAGATACCTAACTATCACTTTGCTTTTGATGATATAACATCGGGCAACCCGGTAGCATGGCATTGGGATTTTGGCGACGGGCATACCGATAACGGGCAAAATCCCGGCCACACCTATTCTGATACAGGAACTTACAAAGTTACCCTGCGCGTTACCAGCCGCGAAGGCTGCGATAGCCTGATCTCTCATAAAGTACAAATTACGGGGATACCCGGGCAATTATACCTGCCAAATGCGTTTACGCCCGAGAGTTCTACTACCGAGTTGAGAACCTTTAGCGCAAAAGGATCTGGCATTGCTATCTGGAGCCTGCAGATATACAACAAATGGGGCCAGCTGATGTGGGAAACCACCAAGCTGGATAGTAAAGGAGAGCCTGCAGATGGCTGGAACGGCACATTTAAAGGTGCGCCGGTTCCGCAAGGGGTTTATGTATGGCAGGCCTCGGCCAAATTTATTAACGGCACCGAATGGAAAGGAATGACCTACAACAGCTCATTACCAAAACGAAGCGGCGTAATACATTTAATACGATAGTGATGAACAGACCATTATATAAACTTTGCTTTTTATTGCTTGCTGCTGTTTGTTGCCATGTGAATGTATTTGCGCAAGATCATATGTATTCGCAGTTTTTTAATTCGCCTAATTATCTTAACCCAGCCCTTAACGGCCAGTTTGAAGGCGACCTGCGGATGAATTTAATTTATCGCAACCAGTACTCATCAGTGGCAGGCAGCCTCTCCTACATGTCTGCCTCTATAGATTATAACGTGCCGAGGTTTGGCGGAGGCGTGGGTTTATTATTTACCCGCAGCAACGAGGGTATGGCCTATCTCAATAAAAACAGCTTCGCGGGTATTTATTCATATAGCGTAGGATCTGATAGTTATGTGCTGTCATTCGGTTTACAGGCAGGCATCACCAGCAGATCGGTAGATTTTGACAAGCTTATTTTTAGCGACCAGATAGATCCGCGGCTGGGCTATATTCCGGGCTCTAATTCTGCGGCAGATATCGCCTTGTTCAACAACAAATTTTATTTTGATTCTGGTGCGGGGATAAACCTGGCATCCGGTAACTTTAATATCGGCGGCGCATTGCAGCATATTAACCGCCCTAACGAATCCTTTACCGGCGCACCGGCTAAATTACCAATGCGCGGAACTGCGCACGCAAGCTACCGTATCAATTTAACGCAAGATGATAACATGGATGACGATCAAAAATCGTACATCATCCCTTCAGTAGTGCTATACAAGCAATCTACAGCGCAATCTATCAACATCGGTATGCAGTTTAAACGCCGCAGCATTAATGCCGGTTTATGGTACCGCAGCGGCGGTATTAGCGGCGGCCCAAGCGCAATTGTATTATCTTTTATATTTGATGTGTTTATAAACAGGGATGGCGCCGAGAAGCTCCGCATGGGCATCAGCCATGATGTACCTTCGGGCGGTTTAAATTACAGCAATTCCAGCGGTACAACAGAGGGCAGTATAGGATACGAAACTACCCTGCCCAACCGCCAAAGCTATGATCAAAGATTTTATGGCTCAACACGCTGCTATGATTTTTATTAATTTGCTAAATTAACGGCATAAAATCCTCCCCTTATTATAAACATGGAACAAAATTACCTGATAGATAAAAAGGTTAAGAAAAAATCGGCTATTAAAGGCATTTGGCTGGCGGCGGCTTTCGGCATTGTATTCCTTTTGATACTGGTTAAGTTTGCCAACTCTGGCTCTATGGATGTTTTTAGCGGGTTGCCGGATAGCGATGCAGCTTATGATATAGCAAAAATATTTATCAGGCCTACGGTGCGGTCAACCAATGTTACTTTTAACGATGGCAGCTATAAATTTGCCAAGCAATCAGATTCGGTATACGTAATTAAATCTTTCTACGAGGCTAAAGACGGTAATGGCGAGAGCAGCAAAACCAATTTTACCATTACGCTTAAATATAACGGCCATCATTCGCAGAACGAGAGCAACTGGTCGTTACTTAATTTAGATCAGGAATAGGGTTTATTTGTTAACTGTGATAGTGAAATATATTAGTCATTTAATGGATCGGAACGCTTAGATTCGAGCTCAATCATTTACACAAAACATTTATACTTAAGCTGCTTTGCTTATTTAATTAAGACGGGGTTTGTGATGCCCCCTTTTTGTCTAACTATATCTCTTCAAATTTACCAGTTTACAAAATCGCATAACTGCACAATTTAGTTTATGCTGATTGCAATAGCACCCTTGAATTTCCGCCACAAATCTTATACTAAAAAAGGCCCAGGGATACCCCGGAGCCATTCTTTAAATTTAATCACAATTGTTTAACGTTTATTACTTATCCCACCAAACGCGGCTGGTAAGCAAATCTCCGCCTGTTAAGGCAGCACGTGCCGCAGCGTAGTTATCAGGGTTACTAACCGCTTCGTTAGACGGGTACGGGAACCTGCGTGGTATAGTGCCCGATGTAGCGTTATTAGGGAAATTAACGGGCGTTAATACAGGGAAACCCGTCCTTCTCCAGTTAGACCACGATTCGTAAAAATCTAACATACTGTTAGTTAATATCCAGTACTGTGTGTTTATTTGCTCTAAACCGGTAGTTGCATTGTATGGGTGCGCTGTAAGGTAAGCCTGTGCAGCTGCATCGCTGATTGTTGCGGCGGCATCATATTGCTTAAGGTAAGTTATAGCCGCTCTAACACCATTGTCATAATGTGTTTTAGCATCACCACCTATAGCAAAGCGCTGTGCTGCATCGGCCAGCAATAATTCAGATTCGGCATAGGTTAAAATAAATGTAGGGCCGTTCCTTTTAGTGATATACGGGCTTGGCGACGAGTAATCGTTAAAGCTGGTAAAGCTTGGATCGGCGCTTACAATGTGGCCTGCTGTACCAAAATCAAGCCCGTTTGGCATCCCTTTTTGAACAGAGGCGGTAAATACAGGGGCTGCATTAGGTGTTTTTGTGGCGTCGTTGGCATATAACTGGGTACAAGCTAATACAGAAAGGCGCGGATCGCTATTTGTTTTTAAGTTGTTGATGAAGGTATTGCTCCATTTAACGTAATAGTTTTCCTGGCCACCGTCACCTAATAATACCTGGCTGTTACGATTGATAGTAGTACGGCCACCTGTTGCATCGCCCGTAAGAAATGCATCATCAGCAGCTTCTAACGTTTTGCCGGTAACCTGTGCTACTATGGTTTTAGCTTTGTCAGGATCAGCCTTAGTTAACCGCATAGCTATTCTTAACAATAGTGTATTACCAAACTTTCTCCATTTAGCAATATCGCCATTGTAGATGGCATCACCGGTTGGGATATCACCCGCAGCATCAAGATCAGCAGTTGCCTGGGTTACCTGGGTAATCAGGTCGTTATAAATATCCTGTTGTTTATCGTACTTTGGATAAAATATTTTATTGTAGTAACCTAAGCCAGCTTCAGAGTATGGTACATCGCCATACAGGTCGGTAATACGCTCAAATACTAAAGCCCTTAAGATACGTGCAATGGCGTTTAGGTTTTTATACTGCGCTTTGTCTTTAGTAGATTCTACAATATCAACAATAGGTTTTACCTGTTCAGAATACGCGTTGCCCCAGTAAGCCGAAGTGTAACCTTCGTTTAACAGGTACTTATCCCCCGCCCAGTAACCAATTACGGTAGAGAAACCCTGCATAAAGGTAGAGCAATAGATAAGATTACCGCGCCATGTTTCGTAGCTAAAATCGGTACTGCCGGTGTAAGCCAGCTCGGCCGAGGTTAGCATGTAGTTAGGGTTAAAGTTAGTTTGGTTATATGAAGCAGGATTGGTGTTTCTTTCAACAAAATCCTTTGTACATCCCGTAGAGAGCAAAAGCCCTGCGGAAAGTAATGTTATATTTCTTAGTAATTTCTTTTTCATTTCTTGTCTGATTAAAAGTTGTGATGCCCGCAATTAAAATTTAACACTCAGATTTAAGCCATAAGTACGGGTGGTTGGTAAGCCTCCAGATTCAATACCTTGTGCAAAAACAGAATAGCTCGATTCTGGATCGATATTATCTGTTTTCTTAGAAATATAGAACAAGTTGCGTCCAACTAAACTAATAGTGGCAGTTTTTACAGCACCGTTAAACAAGTTAGCAGGCAATGTGTAACCTACACTTACCGAACGGAATTTTATAAAGCTTGCGTCCTGTACAAATATTTTAGATACATTACTTGCCAGGTTGCTGTAGTATGTAGCCGCATTAATTGGTGCAGCTGTAGTTCCAAAATTGCCCGTGCGATTAACCAAAGTTGCTTTGTGTAAACCAAAAACATAACCATAATAATCTGACGTAGAGAAAATCTTACCTCCCCACTTACCATCAATTAAAACAGACATGTTGAAATTTTTGTAAGTGAAATTATTACTAAAACCTGCCACCCATTTTGCGTAAGCTGAACCATAAGCGGTTAATTTACCTCTTAACGGTAAACCGGTGTTAGGGTCTACAGAGATATTGCCTCCGGCATCGTAGGCATAGTCATAAGCCATTACCTGGTTAGCCGGAAGGCCTACAACTTGTTGCGTAAAGCCAACACCGCTGCGGGATGTAGATACCAGTAACTGATCTGTACCGGTTGCAAGTTCCAAAACCTTACTGGTATTAACAGATCCGTTCAGGCTTGTTGTCCATGTAAATTTGTCAGTTTTGAAAGGGCTGCCGTTTATTAGAAGCTCAAAACCTTTATTTTGTAGTTTACCAATATTTAACACGGCCGCATTATAACCAGAAGATGCGGAAGCGGGGGCTAATACTATCTCATCTTTTGATTTTTTATGATACCAGGCCATATCAAATGATAACCTGTTGTTAAAAAAACCTAATTCGGCACCTATTTCAAACTCAGATGCATAAGATGCAATTAATGAATTATTAGGAACAGCAGGGTTTGCTATACTTCCTAAAGGTAACCCATTTAAGGTAGCGCTGCTCAAACTATAACTAAGTTGTGTTTGAAATGGAGTAGTTGCCTGTCCTACGCCTGCATAACCAGCCCTTAATTTACCATTGCTTAGCCATGTTGGGTGCCATAGTTCTGAAAATATGAATGAACCGCTAACTGCAGGGTAGAATTTACTTAGTTTATTGTCTTTACCTGGGGTAGCCAGGGTGGAGAACCAATCGCTGCGGCCTGTTCCTGTTAAATAAAATAAACTTTTATACGATGCTTCTAATGTACCGTAAACGGCCTGCGTTTCAAGGTCACCAGGGTAATAGCTAACAGATTTATTACTTATGGCATTTTGTAAATTATACACAAACGGAACAGCAAAGTTATCGCCACTGTTTACTATAGATTCTACTCTTGTTCTGCGGTAACTCGCGCCCACAGTTGGAGTAATGGTTATATCTTCGTTCACCTTAAATGACTTACCTGCCAATACATCCGCAGTAATATCTTTTACATTAGTGGATTCTTCTGATATGGAACCATTAACCCGGTATGCCGTACCCGTGGGCACAATATTAGTAACACGGTCATTATAAGAATCGCTACCAATACGGCCTTGTAAAAAGCCACCGCCATTAAAATTATAACGTAAGCTTACATTAGAAAGTAAACGTGTACGGCTGGTATTGTTAACAAAATTTTCTGCCGCAAACCATGGGTTAGTAGCATAGGTGTTAGCACTGTAACCATACTCGTTACCATTTGCAATCGCACCATTACTCACACCCTTCAAAGTGTTGATGTCAACACTTGATGGTAAAAACCATGCATTAAAGTTAGGGTTACCGGCACCGTCACCCACATAAGGACGGTTTTTACCTTGTTCTAAAATATAATTTGCTCTTGCGTTAACTACTAAGTGCTTATTGATATCATAGCTGCCATTTAAATCAAAGGTTTGCCTGTTAAGGCCAGAGTTAGGCACAACAGAGTTGTTATGCATATCGCTTGCTGATAAACGTACCGAACCACCGTCGAACATCCTGTTAAATGCTACAGTGTTGGTTAAGGTGCTGCCTGTACGATAAAATTTATCCAGATTGCCCTTTTGCGCAACATACGGCCTTGAAACGCCGTCAAATTGTAATTGATTGCTACCATCAAGTAAACCACCATAACTGGATTGGCCGGATTGGAACGCTTCCTGTAGGCTTACAGGAGCTTTATTATTTGAGCCCTGACCATACTCGTATTGCCAGTCGGTAGGATCGATAATAGTTTCTGCAACAAAGTTTGAATTAAATTCTACACTGTTGTTTTTAGCTGTCTTGGTAGTAATTAAAATAACACCGGCTTTTGCGCGTGATCCGTAAAGAGCCGCTGCCGCTGCCCCTTTTAATACAGAAATACTTTCGATATCATCAGGGTTAATATTGCTGATCGCATCCCCATTGTCTGATGAGTTATCGTACTGACCACCACCATTATTATTTGGCTTGCTTGAAACATAGCTTGCTATACCACCAGGCTGGCTTTCTACCGGGATACCATTAATTACGTATAATGGTTGATTAGTTTGAGAAATACTTGATACACCACGAATTAAAATATTTGAAGAAGCGCCGGGTCCGCCAGACATTGACGTAACATTTAACCCAGCAACTTTACCTACCAGGCTATTTACAAAGCTGGGTTCGCGGGTTTTGGTCAGCTCTTCGCCTTTAACTTCTGTTACCGAGTAACCTAATGAACGGCGTTCTTTTTTAATACCTAATGCAGTTACAACAACCTCGCCTAATTGGCTTGAACTTTCGGTTAAGGTAACGGTAAGAGAAGCGCCGCTTGCCAATTTGACTTCCTGAGTATTGAAGCCAATGAACGAAAATACCAGTACGTCATTTGCTTCGGCATCTATAGTAAACTGGCCATTTAAATCGGATTGTGCACTTTTTGCTGTTCCCTTTACGCGGATGGTTACACCGGGTAAAGGTTGCCCTGTATTATCCCTTACAACACCTTTTATAGGTGCTGCAGAATAAGCGCTGTATGCAACCGCAGCAGCAACTGCCGATCTAACATTCAGCCCGGAAGCTTTTTTTAGGGAATTGGCGGTGTGGCCATTGGCATAGGCCCCGCAGGCAACTCCCGGTAGAAACAAAATAAGGAGTAGTTTTTTTTTCATGTTTTTGAGTTTAGTTTATATAGTTTGTTTTTTAAAGAAGCCTTTTACCATTTCAAAACAATGCCGCCCAAATTTAATTCGTTCAACAGTTTAACTCACCTCACTTATCGCAATCTCCCGCAGCACAATCAATTTGAAAGTATTTTTCAGGCAAAAGCATATTGCTGATGCAGGTTTATATATTTTCAAATAATTAACAAATTGTTATGCTTCTAACAAACATAATCATTAAACATTATGAAAACCAATCTTTTTAAATAAATTTAATAAGTAATTGACACTTAATATGAAAACCGCAAAAAAGCGTTCTGCACAATATGTTTTTTTATCATTCTATAAATTAAATACCGATTTAATTTTGAATTATATAACCACTTTTTTATAAAAAATCTAATGATTATGGTTTTAATATGTAATTATTATCATTATTTATGTAAAAGGAACGATTGATTAACTCTCAATTTCTAATTCTTATTCATTTTATCAATAAAAATTAATATTAATTATTCAATACTGTACTTTAACTGCAAAAACAAATTATATTTTGTGCGATAATTATATAATATGAAATAAAATCATAAAAAAATCAAATAATTTAAGATTAATCACTCAATAAATAAAAATTGTCTTCAATTTTTATTTTAAAAAGAAGGATTAAGTTTAACAGATAAGCATATTATTTATTATTTTAAATGAAGTTTATGTATTTTTTTTAATTAGTAGCTAGTGGTATTGGATATATATTCACACCAATATACGTTTGCATATTAGGCGTTTTTTTTTAATTTTATAATTATCCTTAATAAAAGCCAGATAAGTAATGCCGAATTTTTCGGCACCCAAACAAGCTAAAACCAGGGAAGCGAGAGTTGAAAAGTAGATTCCTCAAATTCTTGAGCGGAAAAGGAATTAGATGATTAACTATCTTTAACTTATGAACACTGCACAATTACCACCAAACCGCGCTGAAGAACTGCTCGGTATATTAAAAACCCGTTTTGAAAAGAACAAAAACCGCCATAAGGATATTGAATGGGCTGGCGTGTTGGCGAACCTGCAAGCCAATCCCGGGAAACTCTGGTCGTTAAACGAGATGGAAGAAACCGACGGCGAACCTGACGTAATTGGCTATGATACCACAACCGGCGAATACATTTTTTATGATTGCTCGGCAGAAAGCCCCAAAGGGCGCAGAAGTGTTTGTTACGACAAAGAGGGGCTGGAATCGAGAAAAGAACATCAACCGGAAAACAACGCTATTGATATGGCAGCAGCTATGGGCATTGAGATCTTAACCGAAGATGAATACCGCGCGTTACAGCTGCACGGTAATTTCGACCTGAAAACTTCCAGCTGGATAATTACACCTGCTGAGATCCGGAAGCTTGGCGGAGCCCTTTTTGCAGACAGGCGCTACAATACTGTTTTTGTTTATCACAATGGCGCACAGTCTTATTATTCGGCTCGGGGTTTCCGTGGTTCGCTATGGGTATAATTAATGGTACAGGCAGTTAGCTATCAGCCCTGTCCACCCGGTTTGGTGGGCCGCACCTGCTCCTTTGCCGGTATCGCCGTTAAAGTATTCGTAAAACAGGATATGATCTTTAAAATTGGGATCGGTTTGAAGTTTATCATACTCGCCGTTAACCGGCCTTATGCCTTTTTCATCCCGCAGGAAGATCTTTGATACACGGTGGTAGATCTCATTGGCCACTTCCTTTAAATTCAGCATATGGCCAGATCCTACCGGGCACTCCACCTTAAACTCATCCCCGTAAAACTGGTGGTAAGTGTGAAGGCTTTCTATAATAAGATAATTCATCGGAATCCATACAGGGCCGCGCCAGTTACTGTTGCCGCCAAACACACCACTATCACTTTCGGCAGGAATGTATTTTATACTAAATTGTGTACCTTCTATATTAACACTATACGGATGATCGAGGTGATATTTGGATAATGAACGGATACCGAACTCACTTAAAAACTCATTCTCATCCAGCATATACCGTAGCAGGCTTTTCATACGGTAACCGCGCAGTAGGCTGATGAGGTGTGTACCGGTACTGCTCCGCTCGTTCCAGCGGGAAACCAGCGAGGCCAGATCGGGCCGGTTGGCGGTAAACCATTCCATTCGGCCGCTAAAAATTGGGTTGTTTACAATATCCGAATCATTCAATACCTCTGCAGCAAATAATGGAATAAGGCCCACCATGCTGCGCACGCGCATTTTGGCGGGGCTGCCATCGGTTAGCCTAAGCTGATCGTAAAAGAAACCGTCCTTCTCGTCCCAAAGGCCGCTGTTATCTTCGCCCAGGGTAGACATTGCCCCGGCGATATAAATAAAATGCTCAAAATATTTAGAGGCAATATCCTCATAAGCCTTATTGGTTGAAGCCAGCTCAGCAGCTATGCGCAGCAGGTTGAGCGAGTACATAGCCATCCAGGCAGTGCCGTCTACCTGTTCCAAATGCACACCGTTGGCAAAACGCATGTTTCTATCAAACACGCCGATATTATCCAGCCCCAAAAAGCCGCCTTCAAAAATATTGTTGCCGGCCTCGTCCTTGCGGTTTACCCACCAGGTAAAATTTAGCATCAGCTTATGAAAAATCCGTTCCAGAAAGTAAGTATCGCCTTTGCCCCCGTTTGCATCTTTATCAAGCATGTAAATTTTCCAGGTAGCCATGGCATGCACCGGCGGGTTGGCATCGCCCAGATCCCACTCATAGGCGGGCAACTGGCCATTGGGGTGCATATACCAATCCTTAACCAGTAAGGTAAGTTGGTTTTTAGCAAAAGCCATATCAACACTGGCCAGCGGAATGCAATGGAAAGCGAGGTCCCAGGCTGCAAACCACGGGAACTCCCACTTATCGGGCATAGAAATGATATCCCCCCTGTTGTTAAACTGCGGCCACTTACTGTTACGCGCTGTTAAGCGCTGAGCAGGCGGAACGGGCTGAGCCGGGTCGCCATGTAGCCATTGGTGGATATCGTAATAGTAAAACTGTTTGTTCCACAGCATGCCGGCAAAAGCCTGGCGTTGTATCAGGCCTTTATCGGTGTTGTTGCCAGCTTGCAGGTTGTTGTAAAACTCATCTGCCTCAACTTGCCGGGTAGTAAAAAGTTCATCAAATCCCTCAAAAGTATTATTGCCTTTTGGCGACAACCTGAGGCGAAGCGTTGTGCTACCGTTTGCAGGTACGCTGATATCGTAATTGACTGCGGCCTTGGTACCGTATTTTTCGGGGTTGATGGTATCGGCACCGTAAACAATATGGTCATTTATACCATCTTTATAATATCGTTTGCCGTCATCAAAATTACTCAGGCGTTTGGTGTTGGTTTCGTTATTGCAAAATAGCAGTTCGGGTTTACCTTCAGGCATCAAATACAAGCGGCCAAGTTCTTCGTGCTCTATACTGATACCATTATTGGCATTTGCCGACATGCCCGGCACCGCGTCGCCATATCCCAGCACCCAGGTGTTGCGGAACCACACGGTAGGCAACACGTTTAAAGCCGCCCCGGTATTGCTGCGATTATATACGGTGATCTTGATGCAGATATCATCCTGCGCCTGTTTGGCGTATTCAATAAACACATCAAAATATTCGTTGTTATTAAAAATGCCGGTATCAATCAGTTCAAATTCGGGGGCGTTGCGGTCGCGTTTGCGGTTCTCTTCTATAAGCGTACTGTAGGGGAATGTTTGCTGCGGGTATTTGTACAGCATTTTCATATAAGAGTGCGTGGGCGTATTATCCAGGTAATAATACAGCTCTTTTACGTCCTCGCCATGGTTACCTTCGCTGTTGTTTAAACCAAAGTAGCGTTCTTTAATAATAGGATCTTTTTTATTCCAGAGCGCAACCGCAAAGCAAAGGGTTTGGTTAATATCGCAAATGCCGGCTATGCCCTCTTCGCCCCAGCGGTAGGCTTTGCTGCGGGCCATATCATGAGTAATATGATTCCAGGCATCACCATTGGCGCTATAATCCTCGCGGACGGTTCCCCACTGGCGGTCGCTCACATAAGGGCCCCATTTTTTCCATCCCGCTGTTTTTAACCTTGCCTGTTCTTCGCTCATAATATTATTTTATTCACCCCACTCATGATAAACCGCCATACGGGTACGGCTGGTACTGATTATAATATAGCCATAAGCTGTTGTGTCCTCATCGCTCCGACGAATTACCCAGCCCGAATTGAATTTATAGATCTTCCCGGGATACTTTATCCAATTATACCCGGCAGTTATATTTTTATTTGTAAAATTTGCAGAAACAAGCTTCCAGCCGTTATCAGCCGCAAACTTCAATATTTGTTCTTCTTTATAACCGGTTGAATTTTGCCAGTAAATAAGGCTATGCCCACCCCATGGGCCGTGGTCGTTTTCTTTTTGTACAATGTGGTTTTTATCAAAGTTTTTCCAAAATCCTGCAGGCGTTAAGGCGTTGCAGCTAAAAATCAACGCTGTTACTAATAATAAGCTTATAAAACGTGCTGTCCTATTTCCACGCATTTCTTAAAAACCTAAGCCAGTTGCCATGCATCATGCCGTCAATATCGCTATCGGTATAACCACGGGCTTTTAGCAGCGCAGGAATCTTTTGCAGATCGGCGATGGTTTCCAGGTCATAAGGGCATTGCTCTTTACCAAAAGCGCCATCCAAATCGGTACCCATACCTACATGCCGCGTGTTACCGGCTATCTGGCAAATATGGTCAATATGATCCACCATCACTTCAAGATTGCAGTTCATTTTATGTGGTGTTGACTTTCCGCGCACCCAATTGGGCACCATCATCCAGGCATCCAGCGCAGCACCTATTACAGCTCCACGTTCAATTAACGCTTTTATCATCTCGTCGCTGTACTGGCGGTTATGGTTAACCAGTGCGCGGGAATTATTATGGCTGGCCCAAATATGGCCATTAAAATTATCAAGCGCCTGCCAAAAGGCATCATCGCATAAATGGGTAGCATCTAAGATGATATTGAGGCGCTCCATTTCTTTGAGCAATTCAAGCCCATTAGCGCCCATTTTACCGTTTGCATCGGTACCGTTTGCATACCTGCCCGGGCCGTAATGCGCAGGGCCTATCGCACGCAATCCGTTGTTATAAGCGCCTTGCAGGTAACTTACATCTACCATAGAATCTGCCCCTTCCAGGCTTAGGATATATCCAACAGGCTTTCTGTCTATGTCTACACCATCGGCCCATAATTTAATATGCACCTCCAGCGAAGCCAGATCGTTTACCTGTACCATTTCGCCGGCATCTTCCATGGCTTTGTACCATGCCAGTTGCCCTTGTGTTTGCCCCCAGGCCTGCGCCGGGGAATGCCAGCCGGGTAAATGATTATCCGGCGCCACGTAACGGCCTATTTGTGTGGCAACCACCAGGCCTATATTTCCTTTACGCAGTTCGGGTAGTGATACCACGCCGAGGCCACGGTCGGGTTTATCGGTTAAGCCTTCCTCGCGATGGTTTATCTCTGCAATGGGCCGGGTAAGGTCGCGGTTCCATTCCAGTGCATTCATGCTAAGGTCGAGGTGGGCATCTATAATTAACATATTCTTTGGGCGATTACACTGATTTTAAGATTGATTACACCGATCGCTAAACTATAGATTTCAGACTGAGATCTTTCTATCCCTTGCTGTATTCATCCATTCGCCGCTTATCTTACCATCTTCAATAGTTATAGCACGTTCATAGACAGCCACCGTTGGGCAAACGTGGTAAGGCAAACCGTACAGCACATCTCCTATTTTATAACCATGGCCGACGCCCGCATCTGCTACCAGGTGTTCTTCGCTTTGGCCGGTAAAAACAAGTTCGGGCGCATTTAAAAAGTAGATGCGCCTGGCCAGTTCATTCTCTGCGGATACCGATTTATGACCGGTATCGATACAAATTTTAGTTTCGCCCGGTAGGGAGATCACCCTGCCTACCACAAGAACTGCCGTTAAAAAATCCTGTTCCTCAAAAGCAAGCTGGTACCCCCTGTCCCAATAGGCAAAAGTACCGGGGCTGCATTCTATTCCTTCAATTTTTGTACTGATGGGGAATGTTGGCGAACCGCCTGCTATTACAACCGGTTTGGGATAACCTTTAGCCGTTATTGCCGAAGCAATATGCAGCACCGGGATAATGGCTTCCGAAAAACGTTGTTCCCTTATACTGTAATCCGCATCGTGGATGTGACCATCGTAAGCATGCAGCCCTTTTAATTTAATGCCTGGGATATTCACCACGGCTTCATAAAGCGCAAGCGCATCGGCGGTAAGTATACCGGTGCGGTTCATACCTACGTTCAGATCAACAAAAACAGGAATCTCCAAGCCGTTTACTTTAGCTTCTGCAGCTATGGCCTTGGCGGTATCCATGTTATCTACCAGGCAGGAAAAAACTGTTTCGGGATATTTTTTTATCAGGTTGATGAATCGCTTAAGTTTTGGCCCGGCGGGTTGATAAGCCAGCAAGACATCAGGCGCCTGGCACATGCCCAGCATTTCGGCCTCGGCTATGGTAGCACACTTAAATTTGGTGATACCAGCCTGCAGCATCAGCTGCGTAACATTAGGGCTTTTATGCGTTTTAACATGCGGACGAAGGCGGCTTACATCATCAATCATAGTTTTCACCATGCTGATATTATGCTTCACCCTATCCGGATACACCACCAGCGCGGGGGTATCCAGTTCCTCAACATTGTTTATAGTGTACCATTCCATTGTTTAGGGATTACACAGATTATTTGATGGATTACACCGCGTTATCAGTATTAATATTAGTCTTCCAATTCGAACAGAGCTTCTATCTCAACCGGGATATTATCCGGCAGTGAACCAAAGCCTACTGCGCTACGTACGCCAATGCCATTTTCTTCGCCCCAAACGCTGGCGAACAATTCGCTGCAGCCGTTAATGATGAAGGGGTGTTTTTCAAAATCGGGTGTGCAGTTTACCATCCCCAATACTTTTATTACGCGTTTTACTTTGTTAAGGCTGCCCACGTTTGCTTTAATTGTAGCTAACATAGCCAAACCAACCTGGCGTGCGGCAAGCTTGCCTTCTTCGGCGCTCATATCGGCACCAATACGGCCAATAATAAGGCTGCCATCACTCTTAACCGTTCCGTGGCCGGAAAGGTAAAGGTACTTACCATCAATTACACATGGTTTGTAAACCCCAAGCGGTTGCGGGGCAGGCGGCAAAATAAGCCTTAAGGCTGCAAAATTTTGTTCGGCGTTTATCATGGCGTAAAACTATTACTAAAAATACAAAATTGTATCATGTGTTACATAAATTGACAATGCCGGTAGTTAATTAACGCCAGTATAGGTAGCGAATTTTGTCTCGATAAACACCAACGGGCACAGAAATTCTAAATCTCTGTGCCCGCCCTATTAAGCCTGTGGTTAACTACAAATATTACAACTTAAATGTGATTCCTACGTTAACCGCATAATCGGCAAAAGCGGCATCGCCCTGTGTATAAACACCTGTGGTTGATGTAGTAATTTTATCCGGAACGCTTTGGGTACGGTTACGCACCAGGGCAATTGGTACAAACGTGTAAATAGAGAATTTATTTACGCGATAAGTTATACCCGGCTCGGCAGAGATAATGTAACCCGGCCTGCGGAAACCATTACTGCCGCCAACCAGATCTTTAGCCGGCAAGCATTCTTCCCTGAAACCGGCAGAAAAATTGAATTTACCTGCGCCGTAGTTAGCCCCTGCCCTTATCATAAATTGATCTGGCACGCTCATAATATCACTGCCGTTAGCCAGCGAGCGGGCGCTTGGTGTACCGCCACGCGCCGTAGAAACTGCATTTTGCTCGCGCGGACTGATCATGTAATAGAACGTACCGTACAAACCAAATTTGTGCGAAAAGTTATAATAGGTGTTCAGTTCGGTAATGATGCCTGTACCGCCATCGCCCAATTGTATAGATTGATCAACCGGGCCAAGCACCTTAGAGCCGGTTGCCGTGTAGAAATAATCCTGGTAAGTGTAGCTGCCGGTAGCCAGTTTTAAACCAAGCCCTAATTGAATGTTTCCTTTACGGGCCCTTGCCGGGTTTAACAGCCATGCATAAGCTTTGAGGCTAACATCGCCCAAACCATAAGAATGCGTATAATGCCTTTGCTGGCCGCCATGCTCGTATAATGATGAACGGCTGTTAACCAATACCGGTACATCAACAGAAAACGACCAGCGGTTATTGAAAATTCTCGTCAGCGTAAAATCCTGAGCCCAGGAGTGGTTGATAACGTTTGTGCCCAGTGCAATACGTTGCTTTTGCTCTTCTTTACCTACAAAGTGTTTGTATGAGCGGTAATAGCGCGTGTTACTATTAAAAAGCCAGGTTCCGTTGGAAGTTAAACTATCCGGGTGCTCATCCATGGCGCACAGGCCGCCAGTACTGCGGATTGCCACGCAACCCTGTGCATTTACGTTTACATTAGTAAAAAGCAGGCATATAGCTATCCCTATAAGGGATTTTATAATAAATTTCATGATGTGGTTATTGTTTAAGATCGGTTAAGGTAAAATACAGTCGGGGGCATACCCCCGACTGTAACCTGCAGAAAATGCAGGATTGTGAACTGGTTATTAGGTTTCTTAATTTGTGATTTTACCTGAACGGGATAAGTTAACGGATGATGAAGCTGTTTCCTTTAGTGCAAACCAAAGTGCCAATATCGCGCCGTAGCTTCCTCCGCGTTCTATCCATTCAAAAACTTCGTAATGCGGATAGAAAAGCTCGGTTGCAATTTTCCAGATGAACAGCACCAGCAGCAAGCTCCTGAATGGTTTTATCAGTACAGTTAAAGCGGCGGCTATCTCAAAAACGCCAGCCATCATGGCAACCTTACCCGGGTGCGAAAACCCAAGTGATGCATACTGGTTGAGCAAGCTTTTCTTTTCGATAACGTTTAGCCAGCCATGCCCCGTGAGCAACAGAAACACCACCACCTTTAAACAATGGCTTACAGTTTCCATGGTTTTGGGCGATACTTCTGCAGACGGATCTATCGGCGCAAACAAATGTTTCCAGCTACTTATACCGCCTGATAAGATCAGCAGCGCTAAAGGCACGCCAAAATTACCGGCACGTTCAATAACCTCGGCAACCGGTTCGCCCGATAATGGCCTTAAAATTGCTGTAAAAACACCCCATATCACCAGCCATAAAGCAATTGCGCGTACCGGGTAAGCCAGCATAACCAGGCCAAATAATATATCAAAACCACCAACCCAAGGCATTAAAGCAAAAGCCAAAGCCTTACCAATGCCAAATACCGCGAAGTAATTGCACCAAATCTCTTTAGTGATAATGCCAAAAGCACCATGCCCAATAAAACACATGGCTACCGCTATGCGCAATATATAATGGATGCGTTGTTCCGTTTTCATCTGTCTATCTCTTTCTCTCGTTCAAAATATTAGTTTGCGCCGTCGGCTTTGCCGCGTGCAATAGCGTACTCCCCTACCTTTACACCGGTTTGCAGGCCTACCTCACAATCGCTGCGATAGTGGATAGCGCCGTATAAACGCGACATGGCCGCTTCGTGCGCCATATCCATAAACGCGGTTGCTTTCTCCGGCACTAAATACCCTAACACAGCTGCCGCAGCACCGCTAAAGTTAGAGTGACCTGATGTGTACGACGGAAAGTTAGGGATCCCCGTAAGCGTTTTAATGCTGAACACCATTTGCGTTGGGCGCGGATTAAAGTAAAAGTACTTGGTATCCCAGCATACAATAGCGGCGTCCATTTCGGCCATGTTTAACAGGGCGAAGTTGCGTGCCCAGCGCACTTCACTGTAATTGTGTTTCACAAATTCTTCGGCGGCAATGCTGTTCCAGTGGCCCGGAGGGGTCACTGTACCTACACCGTCTGCCCAAAAGCTTACAATTCGCTCGTGCTCGCGGTTGTTATCTTGGCTCATAGCTAAAACTTCGGCAATTTCTTTTGCATGCTCGGCAGAATTTTCTGCATAAGGCGGGGCCGGGCGTAATGCAACAACCGTAGTAGTAGGGAATAAAAATGGCGTAACCTTGGTAAACAGCGGCAACATTGGCGGGCGTTTTGGCAACTCTAAACTTATCCATGGTGTGGTTCCGTTAGTTTTGGCTGTGGTTTCCAGCATAGCCCAATCGTCTTTTGTACCAATAGCGGCACCGGCTTTATCAGAACGGGCGCGTGCTAAAAATACTGCTGCAACCTGCTTGCCTAACGATTCGCCGGCATCCCAATCAGAGCGGGCATTAGCGCCTGCCATAATGCGGTAAAGCTTCTCTTCGGCAACTTTCTGTTGAATATAATCCAGGTCGCCGGGGAACAGCAAGGTCATCATCTGCGCGGTAACACCGGCCACAACAGCGTCCTCGCTGGGGTAAGATGGCAAACCTGATTTTGGCACCAATGCCTGGATGTTTGCATCGTTTACATAAGGTGCAGCACGCCTGTAGGTGGTGGTGTACTTAAATTTCCATGCCTGTACCAATGCATCATATTGCGCAGCACTTATGTAAGCATAAGCACGGGCAGCATACGGCGGGTTAGAGAACGGAAACAATGGATACGCCAGCGGATTTGCCGCATTCGGGAACGGGTAGGTTCCATCGTCGTTTTGATACGGTGGTAAATTGTGCTTGGCCACCAGTTCGCGCAAGATCTCGTTCCAGCGTAAAACCGAGCCTGCGCTCCAGTATTTGATGATCTCTTTCTGCTGGCTGGTCAAGTTTTTCTGGTAGCCTTTGATCTCGTTCAGATCGGCCAGGTAATTAGGCGCGGTTTTGATCTCTGGCACCGGGATAGTAAAAGTGCTTGAAGCCGTTAAAATCGGCGTCCACGCGCCGGCGGTAGAATCAATATTGGTTGGCGCCAATGCCTGAAAGGTTTCGTTCCGTTCCGTAATTTCCTTTCTGCACGATGCACCTAAAATTGCTGTTGCCAGTAACGCTGATATATAAAGTATCTTTGTTTTCATAATGTCTTCTTAATTATTATTCCTTATCCTTTTTCACCGCAAAAACATAGTACACACCTCCAAAAAACGAAGTGTTTTGCCCTACGTTGCGCCCCATAACTACATAATTGCCACCCGCTGTAAATTCAAGCCCCTGTATAGACTGGAACATGTATTTAAAAATACCGCCCACCGCAGTAGCATTCATACGGTTACTTGGGAACGGCATGTTATTACGCGTAATATCAAAGCCATCTAAAGAAGTGTATTTAGTAAAGGTAGCCTCGGCATTAAATTTCAAGCTACGGAAACCCGCGCTTGCCAAAAAGTTGGTTGCATTGGGTAACTGTACCTGGTTAGTATAGTGCATTTCAGTAGTGTAGTAAGAATCGCGGTCGATAGTTATGTTATCCCTGCGGATGTATTGGCCGGCACCTGCTACAAACCATCTGCCTACCTGGTAGTTTACCAAACCGCGCACTGCAATACTTTTGCTGCGGCTGCCCAACGCAAGCGGCAAATAATCGGGCTGGTAATTACCCAAGGGAATAGAACCCGATGCAATGGCATGAAAACTCAATAAACCACGACCGATCTGCTCCCTAACGGCCATCCATTTAAAAGCTAATGCCAGGTCCTGCACACCGCTTTGCGCCCTTAGCGTACCGGCGGTTAAATTTGTTTTGATATAAGGCACCATAGCCGAAATATTGATACGGTTGCTTAAACCATACACACCGCCTACAGCATATACATTGCTGCTAACGGTTCCTAAATTTAGGTTTTCGCGTTTAAGGGTACCTTCCCAGTAATGATCCCAGGTGTTGTGGGTGTACACGCCGGCGGCGCAGAAGTAATTTTTCGGAATCATGATAGCATCAGACTCTGTTTGCGCTTTCGCCTGTTGCGAAAGAACAATACAAGCAATAATACCAACACAATACCTGTAAGTATATTGTAAAGAGTATTTCATAAATAATATTTAAATAAATAATGAAGAATAACCAACGGCAGGCAACTGTCGCAGGCTGAAATGATGCATCCCAAATACACGAACCTACGCGTTATCACAAATAATACAAGCAGCAATTAAGCCCCAGTGAACAAGTAGGAAATTGAAAGGAATACAAAAAAGATTGTAAGAAAATCAGCAGGCAGAATTAGGCGGTTTGCCCGGAGATTCGATGTATGGATTTGTTAGCAATTCCGAGGATAAGTTTAGGCTCTCGTTAATATCTGTAAAAAACGTAACAAAGCTGTAGTCTACAGCAGGGTTATTATATTCAAACGTAACCGACACTTTTTTCACCTGTTGTTGCTCCGTGGCTTTTTTGCCTTGAGGGATATCGCTAAAATCTTTAGCTACAATGAGGTTTAGTTCTGTAAGGCGTGTTTTGGTGATGTTAGCCACGCACACCAAGTACATGGTGTCGCGCGTTACCTTAGCGCCAACGTAGTTATAATAACCATTTTTTACTTGTAGCTGGCCCTGCAGATGCTTATAATCGTCCCAGTCTTTCATATCCGGGTTATGTACCGGAATTTTAAATTGTACCAATTGGCGGGCATTGATCTTATTCTCGTAGATCTGCTTTACAATTTTACATTCTGACTGGTGAATAAAATACTGAAAGAAAAGCACATACCCCCCCGAACTGAACAGGTGTACACTTAAGATAAGTATAGCGAAAAGCCTTTTCACGAAATGCTGGTACAATTAGGGTATAATTCTGATGTAAATATATACAGATTTATATTAAAAGCAAATAAATTAAAACCACTGTATTTCAATAAATTGGGTGTTTAAACAGGAATACAACAGTTGAGGATTAATATTAGTATGTAAATAATATCAGTTAAGAAGCCTTTGTAATACTATTATAAAAGTCGCTTATTTCTTCGGGTCATAAATAGCAACCGCCACCCGCGAATCGGCGCAGCCATAGTATAAAAACCATTTACTACGGAAATAAACCAGCCCTTCCATAAATACGGTGCCAGCCGGGTACTGCCCGCTTTTTTCGAAGCTTTCCTGCGGGACGAAGAAGGGTTTATCTAAACGGTTCAGTGGTTTGGTAGGGTCTGCTGCCGAAAAAATCACCTGGCCGCCGCAATAAGAGTTGGCCGTGTAGTTTTTATCGCCATAGGTAGGGTTGTTCTTACCATTATATAAAAGTAAGATGCCTTTAGGAGTGATAATAGCTGGCGGGCCGCATTCCGTCAAATCGCTGTCGAAGTAATGCTTGCGGGGCGAGATCAATGCTTTAAGAGTGCTATCCTGGTTAATTAATGGTGTCCAGTTCACCAGGTCGGTAGAGGTTGCTGCAAAAACACCCAGTTCACCCCAATACATCCAGTATTTGCCATTTATTTTGGCAATTACCTGCTTGCCATTAACCAGTTTGGTAATAATAGAGGCCGATTTGCTGGCTATTTTATGGAACTTGCCGTTGTAAGCTTTGCGGAATATTGGCCCGTGTTTAGTCCACTTTTTAAGATCTTTTGATGTTGCAGCGCCCAGGCGGGGTATATCATGGTTCCATTGGGTGTAAAATATTACATAGGTGCCGTTCTCCGTCATGGCTATGCGTGGGTCTTCGCAGCCGCCGGTCCATTCAAACTCTTTCTGGCTGTCGTTGTCCGGGTAAAATACCGGTACAGGCGAACGCTTTACAGAAACGCCGTCCTTACTTTCGGCCAGTCCGAGGCGCGAGGTCCTGCCCCCTATCCCGGTGCCCGATTTATCCTCGGCACGATAAAGGATATAGATCTTCCCGTTTTTAACCGTAGCCGCCGGGTTAAAAGTATCGTTGCTTTCCCAATCGGTTACCACCTTACGCATGGGGTCGTTAAAACGCGTTGTAGTATCAGGACTGATCAGCGGGTTCACTCCCGCCGGTCTTACAAAAGGGCCAAACGCCCATACCGGCAGCTTAGCGGTTTGTGCCTGTAATGCCCCTGCCGCTATCAGCAGCAGGCAAATGGTTTGGATAGCTTTGTAAAGGTTCTTCATACTTGTTAGCTTATTCTGCCACCATCAGCCGCGCCAGGTACTGGTCCATATCATCTTCATCCAGTATTTCTGTTGCCCAGCCTTCTTCGGCAGCAACCTGTATCAAGGTATCCTGGTCGATATATAACCATTGGAACCAATCTGTTTTTTGCCCCTTATATACGTACTGGTACCATAGCTCGCCGTAATAATTACCGGCAGGCGGGTTGCCTTCGTACAGGTATGCAATATCAGATGAATCGAATAATAATTGGCCGCCCTTGTTTAGGAGCTGTTTGGTGTGCTGTAAAAATAAACGTAATTGTTGAATATTCCCACAAAGGCCAATGCCATTCATTAATAATAACAGCGTATCAAATTTCTCGTCACTGTAGGCAAATATATCCCGCTGAAAAGCGTGCTTTACGCCACGGTCCTGCATGATCTGCACCGCCAGGCCCGAAATATCCATGGCCTGTACATCTATTCCCCTTTGCTGCAATAGTAAAGCGTGGCTGCCTGCCCCGGCGCCAATATCCAGCACTTTGCCCCGGCAACGGCTCAGGGCCAGTAATTCCATATCAGGCATTTCATCACCGGTACGGAAATATATATCTACCGGCATCTCCTCTTTCGGCCCGTATTTGTTGTTGATCCAAAACTTAGTGGTTTTGGCATCTTTATAAAAATCATATAGGGCGCTGCCGTAAATATCCTTATCCAATGGCTTATATTTTAAACATCAAAGAAAAGCATTGCAACGGAAATTTAGAAATATTGCCGGCCATGCGGGCCTGATTATAGCGCGCAATATATTTGTAACATTCCTATTACAATAAACACTATTTTACTACTTTTATCCGCCTCGAATAGCATATAACCCCTAAAAAAGAGGCAAATCTTGAAAAGTACTTTACTAACGCTGCTAAACAGGTTCCTCAATAATAAATATTCTGTATTAGCCATCTGGATATTTATAGCCATTTTTTTTACGTACAAGAACCTGGGTTCTATGAACAACTACCTTGTTTTCAAGTACGCCTATTTTAACGCTGTGGAAGGAATAAATCTGTATTTGGCTTATCCCGAACATTATTTGGATCATAACTATTATGGCCCCATCTTTTGTTTAATAATAGCGCCTTTTGCAGTATTGCCGGGTAATATTGGGGTTTACCTTTGGCAGATGTGTAACGTGCTGCTGCTGTTTTATGCAATACAGCAATTGCCGCTATCTACGCTTAAAAAAAACGTGATCTATATCATCTGCATCCAGGAGCTTATTATTTCGTTGAAGGAGTTTCAAACCAATGGCGCTGTTGCCGCCCTTATTATTTTGGCTTGGGTAATGGTTGAAAACAAAAAGGACTTTTGGGCCGCACTATTTATTATGCTGGGTTTATTTGTAAAGCTTTACGGCATCCTTGGTATCGTTTTCTTCCTGTTTTCTAAACAGAAACAACGTTTTATTCTCTCCCTGTTCTTTTGGGGCGTGGTGTTGTTTATCCTGCCGATGCCTTCTTTCGGGCCACGATATATTGCGGGTTCGTATCTCGACTGGTACCACGCCCTGCTAAGCAAAAACGCAATGAATACCGATGTAAACACCCAATACCAGGATGTTTCGGTAATGGGGATGATCCGCAGGATTGCCGGCCACCCGATACCTATTTTCCCGATATTGCTGAGCAGCGTGGCACTGTTTTTAACCACGTGCTATTTTGCCTTTAAACACCAATGGGAAAGGCAGAAGTTCCTGTTACTGACATCCTGTTTATTGTTTGTGGTATTATTCAGCACCGGGTCTGAACAGGCTACCTACATCATAGCATTCGCGGGTATTGCCATTTGGTTTATAAGCAGCCCCAGGCCAATCCCGGCATACCAAACAGGGCTGTTTATCTTCGCAATTTACTTTGGCAGCCTTTTTCGTACGGATATCTTCCCACGATATATTAAAGATAATTATATACTGCCCTACGCATTAAAGGCCCTACCTTGTTTGATGGTTTGGTTGAGTGTAGTGGTGGAGATGGTGGCGGTGAAACAAGTACGTCGGTTAGCTGAAGATGTTAATGTTGTGGACATTGCGTAGGTTAAACTTATATTCATTTCATAATTTTTACAAATCCCTCACAATACACCTTTATCAAATCTCTCACGCGGCTAAATTCTAAAATTATCTCATCCTCGTTCCCGTTAGCTTTTGCAGGATCTGGGAAATTGCAATGAAAACGCTCTGCCGTTGTGGGAAAATAAGGGCAATTTTCCTTCGCGTTATCGCAAACGGTTATTACGTAATCAAACGGAATATGCAGGTACTCATCAATATTGTTAGATGTATGAGCAGCAATATCCACCCCATCATTCGCCATCACTTGTATAGCGCGCGGGTTTACGCCGTGCGTTTCTATACCGGCACTATAAACCTTGGCTGCGTTTCCTGCAAATTGCTGTAAATACCCGTGGGCTATCTGGCTGCGGCAACTATTGCCGGTGCACAGTACCAAAATATTCTTCATCATATACAATTAACAGCAACCCAGTGAGCAGCAAGCCTTTTCTGCATAAACAGTAGCGCTGAAAATCCCGTTGGTTCCGGCTCTGAAAGCGGTTATTTCATCTGCAGAAAGGTATGCGCTTAAAATATCATCAGGTATAATAATAGGTTTTTCTTTTTGCACAGCCAGGTTAACGAAGCCATTTGCCGTGATCAGCGATAGGTATTCATCCTTTTGAATAGCGCCCGATACACAACCAGCGTACATTTCGGCAGCGTTTCTTAAGCTATCGGGCAGGGTTCCAACAAGTACTACATCCGAAATACAGAAGTGCCCGCCTGGTTTAAGCACCCTGTTGATTTCTTTAAACACGCCATCTTTATTAGGTACCAGGTTTAGCACACAGTTACTCACAATAACATTAGCTGTATTAGCAGTTACTGGCATATGCTCAATATCACCGCTACGGAACTCCACGTTATTATAGCCAAGCTTTTCGGCATTCTGTCGTGCTTTGCTTACCATAGCCTCGGTAAAATCAATTCCTATTACTTTACCCGTCGCCCCCGTTTCAGCCCTTGCTACAAAACAATCGTTACCCGCGCCGGATCCCAGGTCTATCACCGTATCGCCGGGTTTAATTTTAGCTAAAGGCACCGGTAACCCACAACCCAGGCCAAGGTCGGCATCCGGTTCATAACCACCTAATGCGCTGTAATCATCGCTCATGATATTATATATTTCGGTGGAGCAACCACCTGCGCCGCAACAGCTTGCCTGGTTTGTTTCTTTATCCTGCAGGGCAATTTCGCTGTACTTCTGCCTTACCATTTCTTTAATTTGATTGTCGTTTTCCATGACCTGTTTAATTGTAATATTACGATGAATAATGTTAAAAAAAATCAACAGCAGGTTTTAGGCTCGATATACGATGCCATAAAACCACCAAGTTCCTTTTGAAGCAGTGCCCAGGCTTTAGGTTCGATGCAGTAGCAAACGCTTACACCTTCTATAGTGCCCTGTATCAAGCCTGCATTTTTAAGTTCTTTTAAATGCTGTGATATGGTAGGTTGCGCAAGGCCAAGCTCGTGTACAAGATCGCCGCAGATGCAGGCATTGGCGCTGATAATGTGCTGCAAAATTGCAATACGCGCCGGATGCGCCAACGCTTTCAGCATCACCGCCAAATGGTTTTGCTTATCGGTAAAAATTTCTGTTTTGGTAATACCCATATTCTTATATTGCAATATTACGATTAATAATATAACAACATAAAAAATATATTTAATTTCTTTTCCGGCTACTGTTAACGAAGCTGTTGTGGAAGTGCTTATTGAAATTTCCAGCTTGAGTAAATTCAATTTCTTGTATTATAAAAAAGCCGTCCTTTGCAGGTACGGCTCTTATTCAACTCAGTACAAAAATCACTTATGTTCTACAGGTTTCTGCTGCTCGTGCACCAGATGGGCCAGTGTGGTATCGGGCGTTACATTACCTATGGCAACCTGTACCTTGTTCTTAAAGCCCGAAACTATTTTATCGTCGCCGGCCATCAGGGCATTGTAGCCATCTTTGGCAACATCGGCTGGATTGGCCATTTGGGTTTTATCCTGCACGGCCTTGCTGTTCTGCATCCCGGCTTTGTTAAAAAAGTCGGTATTGGTTACGCCAGGCATCAGTGCAGTTATCACCACTTCGGTTTTTTTAATTTCTTCGCGAATGGCCTCAGTGAGGGATAATACATAAGCTTTTGTGGCATGGTAAACCGCCTGCCAGGGCCCCGGTGTGGTGCTGGCAATAGATGCAAGGTTGAGGATGCGACCTTCGTTACGGGCCACCATCTGCTTTACAAAATGCTTGGTAAGAATGGTTAAGGCAGTTATATTAAGATCAATGATCTTTAGTTCACGGTCTATCTCGTTATCTTTAAACTCGCCGTAAACGCCCTGGCCTGCATCATTCACCAGTACGTTTACCTCTATGCCCAATTGATCTACCTCATTGCAAAGATCAAAAACCTCATTACGGTTAAAAAGGTCCTTTACAATAGTATTTACCTGAATGCCGTTATGTTTAAATTCAGAGGCTTTTTCATTCAGTTCTTGCTGATTACGACCTACTATAATTAAGTTATATTGATCTTTAGCAAAAAGCTTTGCCAGTTCGTAGCCTATACCGCTGCTTGCACCGGTAATTAAAGCGTATTTTTCTGTATTAGCCATGATTTTAGTTTTAGTTTGTATTTGGTTCACAATTATTAGGCCGTTAGCCGTTTACTACTTCACCGCCATTGATATGAATCACCTGCCCGGTTATAAAAGAGGCATCATCCGACGCCAGGAAAACATAAGCAGGCCCCAGCTCTGATGGTTGGCCGGCACGTTTCATGGCGGTTTCGCTGCCGAAATCTTTTATCTTCTCTTCATCAAATGTAGATACGATGAGCGGTGTCCAAACCGGCCCGGGCGCTACGGCGTTCACTCTGATGCCTTTCTTCACCAAGTTGGTAGCCAGGGAGCGGGTAAAGGTGGTAATGGCGCCTTTGGTAGACGAATAATCTATCAGGTTGGGCGATGAGCGGTAAGCCGTAACCGATGTGGTGTTTATTATGCTATCCCCCTCGTGCAGATACTCCAATGCCGCTGCCGCAAAGTGGAAGTAGGCGAATATGTTGGTTTTGAAAGTGGTTTCCAGCTGCTCTTCGGTGATATCGGTAAACTCTTTTTGAGGAACCTGAATACCAGCGTTATTCACCAGAATATTTAAACAGCCAAATGCTTCAACAGTTTGCTCAACAGCCAGGCGACAAAAATCGCGGTCTTTAACATCACCTTGTATCAACAGGCATTTTTGTCCCGCAGATACTATAAGTTCTTTGGTTTCCTGCGCATCTTCGCTTTCTTCGAGATATACAATGGTTACGTTGGCTCCTTCCCGGGCATAATGTACCGCCACTGCACGGCCAATGCCACTATCGCCGCCGGTAATAAGGGCCACTTTATCCTGCAGTTTACCTGCGGCTTTGTAATTGGATTTGATATACTCCGGTCGCGGATCCATCTTTGCCTCTACACCGGGCTGATGGTCTTGCTTTTCGGCAACTTCTATTCCTTCATTGTTTTCCATGTTAAACGGTATTAAACGGCCAATGTATATCACATCAGCCGGTAATTAATAAATTCTACAATTAAGGTTTCAAAACAACCTTAACGCAATCGTCTTCTTTTTTATCAAATATCTCGTAGGCGCGGGTAACATCACTTAAAGGCAGTGTGTGCGAAATAATATCATCCAGCACTACTTTTTCTTCTTTAACCAGGTCTATTAAATGGTCGATATAATTAATAACCGGTGCCTGGCCCATTTTAAGCGTAATCCCTTTATCAAACACACGGTGGAAAGGGAAGTTATCATAAGTAGAGCCGTAAACGCCTACAATGCTAACGGTACCGCTTCTGCGTACAGCTTTAAATGCCATATCCAGTACCTTCATACTGCCAACCTCAAAGTTGAACATCGCTTTGGCCTTATCTAAAATTGTGCGCTCTGGCTCAAAACCTACAGCATCCACACAAACGTCTGCACCACGGCCGCCAGTCATTTCGCGAATGGCTTCTACCACATCAACTTCGTGCGGATTAAGGGTATCAACTTTGTTAACGGTACGGGCTTTGTCTAAACGATAATTTAAAGGGTCGATAGCGATAACGCGGCTTGCGCCATTTATCCAAGCTGCTTTTTGCGCCATCAGGCCAACCGGGCCTGAGCCAAATATGGCTACAACTTCGCCCCCTTTAAGCTGCGCCCAGTCAATTGCCGACCAGCCCGTTGGGAAAATATCTGTCAAAAAAAGCACCTGTTCATCGCTCATATTATCGGGCACTATACGCGGACTAATATCAGCATAAGGCACTCTCACATATTCTGCCTGGCCGCCGGAGTAACCACCATAGAGATCTGTATAGCCGAACAAAGCGGCACCCTTTTGATCCATCATGTCGCCATTAGGGCCATAATGTTTGTAGTTAGAATTTTCGCAGCTTGGCGATGCGCCGTGGTTACAAAAAAAACAATGCCCGCAAGCGATTGGGAAAGGCACCACTACCCTGTCGCCACGTTTTAAGTTAGTTATAGCCGAACCAACTTCTTCTACAACACCCATAAACTCGTGGCCCATTACCATATCAGAAGTTTGCGGAACGCCGCCGCTGAGGATATGCAGATCGGAACCGCAGATTGCGGTAGAAGTTACCCTTAAAATTACATCGCGAGGGTCTTCAATTCGCGGGTCTTCAACGGTATCGTAACTGATATCGCCTGGTTTGTGAAATACTGCTGCTTTCATAAGTGCTGTTTAGTTTTAGTTTATAAACACAACACGAGTTATGAAATTATAGTTTTAAGAAATTTATTTAAATTAAAGAGGAGTTAATCCGGAAAAAGCAAATTTGCCGGTGCTTTCGAAATTTTCAGGAATACTGAATAAATATTAACTTCACCACCCTAAACATCTGCAAATATGAAACTGCATACCATTGATACCGGCTTATTTAAATTAGATGGCGGGGCTATGTTTGGCGTGGTACCAAAATCCATTTGGCAAAAAACAAACCCGTCAGATAGTAATAACCTGTGCACATGGGCTATGCGCTGCCTGCTTGTAGAAGATGGTAACCGTTTGATATTGATAGATACCGGCATCGGCAATAAGCAGAGTGAGAAATTCTTCAGCCATTATTATTTACATGGTAATGCCAGTATGGATAGTTCCCTTGCGGCGAAAGGTTTCCATAGAGATGATATTACCGATGTATTTTTAACCCACCTGCATTTCGATCATGTAGGCGGCGCTGTTCTTCGCGATGGAGAAACCCTGAAACCGGCCTTTAAGAATGCCACTTACTGGAGCAACCCGCAACATTGGGGCTGGGCCATAAACCCTAATGAACGCGAGAAGGCCTCTTTTCTTACAGAGAACATCCTGCCGATACAGGAAAGCGGGCAACTACGATTTATTACAGCCGAGGATGGTGTTAGCTTTACAGATGATATCAGCATTCGGTTTGCCTTTGGCCATACCGATGCCATGATGCTGCCACTGATCAGCTATAAAGGCAAACATGTACTCTACATGGCCGATCTGCTTCCCTCCGTTGGGCACCTGCCCCTGCCCTATGTGATGGCTTATGATATGTTCCCGCTGAAAACGCTTGCCGAAAGAAAGACCTACTGGAACGAAGCAGTAGAAAAAGAATATATCCTCTACTTAGAGCACGACCCCATTAATGAATGCTGCACCCTGCAACAAACCGACAAAGGCATCAGGGTTAAGGATGTGTTTAGGCTGGATGAGATCTGAACCGCTGATTCCAGATGATTATAAGATTACATTGATTGACTTTCTCTTTCGTTTTGTTTCTTGATTCTTTTTCTCCTTCGTCTTATTTCTTGGTTCTTATCTCTTGACTCTAATCTTATTCCCTAAACTCCAATATATCTCCCGGCTGGCAATCCAGCGCTTTGCAGATGGCTTCAAGGGTTTCTAAGCGAATGGCTTTGGCTTTGCCGGTTTTGAGGATAGAAAGATTGGAAATGGTGATACCCACACGGTCGCTCAGTTCGTTTAACGATATTTTGCGCCTTGCCATCATTACATCTAGGTTAATTATTATCGGCATGGCTATATGGTTAACTCCTGTTCTTCTTTCAGTTTGCCGCCCTGTTTAAAAGCTTCGGCAATAATAAATATAAAGATAGCCACAAGCGCTATGCTGAAATCGTAAGCAGTAGTGTTAATTGCCTTCAACGGCGGCATTATCATCATCTTTTGCTCGGTATAGCTTAGCCATTGCCCTGCATAATCTATTAACGAAAATATCAGCAGCAGCATACCTGCTTTTCTTAGTAATTTTATACAGGTATAATCAAACATAGCCCCCTTGTATATCATTACCAAAACCTTGTTAATGGCATTTGCTATTACAAAAAACACGTATAAATAAATAAGCATCAAAGCAGCATACAGCAGCGTAAACCATAACGGAGGATCTGTAGAATCATCCTTTATGCGCACATCTGCAGATAAACTTAAATTTTCGATGGTGTATTTTCCAGCCAAAACAAACGGCAAATTTGCTTGATTAAAAAAGGCATTTTTATTAAGTGTAACGTTGGGCACGAGTGTGCCTTTATCAGCTGGTTTGCCATTAAGTTTGCTGTATCCATCGTTGTAACCTTCTGTAAATCCCTTGTACATGTCTGCCCCTAAATTTTGCAGCAGGTACAAGCCAAACAGGATATAAACAAGTATTTGCAGGGTGCGAATTTGCTTCATTTGCGTGTATTTAACTGATGCAAATAGAATTATTATTTATTACAAATCAAAATTAATTTGTTGATTTACAATAAATATTATCCTCATATCAATTAACATGAAAATATTTTCATAATTGCGTAAATTAGGGTGGTACTTTAGTAATTATCTACTATTTTAGGAAACAAAAATGTAACTTTGCACGTTAAATCCTAAAACACAGTACCGAGGTTTAAATAAATAGATGAGACAACTCAAAATAACGCAATCCATTACCAATCGTGAGTCGCAATCCCTCGACAAATACCTGCACGAAATTGGTAAAGTTGATTTGATCACTGCCGAAGAAGAAGTAATCTTAGCCCAAAAAATACGCGAAGGCGACCAGGCTGCATTAGAGCGCTTAACCAAAACCAACTTGCGCTTTGTGGTATCTGTTGCTAAACAATATCAAAACCAGGGCTTAACCCTGGGCGACCTTATTAACGAAGGTAACCTTGGCCTTATTAAAGCTGCCAAACGTTTTGATGAAACCAAAGGTTTTAAATTTATATCATACGCCGTTTGGTGGATCCGCCAGTCTATCCTGCAGGCTATTGCCGAGCAGAGCCGTATAGTGCGCTTACCGCTGAACCAGGTAGGCTCGTTAAGTAAAATAAGCAAAGCTTTTTCTAAACTTGAGCAGGAATACGAGCGCGAGCCATCTCCGGAAGAATTGGCTGATATACTGGAAACTACTGTAGATAAGATCTCTGATACACTGAGTAACAGCGGCCGCCATGTATCTATGGACGCCCCATTTGTACAGGGTGAAGAAAATACTTTGTTAGATGTACTGGAGAACCACGAACCGAATACAGATTCTATCCTGATCAACGAATCGTTATCGGAAGAGATTAAACGTTCATTATCCACCCTTACCGAACGTGAGCGTGAGATTATTGTATTATTTTTTGGTTTGGGTACCAACCACCCGCTTTCGCTGGAAGAAATTGGCGAAAAATTCAATTTAACCCGCGAACGTGTGCGCCAGATCAAAGATAAGGCGCTGCAGCGTTTACGCCACACATCAAGAAGCAAGATCCTGAAATCATACTTAGGATAACAGCATACAACAAATTATTACATGGCCTCAGCTTAAACAAGCGGAGGCTTTTTTATGTTGTACCAATGCTATGCAACCAATCGATTACGAAAATCTAAGCACTGAAGAAGCCATTGCCTATCAGTATGAGTTGCGGAAACGAATCCGGATAAAACCGCTTGAAAAAGAGATAAAGGTAATTGCCGGTACGGATATCTCCTTTAATAAATACTCGGAGATAGTTTATGCAGGTATTGTACTATTCAGTTATCCCGAACTTAAGATCATCGGCACATCAACAGCTATCAGCAAAACTACGTTCCCTTATATTTCGGGGCTTCTGGCTTTCAGAGAAGTACCCGCGTTATTAGAAGCTTGGGAAAAACTGGATCTAAAACCCGACCTGATGGTGCTCGACGGACAAGGCATAGCACATGAACGCCGTCTTGGTATCGCTACCCATTTTGGTTTGATAACTGATGTGCCAACTATCGGCAGCGCCAAAAGCCGGTTGACCGGCCGGTACCAGGAACCGGCCAATGATGTGTTTGCCCAAAGCCCGATGTATGATAAAGGCGAAGTAATTGGCGTTGCGCTCAGAAGTAAGAAAAACTGCAACCCAATTTACATTTCGCCGGGGCACAATATAGATATGCAGCAAAGCATTGATGTGATAAAAAATTGCATTCGTGGCTACCGCATACCCGAACCTACAAGGCATGCACATCTGTTAGTGAACAAAATAAGGATAGAGAACGGAGAGGATAAAACTAAACAGATGGGGTTATTTGATTGATGCGCTCATGATATATGGCCAACCTTCGCAAACTTATCTGGTATTTTTATAAACCTCTTTTTATCTGGAACTTTGCTTTTAGTCTTATCTGTGTTGGCTTCATATCTATTTACGGCACAAAAGTTAACAGCATTGTATTGTTTTTTAAGCTGATGGGTTACGCATCAGCCATATTTCTGCAAAGCTACACCGCCAAAAATGTTTATATGTTTTACCGTAACGCTGGCTACAGCATCAGGCGAATGTACACATATGTTTACCTGATAGATTTTGCTATTTATTTAGCGGTGCTTACCCTTTACCTGCATTTTAAATCATGAATATTTTAAAGGTGGATAGCGTGCAACTGGAATTTGACGGTCGCAAGATTTTGCAGAGCGTATACCTCAACTGCATGCAGGGCGAGATTATAGGCCTGCTTGGTCGTAATGGCTGCGGCAAATCGTCGTTGCTGAAGATCATCTTCGGTACGCTGAACGCCAATTATAAATATGTAAGCATTAACAATGAGTTTATTCATAAAGGTTATCACAATAACCGGATAGCTTACCTGCCGCAGCACAATTATTTGCCGGGCGGTATTAAAATTGAGAAGCTGGCCCGCATGCTGGTAGATCCGTTATCGTGGGAAGAATTTGCCGAATTATCCATATACAAGCCTAATGCCGGTAAAATTATCTCTGCTTTATCCGGCGGCGAACTGCGGCAGTTAGAAACCATGATCATCATCCACAGTCGCGCCGATTTTATTTTGCTGGATGAGCCTTTCACCCACATCTCCCCTATTCAGGCTGATGCGTTTAAACCCGTAATCCGCGCATGCGCCAAACGTAAGGGCATCATCGTTACCGATCATCAGTACTACAACATATTAGATGTTAGCGATAAAGTTATACTGTTAAGCGATGGCACAACAAAACATATTACAAACAGGGATGAATTGGTTACGTATGGCTATTTGAGTCCCCTTGCCCCCTGAACGGGGAATTATTGAAAAATTTGATTCTTTTAGCTACTTTGCCAGTATTACTATAGATAATTACATACCATGACTATCCCTATATACCAAGCCGACGCTTTTACCGATCAATTGTTTGGTGGCAATCCGGCAGCTGTTTGTCCGCTTACTGAATGGTTGCCCGATGCTGTGATGCAAAAGATAGCGTTGGAGAACAACCTTGCCGAAACCGCTTTTTTTGTAAAGAACGAGAACGGCTACCTGCTGCGATGGTTTACGCCCGAGCTAGAGATAGACCTGTGCGGCCACGCAACCTTGGCCTCGGCACATATTTTATTTACAGAGTTAGGTTATGCCCGCGATACCATTTACTTCGACACCGTTAAAGCGGGTACACTGGTGGTAAAACGCGATGGCGATAAATACGCTATGGATTTCCCTTCGCGACCGCCTTTTCCGGCAGAGTTGCCGGTTGGTTTAGTAGAGGCTTTAGGCGGTGCGGAGCCGACGAAAGTTTTGCGATCACGGGATTATATGCTGGTATACCTAACAGAACAAGATATTATAAACCTGGTGCCAAATCATTCTGCGCTGGCAAAGATCAACACTCTTGGTGTAATTGTAACCGCGCCGGGTAATGATGTCGATTTTGTGTCACGCTTTTTTGCACCCGCCGCAGGCGTACCGGAAGACCCAGTTACAGGCTCGGCGCATTGCAACCTTATACCATATTGGGCGGGTAAATTGGGCAAGAACTCACTCCACGCTTACCAGGTATCTGCCAGAAAAGGCGAACTCTGGTGCGAACTAAAAGGCGACCGGGTACTGATGGCCGGAAAAGCGGTTACTTATCTCAAGGGTGAGATATTTATTTAATGACGAGCCCCCCAGCCCCTAAAGGGTGAGCTTTTGATAGTTATATCCACTAAAGCAAAAATTCTTGTTATCCATTTGAACATGTTAGTGTGTTTAACATTTTATTGCTATTTTCAAGGTCGATAATTTTCAGGACCGACGCGTACCATTAATGCAGCTTACTCAGTTAGAAATCAAGGGATTCAAAAGCTTTGGCGATAAAATAACCATCAACTTTAATGAGGGGGTTACGGCAATTGTAGGGCCTAACGGCTGCGGCAAGTCAAACGTGGTTGATTCTATCCGCTGGGTGTTGGGCGAGCAGAGCACCCGTATGCTGCGTTCGGAGAAAATGGATAACGTTATTTTTAACGGTACCAAGAGCCGTAAAGCCGCTAACCTGGCCGAGGTTTCTCTTACTTTCGATAATACAAAAAACATCCTCCCTACAGATTTTTCGCAGGTTACCCTAACCCGCCGCCTGTACCGTAGCGGTGAGAGCGAGTATCGCCTGAATGACGTGCAGTGCCGCCTGAAAGACATTACCGACCTGTTTATGGATACCGGCGTTGGGGCCGACTCCTACTCTATCATCGAACTGCGTATGATAGACGAGATCATCAACAACAAGGAAGGTTCGCGCCGTAACCTGTTTGAGGAAGCATCGGGTATCTCTAAATACAAGCTGCGTAAAAAACAAACTTTTAGTAAGCTAAAAGATACCGAAGCCGACCTGGAACGTGTGGAAGACCTGCTTTTTGAGATAGAAAAGAACCTGAAAACCTTGGAAAATCAGGCCAAAAAAACCGAGCGTTATTACCGCCTGCGCGATCAGTATAAAGTACTAAGCATCTCGTTGGCATCTTTCCGCATTGCTGGGTTTAGCAAAACACTGGCGGAGATAGAAGAAAAAGAGCAAAAACAACGGGTAGAAAAATCGGGCATCATAACCAAGATAGATACCCTGGAAGCCGCGCTTCAACAGCAAAAGCTGGACAGCCTGGTTAAAGAGAAAAACCTTGCCGCGCAGCAGAAAACTACCAATGAATTTACTTCAAAGATCCGTGCTTACGAGAGTGAGAAACGCATTAAGAACGAGCAGTTAAAAAATCAGCAGGATAGGGAAACCCGTTTAAAGGACGAACTGGAACGCGATAATAATCAGCATAAACACGTTCAGTATAATATTAAGCGACTGAACGAAGAGAAGATGCAGGAAGACGAGAACCTGCAAACCATTACCGCCCGTGTTGCAGAATTAAAGGCTGCTGTTGATGAATTACGCCAGTCGCAATCCGAAGCACGTAACGAGCTTAACGAACTTAATGCCGTGAACAACCGCTTGCAGAACCAGGTTTACAAAGCCGAAAAGGACTTAGAGATAATGAACATTCAGCAGCAGGCGCTGGAGCAGGAAAGCGTGCGCAACATGGAAGATGCCACCAATAAAGAGGTGGAACTATCGCACTTTAACCGTGTGGTTGCCGAACTGGATTACCGTGCAGAAACTCTCAAAAACGAGTACGACCAAGCAGTTGACGCCGAGAACAAACTACAGGAACAAATTGGCAATACCGAAACGGAGCTTAAAACGGTAAACGACAGCATTGCCGCCGATGGCCGTAAACTGGATGCCAAACAGAACGAATACAACCTTACCAAGAGTATGGTTGATAACCTGGAAGGTTTTCCGGAATCTATCCGTTTCTTAAAAAAGAACACCAACTGGGCTAAAAACATCACTCTGTTCAGCGATATTTTATTTTGTAAGGAAGAATATCGCGTTGCTATTGAGAACTACCTGGAGCCGCTGATGAACCACTATGTGGTAAATAACTATGATGAGGCCATTGCAGCTATCAACCTGCTCAGTAATTCGTCAAAAGGCAGGGCACAGTTTTTTATATTGAATAATTACGAAGCAACTGGTTCTTCTCTTGAAGCAATTAGTCTACAGGATCCGTCTGCCATACCCGCACTCTCGGTAATTGAGGTTGAGGAGCGTTATAAATCTTTATGTATCCACCTGCTTAAGAACGTTTATTTAGTTAACGATCATACCGAGCAGGATATTAATAACGCCACACTCACCGGCGATGTGGTGCTGATAGGTAAAAGCGGTAAGTTCAATAAATCTAAACATACTATGGCCGGTGGTTCGGTAGGTTTGTTTGAGGGTAAACGTATTGGCCGCGCCAAGAACCTGGATAACCTGCTGAAGGAAATTAAACAGGCCGAAACCCGTATTACTGGTTTTAAAAACCAAAGCCAGGATCTGCAGAACAGGCTTACCGCGTTAAAAGCATCGGGCCGTACAAATGAGATAAGGCAAAAGCAAACCGACCTGAACCGGGTAAATACCGAATTGGTTACCGTTAAAACCAAGCAGGAACAGTACCAGGCATTTATTGAAAACAGCTTAAACCGTAAACAAGATATTGCCAACCGCATTACCACCATTAAAGATGAGATGCTTAAACTGCAGCCGCAAGTGGCCGAGTTTAAAATGCAGAAGCAAATTCAGGCAGATGTGATGCTGGATAAGCAGCAGGAGTTTAACGAACTGAACGAATATACCACCGTACAATCAAATACCTATAACCAGGAAAATATCCGTTTTCATCAGCAGCAGAATAAAGTATCTGGTTTAATGAAGGACCTGGAATACCGGGAATCACAACTGGATAACCTCGACCAGCGCATCAGGCAGAACAGCGCCGAACTGGATAAAGTAAAAGCGCTCATCAAGGAAAACCTGCAGCAAACCGGCGATAGTGATGAAGATCTGCTGAGCATGTACGAACAAAAGGAGAGCCTTGAAAAAGCTACCCAGGAAGCAGAACGCGAATATTATGCTTGGCGGGGTAATATCACCGAAAGCGAGAATGAAGTATTAACCCTTCGCCGCAGTAAAGACCAGGCTGAAACCATTGAAAACGAGCTGAAAGATGCCCGCAATAATTTAAAGATAGAACTGAACGCTTTAAAAGAGCGCTTGTCCGTAGAGTTTAATATTGATATTGCCGACCTGCCCGAAACGGAAGATAACCAGGGCGAAAGCGAAGCCGAGATCCGCGAAAAAACGGAGAAGATGAAACGCCAGCTGGATGATTTTGGCGCCATTAACCCGATGGCTGTTGAGGCTTATAACGAGATGAACGAACGCCATACCTTCATCCAAACACAAAAAAAGGATTTGGCCGAGGCCAAGGCATCTCTGCTGGCTACTATACAGGAGATTGATGATACGGCAAAGGAAAAATTCATGTCGGCCTTTATTATGGTGCGAGAGAATTTCATTAAGGTATTCCGCTCATTATTTAACGAGGAAGATTCCTGCGACCTTATCCTGTCGGATCCTGATCGCCCGCTGGAATCGGAGATAGATATTATTGCCCGCCCTAAAGGGAAACGCCCGCTTTCTATCAACCAGTTGTCGGGTGGTGAAAAAACGCTTACGGCAACAGCTATCCTATTCTCGCTTTACCTGTTAAAGCCTGCACCCTTCTGTATTTTTGATGAGGTGGATGCGCCGCTGGATGATACCAATATTGATAAGTTCAATAACATTATCCGAAAATTCTCTAAAGAATCGCAGTTCATTATCATCTCGCATAACAAACGTACAATTGCCTGTACCGATATTGTTTACGGTGTAACCATGGTAGAGCAAGGTATCTCCCGCGTAGTGCCGGTAGATTTGCGCGAATTGGCCGACTAACAAAAAAGGCGAAGAGATTTTACTCCCCTCGCCTTCCCTTTTAAAATTTTTCTGTAAAATTATTTCTTCAGATTAAGCGGCTTATTATATATCGCGCCTTTAAACTTGTCGTTATCTAACTGCATGGCGGCTTCGCTCAATTGATCTGCCGACATGGTTTTAGTTTTAACACTTTGGATCTGTTTACCCGTTACAGTGTACACGCCAGTTTTCACATAGTTAAGTGCATGTTCAAGCAGTTCTTCTGTAGGGTCGCCAAAATCTTTGGTTACATCATCGCTTGCGTTAAAGCCGGGGTAATCGTTACTGCCGGGCCTCATGCCGGAGTAAAACCCGCCTTGCCCAGCCGAGTTTTTATTCTCAAACTCGGGGATGTACAACTGGTACTTATTAATATTGATATCAAAAAAACCAACTGGTTTACCATAAGTTGTGGTACCAATAAGCTTAACATCCATAACCGGTCGCAGGTTATTTATTGTTAACTCGCTTGCTGATGCTGTGGAACCCGTAACAATAAAAAACACCCTGGTAAGGTTTAGTGAAACCGGCACGCTTCCTTTTGAAAAGTTGACTGCGTTTCTTTCAACCGAATAGTCTAACTGAGCATAATTGTAGAGCTCCCCACTTTTAGGATCTTTCCTTACCTGGTTTACAAGAATGCTGTTTTTATCGAGCCCGTTAGTTAACTTGCTGTTAAAGTAAGTATTATACATTAACGAACCGCTCTTAGCTGCAGGTGCTATAATATTAGTTAAATAATCTGATGTGGTTACAAAGCCGCCGCCGTTATATCTCAAATCAACAACCAAATCTGTCACACCTTGAGCAGCGAACTCTCCAAACGCCTGGTTTAGCTTAGGGTCGGCATTCTCATCACTCGAAAAATTATTGAATACAATATAACCTATTTTATGGCCGCTACCCTGATCAAACACCTTGTAATTGAGTACCGGGTTTAACGTGTAATTAGCAGCGTTTAATGTGGTGGTAAATGTGGTGCCATCATACTTTTTCAAGATCATGGTTATGGTGCTGCTGTTAGCGTAGGCGTTTACAACAAAATCTACATTGGCGCCGGTACCGGTACCATCATAAGTTAAATTGGTACGCCCATTTATGCTCATGATCTGGTATCCTCTTTTAACCCCCGCCAAATCTGCCGGTGAACCCGGATACACATACTTTATACGCAGATCGTTATCCTCATTGTATAAAGGCGCAAAACCAAAATCTCCGCTAACACCATTCAGGCGTGCCGATGAACTGCCATCGTCAATAAAAGAATACTTAGCCCTGCCCGGATCGGCAGAGGAATATTCGTAAGGCCTGCCGGTAACACTATTTATTTTAAACTGAGATATTGCATTAACTTCGTTTGTATATGCCGTCAGTTCGTCGCTGCCGGTAAAGGAGCGTGGTTTAAAATTATCGTACGTGGGCAATGCATCGCTCCAATAATAAGCTTCCTTGGCATACAGGAAAATAGAATCGCGAACAAGATCAAACGTATCGCCAGTAGGGCCAGTATTTTTGTCTTTTTTACAAGCCGGCAAAAGGCCTGTTGAAAGCATTATAGCAACGTAAAATATTTTTTTCATATTATTTGTTTGATCTACTTCGGTAACGAATTTGTGATGAAATTATTACAGGATGAAGCCTATAGAAAATCATTCACGGTAAGGTAGTCAATCCCGGTGGTTTGTGCGCATAGCACATCAGTTTCCGAGTTCTCTATCATGATGATATCCCTTCTTTCTAAACCATGCTCGTTTATTAATAATTCTAACACATCAGGCTCGGGTTTGGGTTTAACTTCATCGGCAAAATAACAGGTAAGATATCGCTCCAACCCATGCCATTCCATTTGTTTAATTTTATTCAATTGTTGTTGCGGATCGCCGTTGGTAACTATAAAAAGCTTCTTCCTGTCTAATACCACATCCTGCAATAAGCTCAGCATATTCTGGTAAAGCAACAGCTTTAACGGCACCTTAGCCGTCTGCATTAGCGAAGCTAAGTTGGGCCTGTATTTTTCGTCAACATTCAGCGTTGTTACCAATTCGTCAAAAACCGCGGCCTCACCTTTGTTGGTATACGTATTTACCATTAAATTGGTTGTCTGCATGGCATCTGTCAGGTCGGTATATTCCAGCAGGTTTGCAAATAAATAGTATACCTGGTATATATAATCTTTTTCGGGATAAAGCACGTTATCCAGCTCAAATACAAATGCCTTTTTGCGTGGATCTATATCACTATATTTCATTTCGGCCATCTATAATATCGATATTATACTCCTTAAACAGCTGGATAGATTCGTTCAGCAAAGTAATTTCCTCTACTGTTAAAATATAAGCGGCCTCAATTTCCTTATCCAGGCAAAGCGTCAGCATCTCGTGGCTATAACTTGCCGATGCCGGGTTGGGGAGCTTTATCATCCCCATGTTCCTCAGCATAAAATCGGGCAGGTCTTTATAATCGCCCAATAATACATCTTCAGAATTGAGCTTATTCTTTAGTTTGTGTGCGCCGGCAGATGTAGCGGCTGTTATTAATACTTTCAATTATAAACTATCTACTATAAGTCCGTCTTTCATTAGTATGGTGCGGTCGGCCATATCTGCCAGATCCTCGTTGTGGGTTACTATTACAAAGGTTTGGTTAAACTCATCGCGCAGGCGCAGAAAAAGTTCGTGCAACTCAAGCGCGTTCTTCGAGTCGAGGTTACCCGACGGTTCATCGGCAAATATCAGCGCCGGTTTATTGATCAGCGCACGTGCAACGGCAACCCTTTGCTGCTCGCCGCCGGAAAGCTCTGCCGGCTTGTGGTTTACGCGGTGCCCCAAGCCCAGTTTCTCCAGTAATTCTTTAGCGCGGCTCTCAGCTTCGGCCCGTGGTACGCCTGCTATAAATGCAGGCATGCAAACGTTCTCAATGGCTGTAAACTCTACCAGCAGGTGATGAAACTGAAAAATGAAACCTATTTTGTGATTCCTGAAATCGCTGAGGTGCTTGTTGTTAAGCTTACTTACTTCAACATTATCTATAAAGATCTGCCCAGAATCCGGGCTGTCTAATGTGCCCAGGATATTGAGCAGCGAGCTTTTACCCGCGCCGGATGCACCTACAATGGTTACAATTTCACCGCGGTTAACCTCAAGGTCAACCCCCTTTAAAATATTAAGCTTTCCGTATGATTTATGGATAGATTGCGCTTTAAGCATATACAAAGGTAACAATTAGAGATTAGTTAAATAGTGATTAGAGGTTAGGAGTAACTAAATATTGATTGTATAAGCTGTTATATAATTTATATGCGTGCTGCTGAACATTGTAAAAAATTACAGAATTGTTATGTGAAATATTTACAAATCTCTAATCTCTCGTCTCAAATCTCTCAAAAGAAATTGTAGCTTTACAGCAAATCTTTCAAAAAACATGAATATTCACGAATATCAGGGCAAAGCGATATTAAAAAGCTTTGGCGTTAGAGTACAGGAAGGCATAGTTGCAGATACACCGGAAGAGGCTGTTGCTGCGGCTCAGAAAATGAAGGAAGACTACGGGTCGGACTGGACAGTAATAAAAGCGCAGATCCATGCCGGTGGCCGCGGTAAAGGCGGTGGTGTAAAGCTTGCCAAAAACCACGATCAGGTTAAAGAAATTGCCGGCCAGATCATCGGCATGCAGTTGGTAACCCCGCAAACCGGCCCCGAAGGTAAGCTGGTTAAAAAGGTTTTAGTGGCGCAGGATGTTTACTATCCAGGCGAAAGCGATGTAAAAGAGTTTTATATGAGCGTATTGCTTGATAGAGCAAAAGGCCGCAATATCATCATGTATTCTACCGAAGGCGGTATGGATATCGAAGAAGTTGCACACTCTACCCCCGAGCTTATTTTTAAAGAAGAGATTGATCCTAAAGTTGGTTTACAAGGTTTCCAGGCACGTAAAATTGCCTTTAACCTGGGTGTAAGCGGTGATGCTTTTAAAGATATGGTGAAATTTATCACCGCTTTATACAAAGCTTACGATGCTACCGATTCTTCTCAGTTTGAAATTAACCCGGTATTAAAAACATCTGATAACAAAATTTTAGCGGTTGATGCTAAAGTTAATTTAGATGATAACGCTTTATACCGCCATGCAGATTATGCTGCCATGCGCGATACTGATGAAGAAGACCCAACAGAAGTTGAAGCAAGCAAAAGCAACCTTAACTATGTAAAGCTTGACGGTAACGTTGGCTGTATGGTTAACGGCGCCGGTTTAGCTATGGCAACTATGGATATTATTAAACTTGCCGGCGGCGAGCCTGCTAACTTCCTGGATGTGGGCGGTACTGCAAACGCGGCTACTGTAAAGGCTGGTTTCAACATTATCCTGCAGGATCCTAACGTTAAGGCTATCCTGATTAACATCTTCGGTGGTATCGTTCGTTGCGACCGTGTTGCACAGGGTGTAATTGATGCTTATAACGAAATTGGTAACATCCCTGTCCCTATCATCGTACGTTTGCAAGGCACCAATGCCGAAGAAGGTAAAGCGCTGATAGATAACTCTGGCTTAAAAGTTTACTCAGCCATCTTGTTGAAAGAAGCTGCTGAACGTGTTGAAGAAGTTTTAGCTTTATAATAACACAATCATAATATACTAAAGGGGCCATGTGCCCCTTTTTTTATGCTTATTTGTTAAACATATCAACATAATACCAGTTATAACACATATATGTCTTTCCATTGTAAATTATCATAAAGTATAATAGATGTTTAAACATGTATTGTTATCTTTGTTGTGTAATTAATGAGAAACAAAATTTAAAACATAAAAACATCATGGCAACAGCAACAAAATGGGTTTTAGACCCAATGCACTCAGAAGTTCAGTTTAAAGTAAAACACCTGGTAATTTCTACCGTAAGCGGTTTCTTTAAAACATTCGAAGGCGAATTAGTAACAGAGAACGACGATTTTGAAAATGCACAGGTAAGCTTTTCTTTAGACGTTGACAGTATTGATACTACACAAACTCAAAGAGATGAGCACTTAAAATCTGCTGAATTCTTTGATGCAGCTACATATCCAAAAATCACTTTCAAATCGACATCAAACAAAAAAACTGATGATGATGAGTACGCTTTAACCGGCGACCTTACCATTAAAGGTGTTACCAAACAAGTAACTTTAAAAGCAGAATTTGGTGGTTCTACCGATGATTTTTACGGTAACACTAAAGCTGGTTTTGAAGTAACCGGTAAAATTAACCGTAAAGAGTTTGGTTTAACCTGGGATGGTGTTACCGAAGCAGGTTCTATTGTAGTTGGCGAAGACATTAAATTGTTCATAAACGTACAATTTGCAAAACAAGCCTAATTAAAGGGCTGGTTGAAAGGGTTGTAAGCAGTTGAAGAGTGTTTAGGGTTGTGATGGTTTTGATGAGTGAAAAGCACTTTTCGGCTATTACAACCCTTTCAACTTTTAAGGCTATTACAATCGTCTAATATATTTTATCGGGTGTATATTTGCAGTATCCACCTATGAAAACCATTGTCGCTCTCATTATCCTTTGTCTGTTTTTGGGCTGCAATCTTCCCGCTAACCAACGTACCGCTAAAACTGCCCCCAAAACTTCAGAACTGGCGTTTGACCCGATATCAGGAGATGAAAAAGACAGCGTAAATATATCCACCGATACCAGCAGAAAGATCCTCTATACCAAGGCGCAATTAAGATACCTGCTTAAATATTATCCGGAACTTTATCCACAATACTTTCCTGATGCGCCGGACATTACTTATGCTTTAAGAGGTAAAGACGCCAAAGAGAAACAACAAGATAATGATAAAAGCGTATACTTTGGCTGCGAACTTTGCCAAGATAATTATTACGAGTTATACGCCTACTTTTTAAATCTGAAATACACCTGCGATGATTACAAACAGCAGCGCTATCAATTAATACAACTGTACAGCTTTATTAATTACATAATGCGCAGGCTGGCGCAGGGCGGTACTTATTTCGGCCATCAGGAGGCACGGATCTTAGGCTATGCCGGGTATTCGGTATATTTGTATTCGCAGGATAAGTACGGTGATTACACGAAGGAGTACAGTATATCCACCCAAAAGAAACTCTACATTAACTCGCTAAAGCAATACATTTCCGATGAGCTAATTGCCAATTTCGACTTCCTGCCCAGCGACAAGCCAGCACTTAAAAAAGATTTGTTTGAAATAGTAGACCGGATAGACCGTTTAATAACTAACTACTACTATTTAAACATGACAAAGGAGTTTCAATATTCGCATTATTGAACCCGTTATATATGCTATACCATGCTAATAAAAATATACCCCGAAAATCCAAACCCCAAAGCTATTGAACAGGTAGCCGATGTGCTGCGTAAAGGCGGCATCATTATCTATCCTACCGATACCGTTTACGGACTGGGCTGCGATATTACCAACCATAAAGCTATTGAAGCCATCTGCAAGATCAGGAATATTAAACCCGAAAAAGCCAACTTCTCTTTTATCTGTTACGATCTGAGCCACATCTCCGATTATATTAAGCCGATAGATAATGCCACCTTCCGTGTGCTGAAGAAGGCGCTGCCCGGCCCATTCACCTTTATATTTAATGCCAGCCACGCTGTGCCTAAACTACTGAGTTCTAATAAAAAAACGGTGGGTATCCGTGTGCCCGATAATAATATTGCCCGCGAGATTGTAAAAGTTTTGGGCAACCCTATCCTATCCACCTCTATCCACGATGAAGATGATATTATAGAATACTCTACCGACCCGGAACTGATCCATGAGAAATATGAGAATTTGGTTGACATAGTTATAGACGGCGGTTACGGCGACAATATCCCTTCTACCGTAGTAGACTGTACCAACGGCGACTTTGAAATTATCCGCGAGGGCAAAGGCGAGCTTGAAGCATATTTGTAAGCCATGAAGAATTACATATTCCTGTTTATGGCCATAGCCAGCGAACTCACCGGTACCACCTTTCTTAAAAAGTCTGAAGGCTTTAGCTCCATCTATCGTGGTAATAGTTGCCATGATCAGCGCTTTTTACTTTTTAAGCCTTGCTATCAAAACCATCCCGGTTGGTATTGCCTATGCTATATGGGCCGGTGTTGGTATCGTTTGCATCACTTTAATTGGGGCTATATTTTTTAAACAGGTACCCAGCGTACCGGTAATAATTGGCGTTGCGTTTATTGTTATTGGCGTAGTGGTTGTAAACCTGTACAGCACTGCAGAGCATTAATATAAAAAGCCGAAAAACCTAACCCCCATGCGTAAAATAGCTTATATTTAAGCTTCCTTCTATCTTTAGTGTAACGTATTGAGAAAAAAAATCGACCTGTTTAAAGAAACCGTTAAAACCCATATCACGGCAGGCATTGTACTGGTGGCCTGTGTTGTTATTTCCTTATTTATAGCTAACTCGGGGCTAAACAACGGTTTTAATAATTGGCTAAACCAACATCTTGGTGTAGAAATCGGCACCGTTCACCTAAAATATACAGTACTGGAATGGATCAACGACGGTTTGATGGCTGTCTTCTTCCTGCTCGTAGGCCTCGAAATTAAATATGAATTACTGAACGGTGCCTTATCCGATGCAAAATCGGCAACCTTGCCGGCAATAGCCGCACTTGGCGGCATGCTGGTACCGGCAGGCATCTACGCCATTATAAATTTCAATACACCCACTGCAAAAGGCTGGGGTATCCCCATGGCTACGGACATTGCATTTGTAGTGGCAGTGATCAGTTTAATTAAATCGAGTGTGCCGCAATCCTTGCAGGTGTTTATCAAAGCATTGGCAATTGTGGATGATCTGGGCGCTATACTGGTAATAGCTATTTTCTATTCTGCCGGGTTAGATGTAACTTATCTTTTATTGGCTTTAGGCATGTTTGCTATTCAGCTCGTTTTCAACAGGCTGAATATTAAAAACCTTATAGTTTACCTGGTGCCTGGATTGTTTATGTGGTACTTTATTCACCATACCGGCATCCATGCAACGGTAGCGGGGGTGCTAACCGCTTTGGCTATTCCCAACAGTGTAAAGGGCAGCAGCGTATTGCCTCTTAAAAAACTGATGCATTGGCTCGAGAACCCAGTAAACTTTATAATAGTACCGCTTTTCGCGCTGGCCAACTCCAATATTAATATTCGTGAGAGCCTGGCTGCGGGTAGTGTATTTAATCCTCTGTCGGTCGGTATTTTATTCGGCTTGCTTTTAGGGAAGCCGGTGGGTATAACCTTATTTAGCTGGTTGGCGGTAAAGCTTAAATTATCTAAACTGGCAACCGGAGTAAAATGGTCGCAGCTTTGGGGTGTTGGTCAACTGGCAGGCATAGGATTTACCATGTCGGTATTTATGGCGCTGCTATCATTTAACGATGCCGGCCTGCAGAGCATGGCCAAATTCACCATATTGGTTACATCGCTTTCCGCAGCAGCATTGGGTTATTTTATGCTCACACGAAAGAAGATCAGGCCTTGATACCACCTATAAATGCCGGAATCTTTTCCATATAGTTTTCTGTTCCCAGCAATTTTACAAAGGCGCTGCCTACAATGGCACCGTTAGCATACTCACAAGCTTTACCAAACGATGCTTTATCTGAGATACCGAAACCAATGATGGTAGGGTTTTTCAGGTTCATGGCACCTATGCGTTTGTAATAATCCTCAATGCTATCTGTAAGTTTTAAGCTGCCACCGGTAATAGATGATGAAGACAGCAGGTAAATAAAGCTGTTACTCAGGTCATCAATCTTGCGGATGCGTTCTTCTGAAGTTTGCGGAGTAACTAAAAATATATTGCTCAGGTTGTTTTCTTCAAAATAATTGCTGTAGAGCATTTCGTACTCGTAAATCGGCAAATCTGGTACTATAATACCGTCTACCCCAACAGCGGCAGCCTGTTTGCAAAAACGCTCTACGCCATACTGCACAATTGGGTTAACATAGCCCATAAGCAGGATGGGGATGCTGACACGTTTGCGCAGATTTTTTAATTGTTCAAACAGTACGTTCAGCGTCATTCCGTTTTGGAGTGATGTTTCCGAACTATGCTGAATCGTGGGCCCATCAGCAACCGGGTCTGAATACGGGAAACCAACTTCCAGGAAATCTGCACCTGCTTTTTCCAGCGCTTCGGCAATATCAACAGTAGTGTTTAATTCAGGATAACCAGCCGTAAAATAAATGGATAACAGGTTTTTATTCTTTGATGCAAAAAGTTGGTTCAGTCTGTTCATCGGTGCAGTAGTATCAGCCATTTATATTCACTTATTGTATTAAAGGCAAAAATATTGTTAATTAATTTGTTTTGGGTGATTATTGAAAAACTTTTATGGCTTTTCAAACACTTTAACTTCACGGTATCTTGTTTAATATTTTGCTTGATACCTGCGAAACTCATACATTCGAATAATTACAAACTACTATGGCACCCGGAATATTACTCACATTTATAATAGGTTACTTTTTGGTATTGCTGGTGATATCATACCTCACCTCAAAAAGTTCTGCCAATAATGATACCTTTTTTGTGGCCAACAGAAATTCCAAGTGGTACCTGGTTGCTTTCGGGATGATAGGCACGGCGCTTAGCGGCGTTACTTTTATCTCGGTACCGGGCAAGGTTGGTGCTGTTGGCGGCGACCAGTTTGCTTACTTTCAGTTTGTGCTGGGGAATGCCGCAGGCTTTATCATTATTGCAACGGTATTGCTGCCTTTGTATTACCGCATGAAGCTTACCTCCATCTACAGCTATATAGAGCATGCCTTGGGTAACTGGAGCTACAAAACCGCAGCCGGCATTTTTCTGCTGAGCCGTACTATTGGCTCGGCCTTTAGGTTATACCTCGTAGTAATTGTATTACAGCGTTTTATTTTTGATAGTTACGGCGTGCCCTTTGCGGTAACCGTGTTGATTTGCCTGGTGCTCATCTGGTCATACACATTTAAAGGGGGATTAAAAACCATTATTATTACCGATAGCTTGCAAACGCTGTTCCTGGTTTCATCGGTGTTTTTGTCCATCTATTTCATTTGCCGTAGTCTCGATTACAATATTTTCCAGGCGGCCGAAGCTATCAAGAACAGCAGTTATTCGCGCATTTTCTTTTTCGATAATTTCTTAAGCAATAAATTCCATATTACTAAAGAGTTCCTCGGCGGCTTGTTCATCACAGTGGGCATGACTGGCCTCGACCAAGATCTGATGCAGAAAAACCTCAGTCTTAAGAATATTAAAGAAGCCCAAAAGAATATGTTCAGCTTTACGGGCGTTTTCGTGGTGATCAATATTTTCTTTTTAAGCGTGGGCGCACTGCTTTACATCTACGCCAATAAATACGGCATCAGTGTAGAAAAAACCGATTACCTCTACCCTACCATTGCTTTAAAATATCTTGGTGTAGTGCCCGCTATGGTATTTATGCTGGGCCTTACAGCAGCCACATTTGCCACTACAGATTCTGCCTTAACCGCGTTAACCACTTCGTTCTGCGTGGATTTTCTTAATTTCAATAAGCGGGACGATGTTAACAGTAAAAAAATGGTAAACGTGAGGCATTACGTGCACATCGCCTTCTCGGGGCTGATGTTCCTAACCATTATTATATTTAATGCTATTAATAACGATGCCGTTGTAGGTGCTATCTTCAAAGTAGCTTCTTATACTTATGGGCCGCTGCTGGGTCTTTACGCATTCGGCTTGTTTGTGAGCAGCAGGCAGGTGAATGATAAACTGGTACCTTTTATCTGCCTCGTATCGCCGGCTATATGCTTCTTTTTAAGCACAGAATCAAAGAAACTGCTGGGTGGTTACGTATTTGATAACGAGCTGATCATCGTAAACGGATTAATTACGTTTGCCGGTTTGTGGATCTCATCAAGCGCCAAAGCTGCAGGCTGGAAAGCCGTTGGAGCTAAAGCATAACCTACCGACCAGTTGAAACATAAAACATACATTATTGTATTATAAGATTAATTTACTACTCCGGTGGCTTTTTAGCTATCTCCGGATTTTTAACTAAGCAAACATGACAGGTGAAGAGAAAATAAGACAAGCGTTTGAAAACAAAAACTGGCAGGAAATTAAGGTGACCGATTCCTGGCAGATCTTTAAAATAATGGCCGAGTTTGTTGATGGCTTTGAGAAACTGGCCAAAATAGGCCCCTGCGTTTCCATCTTCGGATCGGCGCGTACTAAAAATGATAATAAATATTACAAACTAGCCGAAAACACCGCGCGTTTACTAACCGAGCGCGGCTATGGGGTGATCTCCGGCGGTGGCCCCGGTGTAATGGAAGCAGCCAACAAAGGCGCTTATGAAGCTGGTGGTAAATCTGTAGGTTTAAATATCGAGTTGCCATTTGAACAGTTCCATAACAAGTATATCGACAGGGATAAGATTCTGGAATTTGATTACTTTTTTATCCGTAAGGTTATGTTTATGAAGTATTCGCAAGGCTTCATCATCCTGCCGGGCGGGTTTGGCACTATGGACGAATCTTTCGAGGCGATCACGCTCATTCAAACAGGTAAAATAGCCCGTTTCCCTATCGTATTTGTGGGTAAAGATTACTGGGGTGGCCTGTTCAAATGGGTGGAAGAACGCATGCTGGAAGAAGAGCACAACATCAGCGCGGATGACCTTAACCTCTACCGCGTAGTTGATACCGCAGAGGAAGCTGCTGAGCACATTTTCCGTTTCTATGATAAATACGTGCTTAAACCTAACTTTTAAGCCATCAGAATACATAATAATAAGAAAGGCGACTGGTAATCCTGTCGCCTTTCTTATTTAAATATAAATAAATTTAGTTCATACTAACCTTTTGGCCGCTGGTAACCGCATCTGGGTTGTTGCTCATTTCTATCATAGTAGAAACTTCGTCAACCAAGGTTTCTGCCGAGCCGGAGAAACCAACAAACTTAAACCTGATGGTGCCGGTTTTATCAATCACAAACTTGGTTGGGATACCCGTTACGCCAAAGGATGATACCACTTTAGATTGTCTGCCATCTGTGCCTTTTTCGTCCATTAAAACATCAAAGGTGTACTTGTTGTCGGCAATGAATTTCTTCACGGCCGGTAGATAATTGTCGCCATTTTCCCAAGTATCAATAAATATAAATTTAACGTTCGGATCGTCTTTATATTTATTTACGGCCATTTGCATGCCCGGAAACGAGGCCTTACAAGGGCCGCACCAGGTTGCCCAAAAATCAACAATTACTACTTTACCCTTAAGGCTTGCCAACGAAACTTCTTTGCCCTCAAAATCCTTCAAGGCAAATTCAGGCGAAGGTTTTTTTATCATCTGTTTAGATAATTCGGCAATCATTTTATTTTTAGAGGCATTTTCCAGGCTGGCCAGGTATTCGGCGTAGCCTTTATCGCTTCCTTTTACTTTAATGTAAGATTTGGCCAGTTCCTCTTTCATTATTGCCGAACCTTTACCTTCTGCAATAGTTTTTTCGATAATTCCCTGCGCTTTGGCGTACTGCCCGTTAGCTACCAGTATTTGCGAATAATGCTCAATAATTTCAGGATCCTGATACTTCATGTTATCATAAACCTGTTGCTGGTATTTTAAAGCTTCCGCAAATTTCGCTTGCTTAAACAAAATAAAGGCATATGTATCCGCATCGTTATAATAGGTTGCGCGATTATTATCACGCGCCTGCTTGGCAGTCATATACATACCTGCCTGTGATGTTGCCAAAGCTTCATCTAAAACATCTAATGATTGTTTTGAAAGCATAGCTGCATCCTCTAAATGCTCACCTTTTTTAGCCCACTCATAAGCAACATTATTAAGCGGACCTGCCAGTGATACTTTATTTTTAACAAGCGGCTCCCATCTTTTATAACTGGCTATATCGTTAGCCGCAAGATAAGCCGATGCAATTTGTAGCCTAAAGTTATCCTGTATAGTAGCTTTCTGATCTTTCTCGTCCTTCTCTGGGTATTTGGCAATATAGGCCGCATACAATGCTTCTTTTTTAGCCGGGTCTTTCTCTTTATTCAATTCCATTCCCATGGCATTTTTTACGTTAAGCCCTTCGGGGAATTTGGCTTTTATAAGCGTACTAACCGAATCGGCTAGTTTAGGCTTGCGGGTACGTAGATAAACGTTAGCAGCGGTCATCATTTTTTTCTCATCACCACTATTGATCAAAGCAGCCAGTTTGCTTTTAAATAAAGCTGCAGTTGCAGGGTCGGTTGAGCCGGATAATGATGCCAGATAAGTTACACCGTATTCGTCTTCGCTTTGCGGATACAATTCAAACTCCTTTTTTAACAAAGTGGTAGCAATGGCATTGTCGGGTTTTATTTTAGCTAAGTAGTTACCCATGCCTATGTATACCATTGCCTTGCTGGCGTAAGCACCTTCTGCAGGCTTTTTGGTTTTATCGTAAACCAGGTAAACATACCCCTTCTCGCTGTTATTGTCGATATTCTCGCCGCTACCCATTTTTACAAAGAAAGCTTTAGCACCTGCGGGGATAATGATGCTTCCCTTCAATAGCTTTCCTTCTTTTTTCAGTTCAATATCAGTTGCCGGATATTGCTTATTATCAACATAGTAAACAATGGCTTCTGGTTTTTCTTCCTTTTCTAGTGCGGTGCCTGCAGGGTCATAAATAACGGTCACTTGATCGCCTGCTACGGGCGTAGCATTTGATAACTTAAGATGCTCTGCCGTTTGGGCGTACGAGCTTTGTAACAACAACACGCCCGGTATTGCCATCAATAGTTTGAGTGTTTTCATGATGAACTAAAATTTTAGTCAAAATAAGTGTTATGTATCTCATTTCCAAATATTATCTAATAATTAATACCGGAATTTAAATTATTAATTGTTTATTTACGGTTATGGACACAATTGCCCAACCTAAAAAACAAGCTGCCCTTAGCTTTATATTTGTTACACTGTTAATTGATGTTATTGGCCTGGCCATCATTATCCCCGTTTTTCCGAAGCTTATAGAGAAACTGATTCACGGCGATATCAGCGAAGCATCCCGCATTTCCGGCCTTTTACTGGTTGCCTACGCGGTAATGCAGTTTTTATTTTCGCCTGTTATTGGTAACCTGAGCGATAAATATGGCCGCAGGCCAGTGCTGCTCTTCTCACTTTTAGGTTTCGGGATAGATTACCTTTTTCTGGCGTTTGCTCCTACCATTGGCTGGCTATTTTTAGGCCGTGTCATTGCCGGTATTACGGGTGCAAGCTTCACCACCGCATCAGCCTACATAGCCGATGTAAGCGAGCCGGAAAAGCGCGCGCAAAACTTCGGAATGATAGGTGTAGCCTTTGGCCTCGGTTTTATAATCGGCCCGGTTATAGGCGGCATACTGGGTAAAATGGATACGCACTACCCTTTTTATGCAGCCGCTGCTTTAGCATTGCTGAATGCCGCTTACGGATTCTTTATCCTGCCTGAATCATTAGACAAAGCGCACCGCCGTGAGTTCGACTGGAAAAGAGCAAACCCGCTGGGTTCATTATTACAGTTGAAAAAATATCCTTCGGTTATAGGCTTAGCCGCTTCCTTATTCATTATTTATTTTGCTGCCCACGCCGTACAAAGCGACTGGACCTACTACACTATTTATAAATTTAAATGGAGCGAAGATATAGTTGGTTACTCGTTAGGCTTTATAGGCCTTATGATAGCTATAGTGCAGGGCGGCCTGATCCGCATAACTATCCCGAAACTGGGGCAGCAAAAAAGCATTTGGATGGGTTTGATACTTTATGCCATAGGCATGCTGCTGTTTGGCCTCGCCAATAAAAGCTGGATGATGTTTGCCTTTATGATACCCTACGCACTGGGCGGAATTTGCGGCCCTGCTTTACAGGGTATAATGAGCAACGAGGTACCGGCCAATGAGCAGGGCGAGTTGCAGGGTGCACTCACCAGCTTAATGAGCTTAAGCTCCGTATTTGGCCCATGGTTTATGACTTACGTGTTTTACTATTTTACCAAACCCGGCGCAGTTGTTGTATTGCCTGGCGCACCTTACTTTATTGCTGCCGCGCTGATGTTGATTGCAGCAATACTTGCCGTAAGAAGTTTTAGAAAAGAAAATAAACAATCCGCGATATAAACTATTATATCAGCATGCTCAATAAAAGCTTTACTTATATTTATGGATAAACCAGGACACCAGGGCAAAGCTGCATTAGGGTTTATCTTTATCACCGTACTTATAGATACGATGGGGCTTGGTATTATCATCCCCATATTACCCACCCTTTTAGAACAACTGGGCCACGTAGGCGTAAGTATGGCCGGCCAGTATAGCGGCTACCTTACTTTTACCTACGCCACCATGCAGTTTGTTTGCGCCCCTATACTAGGTAATCTGAGCGACCGTTACGGCCGGCGACCTATCCTGCTTATCTCGCTGGTTGGTTTTGGTATCGATTATCTTTTCATGGGGTTCGCGCCATCCATATTCTGGTTATTTGTAGGGCGATTTATAGCCGGTGTAGCAGGCGCCAGCACCACCACAGCAACGGCATACATTTCTGATGTAAGCAGCGGCGACAAGCGGGCAGCTAATTTTGGCCTAATAGGCGCAGCTACAGGTCTTGGTTTTATTTTAGGGATAGGCCTGGGCGGCTTTTTAGGAGGGGTATATATCCGGCTGCCGTTCTTTGTAGCCGGTGGACTCGCCTTTATCAATGCCATATATGGTTTTTTTGTACTGCCAGAATCACTCGATCTGCGGAACAGGCGCAGGTTTCAGTTTAAACGTGCTAACCCTATTGGTTCGTTATTAAGGCTTAAGCATTACTCTACAGCAGTAAGTACACTTATTACTGCTTATACCATTGTTTACATCGGCCAAAAAGCTGTAGAAAGCGTTTTGCCGTTTTACGTGGTTGAAAAATTCAAATGGACGGAAACGAGCATCGGTGCATTAGGAATTTTCCTTGGTTTCCTTATTGTAGGTGTGCAGGGCGGCCTTGTAAGGTGGACGATCCCCAAATTCGGCTTAAGAAAAAATATTATGGCCGGTATTGCCCTTTATGGGATAGGGTTGGCGTTTCTTGCCTTTAACAACACCCCATGGCTGATGTATGTGGTGATGATACCGTATTGTATGGGCGGCATCGGTGGTACGGCTCTGCAGGGTTTTATATCTGAGCATGTATCGGCCAAAGAGCAGGGCGAATTACAAGGGGCGTTAACCAGTTTGGTTAGTGTAACCACAATTATAGGCCCGCTGATGATGACATCCGTATTCCACCGCTTTACTTCACCAGACGCTAAAATCTATTTTCCGGGTGCGCCGTTTTTGCTGGGCGCTATATTAATGGCCATCAGCATTGTATTAACTATCAGGAGTTTTAAAAAGAAAGACCCAAAACTGCTTACCCCAACGGCTGGCACTATTCCAGGCCGCTAACCCCGCCGGAAATCACAAACTTCATTACCTCGGCAGCGCTTCGGTCAATCAGTTTTACTTTATCGGCAGAAATAATTACAACCTGTCCGGCGAACGAATAAGAATATGGAAAATACACAGCAACCTCACCCGGCAAACCTATCGAAGCCATATCTTTCTGTACCATAAACCCAATCTTCTTTAGTCCAAATTCATTTACATCAACCAGTACGGGTTCGTTAAATTTCTTCTCTTCGCCAACAAATGCCTCGGTAAGATCTTTTATAGAGGAGTATAGGAATTTAAAGATAGGCAGGCGGTTAAGCCAGCGGTTAAACCAGCCTTTTATCGGGTCGGTAATTACGTTGGTAACCAGGATACCCGCAATCATTACAATCACAATTACATTTAAGATACCCAGCCCGGGGATGTAAACCGGCTTACCGGCCTTATCAACCCAAAGCTCTTTACTTAAATTCAGCGCGTTATCTATGGTAGATACCGCCCAGAAAATGAGCAGGAAAGCGGCGCCAAGAGGCACAACAATTAGCAAACCTTTAATAAAGTAATTTAACAGTACACGGAATAATCTCTTCATCTCGGCACAAATATACGACTACTCGTAAAAGTACACTCTTTTTACCCGCTGTGAAATGTTTGTTAGTATTTCATACGGAATGGTACCTATTTGGGCAGCAAGCTCTTCTATCCGTTGCTGCTCATTAAAAACGATCACCTCATCACCCTCTTTTATATTGGGTGCGTTGGTAACATCCAGCATACACATATCCATAGATACGTTACCCACAGTTGGCACAGGAACGCCATTCACCAGCATTTTGCCAACGCCGTTGCCAAAGGCCCTCAGGTACCCATCGGCATAACCTATTCTTACCGTTGCAATTACGCCGTCTTTCTTAAGGCTCCCGTTACGGTTGTAACCAATAGTATCGTTAGCCAAAACTTTCTTTACCTGCGATACCGTAGTTTTTAAAGTAGCAATAGGTTTTAACCCGGCATCGCCGGCAGGCACTGCGGCATCAACACCGTAAAGGCCTATCCCCAATCGCACCATATCGTACTGCGCGTTAGGCCAGCGAATAATGCCGGACGTATTGCTAATATGTTTGATCACCTGATAACCCAGGGCCTCTTCAATCTGCGTATACGCCTTTTCAAATACCCCTATTTGTTTAAGTGTAAAAAGATCATGCTGCTCGGCATCGCTTGCAACCAAGTGCGAAAAAACCGACTTCACCTTTACATACCGGTTCACCTCAAGCATATCGCAAAGGGTTTCAACTTCAAACTCTTCAAAGCCAAGGCGGTGCATACCGCTATCTATTTTAATATGGATGGGATAGTTGGATATATCTGTTTCTTGCGCGTACTTCACAAATTCATCCAATAAAGTAAAGCTATAAATAGATGGCTCTAAATTATTGATTATTAATTTATCATATGCTAAAGGCTCGGGGTTTAGTACCAGTATGGGTAAGGTGATTCCGCCCTCTCTAAGCGCAACACCTTCATCAGTATAGGCAACGGCTAAATAATCAACCTTGTTATATTGCAGCATATTAGCCAACTCGAAAGTACCACTGCCGTAGGAGAATGCTTTAACCATGGCCATTATCTTAACGCCCGGCTTTACCTTCGATTTATAGAAGTTGAGGTTGCTCAGCAGTGTATTCAAATTTATCTCCAATACCGTATCATGCGCCTTCTGCACCAGAGCACGGCTTATCCGTTCAAACTCAAAACTGCGCGATCCTTTTATCAGGATGGTTTCCTGTTTTAAATGCAGTCTGCCCAGATCTTTAAGCAGATCAGCAGTACTTGCATAAAAATGCATTTCGGGCATGTTAAAATTATCTTGGTATTCATTCAGGGCCGATCCAACACCAATAAATCGGTCTACCTGTTTATCATTTACCAGTTGAGCTACCTGCCTGTACAGGTCATCCTGCTGCAAACCGGATTGAAAAATATCCGACAGAATCAGTGCCTTTTTCTGATGTTGGTTTTGTTGGTTTAAAAAGTTAAGCGCTATCTCCAGCGATTGCAGATCGGAGTTGTAAGAATCGTCGATTATAGAACAATCGTTAATGCCATGTTTCAGCTCAAGCCGCATGCTCACCGGCGAGAGGCGCTCTATCCTGTCGTCGGCCTCGGCCGGGCTATAACCCATTGCCAGCATGGTTGCCCAGCATACAACAGCATTCTCTACCGATGCTTCATCACGAAACGGGATAAGGCATTCTATCTCCTTATCTTTAAACATGGCACGCAGGTAATATTTGCCGGAAATAACTGTTTCGCTGAACACATATAAATCGGCCAGTTTAAATTTTCGGCTCCAGGTAAAATAGTATTTGGCAGATAACTCTTCCTGGTAATCTATCAATACCTCGTAGTTATAAATAAGCAAGCGGCAGTTTTTAAAAAGCTTCAGCTTTTCTTTAAGCTTATCTTCGGGAGAGGCAAAACCTTCATCATGCGCTGTACCCATGTGGGTTAAAACCCCTACTGAAGGTTTTATCATATCCTCCAGCTTAGCCATTTCTCCGGGAGTAGAAACTCCCGCTTCAAAAATGCCCAGGTTATGGCTCTCGTTAATTTGCCAAACAGATATGGGTACCCCTATTTGCGAATTATAGCTCTTGGGGTTGCGTACAATGTTCTTTTCGGGGCAAAACAGCTGGTACAGCCATTCTTTAACAATGGTTTTGCCGTTACTGCCTGTTATACCTATTACTTCAAGGCTAAATCTGTCGCGATGATGGGCTGCAAGAGCCTGTAAGGCGGTAAGCACATTATCAACTATCAGGAAATTAGCATCGGGCATTATGGTATCCGGCTGGTGTTGTACCACAAAGCTGCGTACCCCTGCGGTATAAGCATCTGCTATGAACAGGTGGCCATCCCTCCTGTCGTTCAATGCAAAGAACAGGGAGGCTGTGGGGTTAACTATACGGCGGCTATCGGTTAGTAAAACACTTATTTCATCGTTGTTTACCACATTACCGTCTGCATTAATAATATGCTTTACATCGTTTATAGCGTAAGAACTTTGCATGATACGAATTTGCTTATATTTCTACGAATAGAAGAATTTTAACGAATTTTGGTTTTGATGGACGAACCTAAAAAGATAAAAATTACGGATGAAAAAGTTGCCCTTTCCAAGGCCGAACACTACTGCGCTTATCAGGAACGTTCACAACAGGAGGTGCGCGATAAACTGTACGACTGGGGCCTTTGGACGAGTGCGGTGGAAAACATCATTAGTAAACTTATTGAGGAGAACTTTTTAAATGAAGACAGGTTTGCCAAAGCCTATGTACGCGGCAAGTTTAACCAAAAACACTGGGGCAAAATTAAGATAAAACAGGGGCTACAATTGAAAAAGGTATCGCCGCCGCTAATAAAAAAGGCGCTCTTGACTATCGATCTGGATGATTATATAGCCACGCTAACTGCTGTTATTGAGAAAAAGGCACGTACCCTTACAGAACGTAATGAAATAAAAAGGCGCTATAAACTGCAACAGTACGCTTTAAGCCGTGGTTTTGAACCGGAACTTGCCGCTGGGGTTTTGAAAAACAGTGAGTTATGAAAAAGTTAAAAAAAAGTTATTTTTTTCCTTGCAGAACATGCAATTCTGTCTATATTTGCACTCCCGCAAACGAGATAAGCAAAGAGTTAAATCGAAGCTTAAAAGTTTAGAGAAAATACCAATGCGAAAGTAGCTCAGTTGGTAGAGCACGACCTTGCCAAGGTCGGGGTCGCGAGTTCGAATCTCGTCTTTCGCTCAAAACCCTTCCTCTTAAAAGAAGGGTTTTATTTTAAAAGGTTAATCACCTGCTCAGATGGTGGAACTGGTAGACACGCAGGACTTAAAATCCTGTTCCCGTTAAAGGAGTGCGGGTTCGATTCCCGCTCTGAGTACTTGAAAATGAGGCAGTTAGGTGAAAGACACTAATTGCCTTTTTTTATTGGGTACAACATAGGTACAACAATTTACGGGTACAACATTCTTCGGCCCTATTGCAAATCAGGTACAACTACGCATTTTTTATTTTACCGGTATTATCTATCTTGCTGATCTAAATCTTTCACATCACGCATATGGAGGTAATTTGCCTTGAAGAACCGGCTTTCTATAAACTGATAGAAAAAGTCGTAGACCGCCTTAAAGACGAAAAGCATATCAAAGAAGAATTGTGGCTTACCGGCGAACAAGCCATGAAGAAACTCGGCATTGCCAGCAAAACCACATTATTCAATATCAGGAATAACGGGCATATCCGTTTTGTTTATGCCGCCCCGCGCATCATTCTATACGAAACCGCCTCTATCAACGAATACCTGTCTCAAAAGGCCCATAATCCATTTTAAGCCATGGCAACTACAGAAGAAGAAAAAAACATTGCACGCGCTTATAATGTCGGAGCCATTCTAAGCACTTACGAACCAAAGCTATTAGAACAGATAATCAAGAACAATAAAAACAACGAGTTTGTGAAAACGATGGCCATTGCCAAAGACCATCACGAATTTAATGTTGGCATTCCTAAAAAGGAGTTTACGCAGGAATTTAAAAACGGCGTAAAAAACGCCCGTACCTTAAGCGAGCATGAGCCGGATTTGCTGGATAAAATGATCGCATCCAACGAAACCAATAAGGATTTCAAAAAAGGACTGGAAGCCGGGAAGAAAGAATACAAAATCAGGCAGACCATGCAGCGCATGAAAACCGAACGTGAACAGGGCCAGCAAAAAGAAAATGAGCGAGATAAAGGGATGGAGTATTGAGTTAACTACCCTTTTTTACAACTGCCCATTCTTTTTTTAAAACAACTTTTGTAGCCTTTAAGAGTTGGTCAATTTTATGTGTAAGTAAGCGATCAAGTGTATTATTATCTATATGCTCATCATGGACAACATTTCTAATATTAGTTGTAATGATATTTATTTTGTTATGATCCTCTTCGCCGGGATTAAGCATTAATTCAATTTGATATTGCATTTGAACTAATTGCTGAAAATGCTCGGAATATTTTTCATTATCACCAAATTCTAACATGGCAATCATTTCAGCCTTTGCTATATATAAGGTAACTGCTTCCCGCAGCTCATCTATCCATCTTTGCCGAAATTGTGTAATGCCTGCATTAATAATTTGCTTCTTAGAAATCTGATAGGTGATATAGCCAATAATGACAGGGATTAATACCTTTTCTAATACATCGGTGATTGCGGTCCAGTTTATAGGTTCATTTGTGATCATTAACCGAAAATAAGTTAATGGACTGATCTAATCAAATTTTATTGATTGTAATAAACCATCCCTTATATATAATTATTACGTTCCTTAAATCTCCCTGATCGAACTGTGGGGGGTGTAATCTGGGGAATAAGCCGAACCAGCAAAACCAATTCCTGCAAAACTTTCAAAGATATAGGCAATATCCATGTTTTCCCCCAGAGGGAGCAATCCCAACTATCAAGAAGCCACGGCAATAAATGAAAACTTTGTTTTCGTTCAAAATATTGCCCACTTGACACTTAGGAATAAATGCCTATACTCGGGTAAGATCAGCAGTATTGGGGGAATAAACCACGGAAGTATTTTCGCTTCCGCAGGTATTCCGGCTGTTTCTTTTTTCAACCTACAATCGAAAAGGAACAAGAGCAATGCCTCTTAACGATCTGCAATGCCGTCACGCAAAACCACAACCTAAAAAATACCGCCTGTTTGATGCCGCCGGGCTTTACCTCGAAGTAATGCCCAATGGCAGCAAATACTGGCGATATAAATACCGCTTCGACGGCAAGGAAAAACGCCTGGCAATAGGTGTCTATCCCGATGTATCGCTGATGGAAGCCCGCAAGCTGCAAGAAGCTGCGCAAAACCAAAAGAAACAGGGTTTTGACCCGGTAATCCTGAAAGCTGCCAGCAAGCAACAGGCGATATATAACCGCGCTCAGACACTGGAAGCAGTAGCCCGCGAATGGTACGCCATCCAGAAACCGAAATGGAAACCCAACTTCGCAAAGGAGGTTTTACGCCGTCTGGAAAACAACCTGTTTCAATCGCTGGGCAAGTTTCCGGTTCGCCAGCTTGCAACGGCTGATCTTTACGACTGCCTGAAACGCATTGAAAAACGTTCCCCGCACATGGCAAGACGATGCGGCCAGTACTTAAGCCAGATCATGTGCTTTGCCGTACAGACAGGCCGTGCCGAGCGGGATATTACCATTGAATTGAAAGGTGCAATAACAGTCCCAAAGACCACGCATCGGGCCTCGTTTGAAATCGACGCGTTACCGTCGTTTTTAAAGACACTGGAAGAACGCAAAGCCGAATTGTCTGTAATTGTCTACCTCGCTATCCGCATCATGCTAAAGACCTTTGTACGCCGCAGCGAGTTGATGGCCGCCAGATGGTGCGAGTTTGATTTCGCCCGCGCCATGTGGACGATTCCCGCCGAAAACATGAAAATGAAGCGTGAGCATCTTGTACCGCTATCCCGGCAAACCACTGCCGACCTGATGGCGTTGCGCCGGATCACGGGAAACAGCGAATACCTGTTCCCAAGGCTGATTAAACTCGGCGAGCGCATGGACAAATCTGTAATCATGCAGGGCCTGAAAACCCTGAACTATGAGGGCAAAATGTCGTGTCACGGCTTCCGGGCCTTGGCGATGGGTATCTGCAAGGAACGCCTGAACTACCGCCATGAAATCCCCGACCGCCAGCTTGCCCACTTGCCGAAAAGCCAGATCGACCAAGCCTATGACCGCGCCATGTTTCTACCCGACCGTATCGAGATGATGCAGCGTTACGCCGATTATCTTGATAACCCGACCCAACAACCCAAACCCATACAGAGGACTCCAGCCTATGACTACCGACCACAACCCGCAAAATATGCCCCAATTACCTATTCAGGCATCGCCACCACATTTGGGATACTGGCGCCTGCCATCCGTCCTGAAGTTTCTTGACAATATCGGCACGACCACCTTTTTTGAGGAAATCAAATCAGGCCGCTATCCCAAGCCGTTTAAATTAAGCAAGCGGATCAATGGCTGGCGGATCGCCGACATTATCGCCGGGGTCGAAGGATCAGCCACTAAAGAATAATTTCAGTAAATTCACATTAAAGGCCCTGCACATCGTGCGGGGCCTTTTTTGTTGCTGAAAATTCCGCCGCAAGGCCATGAAGTTGTGCATTCGCCATTCCTTATTCCTGCATATGAATGAGCCAATGGTTTCAGTACAGGGTCTTAGCCGAAGCCACTCCCGTCACCAACTATTATTTTCCTCTGCCCTGCCGGGCATTCACTCGCCCTTCCAAAATAACAGCCGGTTTGTTCGCTAAGGCTCCGGCTTATTCATCCCCTGTAACCATCAACTCCTATGACAGGAAAGGAATAACAAATGAACACCTTATCACCATCCCAGCGCGGCGAAACCTTCACCGTACCGAAACTAAACCCGCACGACCTCATCACCAATATAATTGTCGAACAACTGGAAAAAGGCATTATCCCGTGGCAGAAACCTTGGACTGGCGGCGATGATAAAGCACTGGCGTTTCCGAAGAATTGTACTACTGGCAAATTTTACCGGGGGATCAACATCGTCCTGCTTTTATGTTCCGCCATAAAAAACGAGTTCGCATCCGCCGAATGGGCAAGCATGAAACAATGGAACAAAAAAGGCGAAAGCATCCGCAAAGGCGAAAAAGGCAACCTGATTGTATATTACGACACATTGGAAAAAGAGGTTGAGGGCGAAATCGAAAAAATAGCGTTCCTCAAAACATCGTATGTGTTTAATCGCTGTCAGTTAAAGGGCTACCAGCCGCCGGAAAAACCCACACCACCGGATGCGCCAACATTGATCCAGCGCATGGAACAGGTTGATACCTTTATCGCCAATACCAAGGCCATTATCGAATATCACGATGGCGGTGCCTGTTACATTCCATCACAGGATAAAATAAAAATACCGTTTGCTGAAAACTTCATCGATACCACGACTTGCACCGCGCAGGAGGGTTTTTACAGTACACAACTGCACGAATTGGCGCATTGGTCAGGAGCAGAAAAACGCCTGAACCGTACTAAAGGCAAAAAGTTTGGCGACCAGCAATATGCAGGCGAAGAACTTATTGCCGAATTTACCGCAGCGTTTCTTTGTGCAGGCTTCGGGATGCGCACCGTCGAGAAAGGCGATCACGCCGGATATATCCAAAGCTGGCTTAAACTTCTCAACGAGAACCGTTACGCCCTTGTAAACGCCGCCAGCGAAGCGTCCAAAGCGGTTGATTACCTCCACTCCCTGCAACCCGTTAACGATAACTAATCCCACATAAGCCCTGCCATCTGGCGGGGCTTATTTTTTTAAACACCGTGCGCTTTAAGCAAATCTTACGCCGTTCAAACACCCAGCTAAAGGAAGTTAGAAATGAACATCACCCAAGCCAAACAAATCCCTGTCGTTCAACTGGTCGAAGCATTGGGCGGCAAATACGCCAAGACCGATGGCAAAGGCAATCTCTGGTATCACAGCCCGTTCCGCCCGGAGGAGAAAACAGCCTCCTTTATAATCAATGAGCGGAATAATACCTGGCATGATTTCGGGCAGGCCGGAACGATTAATAAACACGGGAAAATCACCCAGGGCGCAGGCGGCGACATTATCGACCTGTATTGCGATTACCACCAGATTGACCGCCGCACAGGCATCACGCAGGCATTACGGGGGCTGGCTGATCAATATAACATGGCAGGGCAAACCTATACGCCATTGCGCCAGCAAAAAGAAAGGCCACCCGCAAAGCCCGCGCAGCCCACATTTAAAATAACCAAGATTGCCCGCAAAATCAGCCATATCGGGCTGCTACAGGAATTGCACCGCCGCAGGGTATCGTTGGAACTGGCCGACCTTTATTTGAAGCAGGGGCATATTCTGAACACGATAAATGGTAAACAATATGTTGGCTTTTTATTCGAGAACAGCAAAGGCGGCTATGAAGTCAGCATCCCCAATCCGCAAAGCGGCAAAAGCTTTAAAACCTGTATTGGTGAAAAAGCCACTACTTACTTCTCCCCTGCCAAAGAAAAAAACAGCGGTGACGTATTCGAGGGCTTCTTTGATTTCCTGTCATGGCTGGAAATAAAGAAGGTAAAACATCCAATGCATCACAGCTTTATTCTAAACTCAAACTCACTGGCTGGAGAAGCAACCGAACAGATGATCGCGATGAACGACCGGCTGAATTATATTTTTCTTTTTCTGGACAATGATACCAGCGGCTACCAGACAACGCATGCAATGGCGCTGGCATTAGAGCCGCATGATTTTCAGGTGGCGAGTATGGAAGGGTTTTATAAAGGGTTTAAGGATTTAAGTGAAATTTATTCAGTTAGCCCCAATTAATTATAATGGTATAGGCATCATTTTTTTTGTTTGGTTTAGCTCTGTCGGCTTAAATTTAGTAATGTTTTTACCGTTAGTGATAACCATCTCTATGGGCTGAACCTTATTAATTGGATCCTTACTGTAGTCCGCTTTGATTAAGTATGTACCACTAATTAATCCAACCATAAATGTTGCAAGATTAAGATATAAGGTTGCATGATAAAGATTTTTACTCACTTTGCCATCATTTGCCATTTCGATTCTCCTTGTGAAAATCAAGTTATGGCACTTGGGACTGTATATGGCAATCGGAAAATGGTTAATTTTGTAAGTTTATCAATATTTGAAATAAGAATTTTAAACAAAAAATATAATAAAAAAACATTAGTGTTCCGGTTGCAATCGTTATTATGACGAGAAATGTCCTTAAAGCTTCAATAGACCACTCATCTTTTTTTTCTTTATATAAATAGTTGCCCCAATTAAGGACGATTGTTGATATACCAAGCCCGACACCACAACAAAAAACAAACGCAACAATTGTTGCATTTGTTAGCGTAAATTTGTCTCTTACCCATAAAAGAGATATTCCAGTTATTCCGGCTATGGATGAAATTAAATTAAAAATATTTACCCAAACCGGTGACCTTTCTTCAGGCATTTCTTTTGACTATTTACCGCCTCTACGTTTTTTAAAAATGGAAAGTGCTTTTTTTGTATTTACAAAAATGTCTTTGCCGTATGTCTTAGTTAAATCTTCAAATGATAGAACTAATGCATCAAGTGTTTCTCTATCGTGTGAAGAAAGAAGTTGGAATTGTCTTATCCGCTCTTCATTATTCGTCTTTTTGAGCTTATCCATTTCTGCGTAAAAAGAAGAAAACATTATTTTTTTGCGTTTTAAAAGTATGGTGAGTTTAGTTTTTCTTTCAGGACGCGTTTTAACATTATTCCATGCCTCATAATGATCCCTAAAATCCTCCAATTGTTTAAAAAAATGTGCTTCAAAAAACGTCCCGTCTTTGATCCTATCCGTAATTGCAACAGCCACATTTAATGTTTCATAAACCTTATCACAAACCTCCTGTTTGATTCCATCGGCTTCTCTTTTTGCTAAATCAACTGTCAAGGCAGTCAACATTTTTTCCTTGAAATATTTTGCAGACCATGCAGAACCATCGCTGGCAAATAGATTTTGTAAATCTTGTCCCATTTTATTAAGTGTTTTGAATTGCAATTTATTTATTATTTATTTTATAGTCAAATAATATATTTAATATTATATCGAACTGATTCCCCCCCCAAAAAAATCTCATTTTTATATAACTGTTTAGTAACGATTTGCATTAAGATAATTTATTGTTAGAGTATTACAGAACTCTAACAGGCCTTATTTAATCTTTTATTCCTCATTACCTTAACTATCACAACAATATTTCAAAACCGATTGTTTAACCTACCAGAGCAATACGATAATTTAGGCTTTCGCCCATTATTTCAAAAAGTAATGGGCGAAATGATATTTTTGGGTTTAAATTAGAAGTAAAGTATTTCTGCTTATTCCTTTACATCTTTAAGAGCAACTTTAGCTTGTTCAAGTTGGCTGGTAGTACTTTCCAACTCTGTCTTTAATTGCTCGTTTTCCATTTGCAATTGATCATTCAGGGTTTTCAAAAACCTAACGAAAAACAATCTTGTCCATAGATATAAGGCAAAAAAGCCTAATGCCAAAAAATATAATATAATGCAGATTACGGCAGCTTTGCTATCATTAGCATTCCCGAATACCGGGCTAAAATAACGGCCAATTCGCCCTAAAAATCCGGGAATTTGGTATAACTGCGTTAACCCGACGCCGACAATAATTTTAGTTAGCCAGTCGCTAATCTCGACCAGATTATCATTTTGAACAATCGCCGTTTGATTATCAACCTGATTTTCCTTTTGCAAAAGTTTCGGTATGCCAAACAGAAGGCCAGCTAACCCGCCAGATGTAAAAGAAGAACCGGCAATCAATATAGCCGCGCCAAGTACCTGAAAAGTGTTTGGCGAACCGGAACCTTCCTTGTTGCCGAATTGAATGCTCATAACGATTACGGCTATTATACCAACGACAACCAGTATAATGATATTTATCCAAACTGCCTTTGTGGTTTCCCAAGCCTTGTTATTAATGGGAGGTTCTACGTTACTCATATTGAATTGTGATTTTAGGTTATAAAAATTTATTTCAATTAATTGGCCGTATTACGCCTGTTAATTAGTTAAATATAAGGATTTTTATCTGCTCTGTCTTTAATATCCCCTATCTCGTAATACGGGAGTTTCGGTATCATCGCAGGCGGCAGATCATCCACGAACAGGATAATCTTGCTGCCCGATTCAACCCGCACTTCATCTGCGGTGATTAAATCGCGCAAGGTGGATTGCGCGTCTTTAATACCGAACCATCGGCGCGTTGTCAGTACGTGAGACGTTTTGCCCACAGCGGTACTGATATAATTGGCATCGAAGTTATTATTGATCCCGAAAAAATGCCGCACCGCGGCATTGCCGACGAATACCTCCCAATTTAGCTGATATAAATTTTGTAATTGCACCAGCGATTGCAATATCGGCCACACAGTAACATTAAACGCGGCATAGGCACCCAGGGCGATCTCTATCTCCGGCAGATAGCCGAGGGCGGCAAATTCATCCAGGATAAAACACACGCGCTTATTCGGCTTGCGGATCACGGCCCGCATGGTGCTTGTCACCAGTAGTCTTAACCATCGCGAATGGCTTTGCAATTTATCCGCAGGGATTACCACGTAGACCGTGGTATTGCGATGCGCCAGCGTTTTCGGGTCAAACCCGGACGCCAGCGATTGTTGCAAGGCAGGCGATTTTAAAAAATCGGTCGCCTGCAGAACGGTCGATAAAATACTGCCCCATGTGTTGCTGCCGGATTTTACCAATTTTTCAATTTCTGTCGAAGCGTAAAGAAGGTTTTCGCCTATCGGGTCTTCTTTCTGTTCCCTATCCTCTGTTATGGTTTCCTCTTCATTTTGTATAACATCACCCCATTGTTCCATTTCTGCCAGAACCCGATCCCATTCAACTTGCGGATAGCGAACAACCTTCCACAGTGTTTTAAGGTTTCGTTCTTCGCCTTGTTTGGATACGGCGATAAACAGAATCAGGCCGCTGATAACGGTGCGGGCGGAATCCGAGAAAAATTTATTTCTTCCTTGCTCGACTGGCACCAGCATTTCCGCCAGCATGTGGCAATCATCCACCAGATGCGGGCTTGTAACTTCAAGAATATCGAGCGGATTATAATTATCCCCGGCACCGAGCCGCTCGGCTAATAAGTTCCATGGATTGAGGATTACCACATTTTGCCCGCTCTCCCGCTGGTACCGTGCCGTCACCGCAGCGATCTCCCCTTTCGGATCAATCACCACCCACGAACCGTCTATATCGCCAAAACCCAACAGGTTTGTGGCGATTAAATTTGTGAATTTCCCTGAGCGACTGCCTGCCACGGTAAGGATATGCCCTTGCTTGGAATAGGCGTGGCTACCGCCGATAAAAATTCCTTTCTGGTTTTCCAGATGGATTAAATCCAGCTTCGTTGCCAGCCGTGCCGAACCGAATTTCGTTCCCTCGACAAGCGCATTATTTACGCCTGTTTCCCACGCCACAAAACAGGCATAAACGGCCAATGAAAACAACAAATTAATCCCCATATAAGTTATGACTGCTGGCGTATAACTGCCGGAAATCCATGCAATCGGCACGAATAATAACAACAGGCCTATCAACGCCACCCAGATCAACGCCGCTCCGATCACCATAGCTGCACGTACTGGCGGCGAAAGCGGATAGAATACCGGGAACAGCCGATGGTGCCGTACAAAACGGTTATATCCGCGTACATAGCCAAGGAGCGCACCGGCAAGGGTTACGGGGGTAAGTAATACCCCGATCATAAATACGATGAATTTATTGCGCTTGTTTTTGTCGGGGTGGAATTTCAGGAGATAGCGCAGTTCGTCGGTGGTTACGCCATAATCATCGGCAATGCCTTCAAAAGGCGTCATTACCGAAATCTTGCCCGTTTTGGTTGGTTCTTGTTGTGTGTTCAAAGTGATAAGGTTTAGGAAATGCAAGATAATTACCACATTCGTGAAATTCACCGCGTATAACTACCTGATTTTCATTTTTACAATTATTATAATATCCCGGCTGCGTATATTTAAAATACGATATATCCCGATGAGCGAAGAACTGCCACCAGACGAAAAACCGATCATTACCGCAAGCGATAACGATGCGTATCTGAAACGCTTGCTTAATACCAAGCTTACTGCCGCATCGTTTGATATCGAAATGGCCGAACTAAAAAAACGCTTTGCCGACGAAGAACGCCGCATGGTGCGGTTTACATTTACGTTGCTGGCAACACTTTTGGCGATGGCGATCATTGCGGCATTGTGCCTGCGTTACTATTACAAGGATCAGCCGCCAGTTCAAAAAAATGAGCGTTACCATGATGCACCGATGCCTGTGACATACTGATTTTTCTTTTCATGGCATTTGGTTTTCGTAGGTAGCTGATGCTTGCCGATGGTAGCCGGGGTTTGTGCCTAAGTGGTTATTGTGGTTGACTTTTTTAGCGGTTGAGGTATATTGGTCTTGTAGTTGCAAGACGTGGCTTGTCCGGACAAAAACGCTGCGCTGTTTGTCCTGCCAAGCCGTCTTGCAAAGGGGGCGTTGCCCCCGCTTGACCCCCCAAAAGCAACTACAAGAAACCTGAACCTTACAAGACCCATATATGCCACGACCGCTGAAAACGGACGAAGACAAACGCGACTACTCTATAGAGGTGCGCGTTACCTTCGCCGAGAAAACCACCATTAAAAACACCGCCAAAGCGCAAGGGTTAACCATGAGCGATTTTCTGCGGGATCGCCTTGTGGCTGCAAAGCCATTGCGCAAGGTTGCCACGGACGACCGCGAAGCCTTGCTGAAATACCTTGCCGAGTTCAACAAGCAGGGCAGCAATCTTAACCAGATCGCCCGCGTCCTGAACATGCAGGGCAATGACGAGGCAATCAGTCACGGTCTGATAGCGACGATTGACAATGCACTCTTGCGCCATGAGCAGGCAACGGCGCATATTATGGAATTGCTATCATGGTAATACGGGGTGGCACGCGCGGCAATGGCGACCAGCTATCGAAATATCTGGTGACCATGGACGAAAACGAACGCATCCAGATTTTGGAAGTGGACGGCAACCGTAACGCCAGCGAACGGCAATTGCACAATACCATCCGCAGCATGGATTTAATGACCGGGCTAACCAAAAGCCGCAAAGGCTTTTACCATGCCCAGATCAATCCCGCCTATGGCGAGGATAAAAACATGGATTGGTTCAAGGCTGCCGATATTCTTGCCCATGAACTGGATATGCAGGATCAGCGGCGTGTTTTGGTGCTGCACGAAAAGAAAGGCCGCACCCATTGCCATGTGGTATTCGAGCGTTACGATTACGCAACGGGCATTATGAAGTCGGATAGTTTCAGCCGCCTTGCACAGGATCGCGCCCGCCAGAGCATGGAAATAGAGTTCGGCCATAAGCAAACGCCGAAACGCAATGTCCATCGCCCGCAGCTAAAAGCCTCTTTGACCAGTCTCTGGCACCAGACCGGCACAGGCGCGCAATTTTTAAATGCCTGCAAAAACAACGGCTATCTGATTGCAGGCGGCAGCGGGCGCAATCCGTTTATGGTTGTCGATGAAAACGGCAGATCTTATGACCTGGTGCGCCAGCTTAAGGATGTACGGTTAAAGACGTCAGGCATCGCATGCGTAATGAGCAGCTAATGCCCGAGCGTGCCGCCATCACCTTCATGCGTAATCAGAAATCCGAGCGCGATGCGCAAGGCGAAGGACGAGAAAAACAAAAAGCCTCCTTCACCCGCACCGCACGACAAATCACCGATAACATTGCCCATGAATTTAGCCGCAACGCCATCGATCAAACCGCCCCGACCATTACGCCGACTCCAGCTCCAAAACAGGCCGAGCCGATCGTAAAACAATTTAAGGAAATCGCAAAAGATACAAGCAAGCCGGAACAGACCAAGGAACAAATTGCCAAAGCATTTAAGCAGAATAAGCAAGACAAAACCCTAAACGAACAACAACGGGTGCGGCTGGCGCTAAAACATGAACGAGAAAGGCAAAGTCAGCAGCCGGATATTGAGCGTGATATGGGGATGGAGTATGATTAAATATCCGGTAAAAAGGAGGGTAAATCGTTGGCCTTTTTGGGGCATATTTTGTGGATAGAGCGTAAGGGTCTTATATCCCTGCAAGGAGGTTATGGCAGCTAATATGCTTTAAACTTTTCCTTACAATGAGCAGCAATACTTAGATCCAAATAATAAAAATGGCGAATTAAGTGTAAAAACACAAAAAAACGGCCGAAAAAAATCGGCAAAAAATATTTTTTGGCAAGCTCGCAAAGCTATAATCCAAAACCCCTGAACTTGGGCTTCCCAAGACGACACGCGTGTTAAACGATCATTTTATTTTGGCCCGTCTTTCCTAAAGCTTTCACTCTTGCAGGTCACGAGTTGCAGACGTTTGAAGCATGGCTCGCACTTATTTCGGATTGACAGTTTTACAACTTTTTAAAGTGCTGTTTTTGGTTCGGTGTGACCCGCTATGCAATTGCCTTTTCAACACTACAACAAAAGGCGAATTATTTTATAATCACAACAAATTTAATAAGACCAATATTGATAAAGGGTGGAATAGTCGCGATAGTGGATAACTTAAGGCAATGTTGATAAAATACTGATGTAGCCAGTCGATGGGCATTGTCCGACCATTATAGGGTAAATATTAGCTATTTAATAATTGTCATTTTCCACAATAATGATAAAAATGTTAGTAAATCATTACTCAATGCTAAAAAAAGGTGCATTATTTTTTCGTATATTTATATATATTAAAAAAGATACACTATGAGTAAATTAAAATCGGGCATGAGCGCCCCAAAATCGGGTCAATACGCTGTTATTGGCCCAAGAGGTGGATATGTTACAGAAGTGACAGTTCCAAAAGGCCATCAAATGCCGCCTACGCCAAAACCAAATTCAAGCTTTAAGCTGGTTGATGCAACCAAGAATAATAGTGGCAAATAATGGTTTTTATCGTGATTACTTAAACCCGTTTAATTTTTTAAACGGGTTTATTTTTTTGATCTATCATAAAATAAAAAACAAGTCCGTACCGATAATTACATGGGACTATAATTTTGAAAGGCTCTTAAAAGGCAATGATATTATTTCTTCTTTTTAAAAATATCTGAGGAATATGTTTCTTTTTTTTCATCCTCAAAGATAAGGTTGTAAACATCGTTCAACACAAAGGCAAGTCCAAGCACCATTATTGGCCTCGATAAACGTGTAGCCCAGCGACTTTCAATGGCTATTGCAGCTCTTTTACTTGTCGCTTTTGATAACATGTTTTTGCCCATGATAGGCTCAAATTTTTCGAGATAAACTATTTCCCTATCTGCTCTGGATAACTTTCGCTGCTTTATAATAATGCCTGTTACATCATATCCTGTCTTAGTCAATTTTGCTTCTGCCATAACTCCAACTGCTTTCTTTAATACCTTCTTTTCTTGCTTTGAAGAACTTGTGTCAGCACGAAATGCAGCGTTGTAAGCCGCTAAATTTTGCGCTTTAATTCCCATGGAAAAAATAAGTGATAAACAAACTAATGATAAGGTTTTCATACAATTCTGTTTTAAAGACATTTATAAATAAAGGTTATTGTATAAAAATAATAAATAAAACAATAAGAAGAATATTATTTATAAAACAAAGCCCCCTAACACTCGCTGCACGGGGGCTTTAACCTAAACCTTATCACAAATTGCAGGCAGGAAGCCTGCAATAGATATGTTGTAAAGATAATATAAACTTTACAATCAAGTGCCGCTGGCAGAGGCACAAATGCAATCAAATAATAAACGGCAGGTATCAAATCCTTTTTTAGACCTCTAATCTTAAACGGAATATGATTCTCCTTGCCGTTACATTTTGGTGCTGCTTGTTTGATGAAATAGCGGTGGCGCAATTATTTCTTCACCAAGGTCATTAACCTGAAACTGGTCTTAATTCTACTCCACCGCTATATCTTCATGGCGTTTAATCAGTTAAAAAACGGTAGGGCAATTATTTCTTCACCAAGGTCATTAACCTGAAACTGATCTTAATTCCACCTCTACCGTTCTATTTCCTAATGGCTGTTCCGCAATCACTCCAATATTTTGAACATCCCCGGCTTTATAGTCTGTTTGATAAAGCCGGTTTTGATGCACACAGGTAAAAACCCGGTTGATCAATTTTACCCGCACCGCATTGATAACCGACATTTTCGGCTTTCCCTCCGCTATTTTCCGCAAGTAATAAGCTTTGATGTCGCTATCATACCGTAATGCACCTACCGCACAAATGTGCAGCAAGGATTTCATCTTCTTATTAGCGATGTGTGAAACGCGCGACCGTTTTATAAATACGCCGGATTCGTTCTTAAAGGGCGCAACACCAGCATAACAGGCAAATTTCTTTGCGGTGTTAATATCCTTGAACTCATTGGTGTGGATAATCATCTGCACTGCGGTAAACATGCCAACGCTTTTGACGGATGTTACAATAGCATATAACCGTTTCAGTTGTTCATCTTCCGAAATCAGTTCCATTATACGCTTTTCCAAAGCGGCAATATCCAACGCAAGGCTGGTTATACTCCTTTTGCACAGGTTGAAAGTTTCCAAAGCCGCTCCCTTTTTTAGAAAATCCTGTTGTTCCTGTAACGGGTTCTTCAACGCAACTTTTGTGGTCAATAACCTGACCCGGAGAGCTGTAAGGTCTGCCAGTTGCTGGACGACCTTTCTCCTTGGCATCCAGAGTTTCATTTCATCCCGGTTTTTATACGCATAAGCGGCAATACGGATAGCATCAACCTTATCATGCTTGCCCCTTACATTTCCGAAAGAATGGCGCATGTGCAACGGGTTTTCCTGAACGATGTTGGCTTTAAATTTTTTCAGTACGGCCACCACAATATTGCAATAAAGCCCCGTGCTTTCCATACAAAAAACAGCCCGGCTCATCACAAAATTGGGCAGTTTCTTGAATTCATTTACCAATTCCGTTATGGGTGCGGCCTGATTAAGAATTTCTTTGTGGTAAAGGTAAGTGCTGCCTTTCTGCACGGCAAAATCAAGTTCGTTACGGGATATATCTATGCCGATAAAATAGCTGTATTTTTTAGGTTTTTCAGTTGTCATGACTACCATAAACTAAAGGTATACAGAACGACCGCATTAATTAATGCGCAATATCACGAGGTCGCGTGGATTAAGCTCATTTTTTTATTCCCCCTGTAATTCGTATTACTTCGAAATAGAACGCCTATGGCACAATGGTGAATATAAAAGTGCCTGTAAACGGCGCGTAACCCTTTCTCGAAATTGTTATACGGCCCGTCTTCGCATCGGGTGGAATTTTCACCAGAATATTGGGGCCGGATACTGATTCCGGCTGCACTGGTTTTGATCCGCCAAACGATACGCCAATATCTGAAACATCGGCATTGGCAAAACTGCCATTGATGCGAATGACATTATTTAGCTTTCCTGATGCGGGTGTCAAACTATCATTGAAGGAAACGCGCGGGATAAACGTAAACTTCTTTTCAATTATAAAATCGGTGATTGTGGCAAGCTGCGCACCTATCATTACATTCCCGGTTTTCGCATAGGATGGAACAATCACCCATAATTCCGTTGGCGTTACCTTTATCGGCCTTTCAATATATAGATCGGAATTAAAGTTTACCGACATATCTTCCTTGGTCGTAAACGCCACACCTGTTATTTTCATGGTATCACCTGTCGATACTGTTTGGGGCGAAAAATCCCGCATTGACATTTCCAGATTGAAATCCTGAATGCTGGTAACTGATCTGCCGTCAACGGTTAAAGTTACCTTTCCAGATTGCGCATATCGCGGAATAATCGTTCCTACAGCAGCACCAGCGGGGCCAACGTAATCGGCCTTAACGGGCTTTGTGCCACCAAAAGAGATGAATATTTTATTAGTATCAGTTCCAAAACCATTGGCTTGCATAGACATTCGTCGGCCAAGTTGCCCTTTTCTGATTTGCCCGGCGGCGCCACTCATATCGATAATGGCCAAATCCGCGAGCAAGGCGGTGAAATCGGTTGCGCTTGTAACCTTCGTGCCATTTATCGTTACGCTTATTTTTCCGCTTGGCGTTGCGAGATTGGTTTGAACAACAATCGTCGTCGGTGATACAGATAGAACGTCAAAATAAGGCGAATTGTCAATAGCCATTTTCAGAGTGGCGGGTGTGCCCGTAAATCCAGTGCCTGTTATCGTAATCTTTTCAAACGGCTTTGCCGATTTCGGAGTAAAATCTGTTATTGATAATGTTGTTGCATTTTTAATGACGATGAAATCATTCTTGCTTAAAGCCGTTGCACCATTAACTGCTATTGCAATTTTTCCTGTCACCGCTCCGGCAGGAACGGCAACAACGACTTTGTTAGCACTTACCGATTTTGGCGTTACGGCGGTGCCGGAGCCAAATGTTACCGCTACATCACCAGCCACTGAACCGAAATTGGTGCCTGTGATTGTAATTTCTGCACCAGGCTCAGCGGATTCCGGCGCAAAGCCTGTAATTGCCAAGGCTGTATTGACCACGGGCGGCACCACCGGAGGCGTTACAGGCGCGGGCGCATCTTTCTTGCCGCAGGCATAAACAAGGCAAGCGAATGCTATGCCTGTCAATATCAATTTCATTTTTGGTTTCATGGTATTGATTAAAAGGTTGGTTTATCCGCTATTACCACCACAAACACGCCTTGACGGTTTACAATCCCTGCGCGGTTGTGGGTGTCGTCCAGCTTGATACTGGCAATCGCATAAGGACTGTAATAATCAGGATAGAGAATATTAAATATTGGCGGGAATATCACATTGCCGTTAAAGTCCATAAGCCCGAAAGTGCTTTGATTTCCGTTGCGTTGTGGGCGGTTAAAGTAAACGCCAAGATCATCAGCCTTTACAATGCTTAGTTTTTCGGCAGAAATGCCCGGCGTTTTTTCGATTGTTTCCAATGGAACGTACTTGCCCGTTTTGTCCATGATAACCGTTTCAAAATAACGGTCTTTCCAATAAGAATACCCGTGAAAGAAGTAGCCGAACTTTTGCAACGAGGTAACAGGCACGTTTGACGAACTACTTCCTGCACGGCCTTTTGTATCAGCAGGGATATAGCCGCCATTACCTTTGCCATCCCCAACCTTTAAAATAACGGCACCCGATTTATCAATATAGGCGTAATTGAAATTGGTTGCCATCACAGGCTGCGTCAGGGCTAAACCATCGTGGAAATTGCCCGGCTGAACCTGAAAGGTGTACGGAATAACCAATTTGCCTGCCAGATCAATAAACCCCCATTTAATCATTCCGTATTCGTCCGTTTTCTGCACTGCCGCCAGTCCTTCGGAAAACGGGCTGGCACCATCGAATAATTCAGGGAAAGCCTTTTTCCCGTTCTTAAACGCGTAACCAAACTTATCCTCTTTGGTGCGGTATAAAATCGGTATGCTCGCATTGCGGCTGTTATAGGCACCACGCAGACCTGTCTCATTCGGATCAATCAATTGGAAGTTGAGCGGCGCAGCGATTTTTCCCGTTGCATCTATCCGCACATCATTATAATTCGGGCCTGCCGATACATCCGCCAGCAGATTATAATCGAAAGGTTTCAGGTTACGGTATATCAGGGGCAGCACAACATCACCATTAACATTAATACAGCCGGATTTCCCGTTTACGGGATTTGTTACCGTTAATAAAGCGGTATAAGCCGGGCCTTCAAGCCCAGAGGCCTCAATCTTATATTTGCCATACGGAACGATGATCTGGCCGTTTAAATCAATAAGCGCGTATTTATTGCCTTTTACAACAACACATGCGCCGTTCAGCAACGCATTTATGCCATCCACCTCCAAGTGAACTGCATCGGGCGCAATATCCCCCGGCTTTAAATTATTATAGCGTTTTTCTGTTATCTTATTGATAACTTCTTTTGCCCCGCCGCCGCTTTGCGGTTCCAATTGGGTTTTTTTCTTTTGTTGGCCGTTGGATGTACAGCCAAATAATGCAAGCAGCATTAATATAAATAAACGTGGTTTCATAAAAACAAGCATAAAAGTGTATATCAAAAATAAGCAAAATCTTATTATTTAGGCACACATGCCTAAATAATATTTATAGTTCTGCATCACCTTTGAACATGCCTTTAGAAGGGGAAATAGACGGGATAAAATTATTCGGCCAAAAGATACGGCAGTACAGAAAAGCGAAAGGCATTTCCATGCAGGAACTTGCCAATATTGCGGAAATTGAATTGTCCCAGGTATCAAGGATTGAGACGGGCAAGATCAATACAAAGCTTTCTACAATTCTAATTCTTGCAAAAGCCTTGGAGATTAGGCCGTCAGAATTATTTACGGATTTATAGCTATCTGCCGATCACCCATCTTCTGCGGTCGCACATGTAGCATTTATAGTATTTCAGCGGTAACCACCAAAACAATATTTTTATAATTGAAGGGCGAGGCGTCCTCACCCAATTATTTTTACCGCAAACACATTGCTGGTGTGAAGACTGTTTTACTGTAACATTCGTATCCATATTATAAAAGAATTATGGGGATATACCTTCTCTTATTTAAATAATAATTGGTACTCAAATATAGCTAAAAGCTCTAATTCATATTTGGAATTTAATATTTAAATAAATTTTTCCTTTGAAGAAAAATCGCTAATTTGGATACGATAAACTACGCCAAATGCTTATACGTCTTGGCAATTGCACATATCATATCCAACTAATTGATACGGTACGTTTATGCTTTTGGATATAACGTTAAAAGAGGCGACACATAGTTTTGAAGTAATCCCGTTGATGGATGAAGAAAACGAGCGCATTTTATTTTTTATTCAGCTTATCGGCGGCAGCTTTATAATAGCGGAGAAAATAAATCCGGGTGGCAAATGGTCGCAGATCGAAGGCGATGCTTATGCCGCAGAATTACAGCATGCAATCTATCATTCCATCGACAATGCCAATGTTAACACGTTAATGGATGATGCTATGCCATTAAGCGAGTTTTATTATTGAACGATATTGACAATATGCCCCATTTGTTATAGGAATATATTCCCCTATCCCTATACGAGATTTTAATGAGCAATCCCTACCAGATAAATGAAATCCAGCTTTCCTACAAGCATCAAACCCAATACAGGGATATCGCGACAGTGCAAAACTCTGAAAGGGCCTACACCCTATTGCACAACTTATGGGATCAGAACCGTATCGAACTGGTGGAAGATTTTAAAATGCTATTGCTTAACCGTGCCTGCAAAGTGATAGGCTTTTATAACGTTGCCAGTGGTGGCACCGGCGGGGTAATAGCTGATCCGAAACTGATATTTGTAGCGGCCTTAAAAACGAATGCCGCCAGCATCATTTTAGCCCATAACCACCCTTCGGGAAATCTTGCGCCAAGCGAACAGGACAAAAGCTTCACCAAACGTCTAACGGATGCAGGACAATTACTGGATGTAAAACTGCAAGACCATATCATCGTAACCAATGACGGGTATTATTCATTTGCGGATCAATTAGCCTATAATAAAATGACATTGCGCGATAAAGTTTATTTTGAAGCGTTGCAGCCGTTTTGATTGCCATGAAAAAGAAATAAGTAGCCAGATGTAACAAAGCGGGAATACTTATGAACTGCACGATACCGATTAATCAAAACGAAAAATTTTATTTATACATTTGCCTTTAAAACAAATTGTATGAGTAAAAATAGCCTCAAACCTTTAAAGTATTTACCCTTATTGCTGCTATTAGGTGCAATAATACACAGTTGCAAGAAAGAATTGCAACGAACTACCTTAAACGCAGACGACCCGAAAATCAAATCTGCGAAATCTTGGTATCAAACAAGTTTTCCAAAAACGGGTACCAATTCAGCCAAACAGATATTGAATTCAGTAGGACAACCTCAACCAAATTTAACTGAATTCCTGGAACCGGATTGGAACAATTCAGCTAACTATGAAAGATTTGACGACGATGTTATTGAAATGCCGCTGGATGCCGCATCATCTATGGCGATTAAAGCAACATCTTTGTCTTCTTCTCCCGACTACAGCAAAAGTTCATACCTCTTACTAAAAAAAGATAATACATACAGTGCCTACATTATGACGGTTATCGGGGAAGCCGACTATATTGCAGGCGACGTATCAAAACTTACCAGAAATACTTATAATAAACGCGACCCAGATTTTAGTGGCACTGTATATTATTCGACACCACAGGGCAGATTTGTAAGCGGTTTTTATTATAAAAAAGGCGAATTAAAAGGTCAGTTTTTACCAAAAAGCAGTTCGCAAGTAGTTAATGAAAACAAACAAACTACCCAAGGTATAAAGACAGATTTAGTTTCTACCTATCAAGTTTGCAAAGACTGGTATCAAACAGTCACCTATGAAGGACAGACTTACGGGCCATATTATATCGGCACCACATGCATTACCTATATAGTAGATATTCCCGACAATAATGGCGGCGGCGGCGGCGGCGGTGGCGGCACCGGAACAGGTGGCGGCGAGAGTGGCGGTGGAAGCGGTAGCGGCGGCGGTGGTGGCAGCGGCCCGACACCATCAGTGCCAAAACCGCCATGTGATGTACCGCAAACAGTATATAGCAAAGGCCAGGTCACAACTAATGCCCTAAAAACATTTGTACGTGATCCGGGTGACGGTGGATTTCCACCACCAGCCCCCGGTCCAGACTGTCCACCTGTAACTGAAGAAGAATTTAAAATAAGAATGACTGCTTTGGCTGCAAAATTCCCTTGCGCAGCAAATTTGCTTAATAAATTAGCAGCTAACGGATTATACGGAGAAATAATTCAGCCATTTAAGGATGATAGCAAACCTGACTTGATTTGGGATGCGGGACAACTCCCATGGTTTCAGCCGACAGGAGATTCCGATATAATGACGGGCCTTACTGATGTTAATACAGATCCGGGTGACAGGAGTGCTTCGATAACCCTAAACCAAAATATGTTGCAGCAAAGTTCCCAATTAATGATAGCCAGTACTGCAATTCATGAAACAGTACATGCCTACGTCAATTTCCAGATTAATAATGCTGTTGGTGGCTTTCCAGCTGCCAAATCGGATTCGTGGATGGTCGCCTTAAGTGATTGGGCAACACTTTACGGCTATCCTAATAATTATAATACGCATCTTGAATTTATGACTGCATATTTTGATAAAGGGGTGTCGATTTTGTCTTCATTTGATAACAATCAACATACCCAAAAGGAATACAAGATGGCTATGATGATGGGGCTCGATAATGCCGGCGACAAGGCAACGCAAGCACAGAAAGACCAGTTAAAAACGCTTTATGATAACATTAAAGCGGTCAATAATATTAGCGACACTGATTTAAGATCTTTTTATAATACACAACTTAAATCGCCGCCCGTTGCGCAGAAACTGCCAACAACCGGATGCTAAATTATTATATATGAAAGGCAATAGCATTTATAAATGCTATTGCCTTTCTATTAAATTCTTCTGGCTGACAAACATCCTGTATTTATCATTTTGTCCAGCAATAAACCCAAAAATACAAACATCCCGGTTGTCTAAAGTATTAGCAAGGCTTAACGCATCACCCATCAACCTGATCGTTATTTTTTGGTTTGGATACTGCCCACCAACATATAAATATTTAGCCCCATTAATTTCACCATGCCCTGATATTTTAACACATAATTTTACCGGGGATTCAATATTGGCAGGAATGTCGTTGTAGCTGATTGGTTTATATTCATCCTTTCGATAAACCTTCTCCCGGCCATCTGCAAGAAAAGTTATTTTGTCAATCTGCGGTTTTGTGAAGCAATTGTTTAAAAGAAATGCGAGCCGGATACCAGCCATTTCAAGACGTTTTTCTACAATCTGAATATGGCTTTGATAGTAGTCTTCCCCAAGTTTATTGCTTTTATCTACTTCCGCATATAGCTGGCTGCTGATTTGGTAGCTTTCGTAAAGCCATTCCATTTCAGTTGCCTTTTGCCAATCAGCAATTTGGGATGGGGAGGCAATATCTATTTTCTTCGCCAATTGCTGATAAGATAATCCTTGTTTATTAATTAATTTGCCATCCCAAAGTGAATGTAAATTTGTTCCCGCACTATCGAATTGCAACTGTATGGTGTTTCCCCCTTTGTCTTCCGCACGGCTTACATGCATAGGTTGGTGCAGGTCACCTACAAAATGAATTAGAAATTTTAACGCTGAAACCCGTTCACCCTTTGACGCTGAAAAGTTAGCCAAAGTGGCTTTGCAATTTTCTATCGCCTTATAGACATTATCCTGCGATTGGTTTTTTACTTCATTTGAGAATGCGGCATAGTCTAAACCCAATGGTACATTCACGTAATGCCACGGTGTAGTATGTTTATATTCGGTTTTATTTCGCACATTGTCTGCCCATGTACTTACATCTGCTATTGATGTATCACCAAGCAGATCACGGATGGCAGCTTTAGTTTCAGTTGTTAAATGTGCATCGGCAATGGTTGCCACCGTTTTATGCCCGATAACACCCCAAGACATTAAAACAATCCCTAATAAGGGCAGAAAAAAACTCCATATATATTTTCTCATAAATGCAAATTGTAATTTAGATAATTTATTACAATTTTAACTATAAGATAATTTAAAAACAACCCCAGCAATTTAATGACAATCAAAAATCCAATACTCCATCCAAGGCTTTATCTTCATCCTCATGGATGAAATTTCCCTGATAGCCCATCGTGGTTAACATCGATGTATGGCGGTAAAACTTTTGCAACATCTTCATGTCCATTTTGCCGCCGGAAATATTACCGAAGCTATGCCTTGCAATGTGCATGGTAACGACTTTCGTAACCTTCGCTTCTTCCAGCACCTTTTGCAATTGTTCGTTGTTTTTACGTACACGCGTCTTGATACGTGTTTGCACTTCGATACTGTCGTCCAAGTCCGGCAGCGATTCCAGGTCCGGGAATACCAGATCATGGATGGCGTTATCGCGGCGGTATTGCTCTAAAATCGCCATCGCTTTTTCCGGTATCTTAATCGAGTCCGCTTTCAGGTTCTTGCCCATTGTATAATATAATCGCCCATCATGGAAATCAGACCATTTCAGACGAAGCACATCCGATATGCGCATCCCGGCAAAATAAAAAGAAAACAGCCACAGGTTACGGGCATGGTTTTGCTTCTCTCCCACTTTGGCCGCAGCAATGGCTTTTACGTCATCAATGCTCAATCCAATCTTAAGCGTTTCAGGAAATTTAATTTTAATCTTGCCCTTGCCAAATGGATAGTGCTTGCGATCCACAAGGTTGTTTTCGATAGCTTGGTTGTAAATGGTACGGATTACTACCAGATGGTTGACGATGGTGCGCTCGGAAACGTCACGGGTGCCTTTAAGATAGGATTGGAATTTCTTTAACAGCGGCACATCGATTTCAGAGAAATTAATATCCGAACCGTTCAGGAACTCTTTAAAGCGTTCCACCCGCGAAGCATCGGCAGAAAGCTGATTGCCCTTGCCATTGGTTTTTAAGCGTTGAAGATAAAGCGCAGCCTGCTTTAAAAACGTACCTTCTTTTTTTGCGCTGATAGATTTTGTAATCGTTCTGGACGAGGTATCGGTATTGTTTGTTTGCAGTTCGATGTATTTATCGTTAGCCTCGGCCAGCTTCTTTGTCAGCATGTTGTTCAACAGCGGCGCATTCGGATGCGATTTCTTTATGCGTTGTGTCTTGGTATCCCAATCCTTTTCTGCCAGCGAATGGCCTAAAGAGATTATCGATGTTTTCCTGTCTTTGGTGATACGGATTACCAGCGGATATTTTCCGTCAGCGGTTGCTTTTTTACGCAGGGCGATTTTAATTGATGATGCCATAGCCTTTCGTTTTTACTAACGTAAATATACGAAATTCGGGTACAACATAGGTACAACATTTGTTATTTTTTGATGTTTTTTACTGGTTCCTAATAATCAAAAAACGTGGTTTAAATCACATTAAGGCACATTTTGGTTTCTAATGGTTTATAAATTACAGGACTTAAAATCCTGTTCCCGTTAAAGGAGTGCGGGTTCGATTCCCGCTCTGAGTACAATTGCAGAGTCAAATCGCAACAAAAGGCCCTTAAATCAATGATTTAGGGCCTTTTTTGATTTAAAGCCTACTCAAAACTCGTAAATAAACATATAACTCTATTGAGTGATTCATTGAGTAATTCAAACATCGAAAAAAGACTCAATGAAAACCTTGCAATAGACTGATAATCAAGCATGTCCATCTCTTAAACATCTTGATTGTCTTCGACCAGAATGCGACATTTGTTTCACTTTTTTATTAGGAACTATGTTAGAAAAAAGCTTCGGTTTATTGTTTTTTCTCCGAAAACCAAAAAATTACAAAACTGGCCCGCTGCTATTCTTTGAGGTTAAGAAAAAGCGCATCGTTAAAGATGATACCCTCACGGAACATCTGCCAAAGAAGCGATGAACCGAAATTCACTAAGGTTGAATTGATGAATAAATCCTGTTTCGCCAATGCCTCCGCAAGCGAACAGCTTGGCGTATTATCGGCTTTCTCGGATTGCATCAACAGGTCTTTAAACTTATCGGTCACAAAGGGCAGGTAGCCCACTGGAATGAATTGCTTCGAATTTGGCTGTTTGATCTCTCCTACTGTAGATAACACTACCTGCCCTGTGTCCTTGCTGTTCCCAAAATCCATCCAGTATAGCGGTTTATCACGGTGGCTTGCTGAATTTTTCATGTAGGTGTTCAGGATTTGGGCAATCTCGAAACGGGCAGCAACGGTATCAACGCAGGAAATCGTTATGGCTGCCATACCCTGTGCAGCGGAACAATATGTTTTATCATAGCGTTCGGTCACCGCTTTCCAGTTCAGCCCAAAAAAGCGGTTTACACGATTGATCAGGGCAACCGACTTATATTGACCCAGTTCCGCAGAGGTAAATAACTGCCTTGCCAAATTGGGCGTTTGTACCGTATCATCATCAAAAAGGGTTACGAAAAAACCGGGATGGTTGAGGCCGTTCAATGCCTGGCTCATACGGGCAAGGGCGGTGAGCATTTGGCTGCCCGTGCCACCTGCACCAATGAGGTTAATGGAAACGGGGTTGAAAGGCTGCAACAATTCCTTTTGAACGATGTGTACAGCGGTGGTGGGTTGGGCTAATATCTTTTTCATTTGATCAGGCTTTTTAAGGATAGGTTTCGGTGTTTGTTCAGGATTTCGGTCGGGAATGGTTTTTCTGTGGAGCGTTGCTGCTGCCAAAGCGAAACCAAATCCATTTTCGCCACTTGATGGCTGCCGATGGTATGGCTGAAATAACTGTTAAAGAAATAGGCTTCCCATTTGCTCATAAAATCCTCTAAGCGGGTGAAGCGGTCGATGGTTAGCTGTACCGTCCCCATACAGACGTTGCCACTTTCATAAATATTAAAAAAAGGCGCATGATAAAGCGTTGTGTCGGCATTGGGTTTGGATTTACCTTTCAGCGCATAAATATGCAGGCTGTTTTTATCTGCTTTCCAAACCATCGCAGGCAGGCATGCCTTACCTGACGGTATCTTTAAACCATCCACGAAAAACAGGTCGGCTGCCATAGGCGGAGTATACCAAATGGCATAACCCTCCGCCTGCGGGTCAAGAAATAAAACGTTGGCAGGCAGCAAACCTTTTGGTTTCAGGTAGTTACTTTTGAGTTCCTCGGTGCTTTGGAACAGTTTACTTAAAGAAACCAGTTCCGCCACACTTAAAGGATGAGCGTTTATCGGTTGTCCACGTTTACCAATATCATAGCTTTCCACATACACCTGTGCGCTGCGGTCGGCTTCGTAGCCGTATTCATCCTTTACGGTTAGTTGATTTTGGTATATCAGTAAGGCTTTAACAGGCGCAAACTGGTTATTGAAATTTTCGCTGATGTTTATCATGGTAATTTTCTTTACTGATCATAGGGATTAAGAAATGTGCAAAGCCTGTCGAGCAAGGGGAAGAAACGGCTCTCGAAGCCAAAACTTTCCTGCGTGGTGATATCAGGGTTATCGAATAAAACCACATCAATGGGTTCATCGGTGATACCCATTTCCTGAAAGCTGCAATCGATCATGGACATGACCGTTTCAATCACAGTATCGCTCCCACTCCAATAGAAACTGATATATTCCTCGGCTTTGATGCGTTCGTTCACTTCGGGGTAATAAAGGTCGGGGCGTATGGCATCAAAAATGCTGCGGTCGGGGTAAGCCTTATATAACTGAACGAACTCGATAGCCAGTATGGCTAAGTCGTTGTCCCGTGCTTCCGAGTTGGCATAATCCAGTACGGTATCTTCTATCTTTTCCATCCTGCTTTTGTCGGCCATGAGCCTTGCCAAATGGATACCCGTGTTTTTCAGGGTAAAAAGTTCATCCAGTTGTTCTTCCCTGTAGCCCATTTCTTCCTTATCCTCCTCGTCCATTTCCTCATTTATCATTTCTTCCACATAATTGTACTGGTCGCAAAGGAATGTGCCGAACTCCGAATACATCGGTACTTGTGCGATCTGGTAGAGGTAGGCAAAGATGGCGGTCATTACTTCGCTCACCTGCTGCTTTTGCGGGTCATTAACCCATTTCGCCAATGGCTTTACGGGAATGTAGTACAGCATCCTGCCTGTATCATATTGCGTGGTCGTCGCCAGTACCGCTTCGTGCTTTTCATCTTGCAGGATAATGCAGTTCAGCTTTTTGTCTATGGCTGTAACCCGTTCTGCGGTAATCCTATAGGACTGGTAAATATTCTGCGGAAAGGATAACCCGCTTACATCGGGCAAAAGCACATCATAGTGTTTACAAAGGTTAGCTAAAGAGCGGAAATATTCCATTTCCGCTCTTTCCATGTTGCCGTTAAATAACCAAAAGGGTTTAAACACATGGTTCAGAAAACCATTGTGACCAGTTGGGGTGGGGCGCTTCTTAATGGGTTGCGCTGCATTTCTCCTGTATCGGGCAGACGGTTCAACCGTTCTGCGTAACTTCCGAAATGTGCGTATACTCTCCATAGGTCACTTTCTTTTTCAACTTTCGTTTTCGTTATCACTTTATTTTTCATGATTAGCCTTTTGTTCCCATTGTCGTTTCAAAATAGAACTGCATTTCGTCGTCCTTAAATTCGGGGCCACGTATTTTGGCGGTAGTGAGTATAGGATAAATGTTGGCGTAAAAATTCCGTACATCTTCTTTAGTGAGTTGTTCACCCGGGTCTGTCAAGCGTACTTCCTGACCGTTTTGCTTATGCAGGAATACCCTGCTGATGGTTGTAACTTCCATAATATTTATAGCTGCTTATAATTCCTTTAAAAATTCCTCGTATTTCGCTTTGCGTTTTTGGAGTTCCGCACCCTTTTCATTGATTTCCCCTGCCTTTTCGAGGTAGTCGGAACAGGTTTGCAAAAGGCTGATCGCTTCGTCGTATTTGAATACTTTGCTCAATTCCGCTACCTGCTCCAATACACCCGCATAGCGTTTTTTCTTTTCAGCCAGTATTTTTTGTTCGTTTTCCTGTGCGGAGAACAGGTTCTCGGTTTCATCCTGTTCATCCTCGGCGTCATGATAATCAGTATCAATTGATGATGAAGTTGCGGTTTTGCCTTTGTTGGATTTATTCTTCTTATCCAGTTCGGCTTTTGAGTTTTCGGCAGCCTTTTTCAGGCTTTGCTGATAAGCATCCATATTGGCGAACAACCCTGCGGTCTGTTTCACAGGTACAGCTATCGCCCCGAAAAACCCCTCGTCCAGTTCGGCAGCATTGCCTTTAAAAATCATCGGGGGTATCAAATTCCCTGCGGTGTCCGTTGTAGCGTTCGGCAGGTAAACCGAAACGGTTAATAAGCCCTCCGCATTTTTAAGGAGGTTTAAGTTGAGTGCGCCCTGAAATTCCAGTGCGCTGATATGTTCAAAAAAGTTCGTTTGCATAATTGTATTGTTTAATTGTTTACTGCGATATTTTCCAGGCGACCTGCTTTTTTACCGTCCACGGTAAAGCAGTAGTCATTTGCTTCAATGGATTCGGCAATTGCTTCATCGGTTGTCTGATATTCATACTCGTTTTGTAAGGATCGGTAGAGAAAAACGTTCAGATTGTCGGCAACGCCATCGAACCATTTTTCCAGTTTGTCCAGTTCCCCATAGATCAGGTCATGGTTTTTAGCGGTTTCACCTGAATAGTCTAAGCCCAAATCGACTACTACGCCATACCCCCGCTTACGGCTCATGATACGGGCAGCCAGTTCTATTTTACTGTCTTTTACTAAAGTGAGTACCCGTTTATCAATGCCGGGCAGGGTAAACCCAAATTCCTGCTTCGGTGCATATTCGCGCCAACTTTCGTTTTCTATACCGTTTAACAGCTTCACGAAATCTACTTCCGCACCAAAACTACTTCCGTCACCCTGCGAATAAAAGCCCTCAAAGTGTATGGTTTTTTTGTCTACGCTGATACCTAAATATTGGCAAACCGTCACAAAATCATCGTAGATGAAATCCCACCAATTGTAATCCGTATTCAGGTCATGGTAAGCTTGCAATGCCTTTTGTTTAGCTTTTTCGTCCAGTTCCTCAAAAGAGTAAAGGTTGATCTGTATCGTTTTCATGGGTGCGTTTTTGCTTTAAAATTTTTGTTCCTTTTCCTTTCTGGTATCGGGCGGTGTACCCGTTGCTTTCGATGACTGCCCGAAGCATGATCTCGGCGTGCCTGATGGCAAAAGCATCTTCTGCGCTGACGAACAACAGGTTGGTATCTTCAAAAAAGCGCAGCGTGTTGGCCAACACTTTGATGGCCTTTCGCTCGGTGTTACTGGTTAAATGGCTCATAGCTTAATATTCTAAATGGACACACTGCGCTTTGGTGGCGTTCAGCAGTCTTTGCAGGTAAGGGACAAACTCACCTTTTTCGATTATCTTTTTAAAGGTGATACTTTCAAGGGCGTAATTTTCTTTGATAGTTAGCCACTCGTCGCCCCCATCGATCTGATTGATAAAGCACAGGTTTTTGAAATAGTAGCCCTGACCAAGCGACCAGTTGCCATACTGAAAAATCAGTTCCAGTTGGTGCAGGGTGTTCACCCTGACTAGCATATATTTACTGAATGGCGGGTCATTGACTTCGGCTATCCACGGGTTACCTAACCCGATGGCTTCCCATATTTCGATCAGGTCTTTGGCATCAAAATCGTTTTCCATGATGTTCGTATTTATCGTACTTAATTGCTTTTTGAAATCTTTTTAAACAGCACCCCGAAGCGGGGTGCTGTAGGTTGGGTAGGTTTTAGAATGGCAAATCATCATCATCGCCACCACCTGCTGCCACGGCCTTTTTATCAGCCTTTTTGTCTTTAGCCGTTTCAGATGGTTTCGTACCAATTGAGCCGAACAACTTCACGGTATCTACCGAGCAAACTAAATCTGCCTGAACCTTTCCATCAGCTTTTTCCCATGTTTGGGCTTCCACCCACCCTGAAATTTCAACAATAGCACCTTTGGTCAGGTAAACGGCTAAGCCGGGATTGATCCAGTAAGAGCAGTTTACAAATGCGGTCTTTTCCTTTTTTTCGCCCGCTTTGGTTTTGTAGCGTTGGTTCAGGGCTACGGTAAAATTGGTCACTTGTTTGTCGCCTGAAACTGTCCTTGTTTGAGCGTCTGCGGTAATTCTTCCTGTGAATAACATAATTTTTGTTTTTTAATAAATGAATAAATCTGTTTCGCTTTCCTTATCTCGCTTTGCTTTTCTTGATTATTTTTAAAAGAAAAAGGGAAAAAAGAAAGCCATAGGAAGTGCCGGCTCATAGCCAAAAGGATGGAATAGAGCTTTTACGAATAAATGACATAGAACGCTCGGCAATCTTGAAAAAAGCTAAATACCTTTATCATATACCACCGGTTTCCCCGATAATTGATGCAATATTATGAAATCCGGGTACTTGTGAGCCCTGTGATTCGAATTTCAAGAATGTGTGTCCAGGGGACAGTTTGGGGCAGGTAATCGTTATCTGTTTAGTGAATTATTTTATCCACTTAGTTGCAAAGTATGAAGATACTCTTCTTCCGGCTACGTTTTTGAATGCCATAAATTAAAATTTCTAACCTTAACCCCATACACCATGAAAGATAAAAACCTGACCAAAAGAAAATTGATAGAATGCGGTGGGCAGTATCATTGCGGAAAAGGGCTTTAAAGGCTTAAGGATCAGCCAAATCTCGCATTTGGCTGGTGTAGACAGGAAGTTAGTCTATCGATATTTTGGCAACCTGGATAACCTCATTGAAGCATATGTAACGGAAAATGATTACTGGATGCTATTTGCCAGTCAGTTGAAGGCTTTATCAGGTAACGTAGACAGTGCTGACGGCCGGCGGCTGATCGCTGACATCCTCCAACAACTGTTCAAATTTTTTCTGGAGGAGCCGGAGTCTCAAGATCTGATTTTGATGGAGTTGACTGGCACGAATCCCTTAATGCGCAGCATTCACAACGCCAGGGAGTCTATTGGGCAGGATTTTTTTCACCGCACGGATCAATTCTTCCAAAACTCACCGGTAAATTTTAGAGCAATTTCAGCATTGCTGGTTGGCGGTATTTACTACATCGTCCTTCATACACGAAAAAACGGATATCATTTTGCCGACACTGACTTGAAATCGACGGATGGTATGAAAGCTATAATGGAAGCGATATCCCAGGTTGTCGAATGGTCTTTTAATGCCGCCGAATAACTGCAAACATTTTGCTACAGAAAAAGGGCCGCGTTGACAATATTAGTAATAGTGCCGCTGAATGTATTTTTTGCACTAGCGTTAACGCTCAAAAAATCACGCTGCATAGCATTGCCTAATCAGATGGGTTCCTTTTGTATAGCGTTGGCAGACGAAGAATGAGTCGGATGAGACGCCGAAGATCATTCTACAGGTTGCGTAAGGTATCATAAAAGCATATTAAAAAAAGAATCTTCAATTTAAGCCGATCACTCCACATGGAACATTTTCCATAACGCCGCAGAAACTGTAGCGGTAAACTAATGGCTGACCTTGGCATTACGCTGGAGTGCGGAAACGCAATCTTGAAAAAAGGCAAAGCTGACTTGGTATCTTTAGGGAGGCAATTTATCGCTAACGCCGATTTAGTAGAACGCTTCAAGTATAACCCGCCCTCCTTAGACAATGACCGGGGAACATTTAGTCGAATGGAAATGAAGAATCACTATATAGTATTCCCCAAGAGTTCAGAGGCCTGCTTTATTGAAAATAAGCGATCAGCATCCTGTTCTTTAGAGTCATTGTGACTAAGAATATCCTCAATCTTTCATAATTTTTCTGAAGTTCCGCTTACCGCCGCTTTAGGTAGTTGATCAAACGTTAATTTTTCCATAACAGCTTTTATTGATTCATTATGTAAGCATAAATATTTCACGAACAGCGGTCAATACTCCAAGATTGTCCGAGTCGGATGACAAAAAATCAGTATAACGACAACAATTTAATGCCAAGCTTAGTGGATGAATACATCTGACAAGACACAGATAAACTTCATTGAAATGTCTAATTATGTTCAGCTCAGTTGAGTAACGAGATACCGTTATATTTAACGATAAGGCGAAATATCGCTTGAGATATTAAAAATAATTTACTCAAGAACTTGATTTTTAATACATTATAAAATTGGCATATGTTTGGCAGATACAGTTTGTAGAAATCATCTTTCAATATAAAAAAAACTACAATTATGAAATTTACAACAACAGACGGAACCGAAATTTATTACAAAGACTGGGGCAAAGGGCAGCCAGTAATTTTTCACCATGGTTGGCCCTTATCAAGCGACGACTGGGACGGACAAATGATGTTTTTTCTAAAACAAGGTTACAGAGTAATAGCGCATGATCGCAGAGGGCATGGCAGATCGACGCAAACTTCTAACGGTAATGACATGGACACCTATGTTAAAGATGCTGCAGAACTTTACGAATTTCTGGATTTAAAGGATGCGATTCATGTGGGTCACTCAACTGGTGGCGGTGAAGCCATTAGATACGTCGCAAAATATGGTAAGGATCGCGCGGCAAAAGCCGTATTGATCAGCGCAGTTACGCCGCTAATGCTACAAACTGCCAACAATCCTGGAGGCGTGCCGATGACTATTTTTGATGAGATCCGACAGGGTACCGGTTTTAACAGGCCGCAGTATTTCACAGATTTCTCCATCGCCTTCTATGGATATAACCGTGAAGGTGCGGTAGAGTCCCCAGGAATTCGTCATAACTGGTGGCGTCAAGGTATGAGCGGAAGCGTCTTAGCACATTATGAAGGCGTAAAAGCATTTTCGGAAACAGATTTCACCGAAGACCTAAAAAGTGTTACCCTGCCGGTCCTTTTATTGCATGGAGAAGATGATCAGATCGTTCCTTTTGCCAATTCGGCAGAAAAGGCGATAAAGTTGTTAAAAAATGGCAAACTGATCTCTTATCCTGGTTTTCCTCATGGTATGCCAACAACCGAAGCGGACACCATTAATGCAGATATTCTGGCATTTATTCAATCTTAACACAACTCATCATTATATGGAAAAGGGTGGTTTAACGAACGCCCTTTTCTACATATAATTGGTGTGCATCTAAGTACAAATTTACTGAACCTAAGTGCGATAATTTTACAGCGTTCAAGTTTTTGCGATATATGGCTACCAGAAAAAAATAAAAACCAATTATAAATTTGGTTATCAGAAACTTACAAATCAGGCACTATCTTTTTAGTGTATTGACACAATCCAATCAGCTAAGTATGTGGAATTTAACTAAAACAGCGAGTATTAACAGAGAACTTACAAAAAGGGTCACTGAATTGCATGATAAAGGTTATGACCGGGACTTTTGCTTAACTGCAAACCATCAGTTATTCTGTGTGCAGAACAGTAATATTTTCAATATTGAAACGGCCTCAATTAAACTCATTGATCATATATATGACAAGCTCTTTCAACAGTACAAATATCTATACGTTGTTGAATCAGACAGCGGCGAAAAAGGTATACTCCTGTTGAATTTTATTCACTTTGACGCAATCTCGGCAAATAAAGACCCCGCTCAAGTCAACTAAGATCACAAGATCGATCAACGATTGAACAGGCATACTTTTATAGGTATTTGATCGAACCGGATTGAAACTATGCATTACATTACACTTTAATACAATTCCGGTTGTTATTAACCTCAGTGGTCATGTTGATTATGGCATCTCAAAGGTTAACGGTTGCCTACCCTATTTTCCTTGTTATAGCTGGGCTGCTGATAAGTTGAATTCCGCACATCCCGGTTATTGCAATTGATCCTGATCTTATCTTCTTAATTTTTCTTCCGCCGCTTTTGTTCGAAGCATCCTGGTATACATCATGGAATAACTTTTGGAAATGGTGGCGTCCGGTAAGTTTACTATCCTTCGGACTAGTGTTTTTCACTCCTATATTATCGCTTTGTTAACGACTGTTTTGATACCTGAATTTAAACTATCTGTGGGTTTTCTGGTGGGAGGCATCATATCCCACCGGATGCCATTAGCGCGACATCTATTCTAAAAAATGGCGGAATCCACAAGAGGATCTTAAGGCGTTGATTGTCTACATCGTTAAAAAGCCGGAAGCTATATGCCGCCTGCCAGCTATCACCTTTCACCTTACTTGCCGAGAAAGAGATGTCTCGAGTTCATTGATAAACGGGAAGATTTATCAATTCATTGCTTTGATTTTAAAACTTTTACGATACGGGGATAGCACACGTCAAAATATATTATAACTAATGAATGCAGGCTCGCTGAAGTGGTTATTAAATCCTTACAGAATCAGGTTATATAAGGTTTGAGCGCCGGCATATGAGTAAAGCCGACGCCAATTCCTTTTAATAGACTAATTATCTATTTAATACCTTTGTAAACCAGCGAAGTGAAAAAATCAGGTCCAATGACGAATTCCCCCCACTTCTCATCATAATTTTTTGTCGGTTTAGCGTTTATCACGTCCTTTAATAACATGCCACTTTTTTTAAGTTTAGCTACTGAACTTTCGACATTCACCAGCATATCACGATAAGCTATTAAATCATTTTTATTACCGATAGGCCCATGACCAGGCACGACAAGCGTACGATCCGTAACTGCCTTTACATTCTCTTCAGCTGCCTTGATCATACCATGTATGCTTCCACCTGTATTATAATCAATAAATGGGTAATAGCCATTCCACCAGGTGTCGGCGACATGAAGCGTATCCACATCCGGAAAATAAACAGAGAGATCGCTGTCAGTATGGGCCGGATCGTAGTGTTTTAGCTTAATCAGCTGACCTTCAAAATTCAGCTCATGCGCTTTTCCAATAACTTTAGATGGTATCGCACCTTGAGGTGCTGCCGGAAAAGTGTAATTCCAGTCATCTACCCGAGTGGTTTGGGATAACCATTTTTTGGTATTCTCGTGGGCAATAATCTGGGCACCTTCATGATTTATCCATTCGTTACCGCTGGCATGATCAAAATGCCAGTGCGTATTGATCAGAAACTGAAGCGGAGCATCATTGATCTCCGCGATCTTAACCTTCATTTTTTCTTTCGAAACATCAATCCCGGCATCGACCAAAAGATTTCCTTTTTTACCACTTACCATTAAAATATTGCCGCCGGAACCTTCCATCAGTGTTAGGTTTCCGCGAAGCTTTGTGGCAACAACAGGAGACTTTCTCGCCTCTTCGATGATCATAGTTACCGGGCTGCTTTGTTGCGCAAAAAGCGATTTTGGAGATAATAATAACATCCCCGATAAGATCCCGGCAGAAGAGATGAAACTTCTTCGGTTTAAGTAATTTTCGTTTGATTTCATTTTAGCTAATTTTTAAATCAAAATTAGCGCCCGGTAATACATCGTTCAATGGACATATCCAGCAATTTATGGTATGGCTGGTGCAAACTAAAGAAGGGACAATCACCTCTTAGCATTTTGCTTTATATCAACTTATGCCTTGCGGAATGCATCGTAGATGGAAATTATTAATATCTCTCCTCAAGTTTTATGGTTTCAAAAGACCATTATCCTGACGGTACCACAAAAACGCTTTTTGATACATTTTCAAGAGGATACACAAATTTAACTTTGTATCGTCGATGCAATCAATGCACTTCATTTTTTCTATTCACTAAATTCTACCAAAAAAAACAAATCAATATGTCAATCAAAGTAGCAGAACAACTAGTAGGAATGCTGGTAAAAGCAGGTATTAAACGTATATATGCTGTTACCGGCGATAGTCTAAACGAACTAAATGATGCCGTCCGTAAAGAGCCGGCGATACAATGGGTTCACGTGCGTCACGAAGAAGCTGGTGCCTTCGCGGCAGCCGCCGAAGCGGAACTTAACGGTCTTGCCTGTTGTGCCGGCAGTAGCGGCCCCGGCCACGTTCACCTGATCAACGGCTTGTATGATGCACATCGTTCAGGATCACCTGTTTTAGCCATCGCGTCTACATGCGCTACACATGAGTTTGGTACCGATTACTTTCAGGAGACGAACACTACCCGTTTATTCGACGATTGCAGTCATTACAACCAGATAGCCACTACTGCAGCTCAATTACCAAGGATGGCGCAGGCAGCCATTCAACATGCGGTACATCGTAGAGGCGTCGCCGTTTTAGGTTTACCAGGTGATATCGCAGCTTTAGAAGCGGTTAAGAATATCTCATCTGACGAAAATTATTTCTCTCATTCGGCTACTACTCCGGCCTTTAATGAATTAGAGCAACTTGCTTCCTTAATCAACAAGTACCAAAAAATCTGCGTTTTTTGCGGTATTGGAGCAGCTGGTGCTCACGATGAAGTTATTCAGCTGGCAGGCAGGTTAAAATCGCCCGTGGGTTATTCTTTCCGGGGCAAAATGGGTATACAGCATAATAATCCATACGAAGTTGGCATGACTGGCTTACTCGGCTTGCCATCTGCCTATCATAGCATGCATGAAAGCGATGTAGTTGTTCTCTTAGGAACTGACTTTCCATACGTACCCTTTATTCCTCAAGATAAAATTATCGTTCAGATAGACAGCAACCCGGAAAAATTAGGAAGAAGGGCGAAGTTAAAAATGGGGCTGCACGGAGACATTAAATCAACGTTAAAGTCACTTATTCCACTGCTCGAAGAGAAAAAAGACGCAAGCTTTTTAAAATCGCAGCTTCATATTTATGAAAAGGTAACCGAACACCTTTCTGCCTATGTGAAGGACAAAGGCAAATACGATGCAATCCATCCGGAAGCGGTTGCCGCTGAACTGGACAAAATGGCTACAAATAACGCGATTTTTACGGTAGACACAGGTATGTGCTGCGTATGGGGAGCAAGATACATCAGGTCAACGGGCCATCGACACATGCTGGGTTCTTTTATTCACGGATCTATGGCCAGTGCGATCCCTCATGCTATTGGCGCGGCTATGGCCTGTCCCGACCGTCAGGTAGTTGCGATGTGCGGTGATGGCGGAATCTCTATGCTGTTAGGTGACCTGGCGACTATTAAGCAATATGAATTGCCTATTAAAATGATTGTATTCAACAACCGCTCCCTTGGTATGGTTAAACTTGAAATGGAAGTACAGGGCCTGATGGATTTCCAGACAGATATGGTGAACCCGGATTTTGCTATGGTAGCAGAGTCAATGGGTATTAAAAATATCTCGATTCACGATCCTGAAAAATTGACGGCAGGTCTTGAGCAAGCATTTAGTACCAACGGGCCTGTACTTGTAAACGTTTTCACAGACCCGAATGCCCTGGCAATGCCTCCAAAAATTGAACTTAAAATGGCAAAAGGAATGGCTTTATCTATGACGAAGCTTATGCTTGGGGGGAAATTCATAGATGTACTTGATACGATAAAATCCAATTATAAACACTTGAAAGAATTAAACGACTAATCCGTTTCCCAAAGTATTTAACCTTGATAATGATTATGATCACATCACCTTCTTCTCGGAAGAACATAGAAAGAAAATTTGTAATTGCCTGGTCATTTGGTTTGATCTTTTATTTTCTCGAATATGTCATCAGATCGGCTCCGGCGGTAATGATCGCTGAGCTGAGTAAGACGTTCCATGTAAATCCTCTAGGCGTAAGCACCATTCTGGGAACGTACTACTATACCTATTCCTCAACAAGCCTGATCGCAGGTATTGCCCTTGACCGCTATGGCGCAAAGTCGCCGGTTGCGATAGGAACAGGTATTTTAGCGCTGGGCTGTATCCTGTTCGCATTGCCTGTTGTGATAACTGGCGACGCCGGGCGTATGCTTCAGGGAGCGGGATCAGCTTTTGCCTTTACTGGCTGCGTTTATCTGGCCTCACACGGTTTCGCAGCAAAATATATCGCCACAGCTATCGGATTTACGCAATGTGTTGGAATGCTGGGCGGGTCAGCCGGACAATTTATTGTAGGACCCTTAATTCATAATGGGCTTCATATCAGCACATTTTGGATCGGGATAGGAATAGCCTGCGGAATAACGGCTATGCTGTTGTATTTTACGACCCCGGGAGAAAACAAAACGCGGGAACAGCAATCCGGGCTGATAAATATAATTGAGCCTTATAAAATTGTATTCAAAAATTTGCAGTCTTATTTAAGCGGCCTGCTTTCTGGCCTGCTGTTTGCCCCCACGACCATATTCGCAATGACCTGGGGCGTAGCTTTTTTCCAACGAGACCGCGGTAATAGCTATGAGGATGCTGTCCTGACCTGCTCTATGGTCCCGTTGGGTTGGGTTATCGGGTGCCCTCTTCTCGGCTGGATATCAGACAAAATTGGCAAGCGGAGGCCTGTACTTACCGCCGGCATTTTGCTCATGCTAATAAGTTTTGGGCAGCTTGTTTTTTTGCCTGAGTTAGTTCCTTCGTTACTTAGTATGTTTGTATTCGGAGTAGCATCAGGTGCAGCCATGATCCCCTACACAATCATCAAAGAAGCAAATCCCGACAAGGTAAAAGGGAGCGCCACGGGTGCAATTAACTTTTTGACTTTTAGCATAACCGCTTTCCTCGGCCCCATCTTTGCCTCGCGTTACGGCAAAAATTTACTCACAGCAAGTGATCATACACAACACTTCAGACATGCGGGCATTTTTTTATTGATCATCATTGGCCTTGCATTGATGGTAAGCCTTATTGTTAAGGAAACAGGATCTGCCGAAAAAGAAAAATAATTACAGTGATCAACTTTAAAAATCGCACCATCAAGTGAAGCCTTTAAAATTTATTCTCTTCCTGCTTTGCTGCTTTGCTGCCGAAAAAATGGTCTTTGCTCAAGGCGGTTCACCAGATTACAAAGACGGCATGACCATCAAGTTAGATTCCACAGGCAAAAAATACATCCGTTTTATGACCTGGGCAACCTTTTGGGCAAGACAAACATCAGCCAATCCCGGGACGGCGATCAACGGTGTTCCCAAGAAAAGCTGGTCAGATCTCAGTCTGCGGCAGTTCCGCTTCGTGACTTATAGTCAGCTTTCCTCCCGTTACCTTATATTAGCCGATATTGGCATAGATAATCAAGCCTTTTCCACTGGAGGTTCCGCAGGTGGGGGCAATACGGGCAATGGCGGACAGACATTTGGCGGTACGCTTGGTAAAAAACCCGAGCTTTACGTTCATGACTTATGGAATGAGTATGCCATTATTCCTGATAGAGATGCTGCCACCGGAAAAACAAATAAGGTATCAGTCTACGTCGGAACGGGATTACATTACTGGAATGGTATAAGCCGTATGACGTCAGCAGGTTCTGCAAATTACCTGGCAGTTGATGTACCCCTTTATAACTGGCCGCTGGTAGATCTTTCGGACCAGTTTGCCAGGCAATTGGGTATATACTTTAAAGGTAACTTAGGGCCGTTAAGTTACCGTTGGGCTGTCAATAAGCCATTTACCGTATTATCCTCCCCGGCGACCTTCCCGACAGGGAGCCGGGATAGTAGCTTTGCTGTAGATAATAATGCAACTGGCAAAATTGCTACTACAGCATATGCAGCCTGGCAATTTTTCGATAAAGAAAATAACATGTTGCCCTACTTTACCGGGACCTACGTAGGCACAAAAAAAGTATTGAACATCGGCGCAGGTTATTATAATAGCGCTGAGGGAACCGTAACACAGTCAAAAAACAGCAATACATCCCAATTAATTCGGCATTCTATAACTTTATGGGCGATCGATGCCTTTGCCGACCTGCCATTCGGCTCAAAGGATAAAAATTGGGCATTTACCGGATATAGCGTCTTTTATCATTATGATTTTGGACCCAACTATCTTCGTTACGGTTCTATCATGAATGAAAATGTGAATGAGGACCCTGCTTATACAGGAAATGCATCACAGGCGGGTTTTGGCAATTCCGCCCCTATCATCGGGACAGGCACTTCCTGGTTTACACAGGTCGGACTATTATTACCAAAAAACCTTTTTAATAGTAAAACCAGGTTTCAGCCATTTGGTGAATACAGTATGCAAAAATTCGAGCGGTTCGGAAATGCCAGATTTACTTATTGGAGCGCGGGGGGGAACATTTATCTCGACGGCCATCATGCGCGCATTTCATTAAAGTACCAAACCCGTCCTATCGTGATTGGCGACAAGCAGGAATCTTCCAAGGGATCTTTTATAGTTGCGACGCAAATCTATTTATAATAAGCCTTTTCACATGCTAAAAGCATTCATTAAGTGATATTAGAAGTAAAATGTGACGCTGCGAAATATTTTATACTTTTATATAAAAAAAAGCATGCCCGTCTTAAGGATATTTTTTGTTTGCTGCATAATCCTCCACTTCGGACCCAAAAGCTATTCCCAGACTTCAACAAATACTACTGTTAAACAATTATTTTATTTGCTGAAAGAAAGCAAACCGGATAGCAACCGGATAGATATCCTTTGGCGTTTGGGGGATCATTACCTATATCTTCCGGGTGAAAATAAATCAGACATCGGCAATGCTTTCAATTTCTTAAATCAATCAATAGATTTATGTGATCGATTAGATTTACCTGATTGGAAAAACAGAGTCTATATCTCCTTGGCCACTTGTTATTTTGAAGCTGGAAATGTTGATGGTGGAAGGACCAAGTTTAAAGAAGTTATCACTTACTATAAAAAAAAGGGTAACAAGTCCATGGAAGCACGTGCATGGTATGTGCTTGGAGACCAGCTGAGAAACAAAGGAAAAAACGACCACCAGGAAGAGCGAATGAGTTGCTATCAGCGATCGTATTACCTGTTCAAACAGGCAGGAGATCATAAGCAAGCTATTAATGCAATCAAACGCTGGACACAAACCTTAATTGACGAAAAGAAAACTGATGAGGCAGAAAAAAAACTTTTAATTATAAAGACTGAATCTGAAGCATACGGTTATTTTAATAATATTTACGGATGGGCACTCGATAATTTAACGACGATTGCTGCGTCAAAGGGGGATTTTTATAAGCAGCTTTTTTACCAATTAAAGAATCTTGATGCTTTAAAAAGTCACCAGGAATACTATACTGCTGACGGGGAAATTATGTGTTATAATCGCATAACTAATCTTTATCTCCAGCTTGATGATTACAGGAAAGCCGAAATCTATGCACAAAAGGAATTAACCCTCACGTTAAAAGTAAAGGGGGATTACGTTTATCCGTTAGATAACCTGATCATTTGCTTACTGAACCTTGGAAAGTCCAGGAATGCTTTGACAGTATTGCAGAAAACTGTTACGATAATGCCGCCAGATAAAAGGCAAAAAATCGACATAAATCAATTTTATGGCAGAATATACGCTGCCATGCATCAGTATCAATTAGCGGAAGATTATTTTCTACGCGCCGTTAGTAGTTATGAAGCAATGGATCCTCATCATGAAAACATTGATTACATGACAGCAACTTACGAGACAGCCCAAGAGTTCTATATTGCAACCAGGCAATTTAAAAAAGCTGCTCCTTTTTTGTCAGGGCTTTCCGGCATAAGCAAGCATTTTTCAAATGTGCAAAAAACCAATTTAGCATTGGTGAGTTCACAAGTGGATTCTGCATCCGGTGATTATCTTTCTGCACTGAAACATTTTCAACGATATTCTCATCTTAAAGACACCATATTCAATATTGAAAAGATCAGTCAATTGAATCAGCTAGAAGTATCTTTTGAAACCAAACAAAAACAAAATAAAATTGATCTGCTTGACGCGCAAAATAAAGCTAATATAGCACGTGTCGAAAAGGCAAACCTGGAGCGAAATATAACGACTGGCGGAATATTAATTATGCTGGTCATTTCCGGAATTACTTACAATGGCATTAGAAATAAAATCAAAAGTAATCGTTTATTGAGCACTCAAAAAGATGAGATCAACAGACAAAATTCCGAGCTTCAGGTCTTACTGGGAGAAAAAGAAGATTTGCTTTCGGAAAAAGAAAGTCTGCTTGCAGACAAAGATATGTTATTGAAAGAAGTCCATCATAGGGTTAAAAACAACTTACAAATTGTGATGAGCTTGTTAAGTACCCAATTAGATTATCTTGAGAACAAAGAAGCAGTACAGGCGGTTGAGGAAAGTCAGCAACGGGTACAGGCTATTGCACTTATTCATCAAAAAATTTATCATGCAACCGGTGGCGTTAGCATTCAAATGCGTTCTTATATTTCAGACCTTGTTGAAGATCTGGAAATTTTCTGCAATGCCTCAAATAGAGGTATACAATTTAAAATCATGGTCGACGAGATCGATCTTGACATCGACATCGCCGTACCTGTCGGCTTAATTTTAAATGAGGCTATAACGAATGCGATAAAATATGCCTTTGAAAAAAACGGGGGGCTCGTGCATATAATCATGCGTAAATCTAACGGATTATACGATCTTATTATTTCCGATAATGGAAAAGGTTTGCCGGCAAATTTCGATTTTGCCAAGGTGAATTCTCTTGGAATGGTCATGATGAAAGGACTTAGTGGGCAAATTCGTGCATCGTTCGAATTATTAAACGAAAACGGATTGACACTATCACTAAAATTTCCTGCAAGGGAAAATTTCTCTAAATCACTTTCGAATTAGCCCCCTGTGTACAGTCCGATAATACGCAGTTTGTTTGTGGTTCCAATCAAAAGCAGGTGCTTTCGGTACAACAAAATAGTGCATCGGTACCTTTAAGTCATCAATTCTCCATAGTACTTTCAAGGACAAGTTAATTTGCGGGATTTCCTACTTTGTTTACTTCAGAGAAACGATTAATGCCGCGGATGACTTTTTATATATGAAGTTGAAATACTATATCGCGTTTTTTGTATACACACTCATTTATTATCCATACTCCTTCGCCCAAAGTGTTGATCCTCAACTTGTGGTTAAGCAGGAAGATGAAATTCAATCCGAGCTGCTGCTCAAAAAATTGTCCGAAAACTCTCCTGACACCAATCAGGTAAAACTATTAATTAAGGCCTCTCGCATTTACTGGCATAAGCAAAAAACCGTCAATAAGGCTCTGGATACGTGCTTGAGTCTTGCCCAAAAAGCCTATTGGCTCAGTAATTCGTTAAGATATAGCGACGGAAGCAATGAAGCGACATTTATGATGTGCAAAGTTTACCTAACCCAAAACAATGTGGAATCGGCAAGTCCATTTCTGAGAAACTCCTTTGGGGAACAAAAAGTCCGACTACTTCTTATATTGGCTGAGCATTTTATTCTCGACTTAAATACCGAGCCCGCAGATTTGGAAAAAGCTTATTTCCTCATTCAACAGGCATCAATTTTAAGTAAAAAAATAAAATCGGACCGCTGCCTAAATCAATGTCAGATACTTTTGGGTAAATATTATTTCTCAAAAAAGGAAATCGTAAACGCTAAAAATGTTTTGTTAAAGAATATCCGCGTTCAGCACCGGGCGAAAGATCATAATGCTGAAGCCAATAACTGGTCTGCTTTAGCACACTTTATTCCTGAAAATGAAGATTCATACCGTTTTATAATTTATTGTCATGAGATGGCGATAAATAATTATTTCAAAGCAGGTAAAACTAAAGACGCATCTTTCGAATTAAGAGACCTTGCAACTGTTAATACAAATCATAATCGAATAGATGTGGCCGGAAAACAATTTCAGCAAGCGATAACTGTTCTTGAAGCAATTCATGAAAAAGTTCCCCGAAGGCACTATTATTTATTAGCGGAATACTTTCGATTCACCGGCCATTACTACCAAGCTCTCCGTTTTGGCATCATCGCCCTGCGAACACCTGAAGCCTATGATGAAAAGAGAATGATGGTGTATAGGTCTCTTGGTGAAACATATGCAGCTCTTGGAGAGTATCAGAATAGTTTAAAGTATTACAAAGTTTTATTGGACTACCAACTGGATAAAAACAATGGCCGACTTGCCTACGCATCAGTTTACCGAATGGCCCATATTGAAGGCGAAAGTGGAAAGCCTAAGCAGGCGTTAGCATTTTTAACCCGATATATTAACGCTCATCCTCCGCAAAACCTAAATCAAAAACAACTTTTCACATCTACCTATGGCGACCTTTATAGACTTATTGGTGAATATGAGAAAGCGGAAGCCCATTATAAGGAAATGCTTGCACTCAATAATTCCGTGAAATTAGAGAACGGCAAAAATTTATATGGTCATGAAATTACCATTGAAGGTAGTGGTACATTGTATTTTATGGGGCGGTTTTACGCAGAACGCAAACGTTTCCAGGAGGCCAAGACATTCCTTAAAAAATCCCTGGTCAATCCATCATACTTTGATGCCGAACAGGAATCCGATACTTACAAGTTATTATTTAAAGCAGATTCCGCTTTAGGGAATTACTTGCCGGCTATCAAAAGTTTTGAACGTCACAAGCTTATGGTTGATTCTATGAACAGTATCACTCGAAACAACCAAATCGCCGAGCTTAGTATACGTTATCAAACTGAACAAAGGAAAAAAGACATCAAATTCTTGGAGAGCAAACAGAAAACTCAACTAGCAGAAATTCGACGAGCCGGGACTGTTCGAAACGTTATCCTTGGCGGAGCTGCTGCTATCCTCGGATTAGCTGTTTTCGTTTTTATAGCTTACCGAAGTAAACAGCAAAGTAATAAAGTCCTCTTTAAGCAACGAGAAGAGATCAATCTTCAAAATGCAGAACTGCAGAATTTACTATCTGAAAAGGAAGTTTTTCTGAAGGAAAAAGACTGGCTACTCAAAGAGATACACCATCGGGTAAAAAACAATCTGCAGATTGTAATGAGTCTGCTTAGTACGCAGTCTTTCTATATGCAAAACGATCTTGCTAAAGAGGCTATTCTGCAGAGCGAGAATAGGGTGCAATCAATTGCCTTGATCCATCAAAAACTTTATACCGGTGACAATCTCGCCACCATTAACATGCGGGACTATATCAATGACTTAGTTATCCATTTAGCCGAAAGTTTTGCAACCAGGAGACGGCATATCACATTTCTTCAGCAAATCGAAAATCTCAACATTGATCTTTCGCAGGCTGTACCAATAGGACTTATCTTAAATGAAGCCATAACTAATTCTATCAAATATGCCTTTTATAACACCGGTGGTGAAATATCTATTGTACTCAAGCGATCTAGCGCAGATTATATTGAAATTAAAATCTCTGATAACGGAAAAGGTTTACCAGCTGACTTTGATATACGGGCAGCAAATTCGCTGGGAATGGAAATGATGCGTGGTCTTAGCGCTCAATTAAAAGGGTCGCTCGACGTCAGCAACAAATCAGGAACGGCAATTTTAATTAGATTTCCGGTATTGACCAAACCAAACCTTACATAATCATTTTGCCGATAGTAGATTGCTCATTATTAAACGTCTGATATTCGATCCGCTAATTTGAACGAAATACTGGAATAAGTACAATCATATAGCAATCGGGGCATCGCTGAGTCCTCGTTATATCTGGGTTACCAAATATCAGAATTATCCTTCAATTTTTTTGCCGGAAAAGCAATTACGTAGATTAAGGAACCCAGACAGGCCAACAAGGTGGTGTGAGTAATGCAATATAAAACAGTTTCCATTATATTAGGATTGAAGTTTTTAAATGAGATAACAACCGTGAATCAAAGACCTGGGACAGGTCGCAATTCACGGTTATTAGTTAGCATTTCTTATTTTGTTGCTAAGGCATATGCAACCCTTATGCCCCCAAAATTTACTTTACTACCGCTTACTCCATTGGTAAATTTGGTAGAGGCTTCGTAACGAATTCCGGCATCGATGGAACTGTTGCGGCTTCCTATCGGGAACCGAAAACCGGCCTGGGGCGCATAGATAAACGCAGCTGTTCTTTCGTAATTAAGATCTGATTTGTTTGTAGGAAACGCCGCTCCTCCTTCTGCTTGTACATAAAATTGGCCGATTGGGAAATATTTTATGCCAACCTTTAAAGGAATTAGGTGAACATCTTCCTTATTGTCTTTTCCAAAAAAATTGTTGTAACCTGCATTTGCAGTAATATACCAATCATTTGCTACCGGTATATCTGCTTGTAGGGAGCCGCCTAAATTCCATTTGTAATTGTCATTGAAATTTCCAACGGCTAAACCTGACTCAACACCTATGCTGTAAGTAATTCCGCTTTTTGACTTGAGAGGCGTCTCATTTGTTTGCGCTTTCGCAGATACGGTCATACCCAGTATTGATGCGACCAAAACCGAACTCTTAATTAAGCTTTTCATAATATTTGATTTTATGTTATAAATTATTGTTGATTGACATTTCGACGGACCTATCTATAAAAGATTAAAAAAAGCTCCTGAGCATGAAGAAAGAAGGTTAGCACTTTCGTACTTAAGAAATGGCTCAATTTCCCCTTAAACAAATTACTTTTTTTGTTACCCTGCAAAGAACCGAACGAAAGTGGCAACAAAGAGGTCGGCCATTTAATGACCTTTTTTCTTCGTTTAATGTAACGCTCCCTTTTATTTCCGAGGAAAACATTATCCAAAATTTGTGTTGTGCCCATGCTTTTAGATTGTTGTGTATTGATATTTCCTTTTCGACTGAATTTAGTAATACACAGCACATGCCAAATTACAAATATCTCATAATCAAGATTTTAACTAATTTAAACTTTATCCACAGTGCGAAATATCGGTTTTTAGCGACCGTTTATAGCGTTTCATAGAAATCTCAGATTGATCAACACTAGGTTATGTGGGTAAACTAATTTGTCGAAGGATACTAATATTGAACTTTAGCTATATATAATCAATTAGGCTAGGGCAAGATTGACTTATTGAGCGCACGTAACAAAATTATCGGGGCAACATGCATGGCGGTTATCGATTACAGATTATTATTATCTTTATTAAAAAAAAGATGGCAGTGATCAGGATTTCCTTAGTCTGCTGTATGGTGCTCGTAACGGGCCTAAATAGCTATTGCCAAAAAAATCCTGCTCAAACAACCGATAGTTTGCTGGCCTTGCTAAAAAAAAGTAGCCGGGACACCAGCCGGGTGAACACCCTTTTACAACTCGGCAACTATTATCTTCAACTGACAGGCGAGAAAAAGTCTGACCTGGATCGCGCGATGTATTTTTTTTAGCAGGCCTCGAGACTGAGTGATGATCTTCATTCGCCGGAATGGCACTATAAGGTTATACCTTATATCGGAATGTACTATTTCGAGGAGGGAAATCCGGAAATCGGAAAAAAGCTGCTTCAGGAGGCGATTAGTTACTATCGGCAAAAAGGGCTTAAATCTCAGGAAGCTTATTTGTGGGAACAGCTTGGAAATTATTTATATTATAATGGAAAAAAAAGATATCGTCCAGACGAAAGTCTGGATTGTTATAGCAGGTCTGTTAACCTCTATGAGGCGTCGGGTGATATCTTTAAAGCGATGCAAGCTGCCGCATTAAAGACTGCCATATATTTAGCCAGGGGAGAATATGATGAAATTGAAAGAACTTATATAACAGTTCACAATGGCTATAAAAGAATTAATTATTACGGAGAAAATGATATCGCTGCTTTGGAGTGGCTCATATATATAGCAAATTCAAAAAGCGAATTCTATACGGAACTTTCTTTTGCACTGGAGATCCTGGACAACTTAAATAAGTATCCAAAGGATTTTTCTGACAGCCGCAAAGAAAAAGTTTACTATCGTCTTTCAGAAGTATATCGTGCCATAGGTAATTATCCGAAATCTGAATTTTACGCCCGAAAAAACCTACCGCTTACGTTAAAAACAAAAATTAGTTATATACCCTGTATGTTCAATCTGGTCAGCAGTATTGTTAAACAAGGCAGGCCGCGGGAGGCGTTAGAAATATTGTGGCATACGGTACAAAAAGCACCTCCAGATTCTGTTCAAAAAATGAGCGTCTTTTCACTGACCGGTGATATTTATAAGGCTTTGCATAAGAATACAGCCGCCGAGCATTATTATTTGCTTGCAATTAAATTCAACAATGCTCTTGATCCTGAACATAAGAATATATCGAGGTTAACATTAAATTATCACGCTATAATTGACTTTTATGTATCAACCAACAATTTTCAAAAAGCGGAACCCTATTTAAAGGAACTAAACCTTAAAAAGTCAGCCATTTCCCCCGTGCAAAAAAGTAAAGTTGCTTTATTGCAGTCCCGGGTTGATTCGGCGGCAGGCAGGTATCTTCCAGCCCTGCAGTCTTACCAATTTTATAAACACGTTAATGATACAATTTTTAACTTAAAAAAAGCGGACCAGTTAAACCAGCTTGAGGTAGCTTTTGAAAGCAAACAAAAAACAGATAAAATCAATTTGCTGGCTGCGCAGAATAAGGCAAATTTAATTCAGGCGCAAAGGGCAAATCTGGAACGCAATTTGACAGTAGCGGGCATCATAGTGATGTTCATCATTTCCGGAATTACATTAATAGGTATTAGAAATAAAATCAGGAGCAATAGTCTGTTAAAAGCAAAAAAAGAAGAAATAGACCAGAAAAATGAAAATCTTCAGCTATTACTGAATGAAAAAGAAGTGCTACTTACTGAAAAAGAAACACTGCTGGGAGATAAGGATATGCTTTTGAAAGAAGTTCACCATAGGGTCAAGAACAATCTTCAGATTGTGATGAGCTTGTTAAGCACGCAGGTAGCTTATTTAGAGAACAAAGATGCCGTGCAAGCTGTGGAAGAGAGCCAGCAACGGGTGCACGCCATTGCGCTAATTCATCAAAAGCTTTATCGAGAAGCGGAAGGAGTTAGCATTCAGATGAAATCTTACGTTGCAGACATGGTTGATGACCTTGCTGGTTTCTTTGATGCATTTCGGCGGGGCATACGGTTCAAAGTGGCAATTGACGAAATCTATCTCGACATTGACCAAGCCGTACCTCTTGGCCTTATTTTAAACGAAGCAATCACTAACGCGATCAAGTATGCTTTTGATAAAAACGGCGGCGTTGTGTACATATCCCTGCAAAAAAACAGGGATGCAAAATCTTATACACTATTGATCACGGACAACGGAAAAGGTCTGCCGCCGGACTTTTTATTCGAGAAAGCCGATTCGCTTGGAATGGTAATGATGAAGGGACTCGGAGGGCAGTTACGCGGAACTTTTGAAATTATAAACGTAAGCGGCCTTACACTTTCCCTCAATTTTCCCGCTAAGGAAAATACCTTCAGTTAAATACTGTCAAGGCTGGCTGTCACCATATTTCCGACCAATCATTAACTTCTTTAACTGGAAAAGCAATAACGTAAACATTAGATATGAGGCACACCAGCAAAATAGCATGCGTCATATAATAAATTATAGTTTCCATGGTGTTCATTACCTAATAGGGGTAAGTGTCAAATAATAGCGCGCGTGTACTAAATGATGAATTCTATTTTTTCTGCCACCATACCTACATTCCGGCCTTGATAAATTGTGGGATATCTTTCGGCATTGGAAAATTTGGCAACACAGGCGCCGCGTCATTTAAAAAAGCATCAATTGCAGCCTTAACCCGCTGGTTATTGTCGTCGAGACCATTCCATAAGATATGGCCAGTATTTTTAAAGTACTGCGTTCTTTCGATGGATGGATTCACTTTGAGAAGATCAAGAGGGGCGTTCCGTTCAATGTATGAACTTTCGCCTAACATAAGCATAGACCGCACCCTTGTGCGTCTAAAATTTGATTCCAAGTCCTTGTTGAAGGATGTAATTTCAGGCGAAATGATCCCGATTACCGAAAAGTTAAGCACATTTGCCTCGACTTTCGGCAGCCTTGCAAAATCTTTTTTAGGGAAGGACTGAGCGAAAAGCTTTTGTACCAGATCCTGACGAGTGCTTAAATAATTAATCACCTCATTCTGTGTTGTAAATCCTCCTTTAGGATTCACTATCATCCCGATAATAATTCTGATTGGCAGGTTTACTTCTCCGGCGAGCGCATTTGGGGCCTTTGCAAATACGGTTGTCCGCCCGGATGGCAGCGTTACCCCCGGCTCAGCATAAATAGCTTTATATATACGATCACTGATCCGCTGATCGGACGCCAGATCAGCTAACATCGTACTGCCATACGACTGCCCGATTACGATATATTGCTTGGCATTAATAACATCAATAATGGCAGCGAAATCCTTTAAATTGCGGGCGTGCGAATAGGTTGTCTTTGGCAGCAGCCCGCTTCGGCCCGATCCAGCCTGATCATATAAATAAACGTCATAACCCTCGTCTGCAAATGTTCGGAAAAAATTCAGATCCAGTTTCCTGACATATGCACCCGGTCCCCCATGAAGAAATATAACTGGCGTTGTTTTTTTTATGCTTCCGGGTTTAGCGCAGATTTTGTAATAGGCGATATGACTTCCTGTTTTTAAATCCCAGTAACGGGTAGGTATGTCAGCAAAATTGGGGGTCTTTTTAGGCTCGTCATCAGAAGCCAAAGGAATGACTGTGTGAATCACAAAAAGAATATACCCGCCAAACAAAAATATCATAAAGTAACGTTGAAAGCCGGAAAGAACCCATTTTTTTTCTATAAATAATGCAAGCGTCAGCCCGGAGAAAATCGCTGCACCCAATCCTGCGATTGTCCCCTTCTGCAGCCCATTCGTAAAGAAAATCAGGGAAAAATAAACGACCAGCCATAACAAAATGACTATCAACATTTTGAAGAAATAGGTAAGAAAAGTTTTGACTTTTTTCAGCGCACCTGTTTTTACTGACATCTGGAATTGAAATTTTATGAAGAAACTAATATGGAGGCAAAGCATTTCCTATCCCTCCGTTTTATTCGAAATATACTATTATAAGGCCCTGACTAATATATGTGCTGCATTCGTCAGCAAAGCAGGCATCGGAGACAAGCTTATGCTCGTCATGAATAATTTCCCACCAATAGTTACGGCCCCTATCGTCTGTTCATTTCCGTTTCCCGAAATTACTAGTGGTCCCCATAAGGCCCGGATCGAATAAATTCCATAAGTGTTTTCCGATATTCTGCCCAAATTGCTCAGCATGAAATCCGTATCGATCCTCGCTTCGAGGCCTTTCACGATTTTCGGAAGTTCCACGGGCTGTAAAAGTCTGTCTCTAAAAGTCCTGACATACCCTCGCGCCTGATCGATTGATCCTGCATTTTTCAGTTCAGCTCCTATTTTTCGGGCAAATTCCCAAAAATCAGAATGATAGTCAGGCCGCAAGTCAATGTTCTGAGTTACAACATTAAGCGCATAGTCATTTTCCGCGCCCAGCACTTTCCTTACTGAGATCGGGGAACGCGTGATAAGTGGTCGGTTAGCGAAACGATCGTCAAGGTTGCTCATAGCAGTTGCCACAGCCGCATTTAAAGCACTATTTACTGTCGTACCTTCCTTTCTGGCCCGATCCTGTAGGGATGCCGACAAACGTTCCGATAAGCTCAATTTATTTATTAAAACCTGGTTTGTATCTATCTTTATTGTCTTGCCTAAAGATCCGAATTGAACCGGAATGAATTCATCTTCAGCCTCAATAACTTCTTTGAGCGATTCATCCATAGATTTTGGAACTGGCAGGTGATCAAGTTTATCTCCTGACAGGATCTTTAAAAAGTCCTGAAGAAGAATGATTGCGGAAATCCCATCGCCTAAAGTATGATTCGAAAGTATAATTATCGCCGATTCCTGTTGCTTTTGGAGAAGAACAATACGAATTAGTGGCCCCTTAACCAGATCAAATGGTTTGTTAATTTCTTCCGCTACAGTATCAGCCCATTCATGGTTCTCCTCAGCTTGAATGACTCTGAATGGAATAATATTTTCCGGTACACATACAAACCAGAATTGAAACTGACTGTCTTCTGCTATTCGGTAATTAAGCTGTGGATGACGTTTTGCTAGTTGGGCGAGTGCCGGGGCGACAATTTCATCCGGAATTTTTTTATCAAGTTCTGCAACTAAAGCGAACGTTTTTACAGCAATCTCGTCCAGTGCCAGATATAATTTTTCTACTCCCCCAAATGGCCTCCCCTTAGATTCCGACATTTTGATATTCTTTGTTATAGTTAATACTTTTCTTTTCAATTATTTTGTTTGCTTTTGCAATTTAGACAGTGGACAGCATGCGCTTCTCTTCCGGCAATGCGAGGTTCATCTTCCTAAAAAATCCATTCCAGGCATATATTCCATTATTACTGATGACCCGTACTTGTCGACGCATCAAGCCATTTTGCTACCTCATGTTCAACACGTTCTGCGTTGTTCTTATACCAGTTTACAGCATCCTTGCCAACTAACAAATGAAGCGGAGGCTGTTCTGTATGTGTTACGGATATGGCCAGTGCCGCCAGTTTTTTTGGATCACCGGGCTGGTTTCCATGATTTCCGCTGATTCGATTTCTGACCACACCGACAGTATCAGCATATTCCGGAATAACATTTTTGCTTTCCGCAAAAGAACCCTTCCCTAAAAAATCAGTGCTGAATAAGCCCGGAGCCAGCGCAGTTACACAAATTCCAAATGGTAGAAGTTCTTTAGCCAGGCCTGAAGATATTCCTTCAACCGCAAACTTTGTTGAACTATATATCGTCCATCCGGCTATGGCATCGTATCCGAACAGCGATGAAATATTGATGATGTGACCTGCTTTTTTTTCCCGCATTGACGGCAGTACTGCACGGATCACATTCAGCAGACCAAATACATTGGTATCGTATTGTTTTCTAACTTCGGTATCCGTTGCTTCTTCTACCGCACCAAGCAGCCCATAACCGGCATTATTAATTAATGTGTCTATATTTCCGAAATAAGCGAGTCCGGTCCGGACGGCATGTCTGACCACCTCTTCCTGAGTTACGTCCATCGTGACAACCAGCAAATCAGGGTGATGATCAAAGGCTGCTGATAGTTTTTCCGGTTCAGTCCTTACTGTAGCTATAACTTGATCATTATTATTAAGGGCGGCACGAACCATCTCAAAACCGAAGCCCTTAGACGCGCCGGTGATCATAATTACTTTTCTTTTTTTCATTTCTCTTCGATTATTAATAAGCCTTGTAACTCACCAGCCTTACAATGGAATGGCGGTCCCCGAGAACCACACTCGTTATCATAGGTGAGTCAGTTTTAGCATTTTTTATTGCTTTGTGATATACACCCGACTGTTTGCAGGAAATTAATGCGGCAGCAAATCCTATATTTTGGGCTGCAAATGTTCTGATATTACATCAGGACTAACACCGAGTTCTTTCATCACAGCCATCCCTAAGCTGAAATCGGCACGAAAGAAGTGACAGAACTGACGATTGGTAATTTCATCCTTTAAGGGGCCGTCGATCTGGCGCATCGATTCCGCAATATTTAAGATCAGGTGCTGTTTATCCTCCGTGGATAAAACATCGCGGTAGAAATTACCAGGTTGAGTGTAATGATCGTTCTCTCCTTCCGCATTCCGGTCGAAACAGTCTGCAACTGGATAAACAATCGCTTCCGGAGGTCTGTTATAAGTCTGGTCAGGCTTGATATCATCAAAACTGTTAGGGAAGTAATTTGGGGAGCGACGTCCATTGTCATCAAATCTCATTGAACCATCGCGCTGATAATTATTAACGGTGTAAGGACAGCGGTTCACAGGTAATTGTTCGAAGTTAACACCAAGTCTGTAGCGTTGTGCATCAGGATAAGCGAGTATCCGCCCCTGCAACATTTTATCCGGAGAGTGACCGATCCCGTCCACAATTCTTGATGGAGCAAATGCAGCCTGTTCTACCTCAGAAAAATAGTTATCCGGGTTTCGGTTAAGCTCAAGTTCCCCGACTTCGATCAGTGGAAACTCTTTGTGACTCCAAACCTTTGTCAGATCAAATGGATTATAAGAATGAATGCCGGCTTGTTCTTGTGTCATTACTTGAATTTCGAGAGACCATTTAGGAAAATTGCCGTCTTCAATTGCATTCAGCAGATCACGTTGTGCAAAATCCGGATCTTCGCCCCTCATTTGCTTTGCTTCGGCAGACGTGAAATTCTTTATGCCCTGCTGGCATCTAAAATGAAATTTGACATAGACCGTTTCATTTTTACTATTGATCAATGTGTAAGTATGGCTTCCAAAACCATGCATGTGTCGAAAACCATAGGGTGTTCCCCTGTCACTCATTAGGAATAATACTTGATGAAGTGACTCAGGATTCAAACTAAAAAAGTCCCAGACCATCGTTGCACTTTTACAATTTGTAAAAGGATCGCGCTTTTGTGTATGTATAAAGTCCGGAAACTTTTTCGGATCCTTTATAAAAAACACAGGTGTATTATTTCCGACCAAATCCCAATTTCCGTCTTCTGTATAAAACTTTACGGCGAAACCTCTTGGATCACGCTCTGTGTCAGCCGATCCTTTTTCACCACCCACGGTTGAAAATCGGAGGAGTACCTTCGTTTGCTTCCCGACTTCTCCGAAAAGTTTTGCTTTTGAGTAGGCTGTGATGTCTTTTTTCACCGTAAAGGTTCCGTATGCTGCAGACCCTTTTGCGTGTACTATGCGTTCAGGAATACGTTCACGGTTAAAATGAGCTAACTTCTCATGAAGAATAAAATCTTGCAGTAATAGCGGCCCGCGTGGGCCGGCACTCTGCGTATCTTCATGATGTACATAAGGAATCCCGGAGGCAGTTGTCAGATTTTTCATTTCGTAAAATTTAATAAACCCAAAAGTAGCCCTCCAGAACAGAGGCTTCAATGGCTGTTTCCAGCATTTTGTAGTACACATCACAGCCCCGACAATGAAATGCAGAATTGATTTTTCCTTGGAGCACTGGATTGCAAACGCCAAATCGAACCCATCTCTCGGATTGATGCAAAATATCTTGGCAGACAGACATACTAGTAACCCAAAAAACTTTAAACCAACACTTTAATTATTTGACATTTACCTTGCTAAATGGGATCGGTTTGATAAAATAGTTCTGCAAGCGATAAATGATCAGACCAAATAAAAGAAGTGCCTATCACCTCATGAAACCAAAATACCACCAATCAATTTGATAAAAATTAAACAGGGCGAGAGACGGCAAATATTTATTGATCGCAGGGCATGTCTGTCCCTCGCGTTAGTTTTAGCAATATAACTTCAGGACAAATGAGGGCTATAAAAAAGAACATTCTCATCGTAGAAGATGGATTATCATGGCAAACGACTTACGACTTAAACTTTCAAAGCAGGCTATCAAATCTGCTGAATCGCCCCGTCTGTTGAGAAAGCCAAACTTTAATAAATCAGCATCTGCCACTATGGGTGTTAGTTGATATTTTATTATAGGACGGCTCTTTAGGGACCTATCTCGCACCCCTACTAACAGAAAGAAACATCGGATTTATTTTCATTCAGCAAATACGAACCAAAGTGTTAGAAACAGCCAAGACGCCACAAACTAATGGATTTCTTGTTAAAGCTTTTCGTGAGAAGGATCTGCTTACAATGTTAGATATCGTACGTCAAAAGCATCAAAGTAATGTCGACCTTTTTGAGCAAGGTGAACTTATCTGGAAAAAACAATCAGAAAGCATAATTGTGGCACGGCTGAAATCCTTGGTTTGCCCCCTGGTACTTTATATTACCGAATGAAGAAATTAGGCATTAAAAACGAGTCCATTTCAAAAACAAATAATTGATAATTTCTCAAAATTAATAACCCTTTATTTACAAACGTAAAAAGTTTTTCTTGATACCCAATCGCTTCATTTTCGAGTTAAGCGTACTGGGTGGTACTCCGAGAATAGCAGCGGCGCCTTTAGCACCGCTAATCTTACCAAAACATTGCTTAATTGTACTTAAGATCAATGCACGTTCATGTTCATCAATTGTTTGAACCAAATCCGATTCTTTGGTTTTAACCAAATTAACGGCCTCAGAGCGACCTGCCGGTAACGACACGCTCTTGATCGTGTTACTCCCCGCGAGCAATACGCTTCGTTCGATCTGATGTTCAAGTTCACGAATATTTCCTGGCCAGTTGTAGGAGATCAGCTCCTGCATTGCTTTTTGATTGAACGTATTTATTGACTTTCCTGTTTTTTTCGCGAAACGATTTACAAAATGGGTCACTAATAAAGGAATATCTTCCTTACGGTCCCTAAGAGAAGGAAGCATGATTGGAAAAGTACTCAATCGGAAATAAAGATCGCTTCTAAAACGACCTTCAGCAACTGCGACTTCCAAATTTCGATTCGTCGCAGCTATAATTCTAACATCAACTTTTATAGTTGTTCGTCCACCAATTCTTTCGATTTCTCTTTCCTGTAGCGCGCGTAAAAATTTAACCTGTAGTTCTAACGGAAGTTCACCCACTTCGTCAAGAAAAAGGGAACCACCATTGGCGAGCTCAAATTTCCCCACCCTTCTTTCGGTAGCTCCGGTATAGCTGCCCCGCTCATGACCAAAAAGCTCACTTTCTATCAAATTTGCCGGTAACGCAGCACAGTTTACTTTTACCATTAACTTATTTTGACGAGGAGAATTGTTGTGAATAGCTCGGGCAATCAATTCCTTCCCCGTCCCCGTTTCACCCAAAATCAGCACTGTACTATCAGATGAAGCTACTTGTGAAACCTGTTCAAAAACCCGCCTGATCTCCGTACTTTCTCCAATAATTTCAGAATAGTGATGCGAGGTTTCGAGCTCTTGTTTAAGATAGACCTGTTCTTCTTCCAGCCGTTCTTTATAACTATTTATTTCCGATAACTGTTTGACTAATTTGTCTGCCGTTATTAAATCTGAAACAGCTATTGCGAGTTGGGTACAGAGACCTTTAAAAAGCGGCTGATCAGCTACATTGGCATTGTATTCCTTTACAAATAAAATACCTATCAGCTCTTTACCTTTGAAAAGCGGAACAGCTATAAATTCTACAAATGATAATGAAGAAAAAAATGACAAATAAGGAGGAGCTTCAGAATGCTCCATTAATTCATTCAGGTTGAATTTTTGTGCCGTTGTGCTAGCTAACAGTTTATTATATATTATATCGTCCAGCGGATAATATGACGAATCGCCGCTTCCTGTATCTATGCAAAATGTTTTCGCCGTTTCTTCGTTCCAAAAAAATCTATACTGAGATTTCTTATCGTCGGTAAACCAATGCATACAAATATCATCTATCAAACAGAGATTTTTCAAATAATGATTAAAGATTCTCTGTAATTCAAATTTATCCTTTACATCCGAAATAGCTTCAATAAAATCCAGCAAGTAGGTTTTTTCCTTTTCTTTCTTGTTAATTTTTTCATTGAAAGAGATGTTAGAGATTGGTATTGCTAAAACACTGGCAATCTGTTCTACCGTTTCCAGGTAAGACAATGAGCATTCCGGTTGTGTATCATACCAAATCACCCAAAATCCAAGTATTACACCATTAACAATAAGCTTTGTAAATACAACGTGGGTCATGCCACTTTCGAAACTTACCTGCATGTATAGAGGCATTTTAACGTCCTTCGAAAAAGCAGCGATATCAATTATAAGCGGACGATCAGACTTTAGCGCAAGATCAGCTACACCGTCATATACTGGCGTTAGCGCCGTAATATCTTTATATCTTGGGTGGCTGCTTGAGTTCGATTCAGAGGGAAGTACCCACGGAATAGCAAAGGTCTTATCATCGTTATTGAAAAGCACGATCGATCCATGAGAAAACTTAAGGTAAGTCTTTAATTCCGAGGCCAATATACGTAATAAATCAACCGGGTTTCGGGCCGAGGAAACATTTGTACTCAATGAAAGCAATAAGCTTTTTTGCCTTTCATTTTTTGCAAGCCTTTCATTGATCCTTATATTGGCAACAGCAATCGAAAGCTGGTCGCAGATTCCTTTTAGTACTTTAAAAGGCCCATTATCAACCTGAATTTCGTTGTCAAAAAACATCACCCATATACCAAGTAGTTGATTGTTATGAATGAATTTCGCCACTACCGCCGTTTTTAAAGCGCTGTCATGGCAAATCGGCAACCAAATTTCTTTATATACGTCACTCTTATCAATGATAACCGGCTGGTCTGACGCTGACAGCAAATCTTTAATCGAAACTGATAATCGATAGGTAGACTGATGGTAGTTAAAATGCTGACTGCTAATATTCTGTTCAGGTAAAAGTACTTCATACGTATCATTTTCGCCGTCAAGGATAGCGATAAAACAAGTATTAAAGCTAAAAACGCCTTTTAATTTATTTGAGACCAGATTTATCAATTGGCGATGATCTCTCAGACCTGCAGAATCATTGTTTAAAGAAATAAGCAGCTGATTTTCACTTTGTCTTTTCGCAATCTCCAGGTTGGCATTTATATTATAAATCGCTGTAGAAAATTGATTCGCTATCGCCATCAAAAAACTATACTGTTTCAGCTTGACTGTTTCGGCAGAGCTGAAAAAGAACACGCAATATCCGAAGACGGAAACTCCATCAAATAGCCTGGCGATCAATATTTCTTCGACGCCACTCTCCAGATTAACTGAAATAAATTTTGGCATTTCGTTAAAGCCATGTTGTTGCTTAGCTGATATAACTACAGGAACCGGAGAGGCATCCACGAAGCTGATAAAATCTTCACATTGACTAATATCTTGCCGCTGGAGATGCTGGTACTCCCGGTGACCTTTAGCTTTAGACCGAGGGTCATTTAAAAACGAAATAATATAATCGGGCGACACTTTTAAACTTAATGAAATGTGTGAGAATTTGAGTATAGGCTTTAACCGATTGTCTATAACTTGTATAAGCTGGTCTTTTTCCCTAACGCCCGCGATGTCTTCACTAAGTGCGAGTAAAAGTTCCTTTTCCCTTTCCCGATGAGCGATTTCCTCATTATAAAGAATATTCGACACGGCTTTCGATACCTGGTAAGATACCTCTTTGAATAGGTGGAGTTGTGTTTCGCTGTATAAGATGCCATCGGAAATGTATAAACTCAATACGCCTATATGCCTGTTATCATTTCTTAAAGCAATAACTAAGGCTGTCTTAACTCCATCCTTTTGTTCAGACTTCAGAAATGCTGATCCATCCGCTTTATTATTCAGTTTTTCCAATACTACAACGCGCACATCTGGAGTAAGTAAAAGCTGTGATAAGGATTTTGCTTCTTTAAATTGATCATTTCTATTAAGCCTATAACTTTTTGCATTCCTGCTGTCATTGTTAGTTGAAAAATAAATAAATGGTCTATTTTCGTAATTATCATGATCAACGAATACTGAAAGGTTTATAAACACGAAGAACTTTCTTAGAAAAGGATCAATAATTCTTATAAATTCTTCCTTGCTTTTCACCGTTGTTAAGTCGAAACTCAGCTCCATCAGTTTATCTCTCTCAGTTTCCCTGTTTTTAAGCGATTCATTTATTCTGATATTTGCTACAGCAATAGAAATCGGGGCGGAGACAGTATGCAGTAGTTCCAGAATTCGTGGCAAAATGGGTTGTTCGTTAGTGAATGCAGCACACCATATACCTATTACCTTTGAGTCAACTCTCAAGGCTACCATGGCCACTTTTCTTATCCCCGAATCAAAATTAATTTGAAAATAGATAGGAAGCGGTCCAAGCTCTTGCAGTTTTTCGAGATCAAAGACCACTGGTTTATTAGAGATCAGCACGTTGTTAAATATTCCGTCAGCAATGTTTATTTGCATCCGTTTTACCTTTTCATAGGCAGGGTGATATTGGGATTTTGAAAAAGAATCTACCAACATTAAACTAACGGTCATCTGATCTTCATTAATCTTAAATATAAAGAGATGAGAAAATTGAAAAAGTGTTATCAGCTTATTCCGTACCAAATTAAGTAAACTCTCATTGTTACGTGTGGCAGCGAGATCAATATTAAGGGCTTGAAGAACTTCGTTTTCCTTTTTATTGTTATCCAGCTTGGTGAGGGTATTGATATAGTTCACCGTTGCAGCCAGCTGTATAGAAACAGTATCAAGCATTTCCCACGGTAAATTAAAGGTGCTCATTCTCTCCTTAAAAACCATTACCCAAAAGCCTACAGTTTCCGCTCCTATTTGTAGGTTCACAATAAAAGCCTCGTTAATTCCCTGTTTTTTTACTTCAAGAAAAAAAGGATGAAGCTTTTCTTTATCGCTATAATGGTCAAGATTCAGCGTAAAAAATGGGTGAATCTCGTTGGCTTTATGAAGTTTTTGGTAAAAATACTTCCAGTTGTCAATTCCAATAGATCTTGTAAAGCTGACATCACTGGAGGCAATTGTATTATAGTTTGGTTCGTGATGATTGTAATAGAACTGATATTCATCAGAACTTTCCCCATCTTTTGCATAAACAATGGCGGAATCGGTTAGGTTGAATAAAGGATTAATTTGATGCTTAAGTATTTCGTTTAATAACCGGGGGTCTTGCGCGCTGATCAGAGCCTTACTGAGCTTACCCACTTTTTCTGTTAAGCCAACACTTCTCTGTGAATCAGCAATTGTAAGGTTACTTCCTTTTTCATTTATCGTGGATCTGTCAATTCCCGAATTTGGTGAGCACACCTGAGAGGATAAAATATCCATATGTCATATGTTGGTTTAACGAGTTTTCTTTGAATCCTGCTGCAAAAGCCGATTTGATTAACTTAAGTGTTTCGGGATAGAGGTCCTCTTAAGCGGCAATTGTGCGCTTAAAGTCTGTAAAACGTTCGCCTGTTATTCGTTTGAAAAATTTGCTAAAATGAGAGACATCGAAAAAGCCCAACTTATAGGCAACTTCTTTCATATTTAATTCGTCATAGGTCATCAGTCGCTTTGCTTCAACCAAAATTCTTTGCTGAATGAAATAGCTAGTCGTATTTCCCAAGGTGTCCTTTACGATATTATTTAAATATGCAGGGGTCACTGCCATCAATTTCGCATAGTCGGCCGGCATCTTCAAGGTTGCAAAGTTCTGATCAAGCAAATTAAAAAATCGTTTAGTCTGACGAAGACATTTCCCCTGACTAATAGGATTCAACTGGGAAGTGGCCCGATTCAAAAATGACGCGAACACATGGAATAAGCCTCTTACCACCTCTTCTTTCATGCCACCACTGCTATGATATTCGTAAAATAGGCGGTCCATGATATCCTTCAAAAATCGATGTTCACTTTTAGGTACCGGAACCTGGTCAGTCTCCCCCAGATTTAGAAAAACAGACTGGAGAAGAGCCGAGGAGCCTGTTGATAATTGTAGAAAATCATGAGAAAAAGATATTACGTAGCCGTTACTTAAACACTGTTGGGGCAAAGCAAAGGTATGGTTTGGCTTAATTACACCTATTTTTGAAGTATTAATTGAAATCCTTCGTTTGTCAACAAAATATTCAAATTCGCCTTTGGTTACGAACAATATCTTGTAACGAGAATTTGTTGACAATAGATTATAATTGAATCCCACTGGGTCACTTAATCTTTGTATGTTAAAAATATGGTGTTCACAAGAAACCAATGGTCTACTTACAACATTCTGGGCAAAAACTGAGTTATTCATGTCAATTGTGTTAACGGTACAGATAAAAATCTGATGACCATTTTGCTAAATCCATGCCACTCACACAACATATTGATTACCAATATAATAAGTAAATTATATCAAATTTATTTAGCTGCGATATATCGCTAAAATCTGAAATGTCAACTCTGCAAATTTGAAATATCGAGACTAGATCATTTACTTTTTATTTCAGCTTATTCAGGGTTAAGTAATTACAATGATATTATATCCTGGCTAATTCAAGTAAATGAATAAACTACCTGTAGTTGATCAATAATTTATTTAGTACGGGGGACTTCTGCCAAATTCACGCCTAAGCGATATGCCCTTTAAATGCACACAAAAAAAGATGGTATGATACCATAAAACATTATAATGGTACATAGATTTAACTGAACAGCTAATGTAAATTGCCAAGAAATTAGCACTATTAAATCGGGCAAAATGTAGAAGAATATCCGCAAATTTTAATCTATAAAATGTTTGACGTTACAAACTTATATGGAGACAGAATATTTTGGAAAAGGGTAATATAAAATCGTAATCGGTGTTAATAGTCGTATTAAAACGAAATATCGTCTCACCACTCTTCCTTTTTTTGACTTAGTTAACTGTTATTCAAACGGTTCCACCAGTGGCATTAGAGTTGCACATTGATCCAAGATGATGGATACCTATCAAAAAGTTAGTGGTTCATCTTTCATTTAATTTTGACATGCAGACAAATGAAGTTCAATAGTACCTGGAAGACTTGTTGCCTGGAAACATCAGTTTATCGCCCTGTTAAATGGAACATAAATGGAACAGCCATTTTTTCAGTTGAAAGACTAGGTTTAATCTGTGGAGTAGCAGGAATAATATTAATTTTAATCTGGCAGATACTAAAGTGGAAAAGGTCTTTTAGCATTAAAGAGAAAATGCTTGAAAAAGCAAATAGAGCTAATGAAAAATTAATCAGTGAACTGAATCATAGGGTTAAAAATAATTTGCAAATTGCTATCAGTCTGCTAAAGGGCCAGGCGGCTTACGCGGAACAGCCTGAAGTTGCTGAAGCGATAAACGACGGGTGCAATAGACTTTATGTAATGTCGCTGGCATTTCACTCCCTGTATGACGGAGAGCTGCTATCAGCGATAAATTTAAGGGATTATTTAAGCAAATTAGTGTGCTATTTAGCAGACGAGTATATCGACAGAGCGGAAATCACTATCGAAAGTAGGATTGTATCTTGTTCTCTGGACATTTCGCAGGCGATACCACTAGGGCTTATTATCAGCGAGGCTGTTAATAATGCTTATAAATTTGCCTTCCCTGATCTAAGACGGGGACGGATATCGGTTACTGTTGAAAATAGTGACGATATAATACTTATAAAAGTAAGCGACGATGGTGTAGGGTTATTAGATCCCAACCGAGGTAAGAAAGGGCATACCTTCGGATTCGATTTGATAAAAGGACTTGGGAAACAATTATCAGCGAACGTAAACATTGAAAATTCTAATGGTGTAACTGTATCACTGGAAATAACACAAACAGGTTGTACCTGAACGAGAGACTAAACGCGAACAAAAGCTAAATGAAAGAGAATATACTTATAGTAGAAGACGAATTTATTGTCGCAAACGACCTTAAGATCAAGCTTACCAAAGCTGGCTATGCCGTTTGCGGTATTGCAGCATCGGTAATAGAAGCAGAGCAGCTGATAGAGAAGCACAAGCCAAGTTGGGTATTACTTGATATATTCCTGTTGAATGACTCTAAAGGAACTGATCTTGCCCCATTACTTGCATCAAAAAATATAGGATTTATATATATATCCGCGAACACAAATCAGTCAGTGTTGGAAACGGCCAAAGCAACTCAGCCGTATGGTTTTTTAGTAAAACCGTTCCGGGAGAAAGATCTCATGATTATGCTTGATATTGCGTTGCAAAAGCATCAATATAATTTGCAAATACAGCAGCAACGTGAGCAGATATTTCGAGTACAATTAGAAAGCCTTGCGAATACCGGCGGATCTATTGCAGATAAAATCGGCAGGCTACCTTCAATATTCCAAAGCTTTGTACCATTTGATCTGTTACGCCTTGTCTTTCCTACCAGGAAGGAAGAGGACCATTTTGGATTTGCAAGAATAGGTTACGAAGAGTACCAGCCCTACGTAAAAAACGAACTCGCTGCTATTTGCGGAATTGTTGGAAGCGACTGGACCGGTAATAAGATCAGTATCCTTAATCAGGAAGGCGGCAGCATAACCAATGGCCTTGAATATCGTAAAAGTCTGCTTAATGATGTTTGTGAGAAACATCTAACTACACATTTTAAACTTGCATCGCGAATCTGTTATAGAATGAGGCTTAAGAATGGAGATCATTTTGCGCTTTTATTTTATAGTAAAGGTGAGGATACTTACACAGAAGCCCATTTAACCTTACTTCGCAGATCTTCAGCATCCCTTGAATCAATTATAGAAGTGATTGTCGATGATCGGAAAGCAATGGTTACGGTAAATCGTGATCCGGCAGCGAAAAAATTGCCTCCGCCGACAGCATCTACCGATATATTCAAATTCGACGGAATAATTGGAAAAAGTACATCTCTATTATCTGTCCTGGATCAAATTAACCTGGTAGCGAACTCTCCCACTTCTGTATTGATCACAGGTGAAAGTGGAACCGGAAAAGAGCGCGTTGCACAATGCATTCATAAGATGTCAGCACGGGGAAAAACACCTCTTGTTGTTGTCAATTGCGCCGCACTGCCAGCGAACCTGATCGAGTCTGAGCTTTTCGGGCATGAAAAGGGGGCCTTTACCGGAGCAGTAGATCGGCGGGTTGGTAAGTTTGAGCAAGCTAATGGCGGAACTATTTTCCTTGACGAAATTGGTGAATTGCCCCTTGATGCCCAAGTGAAATTGCTTCGTGTACTTCAGGAGATGGAGTTTGAAAGAGTAGGAAGCAACAAACCTATAAAGGTGGAAGTGAGGGTGATTGCTGCTACTAATCGTAATTTAGAGAAAGAAGTTTCTGAAGGTAGATTCCGCCTTGACCTTTACTATCGTTTAAATGTCTTCCCTATCTTCATTCCGCCGTTAAGAGAACGGAAGGAAGACATCGGCCTTCTGGCTAAGAACTTTGTTGAAAAATTTTCTCAAAGAACAGGTCGCAATGTTACTGGAATCAGCCAGGCTGCGTTAAATCAATTAAAAAACTATCATTGGCCCGGCAATATTAGAGAGCTTGAACATCTAATCGAAAGGCAAGTTCTGATTAAATCACAGGGTATTATTGAAAACATATCACTTCCACAGACTCAATCTGAAAAACCTGTTCAAATTGATTATTCAGATGAAAAGAGTTCGCTGAGAACAATGGAAGAAATGGAAGCTGATTACATTGTACTTGTATTAAAAAGCTGTCAGGGGAGAATCGGCGGGCCTGGAGGTGCAGCCGAGATTTTGGGTATGCCTCCCAGTACCCTTCATTCAAGGATAAAGAAATTAGGGATTAAAAGAGAATTTAGTGCTGATTAATTCCGACAAATTCCAATTTTTGGGTATGCCTCCCAGTACCCTTCATTCAAGGATAAAGAAATTAGGGATTAAAAGAGAATTTAGTGCTGATTAATTCCGACAAATTCCAATTCTTAGTGCCTGTCTTATTTCCATCGTAGGTCAATTGCACTATCGGATTTATTCAGCCATTTTCTGAAGTTAATCATACTGTAAAATACGCCATTTATACATTGAAGAGGCGTGTTGTTAGCCATATATTTGTATAAGGCATTGAAAATATTAAATAGCCGAATGAAAGCAAACAACTTTTAACGCAATATTTACTGATTTATAGTCATTAAACTTACGTTAATCCAATTATTACGACGTATATGCGATTAAAATATTTCAACCCTGGCTCAAAAAATATAGCCTTTCCGAAAAGTCAAATTCCAAATTCGGTGATAGATGTCAGCATTGTAGAAAAATCAACCCTTTTATTAATGGATATGCTTGGATTAGCAAAAATCGGTACTTGGGAATTCGATTTAAATAACGGACTCGTTACGGGTTGTCCACTCTTTAAAAAGCTATTTGGGTTACAGGATCTGCAAATTATAGACTACCGTAACGTTCTTAATAAAATCCCGCGGCAACAACGGTGGGACTTCAAGCAAGCCATTGCAAAAACAGCTGCGGGAAATCTTTTGAATACAGAATTACCGGTCGGCAGGCATCAACAAACTTGGTTGAAGATCACAGGAAAATTGTTTCAAAGCAATGAAGATAACACCAACAAAATGGCGGGTATAGTGGAAGATATTACAGAAATCAAATTGAAAGAAAGTGCCAAAAATAATATGATTTCTTATCTGAGCCATGAATTAAAATCGCCGTTGACTACGCTAAAACTTTACATTCAACGGTCGGTAATACTGGCGCGTGAACATGGCCAAGATGTAATTGCAGATTTTTTAATTAAAGCTGATGATCAGGTTACATCTATGAATACGCTCACAGATACTTACCTTGATAAGGCAGCAATTGATAATGGTGGTTTTAAATTAAACATAAGCCAATTTGATATTACCGAGTTAATCACGAATATAATTGCCGACCTTGAGTTTCAACACGCCGATTACCAGTTTGAACATAGGATGCCTCTTGAACTGATTTTACAGGCTGACAGAACAAAAATAGGTCAGGCAATTACTAACCTTGTCAAAAATGCAATCAAATACAGTTCTTCGAATAGCAAAATCACGGTCCAATGTATTCGACAAGCAGACTTTGCTTTGGTAATCGTAAAGGACCGGGGGATAGGAATCGAACAACATAACATAAAAAAGCTGTTTACACGTTTTTACCGCGTAAATGCACCGGCGACCCGAGGAATTAATGGTTACGGTATCGGACTTCATCTGGTAAAAAACATCATTAATGCTCATAACGGGCAAATCACGGTCACAAGTAATCCCAACATCGGCTCGGAATTCCTTTTCACCCTCCCGCTGGAAAACATTGCTGGAAATGCGGTGCATCAATGATTTATAGATACAAAAGTTTCCTGGACCTATTTAATAATTCAATTCCAAAATGGAAATCTTATAACAGAATATTCAGGATTGATTCAGAAGATTTAAGTCTCCGGACAGCCGAGTATCCGATAGATAATATTCTTCCATCGGACTGCCGGTCCAATCTAAAAAGATTCAAAGTCGTGGTTGAAAAATAAAATTATTTCATCAGGAAACTCTATTCTCTGCGTCTGCCCTAAGATATTCAAAAAAGCAAATAGGATAGCATAGCAAAATTGTGCAATGCTCTATCTATGCAAAAAAGCAAATTGACGGCGTAGCCACAAAAAGCCCTATGAATATAAATGAGTATATGCAATATTTTAAATCGGTTTCAAACGCGGCTCATCCTGTTCCGCCATACGACAATTCCGATTACATGACCTACAGCCAATTAAATTGGGCCCGTCAACAGCGATGGTTAAAACACGGTAAGGTTAATGAAGATCTGGTTAATATTGTCAGGAATATTGAGGGCAAACAGAAGTGGGTGCTTATCACTGAACCATGGTGCGGAGATGCTCCTCATGTCCTTCCGTTTATATGGAATCTATCGGTTATTACAGAATCTATTGAGTTGGAGATTGAGTTGCGCGATTCCTATCCATTCTCAATCGAACATTACTTGAGCGGAAACAAAAGATCTATACCAAAACTTGTTATCAGAAACGATTCAAATATTGATCTTTTCGTCTGGGGCCCAAGACCAATAGAGTGTCAGCGGCTTCACGATACCTTAAAAGCAGAAGGTATCAAGCATGAACACATACATATAGCCCTTCAACATTGGTATAACCACGACAGAGGGGTATCCATGCAATTGGAACTTCTTGCCCTGTACAAAAACTCTTCCAAGCAAGGGAATCTCTGCTTATAATATCATCTGTCGTTTAATACGTTTATTACGTCTAACAACAAAGCAGATGAAACTATGATTTCATCTGCTTTTGTTTTGGTTACCGACTCTTTTTTTTTAAAACTATGCTATTTCTCCATCTGGATAGTGACAGTTTTATGATAAAAGATCTTTTCTGAAGAATTGCCATTTTGTATATCAAATCCCCTGGCCCTACCTCACGGCTACCGTTAAAAACACATGGCATTCCATCGCTGAAATTTGATCTGATACTTATAAATCTACAAAGCTCAGAACATTTCCCGGGCCGCGGATCGTCACTCCCAAAACATGAGCTGATCAACAGGAGTTACAGGCTCTCTTATACAGCGACTTTGAGATTCGGTTTCAACCTTATTAAATCCAAGCCAACATTATCTTGTCAAAGCTGTTTCGATCACTAAAAGCCGGCAGGTCTGCTCAGCGTGGAAAATCACCTTTTCTGTTTCTGCTATAATAAATAATGTATCTTCTTGTTCAGCAGTAGCTCCATTTTCCATTTTGATTTGTCCATTTAATACATAAATCAATAAGCCATTATTGACGTTTTTCATTTTGCAAGATATTTCGCCACCAGAAAATGACCCTTCAGAAATCCACACTAATTGATTTATAAAGAGCGAACCCGCCTCCCCATCAGGTGAAACCAATAAGTTCCAAATATCCGGATCGGTCCCTGATTTCCGGTGCTTCAACTGCAGAGTAGGTGCTGTTTCAACCGATTTTGGTTCGATCCAAATCTGAAGATGGCGGGACGATTCTGTAGACGACAAGTTGCCACCTGCGTGCCGGATACCCGTTCCGCTACTTATCAGCTGAACGTCTCCCGCAGTTAATTCCTGATAATTCCCTAAGCTATCGGAATGTGATTCCTTTCCCGCTAGCATGATTGTTATAATTTCTGTCTCTTTATGCGGGTGCATTCCAACATATGCATCGGGAAAAATAACATCGTCATTAAAAACATATATGGATCCAAAACGATCCGGCCTCGTTGTACCGGGCTGACCGAGGCTAAATAAAAGATGGCCTTTAAATTCATGATTTTCAACAACCCCTCGTTTCGCTGATATTAATTTGTTAATATTCATTCTATAAAAAAAATGTAAAAATATTGACGCAACTGGAGCTACTTACTAGCCGGCTTTATCATTTCCTAAAAATCAATTTGCTCTCTCTATCCTATTTAAGAGTCACAATTACAAGAAAATGAAATACTCCACTCGCCTTACTAAACCCAATTCTCAGTACAGTAAATATTTTCAAAAGTATTTACCAAAAACTATAATTTTGGTATTGGTTACTTTAAGTATACCGACTTACCTATAATTTAGCATGGAAAAGCATTCCAAAGAAAGTTGCAAAAATAATCGTATGGCTGTTCAGGATACCTTGGATATAATTAGCGGTAAATGGAAGTTATTGATTTTACTAAATCTGTCCGATAGACCTTATAGGTTTAAAGAATTAGCCGCCGACTTAAATATATCTCCAAGAATGCTTTCTAAAGAGCTTAAAATAATGGAGGCGGACTTACTGATCAGCAGAAGCGTATTAAAAACTAAACCAATCGCAGTAGAATACGCGATCACAGAATATGGACGGTCGTTTTCAGGCGTACTCAACGCTTTACGGGAATGGGGAATAGCACATAGAAAAATGATCATTCAAAAAATTAAAAATCCGCTTGATCATATTGTTTTAGATCATTAATCTCTCATGTACCACCTAAAAATTGTCTATATGCATAGATGAATTTATTTCCATTTAAAACCTGGAAACAACTTCAAGTAAACCCAAATGCCGGATCCAATTACACCATAATTAACTATTGATTTTCAGTGCTTCTCTTTTATACTAATTTAGATACCCTACATGTTATTTTATACAACCGGACTTCCTAGTTAATATATCTTTTCGTGAGATTCTATTCTTTTCATACAACTTAAACGTTTTCTCATCCATCGGAACTGATGTGTCTGCAAGGTATTTTTGCTTCCATGGAAAATATATTTACAGTGCCTGACAGAAACGAGGTTTCGGCAGGCAATCAAACTATTTTTGATACGCTAAAAAAATCTATAGGCTTTGTACCTAATCTATATGCAAATTTCGCATTTTCTGATGAGGCACTGAATACCTTTCTAACTGCACAGGGGAGCAAATCATCACTTACCGGCAAAGAAAAAGAGATTATCAACCTCGTAGTAAGCCAAGTGAATGACTGTGAATACTGCCTAAGCGCACATAGTAAATTTGCCAGCATGAATGGGTTTAGTGATGAACAAATCATGGAAATCCGCGGTGGTCATGCTTCATTCGATTCAAAGTATGATGCATTGGTAAAGCTTGCTAAAAGTGTAGCTGCGAATAAAGGACACGCCGAACCTGAAATTGTAGAAAATTTTCTTTCAAATGGTTACACAAAAGGCTCGATCATCGATGTAATCATGCTTACCGGTCTTCGCATCATTACAAACTATGTTTATGCGATGACTAATCCAACCATAGATTTCCCTGCTGTAAAAGCATTATAATTCACAAAATGCGGTGCCATACTCATTTAAAGTAAGGTGCCGCAATTTTTAAATCAATCATCATGAATTCAATATTTAAATCAATGGTATTACTGAGTTCCAATGCAGGAAATTTAGGTGTGCACTTTTCCAGGTTAGCTGTTGCACTTGTATTAATCTGGATCGGCTCATTAAAATTTGCGGACTATGAAGCCGATGGTATAGTACCATTTGTAGCTAACAGTCCTGTTATGTCTTTCTTATACAAATCACCGGAAGCTTATAAAAAACATGGCAATAAGGAAGGTGAACTTATTCAAAAAAACCGTTCATGGAATACTGAGAACGGTACTTATACTTTTGCCCATGGGCTCGGGGTTTTGCTGATCGGCATGGGTTTATTGTTACTAATAGACTATATAACCCCTTACGCAGGCTTTACAGCAGGTCTGCTCTTAATTCTAATGTGTCTTGGAACACTATCATTTCTAATCACTACCCCTGAATGTTGGGTTCCTAATTTAGGGGATACTGCTTTTGGATTCCCTTATCTTTCAGCAAAGGGAAGGCTGGTGATAAAAGATGTAATCATGCTTGGATCTACTTTTATTTTACTTGCAGATTCTGCCTGCAGAATTAAGAAAAAAAAATATCGGTTAGAAGGCCTGGGGCTTTAATATTTCACTAACGCTAATATTCTTATTGTGGATGTAATACAGGTCACATTGTAAATAAGGACCTACTAATTATTATTTGAGATGCAAACTGAAAAATATAAAATAGCAACCTGGCCGGCTTTCCTACATGCGAAATGTCCGCGCTGCAGACGCGGGGAAATCTTCGCAAATAGCATGTATGGTTTTGACTCACAAAAAATGAACTCTACGTGTGGTCATTGTCATTTAACTTTCGAAATCGAACCGGGATATTTTTACGTAGCTATGTTTGTAAGCTATGCAATGAATGTCGCTGAATTTATCACTGCTGCTGTTGCTATTAGTGTGCTGACAGGAAGCACTAATCCATGGACTTACGTAATCGTAATTCTCAGCATATCAATTATATTATCACCCTTTAACTTTCGCTATTCGAGAGTGATTCTTATGTACTGGCTGACACCCGGTTTGCATTACAATCCTGAGTTAAGCAAAGATCAACCCTTTAATTAAACGTATGAATTTGTTAAATTTTGGGCATGCTGCGGATAACGGAATAACCATAAAAGCGAGTGGAAGGCCTGTTAAAGAAACAATGGATTTGTTGGAAAAGGCAGCAAGAATTCACGGGGCAACTGTATATGTACGAATAGACCAACAGTCTGAAGCTCAAAAAAATAATTTAAAAATACCTCCGCTTGAATATTTGCTTTTTGGTAATCCTGCTAAAGGAACGGCATTGCTGGTTAACTATCCTCTAATTGCATTAGACCTACCTCTTAAGATCATTTGCTGGCAGGACTTTGATGGAAAAACGTTGATTGGATTCAACAATTATGAATATATTTTCCGCAGGTATGGATTGGTGGCTAATCCTGAGTCGCCCCTTAACCTGAGCAATTTCATTGATCAGGTCGTAAAACAAACATTTCAAGATTAAATTTTAAGAATACCTATGAAAGCAACAATTATAAGAGATTTCGAAGGAAAGCATATTAGCGTACTCGGTGATCGTCAGGTGTTAAAACTTACTGGAAAAGATACAGAAGGCAGGCTAACGGTAATTATGCAGGAACTACCAAAAGGCGCTGGTGTACCTATGCATAATCATGAGCTTGAAGATGAAAATTTCCAGATCATAGAGGGAGAAATAGAAGTTGTTACAGGTAATAAAATTTATCGCCTTAAAAGTGGAGATACCATTTACCTTCCAAAAAATGTTCCTCATTCGCTTAAAGCAATCGAAGATTCAAAATTAAAGATCAATTTGGTGCCTTCCGGTATTGAGTGCATGTTCGAAGAGCTAGATTTTTTGCCCCAAGGACCGCCTGATTTTGAAAAGGTAACCGAGATATGTAAGCGATATGGCGTCACCTTTATTTGATATTTCCTGACATAAAACACATAAATATTTTCCTAAAGAATCTCTTTCAGGAAAATATTTATGATTGAACCTTTTACTAAACTGTGACCACTACTTTTCCGACTGTCCTGCCGCTTTCCACAGACAGATGAGCGTCAGCCATTTGTTCAAATGGAAAAATAGACGAAATGTGTGATTTAACAATTCCTTTTTCAAGTAGGGCAGCAATTTCATTCATACTTTCCCCATCTGACGAAACTAAATAAAAGTAAGCTTTAACGCCGAGCTCTTTCGCTTTGGCAACCGCATCGTCACTTAACACAGTCGGAATTGTTATCAATATCCCCCCCGCCTTAATCAATGGCAGGGCACGGTCAATGTTCTCACCGCCAACTGTATCAAGCACTAAATCAAAATTCTTAATTTTTCCATCAAGAGCTGACGCTTCACGATCCTGATATTCATCCGTACCAAGAGACAACACGAAGTCCCGGTTTTTTAACGAAGATGTGCCTGTAACACGAGCCCCGAGGTGTTTTGCAATCTGTACGGCGAAGTGACCTACACCACCTGAAGCAGCTGGTATCAGTATTTGTTGACCCGCCTTTACTTGCGCCTGTTTTACTAAAACCTGATAAGCAGTTAGCGCGGCTAAGGTAGCGGCTGCAGCCTCCTCAAAACTGATATTTAAAGGTTTCAATGCCAGGTGGCTTGCAGGTGCGGAAACGTATTCAGCATAGGCTTTGCCATGACCAGGAAAATTCACCATGCCAAACACTTCATCCCCCGGCTTAAATGCAGTAACTCCATCCCCTATTTTGTCAACTATTCCGGCGATATCCCATCCTAGAATCAGTGGGTCCAAACCTTTCAGGCGGCTATAAAAACCTTGCCCGGCTCGGGTTTTAACATCTACGGGATTTATGCTTATGGCTTTTACGCGAACCAGAACCTCCTCATGCCCAGGGGTCGGAATTGGTAAGTCTTTAATTTGTAGTTGAGCGGCCTCACCCGGCTCATTAAGAATGTATGCTTTCATTAAGATTTTTTTTCTCAATGATATCGAAAATTAGTTCCCTAAGAATTGTATGAATCAATGATTTGATGGTACGCTTAATTCTTTTTAAGAATTAAATAAAGTTCAACAAGGCTAATTATGATGAATTAATATTACAGACACCTTACCAGTATTTATCAAAATTGTTCGAAAATTTTTAAGCAAGCCTTGAAATAGAAGGTAAACCTGCGTATCTGATAACTATTTATATGGCAATGCATCATCTGACCACTATCATTCAATACTTCTAATCGTTTGTTCAATTTGAAGACGACATTTCGAATCAATAACATGTTTTAGCGATATATAACAAATTTTAAAATAAAAAATTTAAATTAACTAACTTATAATCAATTAGTTAAAAAATGGCCTACTACTTGATTATGGAGAACTATTTAACACATAAAATTTTCAATATGAAAACTGAAACAATAACTCTCTGGAAAATAACGAGAAAAACAGTCCTTACAGTGGTAATTATAGCTGCTGCATTTTTAAAAGTTAATGCGCAGGTCGCAGACTGGGCAACAGATGAACATCTTAGCCCTGATGTTCGCACATTCTTAAAAGGCCTTAATACCGGCGGCCCCGGCCTGGAAACACTAACACCTGCAGATGCAAGAATGGTTCTGGTTAATGCCCAAGCAGGAGCGAAAGTTGATTACTCCGGTATTACAGAATCTGAAAAAACCATCTCGGCAGATGGCTTTAATATCAAGCTAAATATTGTAAGGCCCGCCGGTGCGAAAGGTGTATTACCAGTCTTTATTTTTATTCATGGCGGCGGTTGGGTGCTCGGTGATTATCCTACTCATAAGCGTATGGTCAGGGATTTAGCAGTTGGCTCAGGTGCCGTTGGCGTTTTTGTCAATTACACTCGTACCCCGGATGCACAATTCCCGCAGGCCATAAACGAAATCTACGCAGCGGTGAAATGGGTAGCTGACCACGGCGCGGAAATCAAAGTAGACGGCAAAAAGCTAGCTGTCGTTGGCAACAGTGTGGGTGGAAACATGACCGCTGTAACATCGCTTATGGCTAAAGAACGCAAAGGTCCGGAAATAAAGGTTGCCGTTTTGATGTGGCCTATTGTTGATGCTGATTTCACTACTATATCCTATCAAATGTATGGCGCTGACAGATTTTTAACAACCCCTTTGATGAAATGGATGTATGACATGTACATTCCGGATTTAGAAAAACGGAAAGACATACTGGCATCGCCATTGAATGCAACTGTCGAACAGCTAAGAGGTTTGCCTCCTACCTTGATTCAGGTAGCTGAAAATGACGTTTTGAGAGATGAAGGCGAAGCTTACGGGCGTAAATTGCTGGAAGCTGGTGTCATAGCTACCACAGTACGATATAATGGTGTTATTCACGATTTTGGACTATTGAATGGATTGGCAACAATTCCACAAACAAAGGAGTTATTCTCACAGGCGTCAGCAGAGTTAAGAAAATACCTGTTTAAATAGGGATTTTTAGTTAATTATATTTTGAAGGAGCTGGGCTAAAAAGCCCCGCTCCTTTTTTTAGGATATTTTATTGAATCATGATTTGTTAATGGTCTTAAATTGACCTTTTATACAATTCTTTCATTGAATTATACCTTTTTACCTGATGCTTACCTCTTAATTTTATAGTATATGAAACATCAAATGGAAACTAATAGCATTAACGCCAAAACTGAGTTTGCCGAATTAGGCGACATTCAAATTGCCTATCGTAAATTTGGGCAAGGAACCCCTTTACTATTATATAATCGCTTCCGCGGGGTACTTGATACCTGGGACCCCCTTTTTATTGACAGCCTTGCTGAGCAGCATAGCTTGGTTATTTTCGATTACCCCGGAATAGGTGATTCAACTGGTGAACTGCCCGTGGATATTTATGAGGTTGCAGGATATGGCACACGCCTTATGGATTATCTTCAAATCGAACAATTTGATATTTTAGGGTGGTCATATGGAGGACTGGTTGCTCAAACCGCATTATTTGTAAATAAGGAACGGGTTGGAAAGGCAATACTTATCGGAACAAACCCTCCCGGAATAAATGAGGTACCGTTTGATAAAGCCTTCTTTGAAAAAGCACTGAAGCCGACGAACGATCATGAAGATGAATACACTTTATTTTTCGAGCCAACTTCAGCAAAAAGTAGGGCGGCTGCCGACGAATCTTTCAGCAGGATTGCAAACCGTCTTGACCGGGATAAAATCCCTTCTACGCAAGAGAAGTTTCAACGATATTTCGGCGGATCGGCCATGATTAAGGAGGATAGCCATAAATTCAGGGAACAATATCAAAAAATTCAAAATCCTGTGCTGGTAATTTCCGGAGATCATGATATTAGCTTCGCCGTTGAGAATTGGTTTCCGCTCCTGCGCCATGCTCCCACAATGCAGCATATTATTCTAAATGATTCAGGTCACGGCCCCCAACATCAACAACCTGAATTAACGGCTGGCTATATTAATTTTTTCCTGAGCAGACCAAAATAATGAATGCACTATAGGTAACTTTTAATATCATTAAATACTTACCATTTTAGCTAGGAAATTAGAAAAGGGCAGGCATGCCTGCCCTTTTCTAATCCCTAACAAGCTTAACTAATTCTGAAGGAGCTATGCAATGCATTTCTATGCGAGACTGTCAGTCAACAAAATTTGAACATTAATGATTGCAATTTGAAATCCAATCTTTTTATCTCCTAAAAGATTATTTGGTGCATAAGCTTGAAAATTTATCAGACTTCGTGACTTTAAAAAAAACCGCAAGTGGTTGCGCATTCACATGTCCTCAGATTTTTACCTGCGAATGGTTAAAGACGGTGCTGATATGCTTAAGGGAAAACCCCATATCGGGTACCGCATACCACCCCTTTTACACTTTCAAATTCACCCGGGGTTGTTTTTTACCAGGACGTTAATTACCAGGCCAGCGCAAGAACATCATTACCTGCCGGCAAATATACATTGGCCCAAATGACAGCTTTGGTGTAAAAAACGATTGGGTATCATCCGTAAAAGTACCTGCCGGAGGACCAATAACGCTTTATTCCGATGACAACTTCAGTGGATGGTCATGGACAATTACTGCAGATACAGCCAATCTTAATAAATTGTCTCCGAAGACGAATGACATTATTTCCTCATTTATAATCAAATAAAAGGTTTACAAACAGCAACCTTAAACAAAATACCATTTCGCTAAATAGTTATTATCATGTATAATTGATAATATTAAATGATCATTGTTGAACTTAATTAAAGCATTAAAGCCGCCCCATTTTAGGGCGGCTTTAATGTTTTGCTTTAGTCAACATTATAAATGTTGACTAATCCGCTTAAAACTTGATTAAAACTTTACCAAAAGGTCGTTTCTCCATCAAATGACGCTGGGCCTCAACAACGTCCTCCGCATCATAAACCTTAGCGATCAACGGTTTTATATGACTGCTTGCTAATAAAGGCATTAGCTGATCCCAAACCTTTTTCTCAGCAACTTTTTCGAACCAGCCATTAAGGCTTTGCCCACGCATTTGCAAACCTTTCCAAACAAAATCTGTGATGTTTGCATTGAAAACCGTACCGGCGGAGTAACCAATCGCTACCAAAATACCATTACGGTTTAATGCATGTAATGCATCGCCCGTAAGATTGCCACCTACACTGTCAATAACGATATCGACGCCACTACCACCGGTCAAACGTGCCACGCCATCCGTGATCGTCTCTTTCGAAAGGTCAATAACATTCTCAAATCCTTTTGTTTGCGCTAATGCGGCTTTCTCTGCGGAGCCGGCTGTGGTAATTACGATTGATGCCCCCTGTGCGTTCGCGAGTTGAATGCCGGCATTTCCTACACCACCACCAACGGCCAAAGACAAAACACTTTTTCCTGGCTGAAACTCTGCCTTATTTAAACATGCCTGCGCCGAAAAAAAACTTACAGGGAACGCAGCAGCTTCTTCATCCGAAATGTGATCAGGAATAACAATTAATTCTTCCGGCGATACAGCCAGATATTCTTGCCACATTCCATTTACATAGATACCTCTAACCTTACCATCAGTCGTGAAACAAGATATAATCACCCTGGTACCTGCAGGAAATTCGATGTTACCGGTAACCACAACCCCAGCACCTTCATTTCCAAGAATTACGGGTGAGCGATCTAATGGTCTAAACCCGCTTCGAACCGTATTATCAATCGCGTTAACGGCGGCAACAGTCACTCTAACAAGTATCTGTCCGTCTGTTAGTTCAGGTGTAGGTCTTTCTACGATTTTAAGTACGTCGTAGGGTCCCGGAGTGGTAAATTCAATTACTTTCATCTTCTTACTATTAGTTTGTTTCAGTTCACCAAAATTGATAAACTTAAAAGCCCGCCTTTAAGACGGGCTGTAATCAATTGCTTTATTGTATTATGATTTTACTTAGTCAAAGAATTAGACGCTGCATTATTTATTACTTCAGCTACTTTTGCAGGCTGAGAAATAAATACCACGTGGCTGCCTTTTACTTCAGTGACCTTCATCCCGGCACGTTTGTACATATTGCGTTCAATGTCCGGATTTATCGATTTATCTTGTGTTGCAACTATCGCATAGCTGGGTTTGGATTTGAACGCTGCCGTTGTTACTTTGTCAGTAAATGAATTTCCAAAAATCGGCCCTTGTGATGCATACATAAAATCAGCCACTTCTTTACTTACATCTGCGCAAAAACCTGCATGAAATTTTGCTTTGTCATAGTAAATCACACCCTGGTCGTCAGGGTTTAATATACCAAACTCGGGTGCTACCGGCAATGAAGAAGCCCATTGTGCAGTACTTTCTCCTGCATCAGGGGCGAAAGCAGCGACATATACTAGTCCTACAACCTTTGGATTATTTCCTGCTTCTGTGATCACGGTACCTCCCCATGAATGTCCCACAAGAATTACCGGGCCATCTTGTTTATTGATTATCCGGTTAGCCGCATCTACATCATCCTTCAGAGATGTTAAGGGATTCTGCACGACTGACACTTTATAGCCTTGTTTTGTCAGGATGTCGAACACGCTTTTAAAACCGGAACCATCTGCAAAAGCACCATGAACTATTACAATATTTTTAACTTTTTGATTTTGCTGAGCTATTGCCAACGAAGTGGTTAAAACGCCGGCTGAAATTACCGCAGCTATAAACATTTTTTTAAATTTCTGAATAGGACTTGTTGTTTTCATATTGTTGATTTTTATTGTTGATTCTTTATTTGTAAATTATTTGGGGGGGTAAAACTGACTAGATCTTATCTTATTTATCATGGTTCAATCTCTACAACCATAGACACTTCGATCGGCCAGCCTCCCGGAAGGCTGGCAACTCCTACTGCCGAACGGGTATGGCTCCCTTTATCACCAAGTACTTCTGTCATCAGGTCAGAATATCCATCGACTACCTTGGGGTGATCAGTGAAAGTATCAGAAGCATTTACAAAGCCGATAACGTTAACAATGCGTTTGACTTTTGAAAGATCACCCAGTTCGGCCTTTAAAGCTGCCAGCTGCGCGATTCCGCAAAGCCGCGCCGCGTTATAACCCTGTTTTATATCTACATCTTTCCCTACTTTACCGGTAACATATTTACCGTCAGGCCGTAATGGGCCTTTTCCTGATAAGTATATTAGGTTACCAATTCTGACAATACTTCTGTAATTACCCAGGGATTTAGGAAGTGTTGGCAACGTTATTCCATGTTCTGCTATTATCATTTCAGGTTTCTGTGCACGTGCAGAAATTGATGAAAGAATGATAGAAGTATAAATAAACAATGATTTCATATCCTAAAATTATGTTGCTAGATGACGGGCAGCTTAAGTCACAAATTATTCCATTTATTAAAATCATTAGTAATCAGCTAATTAAACTAATTATTCAATTTCTAGGATGTGAAATATCGTCTTTTATTGTATTTGGAGAGGATATATCGCCGATCAACAGGTATTGCTGGGCGTTTAGATTAGTCTGATTATGTTAAGATTAAATAATATTAGTAGTGTATGGATTTTACTTGTAAGAGCCGCCGATGTGGAAGATCTGGGTAGAAAGGGAATTGCGTAAAGGTTCCACATTTCTTTTCGCCCTGCCAGTAGCGAGTTCAGCCCAGGATCTTTCGCAACCTTCAATATTGTAGTAAGTTTTACGGATAGCTACAAAACAGATATAAAGCCCCATTGAGCCCGGCCTTGGCCTCCTGTTATTTGCACAATCAATGACCCGTAATCCATTTTATCGAGATTAACGGTAATGATCCGCACCAAAAAAATTGTAACATTGCAAGATTTTGAGCTAATTCAGCTCGTCCTCCTTTTGGAGCTTGTAATCTTTAACAGTAAATAATTTCGTAGTTGTAAGCGGCCTTAGTTCGTCAGTGCTACAATTAAAAATTAATGCTGCGTCATTCGTAGAGTAATGAACTTTTCAAAATGCAAAATACTGACAATCGACACCTAATATCTTAGGTTCGAATCTCTCCCTCTCACCTCTTGACTTATTGAATTCTGCAGTATTAGTAGTTCGATCCCAGCGTAGGGAGAGTGTAATCAATAATACACCCTACTCCGTCGCGCGGAGTTTTTATTTGCATAACTTGTTTTTTAAGAAAAGCATATTGCTGATTAAAATTCTGCTATGAAAACATCCGCTTTGTTGATCCTATCAAAAACTGCACTTGATATATCCGGCGAGCCAAGCAATGTAGGTTGTATCACGATCCGCTGACTCCTTAAACTGAATCATTTAATATCCAGTAATAGTTTTAGCAACCTTTCTAAGCGCTGTTTTAATCAAACTTCAATGGTTGCCTCCGGCAAGTCTGATTGCCAAGAATACAAATATTACGCTGCATGAATGTCTTAGTGATAAGGGGGATAATCAATTATTAAATCGATCCTTGTCAAATCTATAAAGTTCGACTTAGGCTTTCTCGTTCTTCCTCAGTCAACGCAACAACGCTCTCAATAACTTCCATAATATTAGGACTCTGATCCGTTGCAATAAGCAAATTTATCAGACCGACCATAGTTTTACTTTGTTGGTTATTCAAACTGTGGAATATCCGGGGTTCCGCACAATAGAGTTCTTTGACTACAGATTCAACTTCCTGCGTTTTTATCTTTGGTTCTGGAAAAATTCCTTTGGCATTATATTCGTCTATTAATCTATCTGCTTGAATGTCCCTAATGAAATGCTTTTCCTTCTCAGCAACTAATGTAGTCAGTGCTTTTACTAAACTTTTGTAGTATGGATCACTTTGATTCTTTCCAGAAAAACCAAGAACTGGATTATCATCGGCAGTTTCTTGAAAGTCATCAAAAAAAGAAGATTCTACATAGACAGAGTGATGAAAGTCAATAGCTTTATTATTGAATGACGTATGTTTCTTTGCTGCTTCCTTTTGGTTATGGCTTAAGAAATAAAAGTAATATTTATCTCCAATTTTCAGATTCCACCTAATAAAAACAATCTTAAAAGAATGGTTTCCAATCTCTTGGACGACCTCTGCGCTATCACCAATAATTTCATCAAACGCGAGTTTCAAACCATTGATGACAATATTATAATTCTTATCCCTATTTAGAAACAAAAACCAGCCAAATTCGCCAGATAAAAAATCTTTAAAATCTTTTGATGCCAACGACTTTGAAGACAACTCAAGAATATTATAAAAGCTGACTACTGTTCCAGTTTTCGCGCCTTTAACAATGGCTCTATCGTTTGTAGCGAAGTTTTGCAGTTCGCCATTATTGATAGTGATTGTATAACGAAATGTCTTTTCATCTGGACCAATAAAAGTGGTTTCCCAAACGCAGTTGTTGGCAAAACTTTTGAAAGCAAATCGGCCTTTTCCCTTTCGCCCTTTTTGGAAGCTATCTTTATTGAACGGGTCACGTTTATTAGAATCAAGAAAGTTTCCAAACGTTTCCTGGATATTTTGGAAGTCAATCCCAGTCCCATTGTCACTTATTGAAAAACTCGAAAGGTGTCCCAATGAATTCCCATCGAAATTTATATTAACTTCTGTTGCACGCGCATCAAAACTATTCCAAATATATTCTGCTATTGCCTTTCTGTAATCAGTCGGCAGTCCACTTTGCTCTATACTCTTCGATGTTACTTTTGCGGTGTACTTGTCCATTTTATTTTATTTAAAACACTAAGATAGTTAGTATAAAAGCAATCGTAAGACTTATTTATTAACAATCCGTCACTATTATTTTGCACTTGGTGTACTCAACTCGATCTGAAAGCCAAGTGAAAGAGGTAGTTGATGAAATATTTTTTACATTTATATATTATTTAATAACCTTACTATCGCCTTTTCATGTTTACTGAAGATTGGTCAAAATATATTAAGATTGACCGAAGCCAAATTTCGAATCAACTTACCCAGCATTTTTTCAATTTAAACAGCAAGCTGGCTTTAAGATTTTACACGTTGAAGCCTTCGGGAACACAAATATTGGCTAATGGCGTTTGCGATGTCTTACACGAATCATTGGCCTATTATGTTTACGGTGACAGTGATATTGAAAAAAAGGGCGAAATGTGGGCCGGGTTACATGCCAAAGATTTTTTTGGGCCAAAACAGCCACATACTGATGGCAAATATGGAGAGTTACTATTATTTGTATTAGTAGAGAGCGTTTTAGGCTGCAAAATGATTGCGCATAAAATTAAATCTCTCTCAAATTATTCCGATCAAATAAAAGGTGGAGATGGTATTTTTATCGGAAATTATAAAGTTAAAGATGAGATTCGTCCTGCTTACCTCATTGGCGAGTCAAAAGTTACAAGCTCATTTTCTGTAGCGCTAACAGAGGCGTTAGAATCGATCAGTCGTTTTCATGACATCAATAACAAAGCTGGTTTTTTAGATACTGAATTAATCGTTGCGCAAGAGTTTATAAAAGTCACTCCAATAAACATTGATGAATTGTATGACAGACTGACACCGAAATCAGACGCCTTCAAGAAACAAGTACTAGTCCACCCCATACTTCTAATGTATAACACTACCTGGTTTGGCAAACTGGAGAAAGAGAGTGCTACTCCTGAAGAATTAGAACAAGCAATCACAAAACAGTTGCTCGGTCAAGATAAAGCATTGATGGACAAAATTACTAAAAAGCTAAAGGAATATCCCGAGGTCGAAAAGGTCTATTTGGACTTTTTTGTATTGCCTTGTAGTTCTGTCGACAATTTTAGGAACTCTATGTATCAAAAGATTCATGGAGTTCCATATGTAAATGCTTTAAAAAATGGATGATACCAATATACTCAATGAAATTGTATCGCATCCATTGCTTACAAAATTGATAGATGATCTAACCTTCAATCAATTTTACCACAAGCAACTCGGAATTGCGGCAATTCCAATTTCAATCGACGATATCAGAAAGGCTGTATGGTTAGCTTCTATACTCGCAACCAGCCGTGAAGACCAGCACAGAAATAAAGCCCAAATTTTTGCCTCTTTACTTTATCTTCAAAACCCAAACGATGACGATATTGGGCGCGTTGTTTATGTCTTATTTTCAAGATTAGGCAATTTGACTGGAGCGGTATTACTGAAACATCAAATAAATAATTATTCTACTTTAAAAATTGGTCAAGCATCAGACATTGACGCTTATGACTCTTCGTTAATGCTGGAATTGCAACTAGAAAAGGTTAATAAAACAATCCTAAGTAACAAAGAACAAATTACTACAACAAGGTTTCAAAAAGACCTTTGGAAAAATCTTAATGAACATGATAAAATAATAATCTCCGCCCCCACCTCATCTGGTAAATCGTTTATAATTAAAAAATTTCTTAAAGAGAAATTGGGTAATTCAGAAACATACACCGCAATTTACATTGTACCGTCTCGTGCTTTATTGAACCAGGTGAGTGAGGATTTAAGGAATGAAGTGGATCTGGATCATGTGTCTATCAAAACTGTTTTCGTAAACGAGGACGTGGACGAAACAAACCATAAAATTTTTATTCTCACACCGGAACGCTGTTTACGGATGTTAAAATTCGGTTGGCAAAACGAGCTAAAACTTGACTTCATTTTTATTGATGAAGTACAAAATGTTGAGGATACGCAAGGACGAGGAGCGCTTTTCGAATTCGTTTTCAACGAATTGTTTAAACTTTTCTCTACAGCAAAAATAATTGCGGCCGGTCCAAATATTGAAAACCCGGACGAACTTTATAAAAATGTATTTGGCCTGACCGGTCAAGCTGTCGAAACAATGGTTTCGCCAGTATTTCAAATAAAAACGACAGTGAATTTATTGCCGGATAATCAGTTGCAATTCACGGTTTCGTCACTTCAAAACACTTCTCAATCTTATATATTAGATACCTCAATTGACTACCAAAAGAAGTTTGGCTCTAGCACTGGAGAAGGGATGAAACATCTTATTAGTTTATGTGGGAGCGATCAACAAAATATAATTTATTCGCCAAAAGGTAACTGGGCGGCAGCATGGGCTCTTAAATTTGCGGCCACCCTTGAAGAGAGTAAAATAATTGACCCTTGGCTACGAGAGATTATCGAATTTTTATCGGATGAGATACATCCAATGTATCAGCTTATTCCGTGTTTGGCAAAAGGCACAGCGTACCATCATGGTAACCTTCCAGATATCGTGCGTAAGGAAATCGAAGATTGTTTTTTGGAAGGAAAGATAAAAAACTTGTTTTGTACCTCTACTTTGTTGCAAGGCGTTAATTTACCGGCTAACAATCTTTTTATCCCCATGCCAAAAAAGGATCGTTTTGATTTAACACCATTTGATTTTGGAAATCTTATTGGTCGTGCAGGACGAATAAAAGATTCGTTATACGGTACAATCTATTGCATCGAGCGAAAGCCTACCGAACAGTGGTCACAGGAGCTTTATAGTAAGTCATTCAAAAAAACGGTTCATACGGCGGGGGAGAAATCGTTGGAGCGACTGGACGACTTTGTTGGGGAACTTGAAAAATCGGTAAACGAGATCACCCACGAAACAGACCGGAGTGCCGTAATATTTTTTCGGCAAAAATATGCCCGGGATGCTGACGAATTAAAAGCATATCTAACCAGAAATAATCTAACGAGCGAGGAAATTACAAATATAGAGGGCTTACTTCAAACTTCTTTGAATTCGTTAACAATCCCAACTGACATACTTAAACAGAATCCGACTATAGACCCAATTTTACAAAACGAACTTTACGTACAAATTGAATCCCAGGGACTCGAAAATTGGTTAATACCATCGCGTGCTGATAATAAAAACATGTATAAGTTTCTGACTGTCGAGGAACGTGACTTACTGCCATTTGAATCCTGGAGTTTTTACTGGCAACTAGCAGACGTGATACAGCGATTAGACGCAATATTCCATATGGCCGATGAAGCTTTTTTTAAACATAGAGTTTCTATTTCAGTGAAACAGATATGTTTTTATGCCCGATTGTGGTTAGGTGGAAAAACACTTAGATTTTTAATAGACTCAGATATAAGATTCTTCAGCAACCATATCAACCCGGTTAAAAAAATAGACCCACAGAATGCGGAACATGTGAACGAACGAATAAACAATGTCATGAAAGTTAATTCTGTGGTTACAACACACATTCTGATCAAATATATGAAGTTGTTGAATGATATGGTTGACCCATTTATGACTGATGATTTGAGAGATAAATACAAATTTTCGCAAGCTTTACCAACCATGATTGAATTAGGAACGAGTGAGCCTGCGGTTGTAAGTTTAATATCGAGAGGTATATCCAGAAGTATAGCCCTGAAAATATTCGGCGAGTTCAGAAAGGTTTATGGCTATGACGAAATGGATATATTTCGTTGGCTATCTTCCCAAGATGAGTTAAAACTAAAACCAATTTATAACAGGTATTTAAAAAGAATGAGACTTTTAAGAAATAATTAAAAAGAGGTTAAGAAGTGCTTTTAGAAATTCCAATTTTTTAGAAACTAAGTTCGTTGTGGCCCCATTGGCATTAAGATTTCTCCAAGCTTTGCCACTAAAAATTTTTGGACAATTTCTTTGCGATATTGACTTTCTGGGTAAGTCGTCAAGTTTTTTTTGTTTGACTCGATTCGTTCAAAATTCTTATCGTAAAAATATTCAAATGGAGTAGCACGAGAACTCAAATTAAAAGAACCACCGCGAAAAGTCGCAACGTCTTTGATCATTTTATAAATGGCTTGAATATCGTGGATTAAAGTTTGCAGTGTCCTTATCGGAAAACAAATAGGCGTTTTAAACCTGAAACGCCTAAGGCCTAAGCTATATCATCAACGTCAAAACCTATCGCCGCATGTAAACTAAGCTTCCTGCTTAACAGGATCAGCAATCTTAAGCGTCGAAGGTGGGGATTATGATGAATGAGACCACACCATTTCGGCGCAAGATCAAGGCAGGGAACGATATTTTTTGTTGACTTATGCATCATTCAAAGAGTTACGAAGAAAATATAAATTAGAAATTTAATAATCAATACTATAGAACTTAGGTTCAGGTATCTCCCTCTCCTCTACCGTTAAGAATTACATTATTTCATAAAGCTATTTTTAAGAACAATTTTAGCTCTTAACCTAATAAACTCTATAAACGAATTATTTTGACGCTGGTGCGAAGGCTCCATTTGTAAGCCAGGTAAGCCATGCTTTTTTAAACGCAGCGTGGCTCATTGGCGGGAGTTTACGGCCTTCGCCCATATTCCATCCGGCCAATACGAGATCGTCATCAGCGTGTGCTATTAATTTTTTTAAATCTTTATGCCCATTTTGTTTCGGGTCGATTAGTTGTTTAGCCAGTTGACGTGGTGTTTTACCCTGAAAAACCATTTTCATATTTGCCGGGGGCAAATGCCAGTTAGGATTTCCCGGAGGCGTATGCAGACCGGGGGTATTGGTTGGCTGATGACAGTTGGAACATTTCATGGCATATATACCCCTGCCGTCAGTCCCTCTTTTTGGCAGCATGGTATGTAAATGGCTGTCGTCGCCCTGAAGCGGAACGTCCCCGGAAGGATGGCAATTCATGCAACGGGCGCTCATTAATACAGTATAGACTTGCTTGAAAGCGGCTACAGATGCTACGCTATCCTTTTTTACGATAACAGGTGCGTCTATTGAATTAGAAGTTTTCAGACTAAAAGCCATAATAGCGACCATAATCATCAGTGTTCCTATAATAACAATGAATTTCCTTTTCATTTCGATGACGTCTCCCTTCCCTGCAATTCGGCCGCTAAATGTATAGCCTCGCGTATGCGCAAATAAGTACCGCAGCGGCAAATATTCCCTGCCATGGCATCGTCAATATCCTGGTCTGTTGGTTTTTTGTTTTCTTTGAGCAGTACAGCAGCTGACATTATCTGCCCGGCCTGGCAATAACCGCATTGTGATACATCTAAGTCCAGCCATGCCTTTTGCAGCGGATGGGTGTTGGTTGCAGATAAGCCTTCTATCGTCACTACTTTTTTCCCCTCAGCCCGGCTTAATTTTGTAACGCAGGAGCGAACAGCCTCACCATTCAGATGTACTACACAGGCACCGCATTGCGCCACGCCGCAGCCATATTTGGTTCCTACAAGACCTACGTGATCCCGAAGTACCCACAATAACGGGGTATTCGGATCCGCATCTATCTGGTAGCTTTTCTTATTGATATTTAATGTGATCATCTTTTGAAATATTATGGTTTAAAGAATATCCTTTATTTAGACGGCAGGTGTTTCCGGCTGCGGTGATGAAAACGGCTGCTGATAGTATCGCCGGCCGGTTGCTTTATATAAGGCACTCGCCACTGCGCCAAATACAGGCGGAAACGGCGGTTCGCCTAATCCGGTAGGGTCTATATCATTCTGTACAAAATGAACCTCAACTTTCTTAGGCGCTTCATGCATACGGATGATCCGGTAGGAATGGAAATTGTTTTCCTCTACGACACCGTCTTTATGTGTCAACCCGCCATAAAGTGAATTCCCTATGCCATCAACAACTGCCCCCTGAACCATATTGCTTGCAGCGTCCGGGTTGATCACGATTCCGCAGTCGATAGCGCTGAATACCCTTTCAACATAGGACTGTCCGCCCTTAGTTGTCATATCGACCACATGAGCCGCGTATGAATTATGGCAGAAATAAGCCGCAACACCACGGTGAAACTTATTTTGTTCGGGACCGTTCCACCCTGATTTCTCTTTAACCAGTTTTAACACCCCGGCGTACCGGTCAGCATCATACTCGTTGTTCTTACCGACGGGTTTTTCTTTCGCTCTCGTCAATAATTCCAGCCGGAAGTCTATCGGGTCTTTGCCCATTGCTTCGGCTAATTCATCTAAGAAGGATTGCTCTGCCGCCGCATTAAAATTTGACCTGGGGGCCCTGAAGGCACCGATCGTAATGTTAGATGGGATCTCCCAACCCTCGGCAAGATAGTTGTCTACTGCACCGGCAGGGAACCTGTTTGGGTGAATCGCGTTTTCAGGAATGCCGCCGCCTTTGACATGAAAGGCGATCAGATTCTTATTGGCATCCAGTGCCGCCCTATAAGTTGCTGTATACATCGGACGGTAAATGCCGTAGGTTGTATCATCTTCGCGGCTGTAGATCAGCTTGATTGGTGCTTTTGCTTTCTGAGAGATCAGGGCAGCTTCCAACAAATAGTGACCATACGCCCTGCGGCCAAATCCACCACCCATGCGGGTCATTTGTATCTCGATCTTGTCGGCAGGAAGTTTCAATATTTTAGAAAGCGTCGGTTCAGTCCAGCCGGGTGCCTGTAAGGGACCTACAACCAGCGCTTTTTCATCCGTGACGTGGGCAAAGAAATTCATAGGCTCCATACAATTATGTGCCAGGAATGGCGCATTGTAAGTACGTTCAATTATTTGCGCCGCCGTTTTAAACGCCGCTTCCGGGTCGCCATCTTTCCTCAACTGTTGCGCCGGCTCACTGGCTCGTTTCCGCATTTTTTCATGCTGTGCAGCAGTAGTTTCCAATTCACCGGGAACAACTACTTCTCTTTTTCCTCCACGGCCCTGCATCGTGTCTTTGGTATCACCGGCTGGCACCCATTCCACTACAAGCTTTTTTCTGGCTTGCATCACCTCCCAGGTCGTTTTACCAACTACTACCAGCAACTCGTTAAACGTACGCGTATCAAAACCGCCCTGTTCAAACCCGTCTTCGTACAGTTTTATTTTGAATACGTCTTTGATTCCGGGCATCTTCAATGTCTGCGATGCATCAAAAGATTTGAGTGCCAGTCCGAAAGCAGGCGGATGCTGGATCATGGCGATCAGCATACCTTCATGCTTGTAGTCCAACCCAAATAATGGTTTACCGCTGATGATCTTTGTTCCTTCTACGTTTTTTTGGGAATGCCTGACAACATTGAATTTTTTGACATCTTTTAACTTGACACCCCTTGGAATCGGTATACCCGCAGCTTTTGCTGCAAAGCCACCATACTTGCCAGACTTTCCGCTTTTTACATGGAGAATTACCCCGGCCTTGGTTGTTAATTCTTCTATTGGCACCGCCCAGGTTTGGGCTGCGGCCTGCATCAGCATATTACGGGCTGCCGCTCCGGCTTCCCGAAGGGGTTTCCAGTACATTCTCATAGAATTACTGCCGCCGGTGAATTGAGGCCCTAATTTGGTATTATCATGCGGACCCATTTCAACCACTACTGCTTTCCAATCAACATCCAATTCTTCGGCTACCATCATCGGCAGCGAGGTCATTACATTCTGTCCGAATTCCGGGTTAGGGCAAATGAGCTTAATGATATTGTCCGGCGTGATCTTAACATACCCGGTCAATTCACTCCATTCGGCGGCAGCGGAATCAATACCTCTTTCCGCAAGCCCCACTTTACCGAGGGCGCTGAACTGGATCATCAGCCCACCGCCGACAAGTGCAGAAGCCTTTAAAAAGGCCCGCCTGTTTAAATTGGTTTTAGTCTCTTCCATTGGATGTTGATTTGGCTGCTTATAAAGCTGTTTATAATTTGATGGTTTATATATTGTTCTCAGGCCGAACCTCTTAGTAGTCAAAAGGTATAAAATATATTTAACATTTGAAGCCTCTTTTATTATTGCCGGTCAATGCGATACAATCTTCCACCGTCAGTTATGGCATATAGGGCATTGTCAGGCCCCTGCGTGATATCCCTGAACCGCTGGCGTTCATCAACAAGCAGCCGTTCTTCTCCGGTGACACGATTATTTTCGATGACCAGCCGTGCGATATGCATTCCGCTCAATGCGGAAACAAAGAGATTATTTTCCCATTCGGGTATGCGGTTACCGTGATAAAAGGTCATCCCGCTTGGCGAAACCACCGGGTCCCAGTAATATACCGGCTGTTCCATACCGCTTTGCTGCTGTATGGCATTACCAATAGGTTGCCCGTTATAATCGATTCCGTACGTAATTACCGGCCAACCATAGTTTGAACCCGGACGGATCAGGTTAATTTCGTCTCCGCCTCTCGGGCCGAGTTCACCTTCCCAAAGATCGCCTGTCACAGGATGAAAGGCCAAGCCGTGCTGATTTCTGTGGCCCATAGAATATAACTCCGGGCGGGCATCTGCCTGACCTGCGAATGTCGGATTACCAGGTGCGGGCTGTCCGTCCGTTGTGATCCTTAAAATCTTACCGATAGCTGAATTTACAGCTTGTGCCTGCACACGAATGCCCGGATCAGAACGGTCACCGCTGCTAATGATGAGGGCACCGGTCCTGTCAAAGATTACCCTGCTTCCGTACTGGTTCGTCCCGGCGTAAGCCGGTGTGGCCCGGTAGATCACTGTTACGTTCTCCATATCGGCATTATTTGAAGAAAGCCGGCCTTTAGCCACCGCAAGCACGTTACCTTCAGAACGCCGTTCTGAGAATGACCAGTATACCATGCGGTTAGTCGGAAAGGCAGGATCGATACATAAGCCGAGCAAGCCTCCCTGGCCGCTGCTGTTTACGGCTGGGATACCGGTAATCGGTGCACTCACGCTGCCGGAGGCGCTCACTGACCGTATATTACCCGCCTTTTCCGTAACAAGGAAGCGCCCATTCGGCAAAGCGGCGATACCCCAGGGGCTTGTTAAGGAGGAAGTTATTACGGTAGCTTGATAGGCTGTAGCTGTTCGCACAGCATTGGCGCGGGTCTGCCCTGTAAAAGCAGGGCTGTAGCGTGAATTAGGCGGGTTGGTTTCAACCGAAGTTCCCGGTGGGTTAGTTGTACCCGGCGTAGTGGTTACAGGAGGCTGGGGAGTTTCGGGTTCGCTGCGCTTCTTTTTACACGACGTTGCCAACAGTACGGTACCGGCTAATATTATCAGAATGTATTTGTTCATACGCCAAAAGTTTTAAAAAGCTTAAGTTATTTTAACTGGTTATACTCGTCGTCTGTTACGCTCCTCAACCATTCTACCGGTCCCTTTCCGTTATCCGGCCCCAAAGTAATATGGGTCATGGTGTTGTCACGTGATGCACCGTGCCAGTGCGCAATATATGGCGGACACTTTATGACATCGCCCTTGCGAATCTGGCGAACCGGTTGTCCCTTTTCCTGGTAGTAACCGAGGCCGTCTGTGACTAACAATATCTGTCCGGAGGGATGCCGGTGCCAGTTAGAACGGGCCTTTGGTGCAAAGGTGACATTGCCAACAAATGTGCTGTTCGCCGTATCTACACTGGTCAGCATGTTCACCCAAACATTGCCGGTAAAATTGCCATTAGAAACTTTGTTTCCTTTAGCAAATGTGGGTTCTTTCATGGATACAACTACCGGAGCGGATGCTGCTGCAGCAGCGGCATTACTGAACATTCCATCCAACAATTTGGCGGTGGTATCGCCTGCATCCTTATCAACTTCTACCGATAACTTATTAGCTATGCCCCTTAACTGCCCTTCAGATAAACCTACGTTTCTGCCAACACCAAGATGCCCCCGCAATTGTGCTTCCGCGCCGCCAAGACTGGCCAGGGCCGAAATTGTAGCGATCTCCCGGGTTTTAAAATCAAGAATATCCCTGCTGAAAATATCGGCAAAAAGATGCTCTTTCAATAAAGTGTCGATTAGGGGGACAAAAGTTTGAGCGGAACCCGTTGCGGTACTGCCCGTCAGTTTGGTTTGCACGTCTTTACCGAATTCAAATTTTCCATTTTGGAATGTTCCCTTTCCCGACCCTTTGCCCATTATATCGTTAATTCCGCTTTGTTTTCGTTCATTAAGCAAACTTTGTAAAGTGCTGATGGCGTTTAAACTTCTGGGAAAGCCTGCGTAAGCATACAATTGAACTAATATTTCCTTGAGCTCATTAACGGTCAGACTGGCATTTAAGCCTTCGGTTAAAGCTTTTTTCAAACCCGCCTGGTCACCATTTGCTGTATAAGCAGCTATGGGAACAATGCTTTCCTGTTTCCGGCTGAGTGATGAACCTGGCAAGAGATCTTGCTGGGCGAAAGTATCCAGGCTCCACATCAGCATCGCCAGTAAACCGCAGATCATATAGCCAATTTTTTTCATCATTTTATGATGCTAATCTTTTTCAACCAAGTGCTTACCGCGTCCTTTACCTGCTTTTCCTTGTCTCCCTGAATGACGAACAAGATGCCGTCCCTTTCAATGCCACCTTTTGTGGTGTAGCCTTCCAAAACTTTACTGTCAGGGGCCAGTTCCTTAACTGTTTCAAAAGTGCTGCCGATACCGTAACCCGCATTACTGTTGAAAGGCACGACGGTTTTACCGCTCAGATCGTATTGCTTCAGGAAACTTTTCATCGGCGGCGGCAATTGCATTCCCCAGGTTGGGAACCCGAGAAATATGATATCGTACTTTGAAATGCTGTCTATTTTTGTCCTGAGTGGCGGCAGAAAGCCTGTTTCATTCTCACGGGCTACCTGGGCTACAATGGACTGGTAGTTTTCAGGATAAGGATTGGCAAGTTCCAAAGCCACCAGATCGCCGCCGACAATCTTTTGAATGATCTGGGCTATCGCCTTTGTGTTGTTAGTTCTGGATAAGTAAACGATCAACACTTTTTTATCTGTAAAAGATTCCGCTCCCATTGAAGCGGCATTATTGTCACCCGAAGCTCGCTGTGCCTTTGAGCAGCTTGCCGTGAGGGCAATTGTAGTAATCATTACAAGGATTCTTAAAGCTTTCATAGGTGTAACGTTCTCTGGTTAACCGATATCAGATTTGCAACTCGGGCTGGCAAACTTTCATGACCGGTCAGCGTAAAGCTGTTTGCCGGATGTATTATTTCTTTGGTGGCGCTTCGACGCCAGAAAACGCCAAAACAAACTCCGGTAATCTAACACCTTCGATTTTGATAGCGGCCAGTTCGGCATTGAACTTTGTTAAATCATCAGTTGTGAATTTCACGTTTGCTGCATCTGTATTTTCCAGCATATGAGCCATCTGCGTTGTGCCGGGAATAGGCACGATCCATGGCTTTTGTGCCGTCAGCCAGGCAAGGGAGATCTGGGCCGGTGTCGCTTCCTTTTGTGCAGCCCATTTTTTTACAACGTTTAAGAGTGCCATATTCTTAGTGATATTTTCAGGTGAGAACCTGGATTCCGCACCACGAATGTCACCCGGAGCAAATCTTGTCTGGGCGTCAATGGCTCCGGTAAGAAAGCCAACGCCCAGCGGGCTCCAGCAAACGAACCCGATACCCAATTCTTCACAAAGCGGCAGGATCATTTCTTCGGCCCCCCGCCACAGCAGTGAATATTCATTTTGGATAGCTGTAACCGGATGAATGGCATGTGCGCGCCTCACCGTTTGTAGTCCGGGCTCCGAAAGGCCGTAGTGTAATACCTTACCCTGGCCGATCAGATCTTTGATCGCGCCGACCACATCTTCGATCGGAACAGCCGGATCTACCCGATGTTGATATAAAAGGTCGATTCTGTCAGTGCGGAGGCGTTTCAGCATCCCTTCCACAACTTCCTTGATATGTTCGGGGCGGCTGTTTAAGCCCGGCAGACGCTGACCGGTTTTCTGATCAATATTCCAGCCGTATTTTGTTTCAATAACAATTTTATTCCTGAACGATGCTGTTGCATCACCCAGGATGCGTTCACTTTCAAATGGACCGTATGCCTCTGCTGTATCAAATAAGGTTACGCCATTGTCATAAGCCTTGCGGATGATATTCAGCATTTCCGGACGGGAGGGTATGGTTGTTTCGTAGGTGCGCGGCATGTTCTGCACGCCAAGGCCTATACTGGAAACCTCAAGTTTGCCGAGCTTCCGACGTCCGGGCTTGGCTTTTGGTGCCAGATCCGCCCGTGTCGGCGCACTTGCACTGGAATTTGACGCTAACAATGTGCCTCCGGCAAGGGTTAAACCTGTTTTTAATATATCACGGCGATGCATAGCTAATAGATTAATGTTAATGTTGCGGCTGTGCCGGCTGAGGAGTATTGCTTTTCATTTTAACCGGTCGCATTAAAGTTGAAAACGTTAATGAGCCCATTTTCCATTGTCCGTTTTCTTTCAGGTAAACTTCCGTTACCATAAAGGCGTGGATAACTTCGTTGCCGCCAACTACAGCTAATAAGTCGATGTCATTTAATAGAATGGCCGTATTACCAAAAATATTTACGGACGCGCCATATACATCCGCTTTTTTATACCAGATAAAGCCGCCTTTGATCGTATTTAGTTCCTGCGTTTTACCCCAGCTTCCACCCATATGAACGAAGACACATTTTTCATTAAACAAGTCGTTTAGTTTCTCTACATTCTTGTCTGCCATCCAAGTCCACTTATTTTTAGAGAGGTCAAGGATCTCCTGTTCTTCCTTAGTTGCGCTTACTGCTGCGCCCGGCAGCTTAGCCTGTGCGTGAGATAGCTGGGAACTGGCAAACAACAGGAAGGCTGCAATGAGTATATTTTTCATGGTTTATTAGTTTTGTTTATTAAAGCAACGCAAATTCATTTTGTAAAAACGGGCAAATAGACAGTTTCCCTTTAAAAATAGACGAGACAGCATTTAAAATCGATGACCTAATTGCTAAGCAGTTCTAAAAGAGGTGCAAGATTCTTTTGTATTCAGCCTACCTCATAAAAAACATGATAGATTAAAATTGCCATTCTATCGATTTTATCGTTGTAGCCGTCTATTTGATGTTTTTTAATGGCTAAAAAAATGCTCATTTGTATCTATCCCGGTGAGATGGGATTAGTTGATTACTGTTTTGAAACGGTATGGTGCGTTTTGCCTGAGAAACAAAACGCACTTTTTTATACTATTTTTACATCAATTGATATGATGGCTTTCCCTGTTCTGAAAAAAGTGTTCTTGTCGGTACATTTCTATATTGTGGCGGGCCTCGTGATATATACCCTTTTTCCATTAACCTGGCCTTTCAACCTTCCACACGAGTTTTGGGTTAAGCGGATACTTATGCACCTCCTTTGGGCAGGGCTGTTTTATTTTAATTTATTGCTTTTAACACCGCGCTTACTATTTAAAAACAGGGTATTGCTTTTTATAGGCATATCATTAGGATTGGTGATGGCCATGGTATACCTGAATGGCTTTCTCGATAATGTGACCGGCTCCAACGCCGCCTTTGCTAAGCAATACAATAAAAAGCCCGCCGGCACGAGTTCGCACGACTTTTATTGGACAATGATGACAGCAATGGTATTATTAGGGATCAGCAGCATCATCGCGTTTTATCAAAAGTTAAAAGCCCACCAGGCAGTTATAGAAGCAACAGAGCGGGATAAAGTGAATACAGAACTTTCGCTGTTAAAGGCGCAGATCAATCCGCATTTCTTTTTTAACACCTTACACACGATCTACGGTCTTTCTGACACCAATCCTCCCGCGTCAAAGGATGCCATTTATACGCTGTCGCATATGATGCGTTATGTCATCTATGATACCAAAAATGACATGACGACCCTGGAGAAGGAACTGAAATTTATTGAAGACTTTATCACATTAATGCGTTTAAGGTTAACCGAAGGCGTGCAGATTATCTATGAAAAGCAGGATGGCATGCGGAATTACGAAGTAGCGCCTATGCTTTTTTTGCCCTTCATAGAAAATGCGTTTAAGCATGGTATCAGCTTGGTGAACCCGAGTTATATATATGTCGACATCAGCCAGTCTGCCAATGAATTCAAAGTCGAAGTGAAAAACTCTCTATTCAAAGAAAAAGCGCAATTTTTGGAAGAAAGTAATGGAATCGGAATTGCCAACACCAAACGCCGCCTTGATTTGTTATACCCTGGCAGGTATACGCTGGAGGTATTCGATGATCACAATACAGGGGACTATACTGTAATATTAAAGCTTGTTTTGCCATGAGGATAAATTGTATAGCTGTAGATGATGAACCGGTGGCATTAAAAGTAATTACCTCATATATTGAGCAAACGCCGTTTTTGAATTTGATCGGGACATTTACCAACGCCGTTGACGCCCTTAAGTCGACGCATGAACAGCCGGAACTTCAATTGTTATTTCTTGATATCCGTATGGCTGATCTGAGCGGCATAGAGCTAGCCAGGATCATTGAGCAATCAGGAAGAAAAAAAACGTTACGCGTGATTTTCACGACGGCCTATGATCAATACGCGTTGGAAGGTTTTAAAGTAGATGCGCTGGATTATTTGTTAAAACCATTCAGCTTTGTAGATTTTACCAGATCTGCCACTAAAGCCTATGACTATTTCAAGTTGGTGGGCGATAATAAGGAGGATTCTCATATCGCACCCGCACAACAGCGTTTAGAACGGAATTACATTTACCTCAAGGTTGACTATCAACTTGTAAAAATACAGATTACGCATATACTGTATATTGAAGGACTAAAAGATTACGTCAAAATCCATCTGAAGAATCAGGATAAGCCTATGCTTACCCTGATGAGCTTAAAGAACCTGGAAGAGAAGCTTTCAGCATCGGGTTTTATCCGGATCCACCGTTCATTTATTGTTGCTGGCAACGCGGTAACCGCGATAGCAAAAAACACCCTCCAGATCGGCGAACTCACTATTCCGGTAACCGAACAATACAAGCAGGCCTTTAATGAGTTTATAAAGGATTGGGTATAGCTTAGGCATTTTGCTCGTAAATAACTATAATCAACCCATTTGCCCGCCTATTTTTTTACGCTATTATACTCTGCATCCGTTACCCGCTGAAGCCATACCGTTTTGTTCTTCGCGCTGTTTGTACTTGCAGCTAAATAAGTGAAAGTGCTCTTGGGTGATGCGCCGTGCCAGTGTGCGACGCCTGGTACACATTTAATCACATCACCTTTGTGCACTACCTGAATGCCTTTACCTTTTTCCTGGTAATAACCAATACCTTCGGTAATCATCAGAATCTGCCCTGCCGGGTGGATATGCCAGTCTAATTTAGCACCGGGTGCAAAAGTTGCTGTAGCTACAGCAATGTCAATTGTGCTGTCCGGTTTATTAAGTTCATTTAGCCAAACCGTTCCTGTATGATTATTTACAGTGGCAATTTCACCTTTCGGAAAAATGGGTTTGTCCTGCGCAGAGGCACTATTAAAAAATGCGGCTCCAATTACGGCAGCCAGAATTAGTTTTTTCATCTTTAAAATTATTAAGGGGCGGCTAACCGCCCCGAATTAAACATTAACGGTTAACCATTTTCTGCCCTTGTTCAGAATAGCGATGACCCTGTATCTCAATTTGAGACAAGCCATCACCGATAGATTGCAGATCTTGTTCTGATAATACAACATCAGCAGCAGCAATATTTTCTTCCAGCCGGTGCAGCTTTGTTGTGCCAGGAATAGGAACGATCCACGGCTTTTGCGCAAGCAGCCAGCCCAATGCGATCTGTGCGGGTGTAGCATTTTTATCGGTTGCAATTTGTTCAAGCACTTGTACCAACGCCTGGTTAGCTTTGCGATTTTCTTCAGAAAAGCGGGGAACGCTATTTCTGTAATCGCTTGTATCAAATGTGGTATTCTCATTGATTGCGCCGGTCAAAAAACCTTTTCCCAGCGGGCTGAATGGCACAAAACCGATACCCAACTCTTCCAGTGTGGGCAATATATCCTGTTCCGGCTCTCTCCACCAAAGTGAGTATTCACTTTGAAGGGCTGCAACGGGCTGTACGGCATGTGCTATACGAATAGAACTTACGCCGGCCTCTGAAAGGCCAAAATGTTTAACCTTTCCTTCGCTGATCAGGTCTTTCACAGCTCCAGCCACATCTTCCATAGGTACGTTAGTGTCAACGCGGTGCTGGTAGAACAGGTCGATATGATCTGTTCGCAGGCGCTTTAATGCCGCTTCTGCAACTGCACGGATTTGTTCGGGCCTGCTATCCATTCCAAGGGGCGGCTTGCCATCTTTAAAACCAAATTTGGTGGCAATTACCACCTCATTACGAAAAGGCTCCAATGCTTCGCCTAACAACTCCTCGTTGGTATATGGACCGTATGCTTCGGCGGTATCAAAAAAAGTAACCCCACGTTCAAAAGCTGCACGGATCAATTTAATTGCTTCCTCTTTTTCTTTTGCAGGGCCATAGCCGAAGCTTAATCCCATGCAACCTAATCCCAGGGCAGATACTTCCAACCCGCTATTTCCTAATTGTCTCTTTTTCATGTTTGTTTAACTGTTATAGTCTTCATCAGTAACCTGCTCCATCCAGTCAACCGGGGAACCGTTCTCTTTTTCCTGTACTGCAATGTGACTCATGGCCGTAGTAGCCGTTGCACCATGCCAGTGTTTTTCATTCGGCTCGAAATAAATCACGTCGCCCGGAAAAATACTTTCTTTGACATCACCTTCACGCTGTACCCTCCGGCTCCTGCGGTTACAATAAGCGTTTGTCCGTACGGGTGAGTATGCCAGGCAGTACGTGCTCCCGGTTCAAAAGTGACCAACGCCATCGCTACGCGGGCAGGTTCAGGTGGTTCGTTTAATGGGTCTATACGTACAGTCCCGGTAAAATAATCGGCAGGCCCTTTACCTGAGGGCTTTGAGCCAACGCGTTGTATTTTCATATCACGTCAGCAGTTTAGTTATTCAATTTGCGTTCGCCCAGCCATTTTACCATTTTAGGATCGCGGTGATCAAAAAAGCTGCTGGCATTGGTGTCAAGCGTTCTGATCTTTTCCATTTCCTCGGCGGTCAGTTCAAAATCAAGGCTGTTCAGGTTTTCTGCCATGCGTTCTTTGCGTACCGATTTAGGGATGGCAACAACACCTCGTTGCGTCAGCCAGCGCAGTACGACCTGGGCGATTGATTTGCGATATTTGTCACCGATAGATTGCAGCAACTCATTTTTGAACATGTCGTTCTTGCCTTCCGCAAACGGTCCCCATGATTCGATCTGCACGTTGTTATCGATCATGAATTGCTGCGTTTCAATTTGCTGATGAAAAGGATGCGTTTCTACCTGGTTAACAGCAGGAACGATCTCATTGTGAATGATCAGGTCGATCAGCCTGTCCGGCTGAAAGTTACTTACGCCAATGGCCCTTACTTTACCCTCTTTATACAACTCCTCCATAGCGCGCCATTCCCCGTAAACATCGCCGAAGGGCTGATGAATAAGATAAAGGTCTAAATAGTCCAGCTGCAATTTCTTTAAAGAGGCTTCAAAAGCCTGCTTCGTTCTTTCATATCCGTTGGATTGTATCCAAAGTTTGGTTGTGATAAACAATTCTTCCCGGGCTACACCGCTTCTTTTGATCGCTCTTCCTACTGCCTCTTCATTCATATAGGATTGTGCCGTATCGATCAGCCTGTAACCGGTTTCAATTGCATCAACCACACTTCTCTCACATTCGTCCAGATCAGTTACCTGAAATACCCCGAATCCTAAGACCGGCATCTCTATGCCGTTATTTAATTTTACTGTTTGCATAATTCTTTTTCCTAAATCACTACAAAGGTCATTCCCTTAATGATGAATTTTAGGATACGGATTACGGGTATTTATACCATTATTACTGATTAATGAAGATTGCCTGATGTAACGGCCTTTTCGATCACATCCAGCCTCGCCTTTTTAGGATCAGGTTTGCCTACCGCCGCGCCATCAGATTGGAATTCGATCAGTTCATTCTTTTTGGGATCGTAAACAGGCCAGTTAGGCAAGCCACCGCCATTTGGGTTTCCTGTTTTGGCGAAATTCGTCCAGTAGGCGTTCATCACTTTTGCAACCTCTTTGTCTTTTGGCGCAATCACTGATCCGTTCCTGCTTACCAAATTATCAAATGCATAGGCTATTTCTGAGGCATGTCCTGCACCATATTTCATCCACTGCTGCATGGAAGGAGACACGTAAGAAAATAGGTAGATGTAAGCCGGTGTTTTTTTAGCGGTTATGGCTTTGGCGGTAAACCTTGCCGGCTCCGCCCAAACCTTATCGGTATTAACAAAAGAAAGAATTTTTGGAAATTCGGTATTACCGTCAGGATCGTAAACCGCTTTGGCATCTGCTTTCATGCTTCCAAACAAAGCAAATAACGAATCTTTGGAACTTGCGTTCACGAAACCGGCAGGAACTTCGGCACTGTTTGAGCCGATCATTAAGGGAATTTTTGGCGCCCTTCCCGCATTATATGCACTTTGAGCGGTTTCGGTAACCAACTTACCATCAAGGATAGGTCCTGCATAGATCGTTGCGCCGCCACGCCCATCCGTTTCCTGCCCACCGTCAACAATCTCTGATACATTGAGCGCCCTAAGTTTCTCCAGCGCACCAGCATCTGTTCCCTGGATGCCATGTTTTTTTGCAAAGTTGATACCGATTGTTTCAGCAGAGACGGGGTAATAGGTATCCGGATTTTCTTTATTGATCGGACGTCCGGTCAGTACGCCGTCGCGGCCGCCGCCCGATTCTACGATTGCCTTTTGAAACAAGCCTCTCGCACTCGGAATGGTCAGGAGCGACTGTACGGATACACCACCGGCAGATTCGCCGAATATCGTCACATTGTTTGGATTGCCGCCGAATGCAGCAATATTTTGTTTGATCCATTTAAGGGCAGCGATTTGATCCATATAAGCATAATTGCCCTTTGCTTCTTCAGTATGCTCTTTACTCAGCGCAGGAAATGCAAAGAAACCAAATCTCCCCAGGCGATAATTAATGGAAACGAGTAATACGCCTTTATCGGTAAACGAAGCACCGTTGAAATCGCCTTGATTTCCGCTGCCAGCAACAAAGCCGCCGCCATGGATCCACACCATTACCGGAAGTTTAGCGCCCGGTGCGGCGTTTGCCGGTTTCCAAACATTCAGGAACAGGCAGTCTTCGGAAGAAGTCTTTGAAATTTCGGTACCGTTGCGCGGCCAGCCCATTTGCGCACAGTCGGCTCCGTATTTGGTAGCATCACGTTCTCCTGTCCAGGCCGGAAAAGGTTGCGGGGCACGCCAGCGCAAGGCACCAACGGGCGCAGCAGCGAAAGGAATGCCTTTAAAACTCGATACACTTCTCTCTGTAGAACCTTTTAAAGTACCGGATGCAGTACGAACTGTCGGTACTGACGCTGTTTGTTGCGCGCTCGCTGAGCAGGCAATAAGTAAAATAAAGCCTGATAAGATTTTTCTCATGGTTACTGATATAATGGTTAATGATGCTTACAGGGGGTCTAAACATCGGTTTGCAGATTGTTACGTATACAAAATTGCAACGTATTATCGATGATGATAGGATACATATTACGGATGTTTCTACCATTATTACTGATTTAAGCACACTAAGTATCAAATCGTTATTAATAACGTAAATTCGAATTTAAATCACTGTTTATGGATTTCATGCGCCGCTTCAATACGATCAACGATTACAACGTCTTCAACAACAACGAGACGAAACACCCGTTGGTCACCGTAGTTGATCTATCAAAGGCTGATCCAAGGCAGCTGTCACGTATGTACTTTGGCTTCTATATCATTTTTCTGAAAGATGTTAAATGCGGTGACTTAGTTTATGGGCGGGATACTTATGACTATCAAGAAGGGACACTGGTGTTTCTAGCGCCCGGGCAGGTAGCCGGTTCAAATGGGAATGTCGATACTTATCAGCCTAAAGGACATGCACTTGCTTTCCATCCGGACCTTATACATGGCACATCGCTTGGCAGACGCATCCAGGAATATACATTTTTTGGCTACCAGTCTAACGAAGCGCTTCACCTTTCTGAGCGCGAAAGAAAACTTGTCCTTGATTGCTTTTCAAAGATCGATTACGAATTGGAACGCGGAGTTGATAAACACAGCAAACGATTGATCGTTTCTAATATAGAACTGTTCCTGGATTACAGCGTACGTTTTTACGACCGGCAATTCATTACCCGCGACCATGTGCATCAGGGTGTGCTGGAAAAGTTCGAAAACCTCCTTAGTGACTACTTTGAATCGGAAAGACCCGAAACGGTGGGCCTGCCATCTGTTACACATTGCGCAGAACAGCTTAATTTATCAGCTAATTACTTTGGCGACTTGGTGAAGAAGGAAACCGGCAAGACTGCCCAGGAATACATTCAGGAGAAACTCATAGATGTTGCCAAAGAAAAGATCTTTGATGGAAGCAAAACCATCAACCAGATTGCTGGTGAACTCGGATTTAAATATCCACAGCATTTTGCAAGGGTTTTCAAAAAGCGCGTAGGACAAACCCCTAATGAATATCGAAGCTTAAATTAGTACTTCCGATTAAAAATTTTCATGTTTTTATCTAATCAAACTAATTCAATTGCTTGGCGATGTGCTTTAGTTCGATGAATTAGTTCTGAATGCAATATCGCCGAAAGTTCGTTAAGGTGTATTATTAAGAGCGGGTGGAAAGTGCTTATAAATGGCTTGGAAAATTGAATAATTTGCAAATCATGTTTAGAATATGTTGCTACCATTTCGCCAATTTTCTGAATGTTGGCAACGCGTCAAATTTGCATTAATCATTTAAAAATCAACAAATTATCGAAATGCAGGATCCCGAACCTTTTTTTTAAATTTATTAAAAAAGTAAAGAGCTGAGAAATTGAAAAATTTTTGAAAAACACGAAAATTAGCTATATTTGACTTAACAATTAGAGTAAACTTGCAAATGCGTCATTCGTAGAGTAAGGAACTTTTTAAAATGCAAACAACTGATAATAAGCGCATAAGAGCTTAGGTTCTGAACCCTAGCTCTCCGCTTAATATATAAAGCCCTGTAAATCAATTATTTACAGGGCTTTTTTATAAAGTATGAAGGTTTCGAACCTTCCTTAGTAAAATTGCAAAAACCCCTTAATTTTAAGAATTAAGGGGTTTTTGATTTATACACCTCTTCAAAAACACAAAAATATTTAAAATTCTATTGCGTCATTCGTAGCGCCTTTTACTTACAAAAAAGACGCCCTCTTATTCTATTTACATAGATAAAATAGGGTTATAAAAGATCGGTAAGAGGTGCAAGTTCCGTAGCTCTTGACCAGGCTATTGCGTGGCTTTCAAAGCAGCGCCTTGTGTTTATAGAATAAAAAAATGGCAATTATTAATCAGTAATTGATATCGTCAAAGCCCTAAAAACAACTCACTTAGTTGTCAAAAATGCTGTTTTTAATCCTGATTAATGTTTGCACCGGTCTGTGTGGGCAGTTTAATTAGTGATAGAAAACCGCCGTATCTAAAATAGGCGGTTTTCTAATGATATTCACCAGTGATGCTTTACAGTGGAAATTATTCGGTTACCTTTAATGAATCGATTAGGCCATCCATTAGTCCAAAATGAAATTTCAACACGATAGGGCTGCCAGGAAATGTGCCGGAAACATTTGCTGTAAGGACACCGATTGACTCAGATTGTTCATAATTAAGTGGTTCCAGCTGCGATTTATACACCTCCATTGCATGTTCAATCCACTGATGAATTTCTTCTCTGCCGGTGTGGGTCTTGCATTCGTCATAAACGATGGCGGTTTCAGTGAAGCATTCCGTGAAAGCATCGCTGTCGTAAATGTGCTGAGTTTCTACAAATTGCGCTACTACTTGTGGTAATTCCATGATCTTGTGTATTTAGTTTTTAAATTGTTGGTACTGTTCCGCCGTCAATAACGAAATTTGTTCCGGTTAAGTAATGGGCTCTTGGTGAAACCAGGAAGCCAACCAGTTCGGCTACTTCTTCTGGTTCTGCGGGCCTGCCGTAAGGGATGCCCCCCAATGCGTCCATCACACCTTTCTGCGCTTCTTCTACTGTGCTATTAGCATTCCTTGCAATCTCGCCTAACCAGGCTGCCGATGCTAATGTATTTATCCATCCTGGCGAAACAGTTAACACGCGTACACCTTTTGGCGTAACTTCTTTCGATAAGCTTTTACTGTAATTGATCAAGCCTGCCTTTGAAGCTGCGTAGGGCAAGGTAGAATCATATAGCGGCAATATGCCCTGGATGGAAGCGATGTGAATAATAACGCCACTTTTCCGCTCGATCATTTGCGGTAAAAATCCCCTGTCAAGCCTGACAGAAGCCAGTAAATTAGCTTGCAGAGTTGATATCCAATCCTCATCATTCAACGCTGCAAAACCACCCGCGGGGGTTGATGAAGCGCCAAGGTTGTTTATCAGGATATCCAGCATACCATACGTTGTCAGCACTTCGCTGATCACTTTTTGCGCATCGTCTGCCTTGCTTAGATCGGCAGCAATAAAATGTAAACTGCTATTTTCTTCTTCAGGAGCATTCCTTGCAGTTATAATTACTGTTGCACCGGCATGTAACAGCCTTTCGGCGATCGCTTTTCCGGCGCCTTTGGTACCACCTGTTACTAGCGCAATTTTGCCTGATAGTTCATTGCTGTAATTGATCTGTTCTGTCATGATTTTTTATTGTTATTTTTTGTCCAAATCTCAGCAGTACATCGATACCATACAATTACGGGCTTACGAATCAAATAGGGATAAATTTGTCCGTATTGCACACAAATAAAGGCTGTTGTATATTTGTATTTATGTACGTGAAAAAGATCGCCCCATCCCTTAACTGCGGCCTGGACCTTATAGGCGAAGTGCTGTATGGTAAATGGAAGATCCGCATCCTTTGGTTCATTCATGAGGGTCACTTACGTCCCAGTGAGTTGCAGCGCAAGATACCAGACGCTACCAGGCGGGTGCTTAACGTACAGTTGAAAGAGCTTGAGGATCATGAGTTAGTGACCAGGACCATATACCCGGTAATGCCCCCCAAGGTGGAATACCATCTTACTGATTTTGGTAAAACGCTAATCCCGCTTATCAGTTCCATTGGCATTTGGGGTGATGAGCATCAGGAGCGGCTTCGCAGGGTCATTCTAAAGCGAGCCGCACTGTTATCAACTGAACACGTAGAAGCACATACTGAATGAGCAAAAATTCGCGTCCTAGCCTGACGTCCTGGTTTTTCACGATTTGCCTCAAATCCGATCGTTTGCTATAACTGTCATCGGTTTAAATTGGCCATTTCCGGGCCTATCCGCGCAACAATTTATAGGATTGGCGCATCATGTTTATAGTTCAACTAACATCTTACCTAAATTTTCACCATTAAAAAGTCCAATAAACGCATTGGGAAGTTGCTCAAAGCCCTTTGTAATTGTTTCCTGATAACGGATTTTATCGTCAGCCAACCATTGTTGCAATTGAGTTCTCCCCTCTTCAAACCGGTCTTTATAATCGCCAATGAGGAATCCCTGTAATAATAATTTTTTAAAAACGACAAGCGGCAGCAATCTTGGACCCATTGCCGGTTGACTATCATTATATTCAGCGATTGTTCCGCAAACTACTACACGCCCATAATTGTTCATACTGCTAAGTACCGCGTCTGATACATCGCCGCCAACGTTATCGAAATATACATCAACGCCTTCAGGGCAAAGGTTCTTTATGGCAGCACCAATATCCTTACTGGTTTTATAGTTGATTGCCCCATCGAATCGAAAATCAGAAGTAATCAACTTTATTTTCTCATCGCTGCCGGCAATACCAATAACTTTACAACCGAAAATTTTCCCGATTTGGCCGGCAATACTCCCAACCGCGCCGGCTGCTCCGGAAACGATCATCGTTTCTCCTTTCTTAGGCTTTCCAATTTCGTAGGTTCCCCATCTAAAGTACGGGTAAAGCCGGCAGCGATATGAGCGGTAGAACATCTTTGATATTCTTCATCGGGCAGGTTGAACAGCCAGTCAGCAATGTTTACTTTTTCAATTGGAGCATTAATAATTGCTTTAACAATTGAGTGAGAAAGCGCGTTATCAGAGTTTTGTAGGATTTCCATAATGTTGTTTTTTGTTTGACATATCAAAGGTCCTACTAAATCACTAATCGTCTAAACTCTTATTTTCGATATAGTTGATCGGCGATACCGATCATATTGCTATATTTAAAAATGGAACTTCGCCAACTTAATTATTTCATCAAGGCAGCCGAACTGCAAAATTTCACGGAGGCTTCCGGGGTATTATATATCACGCAAAGCACTCTATCCCAACAGATCAAACAACTTGAAGACGAATTGGGCATACCTTTATTTGACCGGATTGCAAAGCGGGTGCGGTTAACAGAGGCAGGAAAAACATTTCTGCCTTATGCCATTAAAACCGTTAAGGACGCCAGTGACGGGAAAGACATGTTGAAGGATCTGATGAACCTTAATACCGGGACACTGACTATTGGTGTAACCTATGGGCTAACCGCATTACTTACTAAAGCCATCATTGACTTTTCGCAAAAATGCCCAAAAATCCATTTGGATATCGTATTCGGTACAACTCAGGAATTACTGGAAAAACTTGATCAAAGCCATATAGATTTGATGCTTTCCTTCTCACAAGAAGAAAAAAGCGGCAGCTATAAAACGCAGCGTCTGTTTTCTTCCTGCCTTGCGTTGATTGTGCACTCCAGTCATCCATTTGCTGCAAAAAAACAGATCGGCATTAAACAACTAGATAAGCTGCCGCTGATATTGCCATCGGGAGGATTTAGCATCCGCAATTATCTAAATCTATTACTGTCACGCCACAACTTAGAACCTATAATTCAAATGGAAATTAATGATATCAATATGCTTCTGCAATTAGTAGATAGCGGCCAGTGGGCAACTGTTCTGATGGGTTCTTCAATATTCAATCATCCTTATTTAAAAGCAGTGAAAATTACTGGAGATGGCATGACCCGGCTAGCCACTATAACCTGGCCTACAAGCAGTTATTGCAAGAGATCAGCGACGATAATGGCTGAGTTATTAGCGGGCCATGCGAAGGATTACCATATGTTAGCATCTTAGCGCCATAATGAGATTAATTGTATTACAACTCCTAATATTCGAAATGAAGAGCCTGTTTTACTTACATCAACAGGTTTTTCTCACTAAGGTGGTATTATAACGGACCATCATCAAACAATCATGCGTCATTTTTAGTGTGACTACCTTTATTTTTCAATTCATTCTTTTATTGAAAGCTTGTCTTGAAATTTAATTTTCATTTCTGATATCAAATCACCAAAATGCTCTCCAATATGTAATTTGAGCAAGATAAAGTCTCTGGCGCCTGGCAGCTAAGAGCTATTTGATCTACATCCAGTATTTGCAATTCAGCAATAATTAGTCTAAAGTTGATTCGATATACTCCCTAAAAGTTATTGTCTTTCTACCCAATAACCGCTCTAAGTCGCCTGATTGATGTTCGAATTCACCTTCATCGATTGCCACCACCCAATTGGTTAGAAATTCGGCAACTTTTCGAGGCTTTCCTTTCGCAATTATCCCATCAGTATATTCTTCGGCTGTGATAGTGGTAAAGGGGACAGTTTTTCCCTTTGTTTCTGCAAGAACTTTAGCAATGTCAACAAACGAGATCGCTTCACTCCCACCTAGTGAATAGGTTTTATTTTCGTGTCCCGGCGTAGAAAGTATTTCGGCATGGGCTTCCGCCAGTTCATCTCGTGCTGCAGGTGCCATTTTCCCGTTGCCTGCCGGAACTTTTATTCCATTTTCAAACGGGTTGGAATCATAGTAAATAGGTAAAATGTCTGTAAAAGGCGGATGGTATAAAATGGTATAATCAAGCCCTGACGACTTAAGTACTTGTTCGGTAAAAAGATCTGATTCGGTAATTTCAGGCATCATACGTCCTGAACCCTCTTTCCGCATTATCGACATACACACCACATGCTTAACGCCAGCCTGGCGGGCAACGGTAATCACATTATAGTGCTGGGTAAATCTGTCTGAAAAAGCGACGGCACTGGTGAGCATCACTTTATCAACACCTTTAAAGGCTAGCAATAACGAATCATAATCGAGATAATCTCCAAGGCGTACTTCAATATCTTTCTCATTTAAATCAGTGAGCGCTTCTCTTTTTCGCGAAAGCCCGATGATGTCACTTGCAGGAACGCCTTTTTTCAATAGCTGTTCGACCGTACCTTTTCCGATTGTACCTGTTACTCCGGTGACTAATATTTTTGTCATGATGTAATTATTTGATTTTAAAAAAATGAAAAAAAGGCTGCGTTTTACCACGAATGGTCGGAAGATTAATCTTCCGACTTTTTTGTTTTATAGTGCTCAGTTGATTTTATATAAACAATTGATTTTCAATTATTTATCTTGTTTTTATCATATTGATTTGCTATATTAATAGCTGATAATCAATATGATATGGCCATATTTAAAGAACATAACGT
>Ga0247812_10000051_pt1 | contig 188862 bp, 162 predicted proteins | sample UWRJL149409B1_FD_178011 | JGI IMG/M metagenome (GOLD analysis project Ga0247812, IMG submission 178011) | Plant litter microbial communities from Arlington Agricultural Research Station in Wisconsin, United States - UWRJ-L149-409B-1 | ecosystem: Environmental > Terrestrial > Plant litter >... | reverse complement strand
AGGCACTGACCCGGATTACCGCGAGCATTCAACAGGGCAGTTCCGGCAAATGGGGGGAGATGCCCATGCCGCCTTTCGCACAGCTAAGCCCGGAAGATCTGAAAACCCTGGCGACGTTCATCCTGCATCAGTAAGTCCAACCAGGATTCATGCCGAGGTTGCGGCCAGCAGCCCCGGCACTGAATCCCAGATCAAACTGACGCCCGCCAGCGCCATCAGCACGAAGACCAGCCATCGCACGGTGCGCGGCGACAACTTCGGCGGATACCGGCGTACCAGCCAACTGACCAGCACCACCAGCGGCAACGCTTCGGCACTCAACAACAACGTCGACATCTGCATCTGTCCTTGGGCGACGACCAGGCCAAGGCGCGTCGCTGCGTTCGCTGAAAACACCGTGATCAGGGTATTGCGGATGATTTCGTAACCCAAAGGCTGGCGATACAGGTGATAAACAATCGGCGGCCCACCGCTGGAGAACAAGCCATTGAGCAGTCCGCACAGGCCGCCGGCCAGCCAGAAGGAAGGCTGGCGGGACAGGCGTTTTTTCGGTTTGTTTTGCACCACCAGCATGAGGCTGGCCGCGACGATCAATATGCCCAGCAGCAGGCGCAGCCAGGTCAGCTGACTACCACTCAACGCCTCGAGCCCCCACACCCCCAGGCTGACGCCGAGCAGACTGCTGAGCAACACCGGCATCAGCACCGCGCGGTCCAGCTGCGGCTTCGGCCCGCCCAGGGTACCCATGGCATTACCCAGGGTGAGGATGCTGATCACCACCGCCACCTCGGAGAGCGGCACCATGTGCAGGGACGCGACCAGGCCCATCAGGATCAGGCCGAAGGCAAAGCCGGTGAGGCTCTGGGCAACGGTAGCCAGAGCCACACAACAAAGAAAAATCAGATGCACTTGCAGGCTCATGTTGCCCCTTTTGCTGGTTAAACCAGAATGCCGCCGCACAGTGAATGTGTCGGCGGCAGCCTGGTGATCGGACGGGGCGATGTCAGTCACCCATGACGTTGGCTCATCCCAGCCACTTCACCGCAAACAGGATGATCGTCGCGAGAAACAGCGTTTCACTGACAAGCAGAGTCGCCGGGCGCCAGCCCACTTCCAGCAGCGCCTTGAGTGAAGTTTTCATGCCCAGGGCGGCAATCGCCGTCACCAGGCACCAGCGCGACACATCGCCGGCCAACGCCTGCATCTGCGTCGACGCAATGCCGCTGCTGTTGATGGCGACAAACAGCACGAAGAAGATGATGAACAAGGGCAACGGCAGTGCCGGACGCGGACCACCATCGCCGCGCTTGCGCAGCAGCAACGACAGGCTGAAAACGATGGGCACCAGCATGGCCACGCGTAACAGTTTGACCACGGTCGCGGTGTCGCCGGTTTCTTCCGACATGCTGTAGCCAGCACCGACCACCTGGGCCACGTCGTGAATGGTTGCGCCGAGGAAGATCCCGGCCTGATGGGCGTCCAGGCCGATCCATTGGGCGATCGGCGGGTAGGCGATCATCGCAATGGTGCTCAGCGCGGTGACGCTGATCACAGTGAAAATGATGTTGCGTTCGCTGTCCTTGTTCTGGGGCAGTACCGCGGAAATGGCCAACGCCGCCGAGGCGCCGCAAATGCCCACGCTGCCGCCGCTGAGAATGCCGAAGTCGCGGGATTGGCCGAGCATTTTAGAGAGGATGATGCCGAACGTGATGGTCAGGAACACCGCACCAATGACCACCGCCATCAGCGTCCCGCCCAGGGAGAGAATCTGCTCGACGGTGATGCGCATGCCCAGCAGCGCCACGCCGCCCCGCAGGATGGTGCTGGAGGTGAAGCGAATCCCTGCGACCGCACGCCCCTCTTGAGAAAGAAAGCCCAGGGCCATGCCCAGCAACAGGGCCATCAGCATCACGGGGGCACCGTAATGCTCGGACAGGAAAGTGGCGCTGGCGGCGACCACCATGGCGGCGATGATGCCCGGCAGTAACAGGCTGAGTTTTTGCTGGCGGCGTACCAACCAGGAGGTCGACGGCTGCGCCGTGTCCGGCAACTGACTGCGCACGGGAGGGATTGTGTGGTGTTGTTTTATTGTCATGTGCTCACCAGAACCCTGTGGTTATGAAATCACTGGATTTCGATGCTAGAGAAAACTGTGCTGCCTCATTAGGACCACCTCGAGGTGGTGTTAGGGGCCAGTCTGTGGCGGTGTTCTGGGTGGGAGCGCAGCGGGTCGCAGGCGCGGATACACCTCGCCGGAAAAGGAGAGTTTTCAGACGAGCACGGTACTGTGGTGAGGGGGTTTTAGCTGTGGCGAGGGGATTTTAACTGTGGCAAGGGGATTTAACTGTGGTTAGGGGACTTAACTGTGGCGAGGGGATTTATCCCCGCTGGGCTGCGAAGCAGCCCCAAAAGCTGACACCGAGTTGTTTCAGGTACATCGCGTACACGGGTTTTACGACTGCTTCGCAGCCCAACGGGGATAAATCCCCTCGCCACAGTGTTGGGCTCGCCTGAAACTCAGCGCTGGGCCTACTCAGTCAGCCAACTGCTGCAGGCGCTCTCGTGTTTCAGGGCTGTACTGCACGGCGGCCACTGGCACCCGATCGTCGATGGCTGTGCGGATCTGCTCGACTTCGGCCTCGGTGAAGGCGCCGCACAGTTCGATCAATTGCACATGCCGGGTCAACAATTCCTGCGCCACCAGCAGCGCTTCCTCGACACTCGCAACGCCGCACAGTGTCGCGGCAAAGGTCTCGGACTCGAGGCGCCCGTTATGGGTGAGGAACTGCATGCCTGGCGCCTTGAAGATAAAGCCATAACGTTGCACAGCCATCGTGGTGCTCCTTGGATGATTGCTTAGCCAGCCGCCAGCAGGCGACTGCGCGTCTGCCGACGATAATCGATAAAAATGGAAGCCAGCGCGCAGGACGCCAGGCGCGCTTCCAACGGGTCGGCACGGGAGGTAAGAATGATCGGCACCCGCGCGCCCAGGACCAGGCCGGCGGCCGTGGCACTCATGAAATAAACCATTTGTTTGAACAGGAAATTACCGGCTTCCAGGTTCGGCACCAGCAAGATATCGGCATGGCCCGCGACCTCGCCGCTGATGCCTTTGATCCGCGCCGCTTCCAGCGACACCGCGTTGTCGAACGCCAGCGGGCCCTCGACGCAGGCATCACCCAAGGCACCGACTGCCGCCAGTTTGGCCAGCTCGGCGGCATCCTGGCTGGACGGCATGCTGCGCGTCACTTCTTCGGTACCGGACAGTACGGCCATGCGCGGCTTTTCATAGCCCAAGGCGTGCATCAGTTCGATGGCGTTGCGGGCGATATGGATCTTGTCGATGATCGTCGGTTGCACGTTGATCACCGCATCGGTGATCGACAGGGCTTTGTCGCTGCCCGGCAGTGTCATGTGAAACACATGGCTGAGACGGCTGGGGCCGCGCAGTCCGGCTTCACGCTTGAGTACCGCGCGCAGCAGGATGTCTGTGTGCAAATGCCCCTTCATGATCGTTTCCGCGTCACCGGAACCCGCCAGCAGGCAGGCCATTTCAGCGCACTGTACGTCGTCACTGGCGTGCATCACACGCAGGCCGTGCAGGTCCCAGTCGAGCTCTTCGGCCAGGGCACGGATCTGTGCCTGATCGCCGACCAGTACCGGTTCTATCAGCCCTTCCTCGCACGCCCGTTTGGCACTGCTCAAACTCAACAGATTGACCGGATTGACCACCGCCGTGACCACGCGCGGCAGTGCCTTGGCCCGATCAAGCAGGAACGCCGGACATTCCGGTGGAATAGTGCTCAACATGATTGGATTCCTTGTCGTTCACGGTAGAAACCGCGATCCCCTGTGGCGAGGGAGTTCACCCCCTCGCCATGGGCATTGAATGCAGGTGTCCGGCGCACACCGGACACCTTGACCACTCAAACGTAGTCTTTGTATTTCTCAAGGAAACGCACTGGCTTGGACAGTGCATCGCGGCGGAACGGATCGCCCAGTTCGCGGGTGCACATGATCTCGATCACCGTGGTCTTGCCGGCCTTTTGCGCCTCGCAAGCGGCCATGAGCGCCGGGCCAACGTCTTCCAGACGGTCAACGGTCACGCCTTCAGCCCCCATCGAGCGGGCGATGCCGGCGAAGCTCTGGTTTTCCAGCTCGCCTGCCACGAAGCGACGGTTGTAGAAGTCCACCTGGTTCTTCTTCTCCGCGCCCCACTGACGGTTGTGGAACACGATCGAGGTGACCGGAATGTTCTCGCGCACGCAGGTCATGATTTCCATCATCGACATGCCCCAGGCGCCGTCACCGGCATAGGAAATGGCGGTGCGATGCGGTGCCGCGACCTTGGCGCCGATGATGGTCGGCAGCGCGTAGCCGCAGTTGCCAAAGCTCATGGCGGCAAAGAACGAACGTGGCTTCTCGAAGCGCAGGTAGCTGTTGGAGACCGAGTTGATATTGCCGATATCCGTGGAGACCATGGCGTCGGCCGGCATGGCTTTTTCCAGTTCACGCAGGACCTGGCGCGGGTGCAGGTAGTTGCCGTCCTCACCGCTCTGCTCCTTGATCATGTCCAGCGAGTATTCGTCCTTCTCGTGGATCCAGGCGTTGAGCTCGCTTTCCCAGTCGAATTTTTCCTTGGCGATTTCCTCGGCACGCGCGCCCTTGTTTTCCAGGCACTGCACGTCCAGGTTCTCCAGACGACCGAGCAGGTTGACTGCTGCGGCCTTGGCGTCGCCGCAGATGCCCACCGTGATTTTTTTCACCAGGCCGAGCATTTTCGAGTCGCAGTCGATCTGGATCACTTTGGCCTGCTTCGGCCAGTAATCAAGACCGTGCTGCGGCAAGGTGCCGAATGGGCCCAGGCGAGTGCCCAGCGCCAGTACCACGTCGGCGCGCGACAGCAGCTTCATGGCCGCCTTCGAACCTTGGTAGCCCAGCGGGCCGCACCACAGTTGGTGACTGGCCGGGAAGGAGTCGTTGTGCAGGTAGCTGTTGACCACCGGGGCGCCGAGGTATTCGGCAAGTGCTTTACAGGCGTCGACAGCATCACCCATGACCACGCCGCCCCCGGAGATGATCACCGGGTATTTGGCTGCGGCCAGAATCTGCGCGGCCTCGGCCAGGCTTTGCTCGCCACCGGCGCTGCGCTCGATACGGATCGGCGCAGGGATCTCGACGTTGATGTCGCCGTAGAAGAAGTCACGCGGAATATTCAGCTGGGTCGGACCGTTTTCCTGCATCGCCCGATCGAAGCAGCGACCGGTCAGTTCTGCCATGCGCGCCGGATTGGGCACGTGCGCCTGGTACTTGGTGATGGTTTCGAAGAACGGCAGTTGCTGGGCTTCCTGGAAGCCACCGAGGCCCTGACTCATCGAGCCGGTTTCCGGCGTAATCACTACCACCGGGCTGTGCGCCCAATACGCCGCGGCGATGGCGGTCACGAAGTTGGTGATGCCCGGACCGTTCTGCGCGATGCACACGCCGTGACGACCACTGACCCGCGAGAAACCGTCAGCCATGTGACCGGCGCCCTGCTCGTGCACCACCGGGATAAAACGGATGCCGGCCGGAGCGAAAATATCCATCGCATCCATAAAGGCCGAACCCATGATGCCGAAGACGTCGGTGACGCCGTTGGCAACCAGTGTTTCAACCATTGCTTCGCTGGGGGTCATGCGTGGCATATCGATATTCCTCTCGTTGCTTAAGGTACGGCGGCCGCGCCGCCAATGACTCGGGGCTCAGCCTTTAACCGACATGGACGCACAGGGATTCACGTGAGGTCCTTTACGCATGCCGATCTCTCCGATTGTTGTTGTGATGGAGTGTTGGGGCAGGTCGAGCGAGCCGTCTCACGTTCGCGTTGAAGCGAGAACTGGCTGCCTTGGGGCTAGAGTAGGAGTCGAGAGAGGTGCCAGATAGGACCAGTTGAAGGCCACCTGTTGAGCCAGCTGGGTCCAGATTTATCCGCGCGCACAGACGATCCCGGCCAGTGCACGATGGGCGTCGTGTAAGCCAAAAATCCACGCCGTTATCAGCGCGGGAGGCGATGCGGAAAAACTGGCTATGAGGTAGTACTGATCCCTGTGGGAGCTGGCTTGGTCTGGGCGGCATTCCAACGATGGCGGTGGGTCAGGCGATGATCATGTTGGCTGATCTGACGCCATCGCTAGCAGGCTCACTCCTACAGTTGATTTGTGTTGGCTGTGATAGTTGAAAACGCCATGGACCCTGTAGGAGTGAGCCTGCTCGCGATGGCGGTGGGTCGGCAATGATGAGGTTGACTGACTGGACGCCATCGCTGGCAAGCCAGCTCCCACAATGAGATGCGCTATAGCGTGACGGTCAGCTTATTCGCTGGATAAGCTCGGCCAGCAATTTGATCCCCGGGCGGATGCGCTCGGCGTTGATCGACGAGTAGCCCAGGCGGAAGTAGTTGAGCGGCGGGTGCTCACCAATGAAGTGAATATCGCCGGGCTCGATCAGGATGCCGTGCTCGGCGGCTTCCTTCTGCAGGCGCCGCGCATCGAGGTTGTCGGGGCCTTTGACCCAATAGCAGGAGCCGCCGAAGCTTGGCTCCTTGGAAGACTCCGGCAGGTACTCGCGCAGGGCCTCGCCCATCTGCTGATGACGCTCTTCGTAAGCCCGCATCAGGCTCATGATCAATGCGTCGTGGTAACCCCGTTCGAGGAACAGCGCCACCGAGCGCTGATTGTTCGCCGCCGGATGCCGCACCATCAGTCGACGCAATGCCCGCGCCTCGCGGATCAGGGCTTCGGGGCCCACCAGATAGCCAACACGTAAGCCGGGCGCCAGGGTTTTCGACAGACTGCCGACGTAAAGGACCCGGTCATTGGTGTCCAGACTCTTGAGGGCCGGAATCGGGCTGCCCTTGAAGTTGGTTTCGCTTTCGTAGTCGTCTTCAATGATCAGAAAATCGTGCTCATTGGCCCGCTGCAGCAGTTCGTAGCGGCGCTCCAACGGCATGGTGACCGTGCTCGGGCACTGATGGCTGGGCGTGGTGTAAATGACATCGCAGTCATTGAGTGCCTCGCTCAATATCAGTCCCTGATTGTCCACCGCCAGCGGCTGGATTCTCGAAGGATTGAGCATGGCAATGTTGCGGATATCCATGTAGCCCGGCTCTTCAATGCCCATCAGGCTGTCGGGGCGCAACAACAGACGCGCCAGCATGTACAGCGCGTGTTGCGCACCCACCGTGACCAGGATCTGCTCAGGCTTGGCCCAGACACCACGACGTGGCAACAGCCGGGTCCTGATCTGCTCCATCAGCAGTGGATCGTCGTTGTCGAAGCGGTCTGACGCCCAGTCACGGATCGCCGGAATGCTCACCGCGTCGCGGCAGCATTCACGCCAGTTGGCGGTGGGGAACAGGGCCGGGTCGAACTGCCCGTAGATAAAGGGGTACTTATAATTCTGCCAATCCCGTGGCTTGCTCATGTTGCGTTGCTGCGAAGGTTGCATCACGAGGCGTTGCGACCAGTCCGGCCTGGTGCTGGCGGCCTCATCCTGGCGCGCACGCGGTGCCTCGACTTTGTTCGCCAGAATATCCGGATTGACGTAGTAGCCGCTGCGCTCACGGGCCACCAGGTAGCCGTCGTCGAGCAGGTGTTCGTAGGCCAGCACCACCGTGTTGCGTGCAACGTTCAGCTGTTTGGCCAGCTTGCGACTGGAGGGCAACGGGCTATCGAGCGGAATATTGCCGTTGAGAATCACCTGGGCGATCTGCTCACGCAGCTGCTGCTGCAGGTTGGTGGTTTTTCCGGCGGACAAATGAAACAACTGGAACATAGCGGCCTCGACTGAACGAACGACAAGCGCTGGCAGCGCTAACGCGGCGATTGCCAGCAGACTAGCAACAACCTCCCGGCAAGACTATCCAGCGCACGACCGGCGCCTGTAATGAAGCCCCTGTAGGAGCTGCCGCAGGCTGCGATCTTTTGATCCTGGCTTCAAAAGCAAGATCAAAAGATCGCAGCCTGCGGCAGCTCCTACAGTGGATCGCATTTCAACACCGACAGCAGCGGCAACGTTATGCGTTATGGCTGAGGTGCAAGGCGGCCAAAGGCGTTGTCCAGGGCGGTGATGATTTCATCCAGGTCCTTTTGTGTGGCGATCAACGCCGGGGCGAAGCACAGCGTATTGTTGAACTCCTCGAAGCTGCGGTTGGTACGCCCGATCATTACGCCCTGGCGCATGCAGTCAGCGGCGATGGCAATCGGCACGCTCTCCTCCACCGGCTCCTTGGTCTTGCGGTCCTTGACCAGTTCCAGACCACAGAACAGACCCTTGCCGCGCACATCGCCAATGATTGGATACTTGTCCTGCAACTCACGCAGGCGACCCATGAAGTACTCGCCCATGTGGGTGACGTTCTCCAGCAAGCCCTCGTCCTCGATGATGCGCATGTTCTCCAGCGCCGCCGCCGGACCTGCAGTGCAGCCGCCGAAGGTGCTGATGTCGCGGAAGTAACCCATCCGGTCATCGGCCTCCCCCTTGAACGCTTCGAACACTTCCTCGGTGGTCACGGTGCAGGAGATCGCCGCGTATCCGCTGGCCACACCCTTGGCCATGGTGACGATGTCCGGCTTGATGCCGTAATGCTGATAGCCAAACCACTTGCCGGTACGGCCCAGGCCGCAGACCACTTCGTCAATGTGCAGGAGGATGTCGTACTTTTTGCAGATCGCCTGAATGGTCTCCCAGTAGCCTTCTGGCGGCGTGATGACACCGCCGCCAGCGGTGATCGGCTCAAGCACCACAGCCCCCACGGTATCCGGTCCTTCGGCGAGGATGACGCGCTCCATCTGCATGGCGGCGCGCACGCCGTAGTCGGCGATTTCACCGAACTGCGAGCGGTATTCACAGCAGTGTGGAAACTCGACGAAACCCGGGGTGAACGGACCGTACTGGTTCTTGCGTTCGAACTGGCCGGTGGAACTCAGCGCCGTAATGGTTGTGCCGTGGTAATCACGCTCGCGGAACAGGATCTTGTGTTTCTTGCCGCCGTACTTTTTGTGCGCAATCTGCCGCACGATCTTGTAGGCCTTCTCGTTGGCTTCGGAACCGGAGTTGGAGTAGTACACCCGGCTAAGGCCAGGCATCTTCTCGATCAGTTTTTTGGCGAACAAGGCGCCCGGTATGTTGCCCGCGGAGTTGGCGAAAAAATTCATCTTCGCCAGCTGATCGCGCACCGCGTCGGCGATCGTCTCACGGCCGTAACCCACGTTGACGGTCCACACGCCACCCGAGACAGCATCGAGGAATTCGTTGCCCTTGATGTCCCGCACGCGCATGCCCTTGCCTTCGACGATCATCAGCGGATCGTTCTGCTCCAGCGGTTTGTGCTGGGACAGGTGATGCCAGACGTGAGCGCGGTCACTGGCCAATGCCTCGACTGCATCGTACTCGTGAGCTGTTGTTTTCATGCTTACCTCTCGACTGGTGCATTTTTATTGTTGGTCACCGGGCAGGAGACAAGCTCCAGGCACCGACTTACGAAGGAGCAGTACTCGGCATCGCAACGCAGCACCGCCCGATCCACCCCTTGTGTCGAAATTAAGAACAAGCAGCGCTCGCCGTTAGAACCAGTTATCGACCACGCGTGATGCCAGCCATCATCAGCAAGGCTCAACCCTGGGAAGAATCCAGCGCAAAGGCCAGGGCCAGTTGCGCAGCCGCCGCCTGTAACCGGGGAATGTGTTCGATCAAGTCGCCAAGGCTTTTGCGTGCCGTGGGCGCATGGCAGGCCAGCGCCGCAAGGCAATGACCGTCGACACTGATAATGGGCACGGCGACGGCGACCATTCCCCTGACGAACTCTTCACTGTCGATGCCTACACCGCGTACGCGGATGCGCTCCAGCTCGGTTTCCAGCAGGTCGATGTCAGTAATGCTGCGATCCGTCTGAGGCGTCAGCTCAAGGTGCTTGAGCACGGCACTGCGTCGTTCCGCCGGCATCTGTGAAAGAAACAACTTGCCGCTGGCGGTGCAATGCAGCGGCACGTGGGTACCCGGCTCGACATGCAGGCGCAGGGGCTCGTGGGTTTCCACGCGGTCGATGTAAATCACACGCTCGCCATCCAGCGCCGTCAGGTTGCAGGTTTCACCCAGTTGCCGCACCAGCGCCTGCAGAATCAGGCGGCTTCGCTGCAGCACCACTTCGTTGCGCAACAGCGACAGCCCAAGACGATTGGCGCGTGGGCCGAGCAGGTAGGCCTTCTCGTCCACTTCGCGCAACAGATAGCCAAGCCGCTCCAACGCGACGAGCATTCGCAACAGGGTGGCTTTGGGCGCCTCCAGCCGGTCGCTCAATTGTGCGAGGGACATCGGCGCATCCGCATTGGCGACCGCCTCCAGGAGCAGCAAGGCACGCAGACTTCGATCCGGATTGTCGCCGGCGACCGGCTCCAGCACGCTTTCCTCATCTTTTGGTCTGATTCGTACCATTATTAAAACTCCGATAAAAAATCACTTTTCCTATAACTCATTAATTATTAGCAGGTTAGTTGAAAACGAGACGAAAAATACGCCGTGGACTCACAAACACCCTAACTCTGGCTCCATATAAATGGAATGTATTGTTCTATTTTCAAATCTCGATTCGCGTTCACAACAATAAAAAAGAGGATTTCGGATGTCACGTACTTATGACTTCGTCATTGTCGGCGCCGGTTCAGCCGGCTGCGTGCTGGCCAATAGACTCAGCGAACACGGGCGCTACAGCGTCTGCTTACTCGAGGCGGGGCCTGCGGATCGTTATCCGTGGATTCACATCCCGATCGGTTACGCCAAGACCATGTTCCACCCGGTCTACAACTGGGGCTTCTACACCGATCCAGACCCCGGCATGAACGACCGACGCATCTACTGGCCACGCGGCAAGGTGTTCGGTGGCTGCAGTTCAATCAACGGGCTGATTTTCATCCGTGGCCAACGCGCCGATTACGACGCCTGGGCCAGCGCCGGGAACACCGGCTGGGGCTGGGACGACGTCCTGCCCTACTTTCGCCGTGCCGAGTCCAATGACCTGGGTCCCGGTCCCACGCGCGGCACTGACGGCCCGCTATCGGCGTCCAGCATCAAGGCCCGGCATCCCCTCACTGAAGGCTTTATCGGCGCGGCCAAAGAACTTGGCGTGCCGCACATCCCGGACTTCAACACCGGTGATCAGGAAGGTGTCGGTTACTATCAACTGACCACCCGCAAGGGTTTGCGCTGCAGCACGGCGGTGGCCTATTTGAACCCCGCCAAGCGCCGTCCGAACCTGACCATCGAGGCGCAAGCCCAAGCCGAAAAAATCGTCTTCGAAGGCACCCGTGCGGTCGGCGTCCAGTACCGCCAGAACGGCCAATCGCAGACCGTCAAAGCCAAGCGCGAAGTGATACTCAGCGCCGGCGCATTACAGTCACCGCAGTTACTGCAACTGTCCGGCATCGGCCCTTCGCCGTTGCTGAAAAAATTCAATATTGCGCCGGTACATGTGCTGCCGGGCGTCGGTGAAAACCTGCAGGACCACTTGCAGATTCGCTTGATCTACGAATGCACCCAACCGATCACCACCAACGATGAACTGCGTTCGCCCCTACGAAAGTTGCGCATGGGCCTGCAATGGCTGCTGACCCGCAGTGGCCCGCTGGCCATTGGCATCAACCAGGGCGGGTTGTTCACTCGGGTGCTGGAGCAAAGTGATACACCGGACATTCAGTATCACTTCGGGACCCTCAGCGCCGACTCGGCCGGCGGCAGCGTGCATCCCTTCTCGGGCTTCACCCTGTCGGTTTGCCAACTGCGTCCCGAAAGTCGCGGCCATGTGCGCATCACCTCCAGCGATCCTCTGCAACCACCGTCGATGCAGCCCAATTACCTGTCGACCGAACTGGACCGCAAAACGGTGATTGCAGCGGTGCGCTACACCCGCAAGCTGGCCGCGACCGGTCCGTTGAAGCGGTTGATTCGCAGCGAGTATCGGCCTGGTAACGAGACCCAGAGCGACGAGCAGATTCTGGAGTTCTGCCGCCAGTACGGCGCGACCATTTTTCACCCGTCCGGAACCTGCAAGATGGGTAACGACCCGCTCGCCGTGGTGGATGCGCGCCTGCGGGTGCATGGCGTGCAGGGCTTGCGCGTCGTCGACTGCTCGATCATGCCGACACTGGTTTCGGGCAACACCAACGTTCCGGTGGTGATGATCGCCGAAAAGGCTTCGACGATGATTCTCGAAGACTGCCTGCAACCCAGTGCCCGTACACCTCACGCCACGGAGGCACCGACGCCGGTTCTGAGCACCGTCGCGTCCTGATGGAACAGTGAAAGTCGCGTGCCGTTCGCGCTCACCCTCCCTATAAATACAAGAATAGGAATACTGAGATGTCCACGCCAAATCCCGTGCGCAAGGTGGTGATAGCCAGTGTCATTGGCGCCACCATCGAGTGGTATGACTTCTTCCTCTACGGTGTCGTCGCCGGCATCGTCTTCAACCATCTGTACTTTCCGAGCGACGATCCCCTGGTCTCCACCATGCTGGCCTACGGCACGTTCGCCGTCGGTTTTCTCAGCCGACCTATCGGCGGTGTGATCTTCGGTCACTTCGGCGACAAGATTGGTCGAAAAAGCATGCTGATCATGACGATGATGATCATGGGCGTGGCCACCTTTCTGATCGGTCTGGTACCCAGTTACGACAGCATCGGTATCTGGGCCCCGATCCTGCTACTGCTGCTGCGCGTCGTCCAGGGCATCGGCCTCGGTGGCGAATGGGGTGGCGCAGTGCTGATGGCGTTCGAGTACGCGCCGAAACACAAGCGCGGATTCTACGCCAGCCTGCCGCAGATCGGCCTGGCCATCGGCTTGTGCCTGGCCTCGGGTGTGGTCGGGCTGCTGTCTTACATCCTGACGGACACCCAGTTTCTCGAATGGGGCTGGCGCATCGCTTTTCTGCTCAGCGCAGGCCTGGTGTTCGTTGGCACCTGGATTCGTCTGAACGTGATGGAAAGCCCTGAATTCGCCAAGGTCAAAGCGGCCAACGCCGAAGCGGCCATTCCGTTCGTTGACATGATGAAGCGCTACCCGAAAAACGTACTGGCCGGTATGGGCGCGCGCTACATCGACGGCGTGTTCTTCAATGTGTTCGGCGTATTCTCGCTCAGCTACCTGACCCAGACGCTCAATCTGCCGCGCTCTCAAGCCTTGATCGGGGTGATGATCGCGGCGGTGGTGATGTGCTTCACCATCCCGATGTTCGGCGCCTTGTCCGATCGGATTGGCCGCACCCGCGTTTACTTCTGGGGATCGCTGATCACCGCTCTCTCCGCGTTTCCGGCCTTCTGGTTGATGATGACCAGCCAGGGCGACATGTTCGTGATCTGGATGGCCATCGTGGTGCCCTTCGGGATTTTTTATGCGGCAGTCTACGGACCTGAGGCGGCCATGTTCTGTGAGTTGTTCGACGCGAAAGTGCGCTACACCGGCATCTCGTTCGTCTATCAATTCTCCGGCATCTTCGCCAGCGGCCTGACCCCTATGATCGCCACCGCGTTGATGCGCAGCAGCGGCGGGCAACCCTGGACGACCTGTCTCTACGTACTGTTCGCCGGCGCCGTCAGTGCTTATTGCGCCAGGTGGATCGGCCAGCGCAAAGGCGAACAGATGACGCCCGAATTAAGCGCTGCCCCGCGCACCTCCTCCTCATGACGGCCTGATCCGCTAAGCTCAGCGCATCGCCCGATTCCCGACCGGAACCGGGCTTTGTGCGTTCTTCCCGCTGGATGCCAGGCAAATCTGACCTGGCTTGCAGTTACTGCAATTTGATCCCGGGCCACCTTGTCATTTGCCGAGGCTTGAGGCAGGGTCGATACCAATGAGATTTCTGCCACAGGAGTCACCCATGTCAAAGCTATATCCCAGTGTCGATCCCGAGGGACTGGTCGAGTACTCGGTGGTCTATACCGACCGCTCGCTCAACCACATGTCGCAGACGTTCCAAGGGGTGATGAACAACATCTCCAGCACCCTGAAAAAGGTCTACAACGCCCAGGCCGTTGCGGTGGTTCCCGGCAGCGGCACCTTCGGCATGGAAGCGGTGGCACGGCAGTTTGCCGGCGACCAGCAATGCCTGGTGATACGCAACGGCTGGTTCAGTTATCGCTGGAGCCAGATCCTTGAGATGGGCAACATCCCGGCTGCCACCACGGTACTCAAAGCCCGACCGGTCGAGTCCGGTCGCCAGGCCGCCTACGCCCCACCGCCCCTCTACGAAGTGCTGGCCGCCATTCAGGCGAAGAAGCCGCAGGTTGTCTTCGCGCCCCACGTTGAAACTTCTTCGGGGATCATTCTTCCCGATGATTACCTGCGCGCCGTCGGTGACGCCGTGCATGCCGTGGGTGGCCTGTTCGTGCTGGACTGCATCGCCTCGGGAGCGCTGTGGGTCGACATGCAGAAGTGCGCGGTCGACCTGCTGATCAGCGCACCGCAAAAAGGCTGGAGCGCATCGCCCTGCTGCGCCTTGGTGATGTTCAGTCCCCTGGCCCTCGAGCGCATCGAACAGACGCAGAGCAGCAGCTTTGCCTGTGACCTGAAAAAATGGCTGCAGATCATGCAGGCCTACGAACAGGGCGGGCACGCCTACCACGCAACCATGCCCAGCGATGCCCTCGCGCGCTTTAACGATGTGATGAAAGAGACCGAAGCCTACGGCTTCGAAAAGGTCCGCGCCGAACAGCAGGCACTGGGTGACCGGGTACGCGCGCTGTTGGCCGGCAAAGGCATCAAAAGCGTGGCCGCTGCTGGTTTCGAAGCCCCGGGTGTCGTGGTGAGCTACACCGATGATCCGGAGATCAAGAGCGGCAAGAAATTTGCCGCCCACGGTCTGCAGATCGCGGCCGGCGTGCCGTTGCAATGCGACGAACCGGCCGACTTCCAGACCTTCCGCATCGGTCTGTTCGGGCTCGACAAACTGCACAATATCGAGCGCACCGTCAGCACCTTCGAACAGGCGCTGAACGAGGTCATGGGGCGCTGAGCCACCCGCCTTCGCTGAGGCTCGCAGAGGATGACAACCTCCTGCGAGCCGATCAGCTGCTGCCGTAGCCTCAAAGAGGCGGCGTCCGCTGCCTGAGAAAGTCGATGAACTTTTGCTGCACCGGCGTCACCGAGTTTTTCAGCCAGGCCGCCAGGGTACAGACGCGCGCGTCGACGCTTTTCAGTGGAATCAGCACCACGCCCTTGCGATTGAAATTCCCCGCACTTTCCAGATGGACCGTCACGCCGATATTGGCCGCGACAAACCCGAAAACACCTTCGCTGTTGTACGCCTCTTGTACGACCTGGGGCAGGAATCCGGCACTGATGCACAGCGCATCGAGCTGTCGCCGATAGTGCGACCAGTGACTCATCACGCCCATCACAAAAGGCTCCTGCGCAAGGTCCGACAACCTCACCTCGGACTGCTCCGCCAACGGATGTCGCTGCGGCAGCACCGCGACAAAGCGGTCGCGCTGCACTTCGATACTGTCGATGTTCGGGTCGAGCAAGGGCCCGGTGATAAACGCAAACTCGATGCTCCCACCCTTTAATAATTCGAGTTGCTGTTGGGTCGAACCGAAGACGAGTTCGGCCCTGATTTGCGGATAGTCGCGGTGAAATCCGTCAAGGATGGGTGGCAGCTGGCCTGAGACCGCGAAGTCGGTGTAACCAATCCGCAGTTGGCCAATCTGCCCGGCCCCCGCCTTGCGTGCGTCATGCACGGCGCTCTCCAGATGCTCGAAGACCGTTCGGCTTCCTGCCAGGAAAACCCGGCCTGCTTCGGTCAGTTCGACCCGTCGGTTGCTGCGCAACAACAGCACTTCGCCGACGCTTTCCTCCAGTTGCTGAATGGTTCGACTCAGGGCCGGTTGCGCCAGATTCAGGCGCTCGGCCGCACGGCGAAAGTGCAGTTCTTCGGCCACAGCCTCGAAGGCTCGCAGATGACGCAGATCGATTCGCACATTAATACCTTCCAGGCATCACTCGTTATCCAACCGATATTATACAGGTCACATTCATTGCTCTACCGTTGAGTTGCGTCGGGTATCGATGGCGTGATCGATGCTTCCCGCAATGAGCTGCGACGTCAGTTCACCATTCAAAAAAACAATAAATATAAGAAGAGGGTTGATGATGGAAAGCACCTTCCACGGAATAATCGCCTTTGCCCTGCTGGCGGGCATGCTGCTGGTGGGCAGTATCCTGCGTAACCGCATTGGCCTGTTCCGCAACTCGCTGGCACCGGCCAGTATGATCGGCGGCATGCTCGGATTTACGCTGTTATCGTTCGGGCTGATACCGGGGTTTGAGGCCAGTGACTTCGAAGCCCTGACCTTCCACTTTTTCACCCTGAGCTTCATGTCCCTGTGCCTCACCGGCAAAAGCAAAGACGCCGCCCTTTCAGGTGGCAGCGTGGTGCGCGGTGGACTGTGGCTCACGCTGATCTGGACGATCAGCCTGGGGCTGCAAGGCGTGATTGGCTATCTGGTGATCAGCGGTTATGACGCGGTCACCGGCGCCGGTATCAGCGAATGGCTGGGCGCCATTGTCACCCATGGTTTCACCCAAGGCCCTGGCCAGGCGCTGACCTACGGCGGCCTCTGGGAGAAAGAGTACGGGATTGCAAACGCGGCCCAGGTCGGTCTGATTTATGCGTCCCTCGGCTTTCTGGTGGCCTTCGTTGTCGGTGTGCCGATGGCCAACAACTTTATCCGTCGTGGGCTCAATGCCAACAAAGCCTCGAACATCGATGACAACTTCAAATCGGGCTTTTACAACGGGACGCAGGTACCCAGCAGCGGCCGCATGGTCTCGCACCCGGCAAATCTGGATTCGCTGGCCTATCACCTCGGACTGCTCGCCGTTGCCTACCTGATCACCTACGTCTGGCTGAGCTTCATGCAAGGTCAGATCAAGGATTTCTCGGCAGGCGGCGTCAACCTCTCGGTGCTGTTCAGCTACAACCTGTTTTTCCTTCATGGCCTGGCGGTCTGTGTGTTGATGCGCCTGGTGATCGACCGCTGCGGCCTGGCCCATCGCGTCGATGACGAAACCCTGAAACGCATCACCGGTTCATCCATCGACTTCATGGTCGTGGGCACCCTGATGAGCATCCAGTTTGCCGTGCTCTACGCCCTGCTCACGCCGATCCTGCTGGTGACGGTTGCCGTGACGTTGGTCACATTGATCGGCTGTCTCTATCTCGGGCGCCTGAGCGGAACCCTCGGACCGGAACGGGCGATTACCGCGTTTGGTTGCTGCTGTGGTTCGACCGGCACCGGTCTGCTGCTGTTACGCATGATGGATGCCGACTTCAGTACCTCCGTGCCCAAGGAGCTCGCGTTCTTCAACCTGGCGATCATCTTCAGCACGTTCCACATCCTGTTTTTCTTTGCCCCGATCGTGCCCTCGCTGGGCGGGTGGAACTACCTGCTGGTCTTCGGCGGCACGGCACTGGTCTTCCTCGCCTGCGTTCCACTGCTGATGAAATTCAGGGCCAGTACCGCCCCTGCCCCGACGACCCGGATCAAGGAGTCCTGCCAATGAGCATTACCGTCTTCACCGCCAAGCGCATCCTCACAATGAATCCCTCCCAGCCTGAAGCCACACACATTGCGGTGCGCGACGGCCGCGTGCTGTGCGTCGGCCCGCTGGAGGTGATGCAAGAGCTGGGGGACTACACGCTGGATCGGCGCTTTGCGGACCACACCATCCTGCCGGGCTTCGTCGAAGGGCATAGCCACGCCCTCGAAGGCGCCATGTGGAATTACCTCTACCTGGGCTACTTTGCCCGCGTCGATCCTGAAGGGACTCACTGGTCCGGTGCGGACAGCATCGCCGCCATGCAACAACGCCTGCGCGACGCTGCCGAAGGGTTGGCACCCGGCGAACCGCTGATCGCCTGGGGCTTCGACCCCGTCTATTTCGAAGGTGCCCGACTCGACCGGCAGCTGCTGGATGCTGCCGTGAAAGACCGACCGGTCGTGGTCATGCATGCAAGCCTGCACGTCATGACGGTCAACAGCCGGATGCTTGAACAGTCTGATCTTGACCGCCATCCGGGGATCGAAGGGATCATGCTCGACGCCGATGGCAGGCCTAACGGTGAGCTGCAGGAAATGGCGGCGATGCATGCCATTTTCGAAACCCTGGAGATGAATCTGTTTGAGGCCGTGTCGTCCCCCGGCACGCTGCGACGCTATGGTCAGGCTGCCCGCAATGCCGGGATCACGACCATCACCGACCTCTATAACCCCCTGACCGATGACGGTATCGCAGCGCTGAGATTGGTGACGAGCGAAGCTGATTTTCCCGTGCGCCTGGTGCCGGCGATGAGTGCGCTGGCCTGGTCGCCGGAACAGGGCGTCGAACGCCTGCAGCACTGCCTGCCACTGGGCAACGACAAGCTGAAATTTGGCTTGGTGAAGATGATGACGGACGGCTCAATCCAGGGCTATACGGCGCGAATGAAGTGGCCTTACTACCACGATGGTCATGCCAACGGCATCTGGAACGCGCCACCCGAAGCCCTGCAGGAGATGGTGCAGGTTTACCATCAGGCGGGGCTGCAATTGCATATCCACACCAACGGTGATGAAGCGGTCGAGCTGATGCTGGATGCCGTGGAAAGCGCCCTGGATCTGTGGCCACGTGCCGATCACAGGCACACGCTGCAGCATTGCCAGGTGATCGACCACGCTCAGCTACGGCGCACGGCCAAACTCGGCCTGTGCCTGAACATGTTTGCCAACCATCTGTATTACTGGGGCGACATTCACCGCCGGCACACCCTGGGCTACGAGCGCAGCCGTCGACTTGAGCCCCTCGCCTCGGCACGGCGGCTGGGCATCGTCACCGCGATCCACAGTGACGCGCCGGTAACGCCGCTTGGGCCGCTGTTCACGGCCTGGTGCGCGGTGATGCGCGAAACCGCCTCCGGCGAAGTGTTGGGTAAAGAAGAGCGCGTGAGTGTTCCACAGGCACTGGAAATGATCACGCTGGGCGCGGCCTACACCTTGCGTCTCGATCACCTGGTCGGCAGCCTCGAAATCGGTAAATTCGCGGACATGGTGGTGCTCGATCAGGACCCGTTGACCATCGATCCGGCGCAGTTGCGCACGGTTCGCGTACTGGCAACCGTGCTGGGAGGTGAGGTCCATGCCAACACCTGACCCGGTGCCCCTGACGGTCATCACCGGCTTCCTCGGTGGCGGAAAGACCACCTACCTCAATGAGCTGATTCGACAGGGACTGCCCCGGGACAGCCTGATCGTGGTGAATGACTTCGGTGACATCAACATCGATGCCGAGCTGATTGACTACCGCGATGACCGAATCCTGCAACTGGGTAATGGCTGTATCTGCTGCACGCTGGGCGGCACCCTGGCAGAACAATTGGCTCAGGCGATGCGGATGGAGCAGCGACCCGGCGCGATCTACATCGAAGCCAGCGGCGTCGCGGAGCCTGCGCGCATCGCCGATATTGCGCGGGTCTCACGTCAGTTGAGGCTGGAGTCGGTGGTCTGCCTGATCGACGCCAGCCAGATTTCCCATCATGCCCAAAGCCGTTACACCGCAGACGTCTGGCGTGCCCAGATTGCCGCCTCCGACCAGTTGATCATCAATCGCCTGCCGGCGGACGATAGCGTCGAGTATGCGCGAGCGCTGGACATTCTCCGGGACCTGAATGGCCCCGCGATGCAAGCGATAAACGGCGGCTTGCAAGCTCCATCAGCCATCGCTCGCACGGTCCCGACGACTGATCGCCTCTCACCCGTGCCACCCGCGACCGCGAGTGAAAACAGCTGGGGTTCTGTCAGTGTGAAGTACGCCACGGCCATCGATGCCGCTCGGCTCGAACAGCTGTTAGGTGAATATGCCGAAGTCTTGCTCCGCGCCAAAGGAATACTGGAGCGGCTTGATCGTGACGGGCCTCAGGTGTTGCAGCTGAGTGGCCGCAGCATTCGCTGGCTGGCGGCCACACGGGCGGCGGCGGGTAACCACCTGGTGTGCATCGGCATCAAAGGTGAGCGCTTTGACGAACTGGGCGCCCGACTGATGCAACTCGAGCGCACTCAAGACTCGCGTCACTGATCCAGACACGCCTGGGGCGCGCGTCTGGATTCACTGGCCGATTCTGGCTGTAGAGTCGGTCTCAGGCGCTGACCTTTTCGCCCTGCTGCTGCATCAGGCTGGCCATCCTGCGGCCAAACAACTTGGCCAGTGCCTCAGGGTCGCCAGCGGCTTCGTCCAGTGCTTCAACCACCGCTTGCAGGGTTGGCCGGGTCTTGGCCAGCAGTTCGTCGATGTAGTACTCCGGAGTGATGTGCATATGCGCCTCGTAGCGGCGAAAGAGTGCGAGGAGCTCCGGGTCCAGCTTGATTGTCAGGGTATCGGCGGACATCTGATTGACCTCTCCAGGTTGTTCGGCGGTAACCGCCACGGGTTTTACCAGCGCGACCATCCTTAGCCGCCAACGTCCTGGACCATAGGGCCAGTCGCTGCCCACCCGTGGCGCCAGTCACTGCAACTGGCCACATCGGGTGCCGGGAACTGGTCCCTCCCCAACACGGGTCACCTCCCTAGAATCAAGACTTCCTTTCCGGCCCCCGAGGCGATATTCATGACCGACCTGAACTTCGAACCCGCCAGCCGCCTGGTCCCTGTACGGGAGTTGTTCGGTATCGACTCCAGCCTGCGCGTTCCCGTGTTTCTCACGCCAGACGAACATGTGCCGCAGATCGACGCGGCCTATCGATTCAACCCAGAAGTCACCCTGGCGATTCTCGCGGGCTTCACGCGCAATCGCCGGGTGATGCTGCAAGGCTTGCATGGCAGCGGCAAGTCGACCCATATCGAACAGGTCGCGGCGCGGCTCAACTGGCCCTGCACCCGGGTCAACCTGGACGGCCATATCAGCCGCCTGGACCTGATCGGCAAGGACGGCATTGTGTTGCGTGAAGGCAAGCAGGTCACCGAGTTCCAGGAAGGCATTTTGCCCTGGGCCCTGCGTCGCCCCATGGCGCTGATTTTCGACGAATACGACGCTGGTCGACCGGATGTGATGTTCGTGATTCAGCGCATCCTCGAACGCGACGGCAAGCTCAATCTGCTGGACCAGAATCAGGTGATCCTGCCGCACCCTTCGTTCCGCCTGTTCGCGACCGCCAACACCGTTGGCCTGGGCAACCTGAACGGGCTTTACAACGGCACTCAGGTGCTCAATCAGGCGCAGCTGGATCGCTGGAACATCGTCGCCACCCTGAATTATCTGCCCCAGGCTGAAGAAGTCGCGATCGTCGCCTCCCGGGTGCCGCACTTGCTCGCCCGGCACGGCGAACCGTTGCTGACGCAGATGGTGGCCGTGGCCGACCTGACGCGCCAAGGCTTCGCCAGCGGCGACCTGTCGACCCTGATGTCGCCACGCTGCGTGATTTCCTGGGCGGAAAACATGGAGATTTTCAGCGACCCGGCGTTGGCGTTCCGCCTGTCATTCCTCAACAAATGCGACGAAGCAGAGCGGCCCATCGTCGCCGAGTACTACCAACGCTGTTTCGACCAGGAGCTGACCGAGTCGGCGTTTCCCCTGCTGGCACTGGCCTGAACCCGCACAGGAAGACCACGATGAACCCGCCTCCACGTCGCGAGAAACGCCAGCAACAACTCGAGGAACTTTGCGCGGCGACGCTGCGGGCACTGTCCGGTGAGCCCCGCGTTCGTTACCGCGGCGGCCGTCTGGAAGTGCAGGAACGGCACTTTCCGGTGCGCGCCCCACACCTTCATCCAGACCCGGAACAGGATGAGAGTCGAGCCTGGCGCGGGGTATCTGACAGCCTGGCGCTGCGTTTGAAACACAGCGATCCGGCCCTGGTCCGCCAGGTGCTTCCGGCGCAGCCCATCGAGCGCCTGGTGTTCGAACTGCTTGAGCAACTGCGCGTCGAGTCGTTGGTGGCCGACTGTCATCCCGGCGTGCGGCGCAATCTGTTGCAGCGCTTCGAGCAGTGGAGCCAGCAGTTTCTCGACGCTGGACAGGCAGAGGGACACGTCGGCCTGCTGCTCTTCACCCTGGCGCAGATGAGCTGGATTCTGCTGTGTGGCGGCCGCGCCGGGGAACAGACGGAGATGCTGATTGAGGCACCCCGCTTGAGCCTGCTGAGGCATTTCGGCGCGGCCTTCGGGCTGATGCGTCGCTGTCGTCATCACCAGGTGGAATTTTCCGGGCATGCCCTGGTGATCGCCGCCAAGGCACAGGAATTGATCGAGAACCTGGATGCCGAATTGCTCGATAACGACGAGCGCAAGGTCTCGGAAATCACCGAGAAGACTCACCTGGCCTTTGCCCTGTTACTCGACGTTGATCAGGATGGCGAGGGCGAGGTCAACAGCAGCGGTGCTGCCGAAGGTAATTCGCGCGGCAGCAGCAACGCCTTTACCTATCAGGTGTTCAGCCGCGACTACGATTGCGAGCGTCACGCCGCAAGCCTGGTACGGCCCGAATTGTTGCGCGAACTGCGCCAGCGCCTCGACCGCCGCCTGGCCGGTCAGGGCCTTAATCTGCCGCGCCTGGCCAAGCGCCTGGGCGCCCTGTTGGCGGCGCCTCGTCGAGATGGCTGGGCCTTCGCCCAAACCGACGGACAGATCGATGCCGGGCGCCTCAGTCGCCTGATCATCAGCCCCGAGCAACGGGAGATTTTTCGCCACGAACAGGAGCGTCCGCACAGTGATTGCCTGGTCAGCCTGCTGATCGACAACTCCGGCTCCATGCGCAACCACATCGACAGCGTCGCCCTGCTGGCTGACGCCTTCAGTCGTGCCCTGGAACTGGCGGGTGCACGCAGTGAAATCCTCGGGTTCACGACCGGCCAATGGAACGGCGGACGCCCGTTGAAGCGCTGGCGCGCCATGGGCCAGCCCGCCAATCCGGGACGGCTCAACGAGCTTAGCCATGTGGTCTACAAGGATGCCGAAACGTCCTGGCGCCGCGCGCGGCCGACCATTGCCGCACTGCTCAAGTCGGATCTGTTTCGCGAAGGCATCGACGGCGAGGCGCTCCTCTGGGCGCGTCAACGGCTGCTGCAGCGTGACGCACGACGACGCATCCTGATCGTCATCTCAGACGGCTGCCCGATGGACAGCGCGACCCACCAGACCAACCAGCAGGACATCCTCGACCTGCACCTCAAACACGTGGCACGACAGATCGAACAGGAGCCCGGCATCGAGCTGTATGCCCTCGGCGTCGGTCTGGATCTGAGCCCCTACTATCGCAATAGCCTGGAGCTCGATCTGTCGCGCAGCCTGGACAATGCGGTGTTCGACGAAATCCTGCGGCTGCTTAAGGGTCGTTGCTGAGCCTGATACCGATCATTCAAGTGTGATGATAAGAACCTGTGGCGAGGGGATTTATCCCCCGGCTGCGCAGCAGTCGTAAAGCCTGCGTATGAGGTGTACCTGATACACCTCGATTGCAGGTTTTACGACTGCTGCGCAGCCGGACGGGGATAAATCCCCTCGCCACAAGGTAGGTGTTACAGGCTTTACTCTTACTGACTGACACTCGATTTTTCCTCTCCGGCGGCACCTCTACGCCGCACCAAAACACACCGAACACATGCCATTTGCCGACCACAAAAAAAGCCGCCAATCGGCGACTTTTGTTGAGATCCCTTTCAGTCCTGACGACTAGCTGCTAACCGGTACGATTTCCGGCAGGCCCTTGATCCGCCGCCAGATGGTGCGACTGATGAACGCCAGAATCAGAATTGCCAGGCTGACGACGCCCAATGCCAGCGGCATGCGTTGATCGGGTATGAAGGCCATGCCGGTGACGATGCCGAGCATGCCGAAGATCGCGACGTAGGTCAGGTAGGGATAGCACCACATCCGCACCTTGAGTTTCTCCGGCGCCTCGCGTTCCAGCTTCGCCCGCAAGCGCAGTTGAGACAGGGCGATCAGCACATAGACGAAGATCGCCACGGTGCCATAGGAGTTGACCAGGAAGGCGAAGATGGTGTCCGGCGATATGTACGACATGACCACCGACAGATAGCCGAACAGCGTGCCGAAGAAGATCGCCCGGCGCGGTACGCCGCTCTTGGACAACTTGGCCAGGCTGCGCGGTGCGTCGCCGCGTTTGGTCAGTGCGAACAGCATGCGCGAAGACGCATAAATGCCCGAATTGAGACAGGACAGCACGGCCGTGAGCACGATGGCGTTCATCACGTGCGCAGCCCAGTCGAAGCCCATGGCTGCCAGCGCGCTGGAATACGGCGTGAGCATGGCAGGCGAATCCCAAGGGACCAGGGTGACCACCAGCAGGATCGAGCCGACGTAGAAGAACAGGACGCGAGTGATCACCGAGTTGGTGGCCCGCGCCACCGAGCGGACCGGGTCGGACGATTCGGCGGCCGCCACGGTGACGATCTCCGCGCCAAAATAAAACCCGGTCGCAGCCACCGCGCCAGTCAGCACCGGGCCGATGCCGTTCGGCATGAAGCCACCGTGACTGAGCATCGAAGTCAACCCGTGGTGTGTTTCAGTCGGCCACATGCCTAACAGGTACAACCCGCCCAGAAGCAGGAACACCATGATGGCCGCCACCTTGATCGAAGAAAACCAGAACTCGAACTCGCCGAACGAGGCGACCGAGCACAGGTTGGTGAGGGTCAGAATGATCATCAACGTGAGGCTGATGCCCCAGGCCGGTACGTCCGGCAACCAGAACTGAATGAGCGAAGCGCCAGCTACAGCTTCCACTGCAACAACGATCACCCAGAAGTACCAGTACATCCAGCCGGTGAGGAAGCCGGCCAGTTGGCTCGTCTGTTTGTGATCCGCCCAGGCCATACGCGCATATTCGTAGAAGGATCCGACGGTCGGCAGGGCGCAGGCCATCTCGCCGAGCATGCGCATGATCAGGATGACCAGTACGCCGGTGACCAGAAAGGACACCAGGGCTGCGGGCCCCGCAGACTGGATGACGACACCGCTGCCGACGAACAGGCCGGCACCGATGACACCACCCAGGGCGATCATGGCCATGTGACGTTGCTTGAGTCCCGATTGCAGGCCGCCGTTGGCGCTCTCCGATCGGGTTTGTTGAGGTACGGACATGCTGCTCACCCCATTCGTTTTTATTTTAGGTTGAAAGTCAGTACAGAAGCAGCCGGTCATCGCCGTTATGGTCGGGGGCGAAACAGGCTGCCTACGCAGTGTCTTCCGGGAGGGCAGAACTTTTTAGGGCCAATTGCGGCACGCTGCTGGAGCCACGTTTGCTCACGTATTATTTTTTTGAACAGCATCAGGAGCAGCGCGGTTGCGGCTAGCAATGCGCCCATGAGGAACGTGCTGTTTGATCCGGTAGTCTGCCATAGCCAACCGGCAAGTACGCCGGCGATCAGCGTGCAGACACCACTGATCCGATTGAAACGACAGAAGGCAGTGCCGCGCGCTTCTCCATTTCCGGGCTCGCCTGAACAGGCGACGGGACGGGTGATGATGACTGCCAATGAAAACCTCAGCCAGATCACCTCTGGACATCATCGATTTCTGGAAATCACGCTGCTCATGTAGTGATTCAAATCGCGGAAATCTTCAACTCTCCACGCATGCGGCGCCAGCTTGACGCCATTCTCGCGCAAGGTTCTTGGGATCAAGTCGCCGTTTGGGCGAAGTATTATTGATGACACGATAACGCCTGGGTAATCACTCAGTCGTTTTTTGAAGGCGGTTGTCGTCAGATCAGGCGTTGGAGGATTGCTCTTGGTGGCCAAGGGGCCTGTTCCCTTGATATCTGCTCCGTGGCACATGGCACATCGCTGCAAATAGAGGTTTTTTCCGTTGACGTTATCCGCGAAAGCCAGTGATGTCTGGATGAGCGATAAAACAGCCAGCGAAGCGATGAATACGGTTTTTTTTCTCATTGTCCATGTGCCTGAATACCCCCAAGAACCCGCCCGACTCTGGCCTGGCAATCCGTGCCTGGTAAAGAGCCAGAGTCAGGCGGGTGAAGAGATCCTAGCAGATTGGATCCAAACTGGCATTTAGACTTTTCCAAGTCTGTCTCGCGGAACAGAGTCCAGTCGTGGAGAATTTGAGTTTTGGCCTAAGCGCATTTCCAACAACGTTATGCTGGCTGAGATCACGGCAAATCGGGTGCTTGATCTGATTGATGTGCGTGAATAGGTGTGGTGACTGATGCGCAATGAGTGGGCGCGGAGATTCCGCGCACATTCCCGTTCAGATTTCCTGCGAGCTGATCTTCGATGTGAAAATTCAGGGCTATGGTTAGTTGCAAATCGTGGCTGCATCAGCAGCAAAACCTTCTGGATATGGACATCAATGACAAACACAAAAACTATACTCGCCCTGTCATACCTCGTAGCCGTATCGCTACTGAGCGGCTGCGCAGCCTCCGTAAAAAGCGGTGGCGCTGAAACACTGACCATTGATGAGGCCGCCAAGAAGAACCTGGTGGTGAATATCCAGGGTAACGGCAAGGTTCAGCAGAACGAGGACTGGATTCGTCTAAGGCAAGAATGGAACCAAGCCCTGAAAGATGAAGCAACCCGTGCCGGTTACCGCCTCACCGAGTCCCATGTAGCGAACCCCGCAAAGACCGACGGTGTGGGCATCAAGATCAACGTCACCAATTTCCGATACCTGACACCCGGCGCGCGTTATGCAGCAGGCGTGATGGTCGGTAACGCCTGGATTAATTCCAGCGCGGACTACTCGGATTTGAAGTCCGGGCGTTTGATCGGCACCCGCACCTATGACACTTCTTCATCTGCTTGGGAGGGGGTTATGTCAGCGATGACTCAAGAGCAGGTAGAGGCGATTGCTCAGCAGATCATGAGCGACATCAAAAGCGCAAAGACTGAATAATTCGGGCTAAGTTTTATGCCCCAGCTAAGTCGTCAATATCTTTGAATGGAAATTGCTTCAGAAACGCGTCGCCAAGCGTTGCATCGACAACGATGCTAACGGCCGCACAGCCGCCGCTATTCAGCCTGCCGCGAGTGGCTGTTCACCCCGCCGATGGCTGAAGAACGGCGAGGTGAAGTTGATGGAGCGAAGGCTTCAGGACGCGGCGGGAACCGTCACGAGGAAAGGCACGGTACGGGCTGGATGCAGGGTTGGTTACTGCGGGGGGCGGTCACTCGTGATGCCCTAGCCAAAATCAAATTGCCCCCATCCGCCACAGAGAGCGGCGCCTGCTCTCACCACTTATTGGAAAGGTAAAGCATGAGGAAACCAACGCCGGTAGCGACGAGCCCTTTACATATCTCATACCCGGATCCGTCGTCTGCAACGAACAGGTATATTTTCGAGATCAAAAGCATTAGTGCGAAGAACAGCACGATAATTGATATCCAACGCTGAGCCCGGAACCTGTTTTTTTCGCTGCCATACCAAAACATCTCAATCCTCCCTGAAGTCACACACCTAACGATACAGTGTGCCGCACATCCGCGCTTTCCTTACCATCTGCTGGTCGCTCTTTGGTGTCCGGCAAAACGGTGGTTTCCTCGAACTCTCCAGGCTGTTCGGCATTGCTCGCGTTATGTCTTAGAATAGCCGGTTGGCGAAAGAACCCTCATGGCCATAGCCATGACAGGCTTTCATCCTTTACAAATATGTGTGGTGAAGATGAACAAGCCTTTCATTTCGCTGTGCCCGGAAATTACCCGGGCGCACGCGCTGACACTGATGAATTGGTTGGAGGATGAGCGCGTCACCTGCTACCTGAGCGATTCGCGTCATGTCTCGCGCTCCATCGAGCAAGCCATCGATCGGACTCAATTGCCGATCCTGACCCATCTATTCAACCGGGGCGGCCGATTCTTCATGGCCTATGACCGGCATGACGCCCCGGTGGGCTTTGTCCGTCTCATCAAGACCGGCTCAAATTGCGAGATAGTCCTGGTCATCGGAGACAGCGACAAATGGGGCCGAAACCTTGGCGCGCGCACGATCCGCGAAGGCATGAAACTGGCCTTCCTCGACATGCGGGCCGAGAAGCTTATCGCCAAGATCCACCCGGACAACGCGCGCTCGCTCAAAGCCTTTCTGCGCAGCGGCTTTCTGCTTGAAAGCGAAACGCCGACATTGAAGTCATTTTCCATGACGGCGGGGCGCTATCTCCAGTCCTTGCGCGAAGGTGCCGTTGGCGACTCCACCAGGATCTACATCACTGAAATCGACAAGGCCAAGCTCGAGAGTCTGATCGCGCTCGAGCAAGGCCCGGCGGTTGTAGAACTCGAACATGAGCTTGAGCGAGCCATTGTCGTCAAGGCGCAGCAGGTGGCGTGCAATGTCGTCACGATGAACTCCAGGGCCTTGCTGCAGCTGGACGACGAGGAGATCGAAGTGGCCTTGGTCTACCCTGAAGACGCGGACAGCAATGCCGGCAAGCATTCCGTGTGTTCCGATATCGGTGCTGCCATCCTGGGCTATCAGGAGGGGGACGCTATCGACTGGCGGGTTTCTGATCGGACCCGACGGATTGAGATCAGGAAAGTGCTTTACCAGCCGGAGGCTGCAGGCGATTTCCACCTATAACTGTCCTTTGGCTCAGTGCTCGTCGATCCTCACGTTCGACTGCCGAAAGCTTTTGACACTGTCACTTGCGCAGTTCTGAAAATCCCGCTGATTGCCTCCATGCGATCAGCGGGATTTTTTTGCCTGAACAATCATGTTTTACGACAGCACTCCACCAGCCAAGCGGAACTGCTTGATCAATAGCGACTGCGCGGATGGAGCCGGCCGGCACTTTGTCGCTGTATTTCGCAGCGAACGTCTCGGCCTTGTCAGCGCGGGTTTTCTCGTCCTGGCCGGCCTCCGCTCGAACACAAGCAATACAAGCAATACAAGCAATACAAGCAATACAAGACTCAAGCTTCGCCAGGTCTACGCCTATTGCACTAGCTCCAGGCAATTTCAAACCCTTAGCTACGCAGCATGACTGAACGCCCATGGAACTTTTACGCAAAATTTACGGGGGCCTGAAGTGAGGCATCCGATACTGTCCGGCGCTAATCTGGAACGCTACTTTTTATGTCCCTCGCAGCCATTCGGCTTATCGGCTTCATCCTCGGCATTTTTCTGATCACGCTGGCCGTAAGCATGGCTATTCCCATGATCACGCTGGTGGCCTACGAGCGTAACGACGATCTGTCGGCCTTTCTCTGGTCGAGTTTGATTACCATCATTTGTGGCCTGCTGTTGATCGCACGGGGGCGTCCGGATACTGGCCAGCTTCGCCCGAGGGATATGTACCTGCTGACGACTGCCAGTTGGGTCGTTGTGTGCACCTTCGCAGCGTTGCCAATGGTGTTCATCCGCGATATCAGCTACACCGACGCATTTTTTGAAACGATGTCTGGCATTACAACCACTGGCTCGACTGTACTCACCGGTCTTGATAGCTCATCTCCCGGTTTGTTGATATGGCGTTCCATGCTGCATTGGTTGGGAGGCATCGGTTTTATCGGCATGGCGGTGGCGATCCTTCCACTGTTGCGAGTCGGTGGCATGCGTCTGTTCCAGACAGAGTCCTCAGACTGGTCGGAAAAAGTGACACCGCGTTCCCATATGGCAGCCACGTACATCCTTGTGCTCTATCTGGGTCTTACCGTCATCGGAACTCTGGCGCTCTGGGTCGCTGGAATGACGCCGTTTGATGCGGTCAACCACGCGATGTCGTTGATCTCTACCGGTGGATTCTCCACTTCGGACTCCTCACTGGGGCATTGGACGCAACCCGCGGTGCATTGGGTGGCAGTTGCCATCATGGTTCTGGGCAGCCTCCCGTTCACCTTGTACGTCGCGACATTGCGGGGAAATCGGCGTGCGCTGATTAAGGATCACCAGGTACGCGGATTTATTGGATTCTTGATCGTCACATCGCTGGCTGTGGGGACCTGGCTGTGTTTTCACAGCGATTACGGATGGTGGGATGCATTTCGTATCGTGGCAGTCAACGTAACCTCGGTCGTCACGACCACCGGAATTGCGGTTGGCGACTATACGTTATGGGGCAGCTTCGCCGTCATGCTCTTTTTCTATCTGACCTTCGTCGGGGGATGTTCAGGCTCGACGGCAGGTGGTCTTAAAATCTTCCGTTTTCAGGTTGCTGCCGCTCTACTGGTCAGTAGTCTGAAGCAGTTGATCCATCCTCGAGCCGTGATTCAGAAGAAGTACAACGGTCATCCCATTGACGAGGAGATCTTGCGCTCACTTCTGACCTTCTCGTTTTTCTTCACCGTCACTATTGCCGTCATCGCCTTGGGCTTGGCTGTCATTGGGCTTGACTGGATGACAGCGTTGAGCGGTGCCGCTACTGCGGTGTGCAACGTCGGGCCGGGGCTTGGCACGATCATTGGGCCGGCAGGTAATTTTTCATCATTACCCGATGCCGCTAAATGGCTGCTGACCGTTGGAATGCTTCTAGGGAGACTTGAAATCCTGACTGTGTTGGTACTCGTAACTCCAGTTTTTTGGAGATATTGAGCTTTACGGTTTTTGAGATTTATCACCTACTCCATTGCGATCTGAGGCCTGTTGATTCGCAGAGCCTCTCCAACAAATGTCACCCTTTTTTGCAACGCAAACGCCAGACGCTGTCTTAACAGCGGGGTCGGCCAAGGGCAAGGGGGGCAGACCGGACTAATGGCGCGACGACGGTGTACCTGTCACGCGGGCCGTTCAGATGTATCAATACCCTGCCGAGCAAAACGCAGTACTCATTTGCAAATTCACTCTCAGTCGCATCAATTTTGAGCGATTCGATGTCTTGAGTCGATTGGATAGGTGCGTTACGAATAGGCCCACTCCGCATTTAATTGTTGATGCTGGTGCATTTTTTGAACAAAGCTGCTGACTTCAGGTAACCCTCAGACGGTTTGTGAAGGTACGCGTAAGAGCATCGATTACCAAGTATTCGGGTAGGTCATTGTTTTCGATAGCGTGGGTCAAAACCGCATCGGCGCCAACAACTCTGATTCTTCATTGCTCTCCCGTAACCCGTGTTTTGCTCTTCGTCAAAGACAGGCTCAACAGGACCGAAACCAGGATGATGCCGCCGACTGTGATCAGCGACCATTGGATCGGCACGTGCCACCACGGCGCGACCAGCATCTTGCCGCCGATGAACACCAGTACGATGGCCAGGCCATATTTGAGCAAGTGAAAGCGGTCGGCCATGTCGGCAAGCAGAAAATACAGTGCGCGCAGGCCCATGATGGCGAAGATGTTAGAGGTGAACACGATGAAGGGGTCGGTGGTGACGGCGAAGATCGCCGGGATGCTATCCACCGCGAACACCAGGTCGCTGGCCTCGATCAGTACCAGCACCAGGAACATCGGCGTCGCCCAGCGCAGGCCGTTCTGGCGCACGAAGAAGCGCTCGCCGTGAAAGGCGTCGGTGATTCGAATATGGCTACGCAGCCAGCGCAGCAAAGGGTTCTTTTCGAGGTCTGGCTGCTGGTTGGCGAAGATCAGCATCTTGATGCCGGTGATGACGAGGAAAGCACCAAAGACATAGAGTAGCCAGGCAAACTCCTGCACCAGCCAGACACCGGCGAAAATCATACCGGCACGCATGACGATGGCGCCGAGCACGCCATAGAGCAGGACACGGCGCTGCAACTCTGGCGGCACGGCGAAGTAGCCGAAGATCATCACGAAAACGAACATGTTGTCGATCGACAGCGACTGCTCGATCAGGTAGCCCGTCAGGAATTCGAGCGTTGTACGCTGGGCCACTTCGGCGCCGAACATGCTGCGTAGATACCACCAGAGCAGGACAGCGAAGACCAACGCCAAACTGATCCAGGCGATGACCCAAACCAGCGCCTCCCGGACCGAAACACGATGCGCCTTGCGTCCGCCGAAGACGAACAGATCGAGCGCCAGCATGGCAAGGACGAACACAATGAAGGCGGCCCACATCCAGGGTTGGCCGACGCTGATGGCGGTCATTTACTGTCTCCGCATGAAGCAGAAATAGGCTGAAGGAGCCATGCTAACGAGCCTTTTACATCAACAAAAATCGTTTATTCGTTGCCAATAGTTCGGTTTTTACGAAGTATTGATTCAGGTGCGCAACTACCGGCAGTTGCATGGCTTCCGGTGCGACGCCAGGCGAGGAGCATGGCGCGCGCCGGTCTGAAAACTGATAAGCCGGTAATGCTGGCGTATATTGATAGTGTCGATCCAGGTAGTTAGGCGATAAGAGATCGCCAATGGTGGGACAAGTGAGAGTGCTGGGGGCGCTAGCGGATAACCCAGAACGTTTGGAGGTGCCACATGAGGCAGTATCAACGACTCTTTCTGATCGCAGGTCCAACCATGCGTCACTCGCCGGCAATGGAGCGGGCAATCGCACTGGCCGATGCCACAGGCGCGGCGCTGCATATCGCGGTGTTTATCGAAGACTTCGACCTTATGCGGTTAATGAGCAACAGTGAACAACTTCGTGAGAGTTGCCGGCAGGAGAACCTGCAGTGGTTGACGGATGAGGCCGAACTCATGCGCAGGAAGGGCATCAATGTGACCACCGAAGTTGCATTGACCCGTGACCCGCTGCAAGAGATCCTTGGGCATGTGGCTGAAATGCAGCCGGACATGATCATCAAGGACGTACATCATGAATCAGCGCTCAAACGCGTATTCGTTACGCCTTTGGATTGGCAGTTGTTGCGTGAATGTCCGACCCCCATACATCTGGTCAGCGAAGTCCGGTGTCCGCTTCCTCGGGTGATTGTGGCGGCGGTTGATCCATCACATCCAGAGGGTCAGATCAGCGGAATCAACGACAGCGTCATTCAGGCGGCGAACGAATTGGCGACGCAATGTGAGGCTGAATTGCACATGCTGTATGCCTATGAACTGACACACACACATTTCTCTGATGCAGGTGCTGGCGCCGTGACGATTCCAGGTTTCAGCAACGACGTGCGCCGGTCACTTGAAAAGTGCTTCATTGCCTTGGCTGAACGCCACGGCGTGCCGCCTGAGCGACAACACTTCATTGCAGGACCGCCAACCAAAGCAATGGTCGACTTTGCGACTCATACTCGAGCGGATGTCTTCGTAATGGGAAATACCCATCACCAAGGGGTGGGCAAGCTGGTTGGCAGTACAACGGAGCATGTTCTGCATCAGGTGCCTTGCAGCGTTTTGGCCATCAAGGGACCAGCGAATCAGTGAACAAAATAAAGCAACTTCGCAGTCGGCTGTGGGTACTGATGTGGTTTTGACCGGAGCTGAACTGGCTGTTTGCTGGATCGCGGTGCAGCGGCAAGCGCGCGGCTGCGCTAATGAGGCCGATCCAGTCGGCCAAACTCAACGAGCATGATCCATACGAGTATCTGAAGGAGTTGCAACAGCTGAAGACGCAGAGTTGCGCACGATTGCTGAGCTACTGCCGCACAACTGGGAACTGGTCAGCAAGGTGTGATGGCTGACCGCTTACGCATATCTCCGAGTTCCAAGATATCTGTGGGAGTAAATGCTGGAGTATTTTTTAGACATGAAAAAGCCCAACCTTTTCAGATTGGGCTAAGTCATTGAATTATATGGTCGGGACGGAGTGATTCGAACACTCGACCCCTAGCACCCCATCTCCTTTTTCATACTTCTTGAAAGATTCCAAAATTTTACTCTGGATTTTTCTAAGCTAGTATTTACTTGAGCTCCAGCGATGTTCTGCTCTACGAGAGTCCAGGAACGTCCATCAAGAGCCGACGTTTTTGTGGGGGTAAAAGTAGGGGGAGTCCATTTCATGGCCAAAATCACCATCAAAGAACTTGAGTCGCTGACCGTCAATGATGCCGGCCGGATCCTCCGCGAGGATGGTAATCTCGCCGGTCGAATCTCAGTCCGCAAGGACGGCGTGTCAGTCAGCTTTTTCTACCGTTATCGCTGGGGCAATCAAAACAAAGAGTACGCCTGCGGAACCTGGCCGCGCAAATCCCTGACGGACATCCGCAAGGCCCGCAACCAGGCCCGGGCGCTCATTGATGAGCAGATCAATCCCAGCGAGCAAAAGAAAACCGCCAAGGCCCAGGCATACGCCGCTACTAACGTAGAGGCTGAACAAGTAAAAACGACGAAGGTGAAAACGCTGACCGTCCAGGATCTGGCCAGCGCGTGGCTGCTGGATGGCGTAGCGCGGAAAGATGGCAATGCTGAATTGCAACGACGCTTTAACAAGGACCTTTATCCGGCACTCGGCAAGACCGCGGTGAGCAGCGTCTCCGAACACGATGTTCGGGCGCTGATCCGCGCCGTGGTCAACCGCGGCGCTCACCGGCAAGCCATCAGTTTCTTCGCCGACCTCACTCAGATGTTCAGCTGGGCCAGAAAACGTCAGCCCTGGCGGGCCTTATTGATCGAGGGCGATCCGACGGAACTGGTCGACATCTCCCCTCTGATCCCAGCCGACTACGAGGCCGAAAGAAGCCGCATCCTTTCACCGGCTGAGCTGTTGGAACTGCACAACCGCTTCCAGCAAATGACTGCCGATTACAACGCCCTGCCCGCCGGGCAAAAATACGACGGCATACGGCCGCTAAAGAAAGAAACCCAACTCGCACTCTGGATCAGCCTGGGTACGCTGTGCCGGATTGGCGAGTTGCTCCAGGCCGAATGGAAAAATGTCGATCTTGACCGGCAGACCTGGTTCCTCCCCAGTGAAAACGTCAAAGGCACCCGGGGCAAGAAACAGGACCACCATGTGTTCCTCTCGTCATTTGCCCTGCATTTCTTTCAGGAACTCAAGACGCTGACGGGAAACTCTGAATGGTGCTTTCCCAACAAGCAGGATGATGGGCATGTGGATGTGAAAGTGGTGAGCAAACAGGTCGGCGATCGTCAGGCTCGGTTCAAAAACCGTAAGGCCCTCTCTAGACGGCGTCATGACGATACCCTGGTGCTTGCTGACGGCCAGAACGGTGACTGGACCCCGCATGACCTGCGCCGTACCGGCGCGACCATGATGCAGGCCTTGGGGGTCAGCCTGGACGTCATCGATCGCTGCCAAAATCATGTGTTGGCCGGCTCTAGGGTGAGGCGTCATTACCTGCATCACGACTATGCCGAAGAGAAGAAAAGCGCCTGGAACCTGTTGGGCGATCGGCTCAGTGCCGTTCTTTCCTCAACCTACGAGCATCCTCCGGTCGAGTCGATGATGTCCTTTCCAGACTACGCAGCCGCAGAGACTCTGCCGTCGTCATAAGTCGAATTCTTATAACGCTGAACTCCTTGTAGTTATGTATATATCGCTGAGAGCTCGGTTCGGGTCGATTCCGACCCGACATGACACGCAGCAATCGGCCAATAGCGGTATAGCTGGTTCTGTTATTTTCCCGCTGACAGATCGTCGGAGAGCTTACTTGCACGTCAGTTATGTGAAACAGAGGTATGCTATTAAACAACTAACACTAATCGCGTATACGCCCCTTCCGCCATAGGCAGAGCACTACCAGAAACCCGCCCATCGACATCAGTGCTGCACAGAGAAATATCGCAGCAAAACCAAAACCTGACGCAACCAGGCCCATCACCGGACCGGCCATCCCCACTGCAATATCGAAGAATAATGAAAGGGCGCTGAGCGCCGAGTTACGGTTCGCGGCCGGAGTGCTAGCCAAAGTCTCCACCCCAAGCCCCGGATAGACCCATGACACCCCTATCCCGGTTAACGCCCCGCCGGCAATGGCCAGCGCAGGCGAAGGCGCGAGCCATATCAGCAGCATGCCCAATGTCTGCACAAGCAGGCAGCCGCCCACCACTTTGTACCCTCTGAATCGCTGCAGTATTCCTGGCGACGACAATCGGGCAACGATAAAACCTGCGCCGAAACCACTTAAGCAATAGGCGGCGTAATCCCAGCCGAGACTATCGAAATACAGTGCGACGAACGCCGTAAGCCCGCCAAATCCCACCGAGCTGCAAACCAGGACCAGGCCATTGGGCATGACGGCGAACAGGACTCGGTGAAATGCCAGACGGGCGCCTGCAACCAATGGCGCTGGGCGCTTGCCCAGAGCCAAAAGCAGGAACGCCAAGCCAAGCAACACGGTGCACAACCCCACACTGGCGATACCCATCGAATTGCGCAGCAGCACACCCAGTGGCGCGCCAACAGCCGTGCCGCCGTAAGCCGCTATTCCGTTCCACGACATGACCTGTGCCGCCCGCGGGGCACCACATAACCCGATGGCCCAGGTGCAGCAGGGCGTGGAGATCATGGCCGTGGACGCCCCCAACACCAGCCTCCCCAGCAGTAATAGCGTCAGGGTCAACCAGGGTTGGGTGGGCAGGATAATGGCGAGCGCCGTCAGGGCGCCGCTCAACATCAAGCCACTGAACCCGCACACAACCGCGTATTTGGCACCCAGGCGATCGGCCACACCACCGGCCAAGGGGCGGGCCAGGAGCGTCGCCAGGTATTGCGAGCTGATAACCACGCCGGCGAAAACCGAGGTCAGGCCCAGGTCATTGAGGACATAGCCCGGCAACACCGCAAGCGGCAAGCCACTGCATATGTACGAGATAAAGTTGAAGCTGATAATGGACAGGATCAACCAATCGCTGCGGATTGCCTTGCCGTTGCTACGGATTGAAACACCGATATCGCTCATCACTCATGCCGCTCTATACCTCGTATGACATCCGCCAGTAGCTGCGGGTGTGATACGAACGGCTCGTGCGCCGTATCTATCTCGATAACCACGCCCGCGCCAGCACGTTGCGCAAAACGGCGTTGCCAGTCGACGGGCAGGATGTTGTCGCGCAGTGTGATGATGTAACTCGCCGGAATCATTCCCAGGTATCCCGCACGACTGATGGAGTCTGTCGCCACACAGAGTGGCGTCGTGTCCTGGCTCGCTTCGCTTAACAACCAACTCATGGTTTGCTCACTCAAGTCCTGACCGAACATGGCCACCGCCAGCGCTTGAGGGGTTGTGTGCGCGGGGTCCAGCGGCCAGCCGACATGTTCCGGGCTTTCGCCATGCAGCGTTGTGCCAAGTAACTCCAGAATCGATTGGCCTTCACTGGGCAATGCGCAGGCCAGGTAAACCAGCTGCGAATATAGTTGCGGAGCAGCCAACACCATCATTGGCAGCACGACCCCCGCAATGGAATGCCCAAGCAACACGGCCTGGTTCACACCGAGTGCATGCAGGTCGTCATTAAGCTCCTTGACCACATCGTCGAGCCGCAGGGACGCAACATCTCGACCGCGCTTCTTGCCGCACCCAGGCATATCCAGAGTGATCACTCGTTTGAAACATCCGGGTTGTTGGTTTAACGCCTCCACAAAAGGCTTCCAACACCACGAGCCATGGTTGCCGCCATGCAGCAATACTAAATCAGTCATGCGCACACTCCTTGCTGCGGGCGCCGGTGGTCCCTGTTTTGATCACTTGATTGCATAGCAGCCCACGGCGACGACGTATCCATTAACCCGCTGCAGAAAAGTCCTCTTGTATTCATTCTGCCCCGTCATAGGGTTACGCCATTGATAAGTGATCTCCCCTGCTTCATGCGTGTTCATCTGCTTGAGTATGTCCTCGCCAATCGGCTTGCCGTCGGTAGAGCGCAATGACTTGAAGTCGGTGCCGATCAGCCGGGGCGAAAAGCCGTGAGCGATGAACCGCCTGGTTTTCAGGTCCACCACAAAGGCATAGAGATCATCCTGGGTGAGCTGCTTATCGTGCTGATTAATGCGCCCGACAGTGGCTTTTGCGTCGCTGGCAACTTGCGCCGAAATCTGGCGCAGCAGCTGTTGTGCCTGTTCAGGGCTGGACCGTGGCATGTAGTAACCCACGGAGATCACCCGATCTTTCACACGTTGATAGAACACGCGCTTACGCTCGACCTTACCGTGTTGCCAGTTCCACCAGCGGTATTCGGCGCTACGCACGATGCCGTCGTCTGGCTGCGAAATCGCTTGCTGGAATGCAGCCTTGAGGTCGTCGTCCAGAACGTTGACCACCGGTTTTCCGACCAGTGAAACCGAAGGCCCTCCGCTGGCAAGCATCACGCCGGAGGTATCGACAACGTAGATGTACAGCTCTCCATCGACATAGGCTCCCTGGCGACTGAACTCAGCCAGGGCGGTGTCGCCCTTGGCTTTGTATTCGGCGACAGCTTTTAACAGCAAGGCGTTGGCACGCTGGGTGTCGGCACCATAGGCATCCACTGGCGCTTGTTGAGCCATGCCGACAAGAGAGACAAGGCACAGGCCAAGAACAGTGAACGCTCGATAGAGGCTCATGGGTGTTGTTCCTCTGGTGATCTTTTTGATGGCCGAAGGTCCACCGTCAGATTGTCAATGAGCCGCGTTTTGCCGATGCGCGCCGCCACAAGAATCACAAAGTGAGTATCGGAGCTGGTCAGAGGTTTTAAATCCTGAGCATTCCTGACTTCAAAGTATTCCGGCTGAAAACCGGCGTCGCTTATACGTTGATGACATTCAATCAACAGGTGCTCAGTCACCCGCCCCTCAACCTGGATACTCGCCTCCATTTGCTTCAAACAAGCGTAAAGGACGGGGGCCACCGAACGCTCATGGTCACTCAGATAGCCGTTGCGCGACGATAATGCCAAGCCGTCCGCGGCCCGGATCGTCGGTGCACCGACAACGTCAGTCACCATATTCAGATCCCTGACCATGGAGCGGACGACTGCCAGCTGCTGATAGTCCTTTTCCCCGAAAACAGCCACGTCTGGCTGAACAATGTTCAGCAGCTTGACGACGACAGTGGCCATGCCATCAAAGTGACCAGGACGTGCCGCAGCGCAAAGACCTTCAGACACGTTCGGCACACTGACGATGGCCTGATTGAGCATTCCATCTGGATAGATCTGTTCGACAGCAGGGGCAAACAGCGCATCACACCCGGCGTTGACCAGTCTTTCGCGATCGGCGTCGGGGGTCCGAGGATAGTTGGCCAGATCCTCATTCGCCCCGAACTGGAGTGGATTGACGAAGATGCTGGCGACCACAAAATCGGCTCGCTGCTTTGCGCAATGAATCAGGGCGATATGACCGTCATGCAGGTTGCCCATTGTCGGCACCAGCGCGACTTTCTTGTTTTCACCTCGTGCACGGGCCACGAGCGCACGAAGCGCGCTAACCGTATCGACTGTCAGCACCGCTTCACGCCTCTTGGACCAATTGAGCTTCGATTGCTTCAAGCAAACGAGGATCATCAGCCGCGATGTCTGGAGCGAAACGGGCAACGACCGTGCCCTGCCGATCAATCAGAAACTTTTCGAAATTCCAGAGTACGTCCGTTGTGTTGTCTGACTTGATGCCATAACCCGTCAAGCGCTCTCGGAAAGGACCTTCACCCGTGGACTCGGGCTGTGCAGCAGTCAGCTCGGCGTAGAGAGGATGCTGGTCCGCGCCGACAACCGAGATTTTCGAGAACAACGGAAAGTGAATGTCATAGTTCACTGAACAGAACTCAACGATTTCCACATCGCTACCCGGTTCTTGCTCCTTGAAGTTGTTGGCGGGGAAACCCAGTATTTCCAGGCCTTGGGATTTTTTGTCTTGGTACAGTTTTTCCAAGCCCTCGTATTGCGGGGTCAGCCCGCATTTTGAAGCGACATTGACCACCAACAGGACCTTGCCCCGATAGTCGCCAAGGGTGCGGACGCTTCCATCGATCTGCTTCAGCGAAATGTCGTAAAGGGAATTACTCATCTGTTTGCCTCATGCAAATGTGCTTCAAAGGGTACGGCCGATAATTTCTTTCATGATTTCAGAGGTGCCGCCATAGATGCGCGCGACCCGGGCGTCAACCCAGGCGCGGCTGATCTTGTATTCGCTCATGAAGCCGTAGCCGCCATGTAATTGCAGAAACTCATCAAGCAGCTTGCCTTGCATCTCCGAGCCCAGCAGCTTGGCCATTGCCGCGATTTCCGGCGTCAGTTCACCGCGCATCACTTTGGCCAGACAGTCGTCGACGAACACCCGCAGCATGGTGGCCTGGGCCTTGGCTTCAGCGAGTTTGAAGCGGGTGTTCTGGAAGTCGAGCACCGGTTTTCCGAAGACCTTGCGCTCCCGGGTGTAGCCGATGGTTTCTTCCAGCAGCGTGTCGATGGATTGCGCGGCACGGATCGCGATGATCAGGCGTTCCCAGGCCAATTGATGAGTCAGGTATTTGAATCCCATGCCCTCCTCACCCAATCGATTGCCGACGGGCACCCGGACTTCATCAAAAAACAATTCGGCAGTGTCTTGCCCTTTCAGGCCAATCTTTTCCAGCAGACGCCCCTTGGCGAAGCCGGCTCGGTCTTCCTCAACGCAGATCAGTGTGAGTTCCTTGGCCGCCGGATCAATCTTGGTGGCGGTGACCACCAGTCCGGCATTGCCGCCGTTGGTGATAAAGGTCTTCTGGCCGTTGACGATGTAGTCATCACCGTCACGCCGCGCCGAAGTGCGCATGGCACGCAGGTCGCTGCCGATACCCGGCTCGCTCATGGCGATGACGCCGATCAACTCACCACTGACCATACGTGGCAGCCATTGCTGCTTCTGCTCTTCGCTGCCATAGGCAACGATGTAAGGCGTGACGATTTCCGAGTGGGTGGTGAAACCCACGGCGGTAGCGTTGGCCCGCGCCAGCTCTTCGATCATCACCGCCGAGTGACCGAAGTCGCCTCCGGGGCCACCGTATTCTTCAGGCACCGTGGAGCATAACAAGCCGTTCTCACCGGCCTTGAGCCAGACTTCCTTGGGAACGATGCCGTTTTTTTCCCACTCATGCAGGTAGGGCACGATTTCGCGGTCGACGAAACGGCGGGCCTGATCACGGAACATGTTGTGGTCTTCTCGAAATACGCCACGCATTTTGCTTACTCCAGATCGATTCTTGTATTAGGCGATGGGTAATCAGCGGTCCTGGTAATTGGGATCGCGCTTGTCGACAAAAGCCGCCACCGCTTCATGATGGTCTTCGGTGTGATGCGCCAACGCCTGATACGCCGCCGACAATTCCAGCAGCGAATCGAGGCGCATATGTTGGCCTTCGCGCAGCAGACGCTTGCACAGGCGTAACGCATGACCCGGGTTGCTGGCGATTCGGCGCGCGAGCGCCTGCGCTTCCGATTGCAGCGTTTCGTGGGTGCAGACTTGCTCGACAAGCCCCCATTCCAGCGCCTTGGCTGCATCGATAGCGTCACCGGTAAACGCCATCAGACTGGCTTTAGGGATACCAATGATGCGCGGCAACAGCCAGGCGCCGCCGTCACCCGGAACGATGCCCAGACGCACGAAACTCTCGGCAAAGATCGCCTTGGGCGCCGCCAGCCGGATATCGCACATACAGGCAAGATCGAGGCCCGCACCGATCGCCGGGCCGTTAACCGCGGCGATCACCGGGATATCCAGCTCATAAATCGCCAGGGGAATACGCTGAATGCCGTCCCGGTAGGTATTGCGCAGTTCATACGGCGAGCCGGCGAAAATGCCGCCGCGCTCGTGCATGTCCTTGACGTTGCCACCGGCACAGAAAGCGCTGCCATTGCCGGTAAGCACCATTACCCGTACCGACATGTCACGGCGCAGTTCAGCGCAGAGATCGACAAACTCCTGGATCTGCTCGCGCGTCGTCAGGGCATTGCGCGTGTCGGGATGGTTCATGCGCACGGTGACGATGCCGCCCTCACGCTCAATCTGTAGAAACGGGCTCATACCGGATTACTCGCGAGACGGGTTAAGGGTTGTTGGCCATGGCTGGTGAGCAAGGGCCAGTATCCATCGCTGCCGCCTTGGCATATCTGAGTACCCAGGCGTTGACTCCAAAGGCTGGCCGAGCCGAATTCACTGCGCCACGCCCACAACCGACGGGTGAGCAGATGCAGCGGATATTCCTCGGTAAAGCCAATGGCGCCATGCACTGAATGGGCGATGCTTGCGCCGACGCTTGCGGCTTCTGCGGTGCTGATTTTTGCCGCGGCAATGGTCAGCGCCGCGAGCCCCGCACTGGATTCCGTGAAGGCCGCCTCGGCCGCGATGCCGGCGGCGGCAGCCTGCTCAGCGAACACTGCAAGCTGTTGTTGAATGGCCTGGAAAGAACCAATTGCCTTGCCGAACTGCTTGCGTTCACCGGCATAGTTGGCGGTCATGTCCAGTAGGGCGTGCAAAGCCCCGGCGGTCTGCGCCGCGCGCAGCATCGCGCCGCCCAGTTCCAGGACGTTGGCGTCGAGCCCGCCGGGCAACGGTGCTTGTGCCAGTACCTGGGCACTGGTGAAACCCAAATCATCGCGCGGTTCGCCTGCCACATTCAGACTCAACGTCAGTTCACTCGCCGCGATTCGCGACAGCAGCACCACATGCGCCACGCCGGTTGGGCTATTGGCGATGGCGACGACCGCTTCAACGTTGCGCCCCCAAGGGACCGAGTAGACGGTGCCGTAAACGCGCTCGCCCTCAAGTACCAGATCGGCGTTGGCGGCCACGCTGATGGCACCTGCCCTGCCCTCCAGGCCAGCCCTGCTCAGCAGCCAATTGCCGAGCAGGGCTTCACCCAAAGGTGCAGGTACTGAAAAGCGCCCAGCGGCACGGATCAGCACATACATATCGGCCCAACTGGCCTCAGCGCCGCCCAGCGCTTCGGTGACACCCGCCAGGGTGAAGCCCGACTCGTCCAGCGCAGCCCATAACTCGGCCGGCCATTCGCCGCCTTCACAGCTCATCACATAAGCCGGCGTCGCCAGATCGGCAAACAGGCGTTCAATCGTCGCTTCGAATATCTCGCGCATTATCGCAACCCCAGGCCGCGGGCAATGATGCCGCGCAGAATTTCGCGAGTGCCCCCGCGCAGTGAGAATGAGGGCGCCATCTGTGTCAGGTAGGCCAGCACGCGTGCGTGCTCGCTGCCGCCGTCCTGCCGTGGCTCGGTTTCCAGCAACAGCTGGGCTACTTCGGGAATTTCCTGCTCAAAAGCATTGCCAAGGTCTTTCACACAGGAGGCCGCCCAGGCTGGATGTTCACCCGCTGCCAACTGTGCCGTGACCGACAACGACATATTGCGCAGCGTCAGCAGCTTGGCTGACAGTCGCCCGATCTCCCGCGCTTGTAGTGCGTCAGGGGACTTGCCCACCGCGTCGATCAGTGTTTTCAACAACGCCATACAACTGAGGAAGCGTTCAGGGCCGCTGCGTTCGAAGGCCAGTTCGGCGGTCACCTGGTCCCATCCCTTCCCTTCAGTGCCGATCAAAGCGTCGGCGGGTAGCCTTACATTGTCGAAGAACACTTCGTTGAAGTGCTCGCCACCGGCCAGGTCGCGAATCGGGCGAATGGTGATGCCGGGCAGGCTCAGGTCGACGATGAATTGCGACATGCCCTCATGCCGGGCCGCTTGTTTCTCACCGGTACGCACCAGGGCAATCATGTACTGCGAATGGTGCGCGTTGGTGGTCCAGACCTTCTGGCCATTGACGAGCCAGCTATCGCCATCACGCACAGCAGTGCTTTTGATCGAAGCCAGGTCCGAGCCGGAATTGGGCTCGCTCATGCCAATGCAGAAGTAACTTTCACCCCGGCAAATGGCTGGAAGAAAGTGCTGTTTTTGTTGCTCGGTACCGAAGCGATTGATCAGCGGCCCACTTTGCCGGTCGGCGATCCAGTGAGCCGATACCGGCGCACCGGCGGCCAGCAATTCTTCAATGATCACGTAGCGTGCAAAAGGACCCGCCTCGCCACCGCCGTAGGCTTTGGGCAAGGCCATGCCCACCCAGCCCCGCGCGCCGAGCTTCTTGCTGAATTCAGCGTCGAAGCCCATCCAGGACTGTGCACTCAAGGTCGGTGGGTAATCGGCCAGTGTGTCGAGAATGAACGCCCGCACTTCGGTGCGAAGCGCTTCCGCCTCGGGAGGAATATTACTGTAGGAAAATTGACTGATGGCCATATGCGCTCTCTAACGCTGAACACAGGCGCAATCGCTTCGAACGAAGCGACCACAGATCGGCAACCGCTCCACAGTCGCCGTTGGCCGGCGACTGTAGGAACAGCGGCAACTTACAACGCGGTTTGCGCGTCAGCCTCGGCAAACATCGCATTGATGTCGCCGGAGGTGACCGGCTTGTTGTCGTGACGACCATGATCGGCACCACCCAAGCCCAGTGCTGGCTCGGTGCTGACGTGCGTGGCCTGAGCCCGCAGCGCGCCGACCGTGCAGTTTTCCCGACCGTGGATAGCGAACGGATCGAAGGAAAACTCACGCATTGCGTTCAAGTGAGTGACTTTGTCGATCATCTCTTTAGGCAGGTGCTGCAACCCTTCCCAAGCGGTTTCCGGCGAGTTCGGCCAGGTGCAGTCGGAGTGCGGGTAATCGCTTTCCCACGTAACCATCTCGGCGTTCAGATAATCGAGGTTCTTCAGGCCGAAATTATCTTCAATGAAGCAGGTGATGAAGTGCTTGTTGAAGATGTCGCTGGGCATCTTCCCGTCGAAGTTGGAATTGGTCCACGCGTTATGGTGACGGTGGGTGAAGTCAGCACGCTCCAGCAAATAAGGAATCCAGCCGATGCCGCCTTCGGAAAGCGCCATGCGCAGGTCCGGGAATTTCTTCCACATCGGCGCCCAGATCCAGTCTGCGGCGGAGTTGGCGATGGAAATCGGCATGGAGGTGATCCAAGCGTCGATAGGCGACAAATCCGAAGCGTGTTGAGCTTTCACGCCGGTACCGATATGGCAGCAGATCACCACCTTGTTATCGCTGCAGGCTTTCCACAGCGGGTCCCAGTAATCGCTATGGATCGACGGGTAGCCATGAATAGCCGGGTTGTCCGACAGCGAAAGCGCGTGCACACCTTGTCTGGCCAGACGTTCGACTTCGGCAGCCGCGGCTTTCATGTCCCACCACGGCACGATCATCAGCGGAATGAAACGGCCTGGCGCAGCGTTGCACCAATCGTGCAAATGCCAGTCGTTGTAGGCCTGGATGGCCGCCATCGCCACGTCTCGGTCAGCGTGTACCTGGAAACGCTGTCCGGCAAAACCCGGAAAGGTGGGGAAGCACAATGAACCGAGTACGCCGTTGGCGTTCATGTCGTCGACGCGGTCCTTGATGTTCCAGGTGCCACGGCGCATTTGCTCGTAGCCCAGCGGCTCCATGCCGTATTCCTCTTTTGGTCGACCGACCACGGAATTGAGGCCCATGTAGCCAGTGGCCTGTTCCTCGAAGACCCACACATCACGATCACCCTTTTTGACCACATGCGGCTCACGACCCTTGAAGCGGGCGGGCATGTGGCGAGCAAAAGCATTCGGCGGCTCGATCGCGTGGTCATCGACGCTGACAAGAATCAGATCTTCAACTTTCATTGTTTTCCCCTTCGCATTCGGGCTTGTTGTTGTGCCTGAATCATAGTGCACATCTCTATTTAATTAAACACATTTTTTGAATCTGTTCATATTAAATCGAGTGCGCATCTCCATCAGTCCCACAGCACGTGCAAATAGTGCGGACCGCGCAGCTGTGCGCCGACGATCTGCGGCCCGGGTTTGTCAGGGTCGAGACGGATGTTGGGCATCAGGTCGAGGATCGCATTCAGTGCGCAGTTGATCTCGGTTTTGGCCACGAATTGACCGATACACATGTGTGGGCCAAAGCCGAAGCCAAACGAAGGTTTGGGCTTGCGGTCGATGTCGAATTTATCGGCGTTTTCGAATGCATCTTCGTCGCGATTGGCCGAGGTCACGATGCATTGCACCATTGCCCCTTTGGGGATGGCTACACCGCGGATCTCCAGGTCCTTGGCGGCCTGACGCACCTTGAAGGTGGCCACAGGCTCGAAGCGCACCGCCTCGTCGATGGCCTTGTTTACAAGGCTACGGTCATTACGCACCCGCTCCAGCACCTCCGGATTTTGCAGCAGCAACGACATCAAGGTACCGAAGGTGCGAGTCGTGGTTTCGCTGGCAGCCGGGAGCAGTGAGCGTACAAAGGTGGCGATTTCATGATCGTCCAGCGACCGTCCTTGATACTCCGCGTTGATCAGCCGGCTGATCAGGTCATCGCCCGATGCGCCCTCGGCGCGACGCTCGGACACCACCACTTTCACCACATCGTACAGAGCCTGAGCGGCCTGCATGGCCGCGCCGCGGGCCGCGGCGGCTTTTTCCGGATCGACTTGCGGGCCCGCCAGGATGGCCAGCGCCCAGGCCGCGTACTGCTCGATCTGCTCGGGACGATCCTCGGGAAAGCCGATCAACGCGTAAATCACCCGGATCGGAAAATACAGGGCAAAGTCCATCAGATCGGCACCCTTGGCCGGGACCATCGGCTTGAGATACTCCTCGCGAATCACCCGATCGATCTTAGTTTCTTTCCAGCGATTCACCGTCTCGGGCATGAATACCGGTTGCAGCAGATTACGGATGTTCTTGTGAGCATCCCCGTCCATTGCAGTGAGGATCAAGCCATCGAAAAACGCACCCAGCCCCTCGGCGATAAAACCGCTGGTAAAGGTGCCGGCGTCACGCATGACCGCCATGACATCGTCGTATTTGAACAGTGTGAAGGTTGGCCGGCTGGCATCCAGGCCGGCAATCGACGGCACGCCCAGACTTGCCATGAAGTTGCCTTGCAGCACGGGCGAATTGGCGCGCATATCGCGGTAAGTCGCGTGCAGGTCGATATCGCTGGTACCGCGATAATTACTGGCTACGTCGGTGAAAGCCTTCGTCAGATCGTTCTGCACCGGTGTGGACATGATCGTCTCCGCTATTTTTGTCATTATTTTTTGTCAGGTAGCTGCTTAAGGCCATACCTTCTGGCTGATAATAGGCCTGACTAGATCGGTATTGGACACTTATTAATAATTCGATCAACTATTTGTGCTGCGAGACGTGTCAATAGGCCTGCTGCACCAGTGTCATGCGGCCACCCGCCAACATCAGGGCGCAGTACAGCCCCAGCTCTGCCACCTGGGCGTCAGAGAAAAACTCCCCGAGTCGCAAGAAATGCGTGTCGTCGATCTCCAGGTAATCGCTGGCAAACAACTCGGCATAACGCAACGCGGCACGTTCGGCTGGCGTGAAGGACTCGCTGTCCGTCGCCATGCACGCAATATCCTCTTCAGTAACTGAGTCGGACTTGCGCGCCAGTTGGCAGGCCTGGCAAGTGGTGATGCTGGCGATTTTCAGCCGCACCAACTCGCGTAAACGCTCATCGAGCAGGCTGTCGCTGTGCAGGCTCTCCATCAAACCCAGCCAGGCCAGGGCTACCTTGGGTCGGTGAGCCCAGACCTGCACCGGCGTCGTTGAACTGAGCATGCGACTGCGCCGGCCCCGCTCCACCGCGTCTTGCAACGCAGCCGGCATGGCATCCAGTGGGATCAGCGGTAGGCGCGCCATCTCAATCGAGCCGTTCGATAATGGTCGCCGTGCCCATGCCGCCGGCGCAGCAAATGGCTTGCAGGCCAAAACGCCCGCCGCGGCGCTCAAGCTCGTTCAACAAGGTGGTCATCAAGCGTGCACCACTGGCGCCCAATGGATGACCGAGGGCAATAGCGCCACCGTTGACGTTCAACTTGTCGTGCGACACACCGGTCTCCTGCATCCAGGCTAGCGGCACCGAGGCAAACGCTTCATTGACCTCGAACAAGTCGATGTCGTTGATGTTCAGCCCGGCCTGGCTCAACACCTTTTGGGTGGCAGCAATCGGCCCGGTGAGCATTAACGTCGGATCGGACCCGACGGTTGTGAACGCCACAATCCGCGCTCGAGCCCTGAGCCCGAGTTTTTTCGCGGTTTCGGCACTCATCAACAGCAATGCCGCTGCTCCGTCGGAGATCTGTGACGAGTTGCCAGCGGTGATTCGACCGGTGTCCGGACGAAAACTGGTTTTTAGCGTCGACAGTTTTTCCCGCGATGTATCACGGCGAATGGTTTCGTCCTCGCGCAACACAGCAACTGGCTCCGTCAGCACTTGCTCTCGTAGCTCCTCGACCGCAACCGGCACTATTTCATTATCGAAATAACCAGCATCGGACGCCGCGGCAGCACGCTGATGGCTGGCAAAAGCGAAATCATCCAGCGCATCGCGACTGAGCGCCCATTTGTCGGCGATACGTTCAGCAGCCTCGCCCTGACTGGTCAGTTCATAGCGTTGCACTGCCATCCAGCCAAACGCTTCGCCGTGAATTTCACGGTTACTGCCCATGGGCACGCGGCTCATGTTTTCCGCACCACCTGCCACCACGATATCAGCGGATCCAGCCGCGATGGCGCCAACGGCCAAATGCACGGCCACTTCGCCCGACCCACATTTACGGTCGATGGTCAGGCCCGGCACGGTGACCGGCCAACCGGCACCGAGCAAGGCTGTACGGGCGATGTTGGCGGACTGCTCGCCAATTTGCGTGACATTGCCAAATATCACATCGTCGACCAACGTCGGCGACACATCGACCCGTTCCAGCAACCGGCTGAGCACCAGCGACCCGAGGTGATCGGCGCGCACGCCGGCCAGGCTGCCGCGGAACTTGCCGATTGGCGTGCGTACCGCATCAACTATGACGATGTCTTTCATAACGCACTCGCCTTGAGCCCTGAACCTGGTACTTGTTTACCGTCTTCGTAGCGGTAAACCCCCTGCCCTGACTTTCGCCCCAGTCGCCCGGCAGCGACCATTTTGATGATCAGCGGGCACGGCCTGAATTTCTCACCCAGGGTCTGATGCAGATAACGCAGAACAGACAGCCGCGTATCCCAACCAGTCAGGTCACCCAGCTCCAATGGGCCCATCGGATGGTTAAAGCCCAGGCGCAGAGCCGTGTCGATGTCTTCAGCGGTCGCGGTGCCTTCCTGCAGCATCCACATTGCCTCGTTGCCCAACAGCGCAGACATGCGACTGGTGGTCAATCCTGGTGACTCATTGACGATGATCGAGGTTTTGCCAATCTGCTCGCACAAGGTACGCGTGCGCGCCACGACCTCATCACTGGTAGCCAGCCCCCGCACGAGCTCCACCAGTTTCATTTTGTGCACCGGATTGAAGAAGTGCATGCCGATCACGCGATCTGCACACTCCACTGACGCCGCAATTTCGGTCACGCTCAGGGCCGACGTATTGGTCGCTATAATCGCGTCCGGTGCCAGCAGTGGCGCCGCTTGCGCGAGCACCGCCTTCTTCACTGCCAACTGCTCTGAGACTGTTTCAACCAGCCAATTGGCGCCACTCGCCGCTTCAGTCAAGTCGCTGCAGGTCAGTAGATTGGCCAACGATTGCCGGGCTTTTTCTTCGCTGACTTTGCCCAGGCGCACGCCATCGGCGAGGATTTTTTCGATGCTCGCCCTGGCGTTTGTCAGGGAGGCGGCATTGGTATCGACCAACAAGGTACTGAAACCGGAGCTGGCGAACGCATGCGCAATACCGGTGCCCATCAGACCCGCACCGACGACGACTACTTTTTCTTTATTGGCGTTCATGTTTGGCTCTCGATTAGGCGCGGTTCTTTTTACTGACCACATTGCGCAACGTGCCAATGCCTTCGACGCTGGCTTCGACCACATCGCCTTCCTTGAGGAACAGACCGGTGCCCATCCCCACTCCCGCCGGCGATCCCGTGAACAACACATCGCCACAGGCAAAACTCGAGCGCTGCTGGACAAAGCGGATCAGATGATCAACACCCCAGGTCATTTCGCCGGTGGAGCCGTCCTGGCGCGTCTCACCATTTACTTTCAAGGTCAGGCGCAGCGTTGGTGACCCTTGCGCAAATTCATCCTTCGTGACGATCCAGGGACCAAGTCCAGTAGTCCGATCCTGGCTTTTGGCCGCGAACAGATCCATGCCGATGCCCGCCGGCCCACTACGCTGCAGATCGCGCGCGCTGACGTCATTGCCGACGGTGTAACCGAGCACGCAGGCAAGCGGGTTTTCCAGGTCAATCTCGTCAGTACCGATGACCGCCACCAATTCAACTTCGTGATCGAGCTCCTCAGTCAACGGTGGAAAGCGGATCGGGTCATTGGCGCCAATCAGCGCGCCATAAGCCTTGAGAAAGGCGACTGGCTGGGACGGCGCACTCAATCCAAACTCCACCAGATGCTTGGCGTAATTAGCGCCAGCCACGACCACCCGGTTGACGGGTTCTATCGGCGGCAACAGGCGCACTTTGGAAAGGGGGAGCGCTGGCCCGGCGAATCGCAACGAACTGATGCCGCGTCCGGCAGTCACGCCGGGCGCCCAATCTTTGAAATTGCCGGAAATTGGCGTCACCTGGTCCTGGGCCTCATCCACGACAGCCCAAAAAACGCCGGTAGCAAAATACTCACATCGTGCCAGCTTCATCAGGCACCTACCTTGCCCAACTTGGCAGGATCGATGTGCAGCAAGCGGCATGCGTTTTCATAGCGAATCTTGCGCAAGTCGGCGTCGGACAACTTCAGGCCATGGGTCAGGTCGTGACGCACGGCATCGCTACCGCCGAAGTTGCTGCCGTACAGCACATGGTCTGCACCGATGATATCGACCAACGCCTGGCGCATCGGTACTTCATGCAGCTCAACGTCGAAGTAGAAGTTTTTCATGTACTCGAGCAGCGGCTTTTTGTTGTATTTGACGTCGAGGTTCTCGTTGGTCTTGGCCAGACGACCGAGCTGGTACGGGACATAGCCGCCGCCATGGGTGATGTACACCTTAAGGTCAGGGAAGCGATCCAGTACGCCGCCGCAAATCAGGTTCCAGAAACAACGGCTTTCGTCGTACTGCATGCCAACGATGGCGGTGGTTTCGTAACGGTCGTCGTTGGCGTTCTTGCCCCAGGTGACCGACTGGTTGTAGCCGTGAATAAACATCGGCAGATCCAGATCACAGAGGGTTTTCCACACCACGTCGAGTTCCGGCGAATCGAACTCCAGGCCGCCGAAGTTGGCGCCGCCAGCGACCAGACCTTTAGCGCCCAGTACGGTGCAGGCGTAGCGCAATTCAGCCGCCGCCGCTTCTGGCGCATTCAAAGGCACGTGAGCCCAGAACATCAAGCGATCAGGAGCTGCGGAGCAGTATTCAGCCAATGTCTCGTTGACGGTACGGGCGAAAGGCACGGCGAATTCGGCTTCGGTCCAGTACATGTAGCAGTGGGACGGTACGGACACGACCTGCAGGTTTTGTCCCGCCGCATCCATGCCAGCCAAGCGCACTTTCGGATCAGCCCAGCGCGCAAAATACTCTTCAAGCTTGGGCCCCTTGCCGGAGCGCACGGCAGCCTTACGCTCTGGCGACCCAAGACCGAGAATCCAGTCACCGACACGCAGCTTGATATCGCCATCGGCGTGCTGCTCAAAGAACGGCCCCCAGTGAGGGTGCTGGTTGTAATAGCCAGGGTGCGGTGCGTGGGCGTGAAGATCGATAAGCATGTCTAGGTACCTCGAAGTTGGCACTTTTTGTTGGTTATTTGTGCGGTGCCTTCACGTGGCCTGGATCAAATTGCCGCGAAAAGGGGAAGCCGACGGCTCACTGCCAAGACCAGAGCTTAAGATTAAATTGAGCAGAAATCAAAATACTGTTCAATTTATTTTATTTGCGCGCGGAGAGGCCTGACCCAGAGCCCTCAACTCGCGTCGAAAAATGCTTAGAGGGGTCCAAAACTTCGAGTCAGCCTCGAAAAAGAGTGGAATGCAGGAGGGGAAAAATTAGCGTACGGAAACGCAAAGCCCCCGATAAACGGGGGCTTTTGTTTGCGCGATGGGTAGTTCTTTAAGGTCAGCGGCGGGTGCGCGAGGTAGAACCCATGATCAGCGCGCCCAGGAGTTTTTTCACCCGGACCGGGAACAATCGACGCCCCGCGGCTTCTGGCACGAGGATTTCGCTCAACACGTAACGAATGATCATTTCGCAGATCAGCTCACGGTCAAGACGCACCCCGAGGCGTTCGTCCCAGTCGTCGAAAACGATGCCCAGGCCATCCTGAAAGCGCACGATCGAATCGTGGAAAATCCGTCGGAAGAAGCCCAGCGCGTAGTCGGGTGCAACCACCAGAAGACGCCGAGCCCGACTTTGCTCCAGGTAGTTGTCGAGATAGGTAAACAGCGCATTCAAGCGCGCTTCAGGATCACTGATGTGACCGAGTTCCTGGGACAGCGAGCTGTGAAAGCTTTCGCGCTTGTGGCGTGAAAAGGTGTCCAGCAAGTCCTCTTGCGAAGCGAAATAGCGATAAAAGGTGCCACGGGAAACGCCCGCTACCTGGCACACATCCAGGATCGAAATACGATCCGCGCCAGACATCAGCACGACTTCCTCAGTGGCTTTAAGGATGTTGGCAATGGTTTCTTCCGAACGGCGATTCGGCTTGACTTTGGTTCCTGCCACTGAGTTGGCAGCAGCACGTCGCTCGACGGGTTTAGCCGGGCTCGCCCCTGCTTCAGGTGGCGCATTTTTTTTGGGTTTGCTAGCCGGCGCTGGCGCCTCTGCTTTCTTGGGTGCGGCTTTTGGCATGGCGTGACAGGCTCATGAAGAGTAAAGATTGTGCAACGTTAGCACAGGATCTGTGCATAAATAACACTATATGTTCAACTTATTGCTAAAGACATTTAAGACGTTTGTATTTAGAATCAGATTCTCTCTTCAAAATAAAATCAGGCAACCCGACCGCTTACGGATGCCTAAAGGAGAAAACTGATGGGTAGCAGTGGAAATCCAGACACCTGGGCAGTGGGAGAACGAGACACTGTCATTGACGCGTTAGATCGCGCGGTAGCAAGGCATCCAGACAAAATATTGCTGGATTTCAGCGGTGAGTTATACACATATGCTCAGGTTGACTCACTTTCCACCAAGATGGCCAACGCACTTGCCACCCTGGGCGTCAAGGCCGGTGAAACCGTGCTGACGATGCTGGATAACAATATCGATGCCGTCACCACCTGGCTGGCCATCAACAAGCTCTGCGCCGTGAGTGTGCCGATCAACACCGCGCTCAAGGGCGAGTTCCTCCGCCATCAGATCGCCGATACCGGCACCTCGGTGGTAATTTGCGAAGCAGCCTACCTGCCACGCATCACCCCGCTCGCCTCACAACTGCAGGACGTCCACCACATTCTTCACCGTGGCACCCTCGAAGCAGTTCCTGATTGCCCGATTCGTATTGCGCCACTGGATGAATGGCGTGGCCATGACGCCACCCCACTCGTCAATAAACCGCAACCTTCAGACCTCGCCTGCCTGATTTACACCTCGGGTACAACGGGCCCTTCCAAGGGCTGCATGATCAGCTACAACTTCATGTGCAATCTGGCGCGCCTGCAACTACGTGCCGGTCCGGCCAGTGCCGACGACGTCACCATCACGCCGCTGCCGCTGTTTCACATGAATGCGCTGTGTGTATCCATCATTGCCAGCATTCTGGTGGGCGCGCGCGCCGCCATTCTTGCGCGGTTCTCGGTCTCGAATTTCTGGCCGGAAGTGGAGCGCTCGGGCGCGACCATTGCCTCGATCCTGGGTGGCATGGGCGGCCTCCTCGCCCAGGCGCCAGATAACGAAGCGATGTTGCGCTGCGTCGGGCAGATCCATACCGCCCGTGGCAACCCTTATACCGAAGAAACCAAAAAGATCTGGCGCGAGCGCTTCGGCACCAAGCTGGTAGGCGGCAACGGCTATGGCCTGACCGAAGCCTGCGTTATCACTTCGCTGGCTGCCGGGGAATACGCCGCGCCCGGCTCGTCGGGTAAACGTATTGCAGATTTTGACGTTAGGATCGTCGACGACCTCGATCAGGAAGTACCGCCCAACTCCCCTGGCGAAATCGTGGTGCGCCCGCTCCGTCCCGACATCATGTTCCAGGGCTACTGGCGTCGTCCGGAGGATACCCAGAAGCTGATGCGCAACATGTGGTTCCACACCGGCGACGTTGGCAAATTCGATGATGATGGCTTCTTCTACTTTGTCGACCGCAAGAAGGACTACATGCGTCGCAGGGGGGAGAACATTTCCAGCTTTGAAATGGAAGCAGCCTTTGCTTCTCACCCGGCACTGGCCGAAGTGGCGGTGCATGCCGTGCCTTCTGATAAAGGCGAGGATGATGTGAAGGTGACTGCCGTACTGCATGAAGGCGTGACGCTAGACCCGGAGCAGCTGTTCCATTGGGCCACCGACTCGGTGCCCTACTATGCCTTGCCGCGCTACATCGAGTTTCGCAGCAGCTTGCCGAAAAACCCGCAGGGTCGGGTGTTGAAGTATCTGCTGCGCGATGAAGGTAAAACCGCCGCCACCTGGGATCTGGAAACCACATCGATCGTGGTGTCCAAAAAGTAACGGTCCTGCCCGGTATGTCTCGTCGATCCAACGTCGAAAGCCCGCTTTGAAGCGGGCTTTCGCGTCTCTTGGGCCTGGAGCCTTCTTTGCAGGAGCGAGCTTGCTCGCTCCTGCATCAACCGGGGTAATCAATACTCGCGCACGGGAATGCCTTTGGGGCGGGAGTTGTAACCGGGTAAGTGCAGGCCACCATCGACGTGAATGGTCTCGCCAGTGATAAAGCGCGACATCTCCGAAGCGAGGAATACCACCACCGGCCCGATATCAGCTTCAGGCTCGCCACAGCGCCCCAACGGACGCATCGAAGCGGACATTTCGGCAAACCCCGGGTTCTCTGCAGCGAGTTTGTGAAAGGTCGCACCCATCGCAGTCGGTGCGATGGCATTGGTTCGAATGTTGAACCGCCCCCATTCAGAAGCCGCGCTACGAGTCAGCCCCACGATCGCTGCCTTTGCCGTGTTGTAGTCGCCGTGCAACCAGGCGCCGATCTCGATATCGATGGAATAGAAGTTGATAATCTTGCCGCCGCCTCTCGCTTTCATGTGGGGCAGTGCGGCTTTCATCGCCCACCAGGCCGCCCACACTGTAGAACCGAGGGTTTTCTCCAGCATCGCGTCGGTTTTTTCTTCCAGAAGGACATTGGGTGTTGGCGCAAAGGCGTTGTTAACCAATATGTCCAGACCACCGAACTGATCAACGGCCAATTGCACGGCAGCTTCGATATCGGCCTTGCTGCACACGTCGGTCTTGATGAACACCGCTTGGGCACCCAGCGCTTTGAGTTCGGCGACTATGGCCTCGCCACTGGTGACATCCAGCTCGGCGACCACCACAGCAGCGCCCTCTTTGGCAAAGTTCAGCGCGATACCGCGGCCTATTCCGCCACCTGCACCGGTAATCAACGCGACCTGTTCGTTTAGCAGTGCCATAGCCACTCCATTTCTTGTTTTTTAGTGAACATTTTTGGTTATAGTGTTCAAATATAGCTGATTTCGTCAGCCTGAACAGCATTGAAGCAAGGATATTGAGGATGAGTGTATTTCGTCGCCGCGTAGACATCATTGCTCATCCCGGCAATGGCACGGGCGAAGTCCGAGCCGCGCTGGAAGACGACTTCCACCACTTCCGTGTCTGGGTCTGCCACCATCAAGGTGAAGTCACCGCCATTGGCGGCGAAGCGCTTCGCTACCCTTATTCCTTGTGCCCTCAGGCTTGCGATCAATTACAGCACCTGGTGGGCATGAAACTGGACCGGATAGCCCACTCGGTCACCCGTCAGACCGATGCCAGTCATCAATGCACCCATCTGCTGGACCTCGCGGGCCTCGCTGTCGCGGCGGCCGCTCGAGGCCCCCACCAGCGCCGTTATGACATCAACGTCGGCCAGCGTATTGCCAATCACACTCGCGCTACGTTGCTGTGCGACGGCGTTGAAAAGCTGAGCTGGGAAGTCGATGGCACCCTGATCGAAAGACCAGCCCCCTACTGCGGCATCAACCTTCGCGAAGGTATGGCACGCTGGGCACTGAGCACCCTCAATGAAGAAGCCGCCGAAGCGGCTCTTTTGCTTCGCCGCTGCACCCTGATTTCGATGGGGCGTGCGTACAACCTCGACGCCCAGATTCACGCCGCTACCAGCGCCCTCTGCTACAGCCAGCAACCCGAACGTGCGGAGCAGGCACTGCGCATGAAAGGCTCGACTCTGGATTTCAGCCACGAGCAGCTCAAGTTGTGCGCAGAGGATCAGCAATGGCTGAGACAACAGCAATAGCCGCTTCGCTCTTGCGTCAAGAACAGAGCGGCCAATGCCTTCAAGGTACGGCGATCCGGGTTCAAACCAGACCGCCGGTACGAACTAGAGGAAGACGGCCAGATTGGGTGTTCCAAGCACCGCCTGGTCAATGATGACTTCGCGCCGCGCCAACTTGAATCCCACTTCACTCAGGCGCAGCACATCACGCCGTTCGCCACTGATAATGTCGACGTGGTGGTCCTTGAACCGGCTACGGGTCAGCAGCAGGTAACTGGTCACCACAAACTCATCGCTCTTGTCGGTTTCTTCGACAAACACGTTGGTCACCAGACGTCGGGTACGCGAAGGAGGATCTTCCGCCCAGGCACTTTTGCCGGACAGGCGCAGGATTCGGCCCATGATCGAGCGGTAGTCATCGTGGTAATGCTGAACGCTGCGCACGATGGTGGTTTTCAACTCGGCGGCCAAGCGCGTCTGGCGTAGCGGCACTGTGTACACCAGGTCGGTGTCCAGGCGTTCGGCCCACTCCTGCAGGCGAATCTGGTCCAGCAGCGTGGCTTCCTCGTAGAGAAAGGTCACCACATCGTTGTAAATCGGCGAGCCTACCGGTACTCGCTTGGTACCGACTGGGGAACCCGGCTGGATATCCTCCACACCGCGTTGTTGAACCTGAGCCATGAGTCATTCCCTCACTTTTATTCTTGTTAATGCGGTTTCCAGCAACTGCGGCCCCTCAGGACCGCAGTCATACCAGGCGTAACAGACGCTTTACTTGTCGTCCGATGCAGTCATCAGCTCATGCCAGTACAACCACCAGTGCCACTGGGTATCGTCCTTGGTGAAACCTTCGTTGACGATGCCCGGGCCAGGCCAGCCTTCCGGCGCCCCCGTTTCAAAGACTGCCTGGTACTTCATCGTGCTCTTGCGGCCCATCGCCCCCTTGGCAGCCAGCGTCATGTGCGGCCAGGTATCGGAGTCATCCTGCTCGACCATGCCGGACGTGCCGAACAGCTGGATGGTTTGCTTGAGCATCTTGTCGCGCAATTCCGGGGAAGCGTCTTTCTCGGCAAATACCCAGTTGACGAACTCGAGCTTGTCCGGACCTTGCGGCACGTAGGCGTGCAGGGTCATCGAGCCGACGACAGTGCCATCCGGCTGCGGAATGTAGACAAAACCGAAAAGAATGTTCGGGAACATTCCACCGACTTGCGGCGGCATGCTGGTGAGCACTTTCAACTGATCTTCGGTCAAGTTGCGTGCCAGCTGTTCGACCATGTCGGCGGTCATGCCGGCAGGCGGCAATGCTTCGAGCTTCTGCTGCACACTCAACTCTGCCGGATCGAGGCCGGTCAGGCGCTTGATCTTGCGCGCCAGGTCGATGCAGCGCAGGGCATGGCCATGGGGCGAGCTGATTTCAACTCCGATCATTTCCGGGCTGAGGTCGGCTGTTTCACCCTCGCCTTTCTTGGCGTAATTGCCCACTTCGCCCAGCCAACGGTGCAAGGTCAGTGTGTGGAAACCGTCAGCCGCCGATTGCTCGCCAGCCGTTTTCCAGTTGGCGTTAACGATAAAGCGCTGCGGTGGGCCGAGTACTTCCATGCCCTTGTCGGAGCGGCAGAACAGCATGTCGTAATACCACTTGGCATCGCCGAGGAATTCGTCAAACGACGGCCCATCGATATTCCAGGTCGCAAAGACCAGACCGCCGTACAGCGTGACCCGTGCCTTTTTCAGGCCCAGTTCTTCTTTTGGCAGCATCTTGCCGTGCATGCACTCACGCTCGACGGGTGAGCCGACAAAGTCGCCATTCGGGCGGAAGGCCCAGCCGTGGTAGATGCATTTATGAATTTGCGTGTTGCCACAATCGGCGGTGCTGATGCGCATGCCGCGGTGCGGGCACACATTGAGGTTTACAAACACCTCGCCCTCTTTACCACGGGCAACAATGACCGAGTCGGAGCCCAGGTCGCGGACCATGAAGTCCCCGGAATTGGGGATCTCCGACTCGTGACCCAGGAGTACCCAGATCTTGCCGAAGATTTTTTCCATCTCCAGCTCGTAGATTTCGCGGTCAGACAACACGCGCATTTGTACTTCACGGCTAGAGGGATAGATGAGGTCAGAGACCTTGGTTCCATCAGACAATACGGGGCTTGTTCTTGTTAGCATGATTGCCTCCTGATCAGAGCGTCACGACAGTAGTCGCAGCGAAATATAAGACACTTTCTCTATTTATGTACATAGAATTCACTTTGTACTTGTAAGTGAATTCTTCCGTCATTCACGTACGCGTCAATCCTTGTTCGATGCCTTGCCCGCTTGAGTGCGCAGCACACCAATGCCGTCGATCTCCAGTTCAACCACATCGCCAGGCTTCAAATAACGCAATTGCTCCAGGCCGCAGCCGTTGCCGACCGTGCCGGAGCCCAGAAACTCGCCGGGGTACAGGGTTTCCGAGCGGGACACGTGGGCAATCACGTCTTCGAAACTCCAGCGCATATCGCGGGTATTGCCGCGCCCCCACTCCTCGCCATTGACCCGGGCGACCATGTTCAGGTCATAGGGATCACCCAGCTCATCGGCTGTCACCAGACAGGGGCCCATGATATTGGCGGTATCAAAATCCTTGCTCTTGGCCGGGCCGAGCATGCCGGGCATTTCCAGGGCCTGGGCGTCGCGGGCACTCATGTCGTTGAAGATGGTGTAGCCGACGATATGCGCCCGGGCGGCTTCACGGCTGATGTCCTTGCCGCGCTTACCGATGTAGCAACCGAACTCCAGTTCGAAATCCATCGCCCGGCTGTAGCTCGGCCATTGAAATTCATCGTCGATGCCAATCACCGCGAAACGGTTGCCCTTGTAGTAAATAGGCTGCTTGTTGAAAGTCTCGATGACCCGATCGTCAGCGCGGGTGTTCATCGCTTTCAGCGTGGCTTCCGGGTCTTCGGTACGCAGCGCACGGGCACGACGGGCCGCCGCGAAGCTCTGGCGCAGATGCAATTCGAAGCAGGAACAGTCGCGCATTTGTGGAGGCGGCTGGATCGGTGCACGCAGCTTCACGCTGGCACGCTCCAGCACCGCCGCCGAGGGTGCCTTAGCGACCAGTGAGCGGGCCAATTCCAGCGCCGGTTCGCCGGCCTCTACCAAAGCCAGAATGCTGCTCAACGCCACACTGTCACGACCTTCCAGCAAGCGGTAAGCGTGTTGCAGGTCGAGTACCTGCTGATCCCGATTGAGCAATGCACCCGCGCGCTCAAACCCTTCGGCGTCGGTATACGTCACCAGTCTCATACGCGACCACTCACGGGGAGCAGCGCACCGGTTACTGCTGCGGCTTCGTCGGATAAAAGAAACGCCACTACCGCCGCCAACGCCTGCGGAGTGACCCAGCGGCTGCTGTCAGCATCAGGCATGTCGGCGCGGTTGGCGGGGGTGTCAATGATGCTCGGCAGCACAGCGTTGACCGTTACACCACGATCCTTCAGTTCCTCGGCCAACGCCTCGGTCAACCGGGCCACACCGGCCTTGGAGGCGGCATAAGCCCCCATACCTGTTGCGGCTTTGACAGAGGCCAGCGCGCCAATGTTGACGATGCGCCCGGCCTTGGAATCCAGCAGGTGTGTCAACGCGGATTGAGAACTGACCACTGCGGTACGTACGTTCATCTGATAGAGGCGATCCCAGGTCAGCAGGCTGCCACCTTCGACGGTCTCCCAGGCAAACCCGCCCGCGACATTGACCAAACCGTCGATGCCACCCAAATGCCCCGCGACCTGCTCGAACGCAGCGCTGGCCGACTCGCTCGAAGTCAGGTCGACACCACCCAGGCACAGCAGGTTTTCCGTATCCAGCAAGGCAGCTGGGGCCTCGCTACGATCCAGCAACGCCACCCGGGCGCCTCGCGCCAGCAGAAATTTGCCAAGTGCGCTGCCGAGGGCACCAAACCCGCCGGTGACGACTACCCTCTTGTCCAATAGTGATTGGGACATCGCGAAATCCTCTTGTTGTTGTTTTACGGCGCGAACGGTCGATTCGCGCCTTTGTCCGGATGAATATATGACACTTTTAGAAAATATGTACAAATGATACCGTATGACTTCAAGTCAAACACTCACCTGCGGACCGCTGATGCCTAGAAAACTGCCTGCACTCAACGCCGACAACCGCGCCTTCTGGCAAGGCGGTCAACAGGGCGAACTGCTCGTTCATCGCTGCGCAGCCTGTAGCCGGTATTTCCACCCGCCCGCCCCGCTCTGCCCGCATTGCGCAAGCTTCGACGTGGCGCCGCAAGCGGTGTCCGGCAAGGGCACCGTACTTAGCTTCACCATCAACTATCAACCCTGGACCCCCGACCTGGAGGTGCCCTATGTGGTGGCGATCATCGAGCTCGTTGAGCAACCCGGCTTGCAGTTCGTGAGTAACGTGGTGGGCATGCCGGTCACGGATGTACATATCGACATGCCGGTACGGGTCAGCTTCCTCAATGTCGAGGATGTGTGGTTGCCTCTGTTCGAGAAGGATCAGTGATGTTCGATCATCGTTATGAAAAAGACGTAGCCATTACCGGTATCGGGCAATCAGAGATCGGCCGACCGTCTACCAAGTCAGCGATGCGCCTGACCCTGGACGCCTGCCTGGAAGCCATTGCGGACGCCGGCCTGCAACGTAGCGACATCGACGGCGTGGCCTGCTGGCCGGGTGATAACAACAATGGCGACCCGTTCTCACCGGTCGGTCCCAGTGCGCTGAAGAGCGCCCTTGGGCTCAACGTCAACTGGTTCGGTGGCGGTTATGAAGGGCCCGGCCCGCTTACCGGGGTCATTAACGGGGCCATGGCGATTGCGGCGGGCCTGTGCAAGCACGTACTGGTGTTTCGCACCATCACCGAAGCGTCAGCCCGTATGCTCAACAAACAGGCCGGCGCACTGACCAACAAAACCCAGGGTCGCGACAGCAGCTACGCCTGGCAGTGGTTTACCCCGTTCAATGTGCAATCGGGCATCAATCTGATGGCGTTGTATGCCCAGCGTCACTTCCATGAATACGGCACCCGACCGGAGCAGCTGGCGCAGATAGCCCTGACGTGTCGCCAGAACGCCATGCGCAACCCCAAGGCGCTGTACCGCACGCCGATGAGCATGGACGACTACATGGCATCGCGAATGATTTCAACGCCTCTGCGCATGTTCGACTGCGACGTGCATTGTGATGCGTCCACCGCCATCATCCTGTCCCGTCGTGATATCGCCCAGGACCAGCCAAATAAACCAATTCGCATCGAGGCCATGGGCGCAGCGTTGAACCAGCCCTGGTCGTGGGATCAGATCTCCCTGACCAAAATGGCCGCCTTCGATGTTGGCGAGATGATGTGGGCACGCACCGACTACACCCCGCAGGATGTTGAATCTGCGCAGTTGTATGACGGATTTTCGATCTTGACCCTGATCTGGCTTGAAGCCCTGGGCCTGTGCCCCATTGGGGAAAGTGGCGCGTTCGTCGAGGGTGGCACGCGCATCGCACTGGAGGGCAGCTTGCCCATCAATACCAATGGCGGGCAGCTGTCTGGCGGACGCACCCACGGCCTGGGTTACGTGCATGAAGCCTGCCTGCAACTGTGGGGTCGTGCCGAAGGCCGGCAAACCCGCGAACACCGCGTCAGTACGGTGGCAGCCGGAGGCGGCCCGCTGGGGGGTAGCCTGCTACTGGTTCGCGAGTAACGGCGCGCCTCAGTAGAGTACGCCGGCCACTTCGCTGCAGAACTCGATCAGCGCCTTGCCCAGTTCGGCAAGGCCCTCTTCATCCCGTTGGCCACGGAACATCACCGCTGACACGGTGAAATCGATGCTGTTGGTTGGTGAGAAGACCGGCGCCGCAATGGCAAGAATCCCCCCCGAAAAATGCCCATCGTCCATTGCCCAACCGCGCTCGGCGGCCTCTCTCACTTCTTCGCGATAGACCTCGAGCGACAGCGGCTGGGCCCAGCGAATCGTCTCGAAACTGCTCTGTACTTCCGGATCGTCGAGGTCGATCTGCGTAGCGAACAACCGGCCGCTGGCGCCCATCAGAATTGGCAGACGCTGACCTTCAGCCATGTCGATACGCACATCGGTCGGGCTCGCGGCGGAACTGACAATGACGATGCGGTCAGGGCTCATTTTGCGCCACAGGGTGATGGTCACCCGCTGGCGTGCAGCCAGGTTCTGCAACAGGGGTTTGGCCATTTGCACGCGGTGACCCTGAGTCACCAATTGTTCAACCAGGCGCGCCAGGCCCAGGCCCACGGTGTAACGCTTGGAAAGGGCACTGAAATCGACCACCTCCTCTTGCACCAGGGTGCGCAGGATGTTGAAGCAGGTACTTGGATTGATTTTCAGTTGCCGGGCGATGTCCACTGAACGTTCCGGCGTGCCCACCTGACTGAGATAGCGCAAGATGCGTATGGCGTTGGATACAGGCTTGACGAGGGTTGCGCCGGCCGATTTGCTGCTGTCGTTGACGTCAGTGAGTTCCATGCCCAATCCAGTAACTTTAGAGTGGCGCCATTCTAACCTGAGAATGATTGGCGCCGTAAAAGTTTTATCTGGGAATTACTCGAACACTTCAATCGGTTAATTTCACTGGCGGCTGATAGATCAAACGACGGGTTTGCAGATCTTCGCGACGAAAACGCTCGATGAGACGCTCTTGGGCCTGGTCGGCCTGGGTCACCCGAACCTGTTGGCGCAAGTATTCCAGCCATGACTCGACAATAAAGCGCTCGCTGTAGAGTTGCGGGTCCGCCATGTCGCGGTACAAACGCCAGTTTTGCGCACCGTTGCGCCGTCGCGCCTTGCCTACCGCGTATACGGCAGCCAGAAATTCATCGCGGTCCGGCGCCGCCACCTGGTACACAATCTCCACCGATACCGGTCCTTCGGAATGGGACACCGGACTGGCCAGCTGGAGTGTGTCGGTCAACTGCACCTCGGCAAAGTCTGCTTCCTGGCCCAGTTCCACATGGCCATTTCGGGTCAGCGCGATGCCGACCAGCAACAACAGTGTCGAGAGCAGCAAGCTCTGGCTCAATCCCAGATACTCGGCCAATGCCCCCCATATCGCACCGCCGGCCGCCATCGCGCCCATCAGGATCAACACATAGACCGATGCGACCCGTGCGCGCACCCAATTGGCGGCATAGGTTTGCACCACCGTTGAAATGGTCGCGTTGACCGCCATCCAGCCGAACCCTGCCAGCAGCAGCATTGCGCAGACCGCGTAGCGGTTGTTGGATAGCGCGGCAGTGAGGGTGGCGAGGGCAAAGGAAATGGCGCCGCAAACCAGCAGATGACGCATGCCCAATACGCGATACAACCGCGGCAAGCTCAGCGCAGCCAATACTGCACCGGCACCAAGAAACGCCATGAGCAAGCCATAACCACCAGCGTCCATACCCAATTCCTGCTTGGCCACCAGTGGCAGCAAGGCCCATAAAGCACTGGCACTCATGGTGAACACAAGAACCTGCTTCATGGCGCTGAACAGGACCGCTGAATGCCGGATATAGCGCAGGCCACTGCGCATGCCACCGGTCAGGGTTTCCGGTGGCAAGCCCACGGCAGGCGGGTTGGGCGCGATACGAAAGAGGAAGAGGAGCACCGCGAACATACACAGCGCGATCACCAGAAATACCGAGGTCGTGTTCCAGTATGCAATCAGTGCACCCGCCAACGCGGGGCCCAAAGCCCGGGTGGCATTGATGGAAATTCCGTTCAAGGACACTGCAGCCGGCACCTGGTCGCGAGGCAGTACGCCGACCATGGTCACCATCCACGCCGACATGCCCAGCGCACTGCCAGTACCGAGCACAAAGGTAAACGCCAACAAGCCCCAGGTTTCCATGTGCGCGCTGTACGCCAGCACACACAACACCAGTGCGGCGAACAGCATCATGCACTGGGTAATGATCAGCCAACTGCGACGGTCTACCCGATCGGCAATCACCCCACCGGGAAAGGCAAACAGAAATACCGGTAGGGTCACGGCGGTTTGCACCAGAGAGACCATGGCTGCCGACGTCGTCAATGTGGTCATGATCCACGCCGCGGCGACCGTCTGCATCCAGATAGCCATGTTGACCACTGCGGCTGCCAGCCATAAACCGCGGAACGCTTTGTTGCGAAACGGCGCCCACGCCGAACCCTCGCTCATCATCACTCCTCAGCGGCTACGCCAGTCAGTTTCAGGGATTACTTGTCCAGCGGCTGACCCAGTCGCCCCGCCGCACGGGCGGGGATGAGTTGGCGTGGCGCAGCGATGGTATTGCTCTGTCGACCGATACCTGCAATCTCAGCCTCGACCCGATCACCCGGCCGTAAAAAACGCCCGCTTTCCAGTCCTACGCCGTGGGTGGATCCGGTAAACACCAGGTCGCCAGGACGCAGACTGATGCGTGCATCCAGATAATTGAGCAACTCATCCAGGGGAAAAATCATCTGCCGGGTATTGTCCTGCTGGCGCAGTTCATAGTTAACGCTCAGGCGCATATCTAAAGCCGGTTGCCCCGTTACACCCAGCTCGTCCGCGGTCACGATCCATGGACCTACCGGTGTGGTGCGGTCCATGGCTTTCTGGGTCAACAGGTCCAGACGACCAATCTGCTTGCCGGCATCGCGCGCACTTATGTCATTGCCCACCGTATACCCCAGCAGGCAGTCGCTGGCATGCGGTTCATCCAGCAACGGGCGGCCCACTACGGCGACCAGTTCCACCTCGTAATCAAGCTGGGTGGTCAGCGGCGAATAATCGATCTCGTCATAGGCACCAACCAGCGCTGACTCCGGTTTCATGTACGCCAACGGGTGCGCCGGAGAATCACTGCCAAGGCGCTTGAGGTGGCTGAGGTAATTGAGGCCCACACCAAAAACCCGGCTACCGGGTTCCAATGGCGCAAGCAGGCGCGCAGCCGACAACGGCAACCATTCGCCACTCGGGTCGAGGGCGTCTGGCGCAAGATCCGCCCCTAGCCCGGCCCAGTGGGCGAAAGGAGCATTAATTCGCCGAAAGCAATCAGCTTGCGCATTCAGCAACGCCCAGAACGCTTGCCCGGCAACTTCGACCCGCGCCAGACGCATGTCAGCGCTTGGCCAAGTAGGTCGGCAGGTACTCGGCGTCGAGCACTTCTTCCGGCGTCTTGACGCTGGCGCCGAGAATTGGCCCGACCATTTCGTGGCCCCACAGGCTGAGTTTTTCTGGATTCAGCTCATAGGGATCGCCTTGCCATGGCTCGATTTCAGCAATGGTCTCGAAGGCGAACCCGGACGGATTGAAATGGTAGAACGACAGATGGGGGTCCTGGGCATGTTGGCCGAGGGTCATCATCATCGGCAGTTCACGCTGACGCACGATGTCGTAGGTCTCACCGACATCACGCACGTTGCGTACAAACAGCCCGACATGCTGCACGCCCATGCGACCCGGTCCGTGACCATAAGCGATGTCATGGCTGGTGTGATGGTTGAGTTTGGAGCGGAAGAAACCGGTTCGTCCCTTGCCCGCACCAGCGCCATACCAGCTGAAACCCATGACATTAAGCAGGAAGTCTTCCAGTTCCGGAGTGTAGTCCGGGGTGATCAGCACCACATGACCCGCACCCCGTTCGTCGGCAAGGAAACCACTGTGCGGGCGGCCCGGCTGGAACGAGCGCGGCAGCCATTTTTGCCCGTAAAACAATTCGTGCTGATACCCCACCGGGTCACGAAAACGCACTAATTCACGCACGCCACGCTTTTCGCACAGCTCAGCATCACCGCGAGTGAAGTCGACATTGGCGGCTGCCAGCTTCTTGATGCCGTCCTCGAACGCCATGCGCCCCACCGCTTCCCAACCGATGTAGACAATGCGGTCTACCTTGCCAGGATGAAAAGCGAAGCGATGCCGACGATCATCGATCTTGAAGTACAGCGAATCGGGATCACTCTCGGGGTTCTTGCCTATGCCAAAACCCATCACCTGAGGGCCGTACTCACGCCACGCTTGGAGATTGGGGGTCTCAAAGCCCATGTAACCGATACCGATGATGTCCACGTTATTCACCTTGTTATTGTTCGAGATGAAAGGGTGCCGGTAGCCCATGCCAGGGCGCCGCGCGTGCTAGATCGCGAGTAACCCGCCATCGATGACGAAGTCCGAACCGGTAATGAATGAAGCCTCATCCGAGGCGACAAAGACCGCCATTGCCACCACTTCCTCGGGTTCGCCGGGGCGATCCATCAATACGCCATCCAGCAGCATGGCGCGCATTTTGGGGTCTTCCAGAAAAGGCCGGGTGCCAGGCGTCGCGACAAATCCCGGGCTCAAACTGACCGCACGTATACCGAACGGCGCCCCTTCTACCGCCAACTGGCGAGTGAAGGACACCACAGCGCCCTTTGCAGCCGAATGCGCGGAAATGCCGGCCACTTTCGAGCCACCCCATGCAGCGGTGGACGATACATTGATGATCACTCCGCGCTGTTCGGCCAAGTGGTGCCATGCATATTTGGTGGTATAGAACAGCAGGTCGATTTCGTTGCGCATGGTGTACTGCCAATCTTCGATCGACAGCTCGCTGACCAGCCCGAAGCGTGCGGCGGAAGCGTTGTTGTACAGGATGTCGATGCGCCCGTGTTCAGCCACGGCGGCATCGATCCAGGCCTTGGCCTGTTCATGATCACCCAGGTCCACGGGTGCCGAGCCGTACAGGGTAAAACCCTCGGCCTGCATCAACGCTGCAGTCTCCTCGTGACCTTCGGCATTGAAATCGCAACCGACCACAATCGCCCCTTCACGGGCAAAACGTAGCGCCGCAGCCCTGCCCTGGCCGCCGCCTGTACCGGTTATCAGCGCGACCTTGTTTGGTAATCGACCCATTAGCACATCCTCACCTCAGTGGTTATCACGTTTGCGGCAGGCGCTCACGCCATCAAACGGCTTCGTCATCCGGGGTGATGGGCTCAAGCCAGATGGCCTCCGCGGGGCAAGCGGCTGCACCCTCACGAGCCTCCTCCTCCAACTCCGGCGGCACGCGGGCATCGTCGAGGTACACCATGCCATCGGCATCAAGCTTGTACAGGCTGGGGCAAATCGCAGCACACAAACCATAACCACAGCAGCGGCTTCGGTCGGCCACCGCTTTGAACTGCGCTTTTTCTGAACTCATTTTTTTCTCCTTTATCAGGTTCAGCTTTTGCAAATTATGAACACTTATTTATTTTATGTGCAATTAATTTTTAACGCGGATATGCTGAGGCTCATCCGCTGTCCCTGATCATTGCCTTGGCTTAAAAAAAGGGAATCGCAGCAGGATGTTGAACACGGCTGGCTTCAGAGTGATTCAACCGTGGGTGCAACGCATGAAATTCGTTTGTCCGTTAGTCAGATAGCTGCGCTGGACAAAGCCGAATTTCTGATTTTATTCTGATTAAAAAACCAGATTCTGTTCAAAGAATCTGCTGGCGGTGATTCACATCACCACTTGTAGCAGTGCTTGGCTCAACAAAACCTATAAGGAAGCCAACTCCATGCACCCGTCTAGAAACGAAGCGGCAATCGATCTGCGCGAATTCCGCCAAAGCTGGAAAATCCTGATTTTGTCGGTCGCCGGAGTGGCCATCAGCATCAACGCCGCCCTGCTCTATGGTTTCGGCACACTGGTCGTGCCGCTCGGCGATGCCTTTGGCTGGAGCAAAAGTGAGCTGCAAGCCTGCATCACCTTTCTGTTTGGCGGCGCGGTGGTGTCATTGCAGTTGGTGGGTTGGTTCAACCTGCGCTACGGCATGAAGCGCGTTACCGTTATTTCCCTGCTGTTGTTGTCACTCGGTTACCTGGCAACCACGCAGCTGACCCAATCGATCTGGTCGATGTACATCGCCTTTGCACTGCTGCCCATCGTCGGCATGGGCGCGCTGGCCGTAACCTGGACCCAGCTGATCAGTCTTTGGTTCGACAGCAATCGCGGCCTGGCGCTCGCCATTGGTCTGTCCGGGACTGGTGTCACTGCCGCCATCATTCCCCGGCTGATGGCCTGGGGCATCGAGCAATGGGACTGGCGCGCGGCCTTCGTGATTCTCGCGCTGCTCAATCTGTTGGTGCTGCTGCCGCTGATTCTGCTGTGGTTCAAACTACCCTCTGTTGCCGGTCACCGTGACGGCGGGCGTGCGCTGGAGCAATTGCCCGGCATGTCTTTTCGTGAAGGCATGGGCTCGCTGAAATTCTGGACCTGTAACCTGGCGCTCAGCCTGGTGATTTCTTCGATTGTCGGCATGGTCACCAGCACCGTGCCCATGCTGCAAGCCCGAGGCCTATCCGCGGGGGACGCGGCCACCATTTTCAGCTGCTTTGGTATTTCGCTGATCTTCGGCCGCATGCTTATCGGCTATCTGCTCGATCGTCTGTGGCCGCCGATTGTGTCTGCGATCAGCCTGGTGCTGCCCGCTATCGGTTGTTTCATCTACCTGAGCCCGACCACCGAATTTGCCCCGCTCATGCTGGCGGCGGTGCTGGTTGGTTTTGGCGCCGGGGCGGAGTTCGATATTGCCGCGTTCCTGATTGCCCGCTACTTCGGCTTGCGCGAATACGGCCGCCTGTTCGGCGTGCATCAGGGCCTCAATACCGTGGCTTCGGCGCTGGCGCCGTTGCTCTTTGCGTACATGCTGGCGCGCACCGGATCGTATAACGCCATGCTGGTTTATAGCGCCGCCTGCTGCCTGATCGGTCCGCTGTTGCTACTGACCCTTGGGCGAGTGCCGCACTTCAACGTGCAAACCATTCCCAGCCAATCCTGAGCCCCCTAACAAGAATCGGAGCAGAACATGCCCACATTGACATTTATTGAACACAACGGCACCGCCCATCAAGTCAAAGGCGACATCGGCCAGTCGGTGATGCAAGCCGCGACCTTCGCCTCGGTGCCGGGTATTTCTGCCGACTGCGGTGGTGCCTGCAGTTGCGCCACCTGTCACACCTATGTCGACGAGGCCTGGCTGGGCAAGGTGCAAGCGGCGGAAGGCATGGAGAACGACATGCTCGAGTACGCTTTCGAACGTCGCGACAGCAGCCGCTTGAGCTGTCAAATGATCATCAGCGAAGACATGGACGGCATGGTTTTGCACCTGCCGTCGTCGCAATTCTGAATGCGCGTGAAGGAGTTCCCATGACCCTCGCCTCAGTCGTTATCGTCGGTGCTGGCCAGGCCGGATTTCAGGTCGCTGCCTCCCTGCGCCAGGAAGGCTTTGACGGGCGCATCACCCTGATCGGCGATGAGCCAGGCCTGCCCTACCAGCGCCCGCCATTGTCCAAAGCCTATCTGCTCGGCAAGATCCAGGCGACCAATCTGCTGTTTCGTCCTGCTGATTTCTACACCACCCAGCGCATTGAACTGCTGCATGACCAGGCGACCGCGATCGACCGCCTGAACCGACGCGTGGTGTTAGCCTCGGGTGCTGCTGTCAGTTACGACCATCTGGTACTGGCGACCGGAGCCCACAACCGCCCCCTGCCGGTTCCCGGCGCAGAGTTGCCGCAAGTGTTCGGTATCAAAACCAAAGCCGATGCCGACGCCCTGGCGCCGCTGGCGAAAGAAGCGCGCAACGTGGTGGTGATTGGAGCCGGGTTTATCGGCCTCGAGTTTGCGGCGGTGGCCGCTGCCCTAGGGGCTAATGTGCACGTACTGGAGCTGGGCGAGCGTCCCATGGCTCGTGCCGTGTCGCGGGAAATGTCGGAATTGTTTCGCCAGGCCCATGAAGCGTGGGGCGTCCATTTTGACTTCCGCCAGGGTTTAAGCCGCATCGACGGCGATAACGGCAAGGTGTGCGCGGTACAAACCGGTGACGGACGTGCACTCCCTGCTGACCTGGTGGTGTTTGGTATCGGTGTGATTCCCAATGCGCAGCTGGCGACTGAAGCCGGTCTGGACATCGAGAACGGCATCAAGGTGGACGCCAGCCTGCTGACCTCTGACCCGCAAATTTCCGCGGTAGGCGATGTCGCCAGCTTCCCGTGCCTGCAAAACAATGAGTTACACACCCGCCTCGAGTCGGTGCAGAACGCCATCGACCAGGCCCGCACAGTGGCTGCACGCTTGATGGGTAAACCGGCACCTTATAGCGCCCTGCCCTGGTTCTGGACCGATCAAGGCAACTTGAAACTGCAGATCGCCGGACTCTCGCATGGCTATGACAGTACCGTCGTGCTCGGTTCAGTCGAAGAACATCAAGCGTCTGTGCTGTGTTTCCGCAATGACCGTCTGGTGGCCGTGGAGTCCTGCAATCGCATGGGCGATCACATGGCGGCGCGCAAGATTCTTGCTCGCGCGCCCAAGCTGACGGCAGTTGAGGCCGCCACTGACGGGTTCGATCTGAAAGCTTGGGAAGCGGCCAACCGCGACTGAACGTCGTACTGATCTTTCACACCCGCTGCCGCGCCCGCCTTAAAGCTGACGCGGCATTTTTTTGCACAACGACTGGAGCGATGCAATGAACAAAGTCTGGTTTATTACCGGTGCGGCCCGAGGCTTGGGTGCTGCCATTGCCAAAGCCGCATTGGCTGATGGTGACAGCGTGGTGGTCAGCGCCCGGCGTATCGAACCGCTGGAAATTGTCTTTGCCGAGTACGGCGAACGCGTGCTGGCAGTGGCCCTGGATGTGACCGACGAAGCCCAGGCACTGGCTGCCGTAGAAACTGCCGTGGCGCGTTTTGGCCGAATCGATGTGCTGGTCAACAACGCCGGTTATGGACAACTGGCGCCGTTTGAAGACAATTTCGCCAGCGACGCCGACCAGCAGTTCGCGACCAATGTGTTCGGTGTGTTCAACGTCTGCCGCGCCGTGCTGCCTGTCATGCGTCAGCAACGCAGTGGCCGGGTGTTCAACGTGTCTTCAATGGGTGGCATGGTCGGGATGGGTGGTGCGGCGCTGTACTGCGCGTCTAAATTTGCTGTGGAAGGTTTTTCCGAATCCCTGGCCCAGGAAGTGGCGCAGTTCGGGATCAAGGTCACGCTGGTGGAGCCCGGGGTTTTCCGTACCGACTTTCTCGACCCCAGCTCCGCGGTCTTCGGTACACGCGGGTTGGAGGATTACGCTGCATTCACCGCCAAGGTCAAAGGCGCTTCGGCCGCCTACAACCATCAGCAAACCGGCAACCCGGCTAAACTGGGCGATGCGCTGGTGCTCCTGGCCAACAGCGAACATCCACCGTTGCGTTACCTGGCGGGTTCAGACGCTTATCAGCAGGTCAGCGACAAGCTCAACAGGATGCTCGCGGAAATCGAGCAATGGCAGCAGCTGTCCCATTCCACCGATGGCGTCTAGGCGACGACGCGCACAGCCTTTCTGACAAGGCTGTGCGCAACGATTACTGGTTGATGAAGTAACGTACGGACAACTTTCCTTCTTCAAACCGATACAACTCGATCGTCTCGATACCGCCTTCCTGCTCGCGAAAGGCGTTCAGGTGATGGCACGCCGCTTCATTGCCATTGACGATGCACTGGCGCACTTCAACGCGAATCTTCGGTTGCTGCTGCGCCCACATGCCTTCCAGTACCTGCCAGGCATCGGCCTGGGGCTTGCCGACGTATTCGATACTCAAGCCGTTGGCCGAGACGCTGCGGTAGTGAGCGAAAAAGCCGTCTTTGTCGCCCCGGTTCCAGCAGTCGATCTGCCCGTGCAGAAAGTGCTCGATGGTGTGTTTGTCCATGCTCATTTCACGTTCATCCTCAAGTGGGTTCAGGCATGTGGTCGTAGCTGGAGGTTTTGCTGACGGGCGAGGAATTTTGGCTCCATTCTCAACCACAGCAGAATGGTCGGGCCGACAATGGCGCAGCAGAAACAGCACACCAGCACAGCGGAATAGCTGCCGTACAGGTCATAGAGATGGCCGAACAGCATGGGTACCAGACCGGAGACAATGGTGATCAGGCACAGGTGCAGACCAAATATCCGCGCGTAGTCTTTCAAGCCGAAATAGCGCGCCATCAGGAATGCCGCCAGATCGAACTCAGCTCCGGCACTGGCGCCGATGCACAGGGTCGCCAGCACCAGCAACGGTGTGTTTTGCGCCCCGCCAAAGAGAAAGATCGCGCAGCCCAATGCGGGTAGCGCCAGGCTCACGGCGGCCACTACTGAAGGTGAATAGCGGTCCAGCAGATAACCCACCAACAAGCGCCCGCCGATGATGGAAATACCAAAGGTACTGAAGATCTGACTGGCTTGCTGCGCACTCAGGCCCTTGCTTTGCAGCATCGGCACCATGTTGGTGACCATGCCGACGGTCAACGACACCGACAATATCAATGCAACGTTAAAGCCCCAGTACATCCCTGAGCGCACTGCTTGTTTGAAGGACATGCCGGACAGCTCCGGAAGTTCCTTCTGCGTTGTCGCGTCAGGACTGGTGAGCAGCGCCGGCATGCGCAGCCACATCAATGACAAGGGCAACGTAAACAACAAAGGCATCGCCCCCAGCGCAATAAACCCGGCTTGCCAACCGTAGGCGGCAATCAGCCGCGACAACAGCGGTGGCAGAATCATCGCCATCAGCCCGGTGCCACACAGAATCACGGCCAGCGCCAAACCACGGTTACGCTCGAACCAGAGGTTGACCAGTTGCGTCCAGGTGATCGCAATGGTTCCGGCACAAATGATCGGCATGCTGAAAAACGCCAGGTACAACCAGCCGATCGAACCCTCAATCCGCGTGATCGCAAAGTAACCGACGATCTGCAGCACGATCGAAACAATCGCTACCCGGCGCAGCCCGAACCGACGGTACAGCCAGCCGACCAGTTGCGTGGAAATCGCCACACCGGCGAACAGAAAGGTGATGGAGGCCTGCAAGTCGCCCCGGCTCCAGCCGAACGCCTGTTCCAGCGGAATCACCAGGGTGCCGAAGGCGTACAGCAACGCAGCGGTAATACTGGTGCAGATGCCAAACAGGCCCAGGACAACCACGCGCCAGCCGCGCTTGAACTCGGAAAAATCATTGCCGGCGTGGGCCGTGGTGTTGCTACTGCGTGTATCCGATGTCATGACCTGACTCCCATCGCGGACGTGCGGGTTGATTAATGGCCCTTGAGGATTTCTTCGACCTTGGGCAGCGCGATCATGGTGGCGCCGCCATCCACCAGCAGCGAAGTGCCAGTGATATAGGAAGCCTCGTTGGAGGTCAGAAACAGCACGGCGTTGGCAATGTCGGCGGACTCGCCCAGACGCCCTACCGGGAAATGTGCAGCGAGTTTATGCGGCAGTTCATTGCCCAGGGTTTCGAGCATGTGATCAGTGCCGATCAGTCCGGGCTCGACGACGTTGACCAGAATATTCATGGCACCGAATTCCACCGCCAGGCCGCGGGCGAAGGCATTCATGAAGGCTTTGCTGGAACCATAGGCAATCAGGCGAGGGGTGTATTTGCGGTTGGCTTCGCCGGACGAGATGAAAATCAGCCGGCCTTTGTCGGCTGCTTTCGACAGATAAGGTGCGCAGTCCTTGGCCAACCAGAACAACGATTGAATATTGCTGCGAACGATGTGATCAAACGTATCATCGGCCATTTCGGCGATCAGCCCGTGACTGGTATCGGCAGCGCAATGCACCACGATGTCCAGGCCACCAAAGTGCTCTACACCATCTTGCACCATTGACTTGATCGCCTCGCGGTCGGCGATGTCGCCACCGACCAGGCAGGCTTGCGCGCCCAGGGCCTTGATCTGTGCGATCGTTTCTTCACCGTATCGAGCGGTGCGTGCCGACACCACCACCTTGGCGCCTTCTCGGGCATAGGCCAGGGCAATGGCGCGACCCATGCCTCGACCTGCACCGGTGACCAGCACGACTTTGTCGCGGAATTTCATCGTGATTCCTCATTGTTGTTATTGGTGGAGGCTACTGATACAACGCGTACGCTCCCCTGTAGGAGCTGCCGAAGGCTGCGATCTTTTGATCTTGCCTTCAAAAGTCAAAGTCAAAAGATCGCAGCCTTCGGCAGCTCCTACAGGGGTAAAGGTTTCGGTCAACTGTTTACAGGTCTTTGCCTGGCACATTGCGGGCCGAGCCATTACGCCGGTCCGATTCACCCCAGCCCAGCCAGTGTGAAGGCTCACGGGTATCGCCAACCCGACGCCAACGGCCTTCCTGCTGCGCAGTGATCGGGAAGCCACCGACGAAGTCGATCATCTCGCCCTTCTCATCAGGCAAAAACTCCCACTCTTCCTTGCCTTCCAGCACGATTTTCGCGGATTTGAGGAAGTAGCTTCCGTCCTTGTGTTCGGTGTTTCCTTCGATATCGGTGGTGACCCGAACCTCGCCTTTTTCATTGTTGAAAATGGCGTAGCCCAAGTGGTCGTGACCGACCATGAAAGAGCCGGTATCCCAGGTGCCATCTTTATAAACGGTGACGAAGGACCACCAGATCACATGCTTGTTGTTGTTCACCACCAAGTCTTTCTTGAAGTGAATGGCGCCGCCTTCGGCCATGTAGAACTGGTCCAGCGCCATGGCGCCTTTCACCGGACGCCCCTCGCAGACACCGGCGATATCCCACAACTGCGAAACATAAAAGGTGCCCCATTCCACGCCTGGCAGGTACCACTGCAAACCTGGGCCAAGCAGTCGGCCTTCGAGGTGAAACAGGCCTTCTTCCTTCCAGGTCAGGCGTTCGCTGCTGGCGGTGATCTCCCAAGAGTTGCCGGGTTCGCCCGGGTGGCTGGCCCAACGTGCGACATCGCCTTCCAGGCTGTGTACCGGCAGTGGTGTCAGCGCCTGGCGGGCCATTTTTTCGTGGTCCATGCGCAGGTTGACGTTATCGACGTGATTGTTCAGGTAGAAGAACTTGGTTGGGTTGGGGGTGCCATTGGGCGCCATCAGCGACCGTACGAATGAGTAAATGTTGCCTTGCTCATCGCGCACAGAACCGAACGGCGAACTTTTGCTCAGGTGCAGGCCGAAGAAGCCGCGTTCGGCTGACATCGAAGCGCCGGTGACCTTGTGCGGCCCAACCAGTTGTTGAAAGCCGAAATCACCGCGTTCTGGAATGGTTTTAAACGTTCTCATGATGCCCTCTGTTGTTTTTGTTGAGGCAGGGAAACGGGATTACAGCGTGATTCAGTCCCAGATCACCGGGAGCGTGGACACGCCTCGCAATTGCGCTCCGCCGATCTGCGGGACGGGTTGGCTCGGGTCGAGTCGCAAGTTGGGAAAGAGGTCGAGGATGGCGTTGACAGCGCAGCTGATTTCCACTTTGGCGACGAACTGACCGATACACATGTGCGGGCCGAAGCCAAAACCAAAGGAGGGTTTTGGCTTGCGATCAATGTCGAATACCTCAGGGTTTTCAAACGCATCTTCGTCGCGGTTGGCGGACACCACCATGCACTGGACGAACGAACCCTTGGGGATTTTCACGCCGTGAAATTCCACTTCCCGGGCGGTTTCGCGCACCTTGAAAGTGGCCACGGGTTCAAAGCGCGTGGTTTCGTCCATCAGCTTGCCGATCAATGAGCGGTCGGCCTTGACGCGTTCCAGCAAGCCGGGCGTGGTCAAGAGCAAAGTCATTACCGAGCCAAACATGCGCGTGGTGGTTTCGCCCGCGGCTGGCAAAAGCGAGCGAGTGAAGGTGATCACCTCGTGGTCATCCAGCGTGCGCCCTTCGTACTCCGCGCGCAGCAAACGCCCGACCACATCATCGCCCTGGCTGCCCTCGGCACGACGTTGCACCACCACCTCGGCAAGCGCGTCGTACAGACCTTTGACAGCGATGCCGGCCTGACGTCGCGCTTCAACCATTTTGCTCGGGTCAATCTGGTTGCCGCCGACAATGGCCAAGGCCCACGCGGCGTATTGCTTGTACTTGGAGGGCTCATCCGAGGGGAAGCCCATCAAAGCGTACATGACGCGAATCGGCAGCTCGAGGCCGAACTTCATCAAGTCGGCCTTCTTTGCCGGCAACATCGGCTGGATGTACTCCTCGCGAATCACTTGATCGATCTGCGGGCGCCACTTGTTCACGGTCTCCGGCATAAAGGCCGGTTGCAGCAAGGCGCGCACCTTACGGTGCTCGTCACCGTCCATGGCAAGAATGATCAAACCATCGAAAAACGCGCCAAGACCTTCGGCAATAAAACCGCTGGTATAGGTCGCACCATCGCGCAGGACAGTCATTACATCCTGGTATTTGAACAAGGCGAAGGTCGGGCGAGTGCCCTGCTGGGTGCCGGCATTCGTCGGCACGCCAAACTGGGTGATGAAGTCGCCTTCATAGATGGGCGATTTCAGCCGTTGCTCGCGGCACACCGCGTGAATATCCAGGTCGGTGCCCCGATACATGTCCGACACAGCGGAGTATGCGGTTGCCAGGTCCAGTGCTGCGCTTTCGTTGCTCATCAGGAGCTCCTGTCTTGTTTTTATTCTTCTTGCACACCAAGATTGTCCGGCTGCCGACCCATGGTATGTGGTTGTGTCTGCGCCGGTAGTCCGCTTCGTTTGACTTGGGGTCAAACGAAGGCCCCCGGGGAAATGCTTCAAGGTGTGAATAACCTGGCCAAAACTGGCATGAGGAGGACGAGGTGGCGGTAAAGGCAGGAGAAGGTGGCGAACAGGGCAAACGCAATACGATGAATCGCCTGCTCGCGGCAGCGCGCGTGGAGTTCGCCAGAAAAGGCCTGGCCGGTGCGCGCGTGGAAGAAATTGCCCGGGAAGCCGGCGTTACCAAACAGCTGGTCTACCACTACTACAACTCCAAGGAAGGCCTGTTTGTAGCGGTACTGGATGAGTCTTCGGACAACATCATGTCCGAGCTGGTCAACCTCAATGTCGAAGAGCTTTCACCGCCAGTGGCGATGCGCGCCGTGCTCAACCATTTTTTTGACCAGTACCGTCTGGACCCCTTCCTCGGCAGCCTGGCGCTGGAAGGCATTCGCTACCATGACACCCACGAAACACCTCGCAACCATTTTCTGGAAATGGCACCGAAGCTGATCGCCAAGCTCGACGCGATTTTGTTGCGGGGTGCGGCCAGTGGTGATTTTCGCGCAGACATCAACCCGCGCCTGTTGTTGGCCAGCGCTTCGCTGGTGACTACTGGCTGGTTCACCAACCGCTATTCGATGTCGGCACTTGCCGGGCTGGATACGGACTCGGAGCAAGGCATGGCCACCTGGCGTCAGTACTCGGCGGATTTTGTGCTGGCGAGTATTTCGCTGGGCGCAGAAAAAAACGTCGACGGCGTTTAAGCACCGTTCACACACTCTCGCCCAATGAGCTTTCCCTGTGGAAGCAGGCTTGTTCCCACAGGGGGGGGTTGCTTAGGGGCTTGGAATCAGCGACCCGCTTCAGTCAGCCTTTTTACGCAAATACTTGCTCACCCGCTTGGCCGCCAACCGCCCGGCCATGCCGTTTACCCCACCGCCCGGATGAATGCCGGCACTCCCTAAATACAGTCCCGCCACCGGCAAGGTATCGCCTCCCAAACCGTACGCCGGGCGCATGGTGCTCGAGCGCATCGAGGTGGTGTCGATATGCACCACGCAGCCATTCACCGTGTTCAAGCGCGCAGTAAAATCCGGAGCAGCCTCGATATGTCGGCCAATCACCTGCCCCTCGATCCCATCGATGTAGTCATACAGCTGTTCCTGCACCTGGTCGGCCACCCGCTCACGCAGCGCGTCCCAACCTTCATTGGGATTCACCGGCATCACCGGCGGATAGATGTACAACACATCCTGCCCGGTTGGCGCTTGTGAAGGGTCGGCCGCACTGGGTGCGGCCACGGTGATATAGGGCAACTTCGGTACTTCACCACGGGCGCAGGCGGCGAAGTTTTCCAGCACGGCTTCTTCGGTGCCGATCAGCATGACGGTTTTACGCAAATCCACGCCATCGCCGCGAATGGCAGCAAAACGCGGCAAAGAAATCTGCCCACGCAGGGCAACATCCACCTTCAATGGTCCCGACCCTCTGCCGTTAGCAGGTGCCATGGCGATACGGGTCAGCAGGTGTTGAGGGATTTCACCACGGGTAACCATGTCCAACGCCGGCTTGGGGTGGCAGCCGGCAATGACCGCACGTGCGGTGAACTGACGACCATCAGCCAGTTTCACGCCTTTGATCAGACCGTCCCTGGCAACGATTTCACTGACGCTGGCCGACACCAGCACTTGCCCGCCCAGCTCTTCCAGTCGAGTCTGCATGGCATTGCTCAACTGCTGCATGCCACCCAATACCCGGCCCACGCCAAAACGATGAAGGAAACCGAGCAAGGCGTAATAGATGCCACCGCCATCGGCGCTGATATCCCCTGCCAGCCCAGTGAGTGCACACATCGCGGAAATGGTCACCGGATGCTCGAAGCGCTCACGTGCCGCCTGCAACGCGGAGCCTGTCATCAGCGCCATCAGCTCGGGTTTCAGCGCTTTGTGTTTGATGGCGGTGCCAAGCATTTTCAGCTTCACGCCGAGGTTTGTTTTGGCCGGGTCGACACGCATCATCGGCAGCGCGATATCGAGGAACATGTCGATGACTTTCATGAACTGCAGAAACGCCTCGGCATCCTTGCTGCTGAACCGGCGGATCTCGGCGGCGGTTTTCTCGCGATCGCGCCAGAAGATCAGAGATTGGCCATCCGGATGCAAGTACACATACCCCGGCGCAAGCTCTATCGATTTGAAACCGTGTCGATCAAGTCCCAGCTCCGCTGGCACATGGGAATGCACGCGCATCGACATCATGTCCAGGGCACAGGGATGAACCAGATGCTGCGGCGCTTCGGGTATCAGGTAACCCGAGGAGGCCATCCCGCCGACCTTGTCCAATGCCTCCAGAACCAGCACCTTCTTGCCTTCCAGGCCCAGGTAGCAGCCAGCCGAAAGGCCATTGGTGCCACCGCCGACGATGATCACATCAAAATCCGTAGTGCTCGCATTTTGGTTCTGGTTCATCAATTAATTCCAAGTCGAGTTCAACCACAGCGGCGCGCGGCGGCTATGGCGGCAAAGATCAGCCGCGGCGCACCGCACGGGATGCGCCGGGCAAGGGTTACATGCCGGTGCGGCCCATCTGCGCAAACAGCGCGCGCATCGCCACCAGGGAGGGGGTGTGGCTGCTGAAACCACCATCAGCGACCAGCGTGGTGCCCGTGACAAATGAGGATTCGTCACTGGCCAGGAACGCCACCACATCGGCAATCTGCCGAGGCGTGCCCAGCTCGGCAGTGCAGTGGTTGTCGCGCAGGATGTCGAGCAAGGGTTCAGGCATGGCGTGTTCCGAAGGCGCCAGGCCGATCTGCACGGCGTTGCCGCGAATGCCTTGTTTGCCGTATTGCGAGGCGACCATGCGCGGCAGCATCATCAGCCCCGCCTTGGAGGTGGCGTAGCCGGTCAGGGACATATCGCCCTGCATGCCCAGACCCGAGGTGGCGAAGATAATCGAGCCCTTGCCGTTCTCCAGCATGACCGGAATCACATGCTTGGTGCACAGCACCGCGCCACGCAGGTTGACGGCGATGGCGCGGTCCCAGGCCTGCATGTCGAGGTTGACGAAATCGCGGTCTAGCTGACGTTGCTCGGCGTTCAGGATCGCCGCGTTGTTGTGCAGAATGTCGATACGGCCGAAATGCTGTTTAACCTGAGCAACCATCGCGCGCACGGCGTCTTCCGAGGAGACGTCGGTGGCGATCGCCAAGGCTTGATGCCCCTCGGCGAGGAGTGACTGGGCCACAGCTGTGGCCCCCTCGAAATTGATATCGACCACCGCAATACTTGCACCATGCGACGCCAGCACCCGTGCGCACTCAGCGCCCAGGCCGCCACCGGAGCCGGTAATAATGGCCACTCGTCCTGCCAGTTTTCCTGTGCTCATGCTCTGTTCCTTATTGTTTTGAGTGGCGCTTTACTCGCCGGTAAATCGCGGTTCGCGCCGTTCACTGAACGCCTGGGCCGCCTCGCGGGCATCCTTGGTCGGGGCCAGCAAGGCGAACAGATCAAGCTCCAGGTCCAGGCCACGTTTGAGGTCCATGTCCAGCGCCGCCCGTGCTGCCTGTTTGACAAACGCCGACGCGGTGGGTGGTTTGACGGCGATGCGCTGAGCAAAGGCCCGTACTTCGTCCAGCAGGCTGGCGTTGTCGCTGGCCAGGCGGCTGACCAGACCAATGCGCTGCGCTTGTTCGGCGCCCACCCGGTCACCGGTGAGCAACATGTCCAATGCCTGACCCGGCGCCACCACTCGGGACAGTCGTTGCGTACCGCCGCCGCCGGGAATCAGCCCCAGGCCGGTTTCCGGCAGGGCGAACACGGCATCGGGCGCGGCGAAGCGGATGTCACACGCCAGCACCAGTTCCAACCCACCGCCCATGCAATAACCATGAATGGCAGCGATCACCGGTTTGCTGATGCCATCCAGCGCTTCGATCCAGCGCACCTGTTCCATGCGCTGCCGCACTTGCAGGCTCGATTCCGGGCCACGACGCTCCTTGATATCAGCACCCGCACAAAAGCCTCGCTCACCTTCCCCGCGAATCACGATCACGCGAATGTCCGGGTCTTGCTGCAACAGCGCCAGTGCTTGCGGCACGCCCTGACGAATATCGTCGTTGATGGCGTTGATCTGCCGGGGCCGGGTCAGTACCACCCAACCCACCATGGCATCACGCTCAAGGCGCACCGCATCGTTGATCAAAACGGGAGACTGCGGTTCTTGCGCTGTGCTCATACAGGGCACTCCTCGAACTCGAAGACCTGGCCATTGAGTTCTTGTGGGTCTATCTTGATCAACGCACGGCCGCCGACGGCCTCGGAGGATTCGATCCACTGGAACCGCGTGCCGCGTGACCGCAGATCCTCGGCCTTGGCAGCCAGATCGTTGACACCGATGCGGATGTAGTACGGACCCGGCCCCCAGTTATTGACGTAGTGGCCGGCGTCGGTGTTCCAGTAGGTCGCCTCGAGGACATCGAGGGTGGCACTGTTCGGCACGGTGAAACCCATACGCGCACGGCGGTAACCTTCGCTGCCGATGCTCTCGACCGGCCCGCTCGGTTCCCAATCGAGGTTGGTCGAGACCTTACGCAGGGTTTCATCGAGGTCGCGTACCAGGAAGCCACGGGCGGTGACGCGGACCATGTCGCCGGGCTTGAGATCACGCGGCTGCATCGGTGGCAACTGATACGTTTCCGGCGGCATCTGCAAAGGCTCGGTCGGCATGATCTCAATGCACAAACCGCCATCCACCGTGGGCTGGTAATACGGTTGCTCGGGAGTGGCACCCAGCCATAAGCGGTCGAAGGGCATTTCCGGGGTGCGCTGCGCCATGCGGAAAGGCAAGCGACGACGCATCAGTTTGTCTACCAGCGCGTCGAACTTGTCCCCGTGCAGGGCCAGCACGATGGAGTGCGTGATCATCGGCCGATGATGCCCCTGGAAATCCTTCAGGCTTTCCAGAAAGTCATGGAACAACGGATCACCGGGGTTCGGCCGATCCAGGTGCCACTGCGGTTCGATGCGCGTAGGCGACACCGCGAGGGATTTGTGTACCCGCAGGAAATGCGCAATATACGGGTGATTATCGAACGCCTGGCGCCAGCGTTCGTGTTTGTAGATGCCGAGCTTGTCGACCAACATTTCCGTCATGCCGTCCGGGTCCGGAACCATCATGTCGGCACTCATCAATAACTCGAACATTGTTCTCTCCTTGCAGTTGCCAGCCAGGTCTGTGCCCGGCTATTAGTCAGCGGACACGCCGGGGTAAGGCGAGCTCGGTCAATTGGGGTGCAGGTGCGCTGGCCGCGGGTTTGCGCGGTTCCTGTTGGGCGCGCGCGTCCTCCAGATCGAGGGTCACGCCGGCCTTGGAGTTGCCTTTCGGGTTGAGCAGGTAATGCGAGAGGGCCGGGATCAGCACCAGCGCACCGAGCATGTTCCACAGGAACATGAAGGTCAGCAGAATGCCCATGTCCGCCTGGAACTTGATCGGCGACCAGGCCCAGGTAATCACCCCGGCGGCCATGGTCAGGCCAACGAGCGCCACGACCCGACCGGTGAAATCCAGCGAGCGGCGATACGCAACCGCCAGGCTTCCACCGCGTTCCTGCACCGCCAGTTGCACACTGAGCAGATACAGCGCGTAGTCCACGCCGACACCGACACCCACGGCGATTACCGGCAAGGTGGCTACTTTCAGGCCGATCCCCAACCAGACCATCAGCGCCTTGCAGATGATCGTAGTCATCAGCAAAGGAATCAGCGCCACCAGGGTTGCGCGCCAACTGCGGAAGGTCAGCAGGCAGAGCAAGGCCGTAGCGCCATACACGGCCAGGTACATGGTGATGATGCCCTTCTCTACCTCAATGTTAGTGGCGGCCTCGATCCCGGCATTACCCGCAGCCAGGAGGAATTCCACAGGCTGCTCGGCGCCAGCGGGTGTGTTGTTTTCCTTGGCGAACTCTTCAGAAACTTTCAACACCCGGCTCAGTGTGTCGGCTTTGTGATCAGCCAGGTAGGCGATCAATGGAGTGACCGAGCACTGCTGGTTGGTGATGCCCGGTGCAGAAATCATCGCGGCATCCACCGCCGAGTTGGTGATCGCCTGGTCGCGGCTGATGCTCAACCATTTCGGGCTGCCTTCAGCCATGCCGGAGCTGATCATGCGCACGGTTTCGGCCAGCGACTGGGTGGTTTGTACACCAGGCGTCTGGCGCAGGCGCCAGGCCAGTTTGTCCATGCTTTGCAGCGACTGGTACAGACGGCAGCTGTCTTCGTTGGTCTTCATGATGACCACGAACTGGTCACTGGAAAGTCCGTAGTGGCTGGTGATGTAGGCGTTATCGCGGTTATAGCGCGAATCCGCACGCAACTCCGGTGCACCGGGATCCAGATCACCGACCTTGAGGTGCATCATCACCACGCTGCCAATCAGCGTCACCACCAGCGATACGGCAATCACCGCCGTGGCCATCGGCCGTTCGGTGAAGCGATCCAGGCCGCTCCACAGACGCCCGAGAAAACCGCGGTTTTCTGCGCCGGCCTGATCTTTGGCGATGGCGATACGCGCGGCTTTCTTACTGACGCCCAGGTACGACAACGCCACCGGAATCAGCAGCAACTTGGTGAAAATCAGCACGGCGACACCAATGCTGGTGGTCAGTGCCAGGTCGCGAATCACCGGAATATCAATGATCACCAGCACGGCAAAACCAACGATATTGGTCAGGAGCGCAGTCAAGCCAGTGAGAAACAAGCGGCGGAAGGTATAGCGCGCAGCAATGTATTTATGGGTGCCACGGCCAATGTCCTGAAGAATGCCGTTCATTTTTTGCGTGCCGTGGGAGATCCCGATGGCAAAAATCAGGAACGGCACCAGGATGGAGTAAGGGTCCAGTTCGTAGCCGAGGAGTTGCATCAAACCCAGCAACCACACCACCCCCGCCACTGCCACGCTCACCAGCAGCAAGGTACTGCGCAGGCAGCGTGTATAGAAATAGACGAACAACCCGGCGATCAGTACCGATGCGCCAAAGAACAGCATGACCGAATACAGGCCGTCGATCAGGTCGCCCACCAGCTTGCTGAAACCCACAATGTGGATGCCCACTTTGTCACTTTCCAGCGAGCGAATCTGCGCTTCCAGTTGCTTGGAAAAATCACCGTAATCCAGGGGTTGTCCGGTCTGCGGATTGGTATCGAGCAGCGGCGCGACAATCATGCTCGACCGGCCGTCGTTCGCCACCAGGTTGCCAATGATCCCGGAACGCATAATGTTGCGGCGCAAGGCCGTGATCGATTTGTCACTGCCGTCGTAATCCGATGGCATGACCGCACCGCCATCAATGCCCTCCTCCGTCACTTCTTTCCAGCGAACGATGGGCATCCACAGCGATTTCATCCAGGAGCGGTCGATGCCTGGAATCAGGTACAGGGTGTCGTTGACCTTTTGCAGCGCCAGCAGATAGTCGGCGTCGTAGATATCACCGGATTTGTTTTCCACCACGACGCGAATGCTGTTGCCCAGGCCTGGCAACTGGTTTTTATACGCCAGGTAATTCTTGATGTAAGGGCTGGAGCTGGGAATCATTTTTTCGAAGCTGGCATTGACTTGCAGCCGTGTAGCGAAGAAGCCCAGCACCACAGTGGCGAGCAAGCAGGCAACGACGACCACCATGCGATGACGGAATATGACCCGTTCAAACCAGCCACCGGAGTTTTTGTCAAAGTCCTCCAGGTTGGCAATCACTGGCATCCCGCTGTTGAATTTTTGCTCGACCATTTTTTCTTTCTCGTAGGGGAATCGTGCCGGGGGCTTTAGTTGGCCTGGGCGATATCGATGACCTTGGCGCCGCTGAAGCGCGTGACAAGCAGGCTCCCAGCCTGTTTGGTGGCACTGGCTGCATACACCTCGCCTACCCGCGCATCTGCCAGCGGGGTGACCTGCAAACTCTGCCGGTCAACGCTGACCAGTTGCCCACCCTGGCTCACGACGATCAAGGCATCACCCTGCTCGACAATGCTGACCAGGCTGCTATTGAGATTGGTTGCCACAGGCTGCCATTGCTGGCCGTCATCACGGCTGGCAAACAGGTTGCCGCGCAGCCCGTACGCCAGCAGCAGACCGTCGAAGGCGCGGACGCCGAAGTAAGTGCCGGTGTAGGGCGTATCGATTTTCACGAAACGTTGTTGCGGACCATCCAGACGCAGCAGCAAACCCTGCTCCCCGCCGATGTAAAAAGTGCCCGCTTGTTCCGCCAGTCCATACAGGTGCATGCGCCGATCGTTATCACTGCGCTCGGTCCACGGCTGCCAGTTCTGGCCGTCATCCGTGCTGTGCAACAACATGCCGAAGGCACCCACGGCAAATCCGTTGCCGTGCTCATCGAACATCACATCGAGAAAGGGTGCGGCCAACACGTCCGGCGTCGCCGAGGTACTGGCGGCCATAGCCACTTCCTTAAGCATCTGGGCTGCGGCTTCATCACCTTGTTCGGCCCGTGGGCCGTAGTAAGCGTTGAGCAAGGTCAACAAGCGGCGCCCGTCGAGCTGCACTTGCCAGCTTTGACCGCCATCGGTGGTGTGCATGACCACCGCATCGTGACCGACGATCCAGCCATGACGCTCGTCGCGAAACCGCACTTGCACAAGATCGCTGGACACCGGGCTATCGACCTGTTGCCAGGTGCGGCCCTCATCGATGGAGCGCTGGATCAACCCGTGCAGGCCGACGCCAATCATCGCGTCGCCCGCTGTGGCGACCGACAGCAAGGGTGCGGGCAGGTGTTCATCGATCCGCTGCGCCGGCACGTCGAGCGAATCGGCCGACAACGCGACGGCGCTGTAGGCAGGCGTCGTCAGCAATGAGCTCGCGCCGACCGCAAACGCGACTGCCAGGAGCAGACGCGAAGTGCAGAGAAGAAAAGAAGCAGGGCAAGGGCTAGTCATTATTTTTATTCCTTAACCATCCCGCGTGGCAAACACACCTGTTCTGCCTGCCCGGCTTGATGCGCAAACCGGCAGGCAGGACAGGCGAAATCACATCAGCGCTGGGTGACCCGAGCCACAATGGCTTCAGGATTCATGTCACGCTCGGAGAGTGGTTTGTCGATGAACTTGTAGCCGCCCTTCAAACCATCGTTGAGCAACGCGTACATGCCTTTGTTGAAGTCATACACGACGTTTTTCACGTTATAGGGAATGTTTTTGTCGTAGAGCTGGACGCCGCTGAGGAAGATCGAGCGATACAACGCGCCGCTCTTGTCCCAGGCGTCATACAGGCCGACGCCGAAAGTATCTTCATCCAGGTAGTAGGTGCGTTTGCTGTAGACGTGGCGCATACCCGGCTTCAACGTGGCTTCCACGACCCACACCCGATGCAGCTCCCAACGCTCGTTCGCCGGGTTGGCGTGGTGCGGCATGAACTGGTCTTCCTGCTTGCCGACGCCGAAGTAGAATTTGTAGGCGTTGTACGGGATGTACATTTCCTTGCGACCGACCAGCTTGTAGTCAAAGCGGTCCTGGCTCCCGGAAAACATTTGCAGTTCGTCGAACAGCGTCACGCCACCCTGGCTGGCAACGGGTGTATCAAAGGCAAATTCCGGTGCGAGTTTTACCCGGCGCTGGCCTGGGGAATAACTGAACGAACGACGGGCCTTCGCCAATGGATCGAGGAAGTCAGTGAGCACCACCACTTCACCGGAGCGCCGCGCCGGATAGTCGTTGCGCGAGAACACTCGTGCGTACATCAGTGGATCGCGATCCGCCTGAGTCACCTGGTAGTACGGGGTTTCTTCGAATGTCGCCTGTTCAGCGGTCTTGGTGATCGAGCCGTTGGCGTCGACTACCCAGCTGTTGGACGAAGTCGTGGTCGAGTAGCCGGTGCCGATTTTGTAGCGCACCTGCTGGTTCCACATCACTTCATTGCCGGTCTTCGGAATCGGGAACGGCAGGCCGCCACGGCAAGATGGATCAACGGCCAGGCCATCTTTCTGGATCGCGCAGCTGCTGGCGTTTCGCACGGTGGCATCGAGTACCGCTTTGGGATAGGCAGTCGTGCGATGGCTTGGGTAAATGTCGATGTAGTAAGTCGGGTATTTCTTGATCAGGGTTTTCTGCCCCTCACTGAGCTTGTCCGCATACTTGTCGACGTTTTTGGCGTCAATGCGAAACAGTGGCTTTTCATCTTTGAACGGATCAACCCAAAACCCGCTGTCGGGCTTGAAACCCGCCGGAGCGGTGGTAAGGCCGCCCTCGTAAGCGGGGATCGTGCCATCGGCGTTACCGGCCTGAATCGCTCCGAACTGCGTCAGGCTCTTACCCAGGTCCGAGGCGTCGCCAGCAGCGGCGGCTGTGAGGCTACAGGTCGCAAAACTCATCAGGACGGCAGTTAATGCAAGTGGACGTTTCATGAACACGTTCTCCGATTCTTGTTTGATTTATCAGAAGGAGGTCTTGAAGGTAAAAGCCAGCCAGCCGCGGTCTTCACCGCCTACGTTGCCGTTACCGGCGACGGTGCCATTGGCCAGGTTCTTCGGTTGGGCCGCTGTGTCGGCATAACGCAGGCCGAACTCATACAGCTGGGCATAAGTGAGTTTGACGCCGACGGAGTAAGCCAGCGCGCCTTCGCTGCCGCCACCGGCTGTTGGTGCGTTGCCATGCAGGCCGTAGTTGACGGTGAGAGGTACATCCATGTCCCAGGAGGGGAAGATCGAGATGTATTGCGGAGTGTAGTTGACCGCGACCGCATAATAATCTTTCGAGGAGCAGCCATCCGACTCGCTGCCGGACCCGGCGATACCTGGCGTTCTGGCATTGGTACAAGCGGCTTTTCCGACACCTTTATAGAGCTCTTCGTGTTCAGTCACGCGATCCAGGTGGCTGTAGGCGAACTCACCCACTAGGGTCGCGTTGTTCGAAATGAAGTTACGCGGCACGCCGTAAACGGCGTTGGCAATAAAGTGAATGGTGTCGCCGCGCGGGCCTTCGTCGTCCAGCGCGCTGACGCCAGTGGCATTCAAGGCACCGTTCATGCGGTAGGACAGTTCAGAGCCGACCGCAACCGTGTTGAAAACCCGAGCAAAACTGACGCCTGCCAGCTTCACGCCACGCGGGTAAACAACCCGGTACGAACCCAGCGCTGCCTTGACCTGTGGGGCCAGCCAAGGCTGGTAGTCGTCGAACTGGCGATAGTAGGCGCCGAACGTCGATTCGACTTCTTCAACGTTGAGTTTGGCCATCACGCCCCAGTTTTTGCCATCGCGACCGAAGCGCGAATCCTGACGCTGCAACGTCGCTCCGTTAGGCGCTACCGGCAGTTGGTCCGGACCTTCGAACAAAGGGTCGGCCGCGCCGAAATAGGTACCCCCATAAGGAATGCGCGTGGGCTCCCATTCGTAGAAGTATTGACCGGCAACCGAAAGGTGATCAGTGACCTGGGCCTTGGCCGAGATCTGCCCCACCGGCAGAAACACTTCCTTGGTTTCGATACCCGGGCTGGTCGAGGCTTTCACGCCATCGCTGGGGGCCTGGGAGTAGGACACGGCGTGAGCGCCGAACAACAGGCTTTCACCCCAATAGTTGGTGTGACGACCGACTTTCACGTTGACCGGTGTGTCGCCGATGTTGAAGTTGCGCCAGACAAAGGCATCGAGAATCTCTCCCGACGGGCCGTTCATGTAGCGCTTCACTTCGTCGCTGTAACGATTGTTGTGATAGCTGGTGGCGTAGCCGGGAACGTTACTTTTCACATCGTGATCGTTATAGGCCTGGTCAAACCAGCCGGCACCACTGAGGCGTCCACCCCACTCGTTGAGGTAGGAAAAGTCGAGTTCGCTCAACACATCGAGACGATTTGTAACAATGTCGCCTTTATCGAACTTGCCGTCGGACTCGTCGAAGTTCGGCGTGTTCATGATGCGACTGTCCTGACTGTCAGTCCGCATGCCCAGGTTGTAGCGGACCGTGTTGTCCCAACGCAGGCGATAATCAGGGTTCGGCAGATCGAAAGAGAGCGCCATGACGCCTTGAGAGCCGCCAACCATCATCAGCGTAAGCGCACCTTGAGCCAGTACCAGCCGACTCTGCTTGGTCTTATGATTCATACACACTACCTTTTATTGTTATTTTCAGTCGCTATGTGCGTTCAAACGGTCGCTCCAGCGATATGCGCTACCCCACAATATCGTTGAATGTCTCGCCTGGACAGTCCGCTGAAGAGGTCTGGCACGCATCCAGACCCACTTTCCTCCTCAGTTGAAAGTCACCGTAACGGATCACAAAATAAAATTCCACATAAAGATTTGCATTCTCCATATAGAATTTCACACCCGTCAAGGTGAAGAATCGTTCCAGCAAAGGCGTTTCGCCGGTAAATACTGCACACAAAACAGATAAACGTTCAAATAAACTTTGACGCTTTTGTGCTTTGGGCTTTCAATAGCCCCTGCCATCCCACAGAACGCCTGGCGTTGCGCGGGTAAAACGGCAGTGAACCGCCAGAAGAAAAACAAGAGGAGCCACCATGAATATTGATTTGAGTGCCAAACGCGTGATCATCACGGGCGCTTCGCGGGGCATTGGTCTGGCCATCGCCCGGGCATTCGCAGCTGAAGGGGCGCGGGTAGCGATATGCGCCCGTAGTGCGTCAGACGTCCGGGAAGTCGGCGCGCAACTTGCGGAACACGCCCAGGCGGTGATTGCCCGGGCTGTCGACGTGACGGACAGTGAGGGGGTCAAGGCGTTTGTTGCTGAAGTTGCACACGCGTGGGGCGGGGTCGATGTGTTGGTGAACAACGCCGGTCAAGGCCGTGGCGGCAACCTCGACACCCTCACTCCGGAAGTCATCCTCGAACATGCCAACATTCTGCAGATGGGGCATTTCCGATTCGTGCAGGCGGTGGTGCCGTTCATGCGTGAACAGCGCTGGGGACGGATCATCGAAATCAACGCCTTGGCCGGGGTGATTCCGACGCCCGACGGAATTCCCTCAGTAATCAATCGCGCATCGTGCATCGCCCTCTCCCGCTCATTGGGCATGTCACTGCCCAAAGACAATATCCTGGTCAACAGCCTGAACATGGGTTGGATCGATACCGGTCAATGGGATCGTCACTACAAGGAAATGGGACCTGGCGTCAGTCGCGAGGAGTTCGACGCCATGGTGATGAAGGTGGTACCGCTCGGGCGTTATGGCAAACCTGAAGACGTTGCCGGTATGGCGCTGTTCCTGGCCAGTGAATATGCCAGCTTCATCAGCGCCGCCTCGATTGACATTGCCGGCGGCATGGGTGGGCAGATTGCCTACTTTCCAACCCTCAAACGCGATTTTGCCGCGACGATTGCGGCACGTAACGCTGCCAGCGAATAACACCAAAACATATCGACAAACTCTCCGGTGCGTAGTGCGCACCCTCAACGTTGGCGCCCCCGTGATGAACTTGCTGTTCCCTGTTCTTGCCACGCTGATCTGGGCCGCCAGTACCGTGGTCAATCGCCTTTCGGTTGGGGTGATTGACCCCGCAGCCATTTCCTTTTACCGCTGGCTGGTCGCGTTGCTGGTGTTGTCACCGGTGATGTTGCCCAAGGTCTGGCGGTTGCGGCAGCAGATTCGGCCGCACCTGCCCAAGTTGTGGCTGCTGGGCTTGCTCGGCATGTCGCTGTACCAGTCGCTGGCCTATTTCGCCGCGCACACTGTCAGCGCCACTTCCATGGGCCTGATCCTGGCGACCATGCCCCTGCTCACCGTGCTGCTCGCCTTTCCCCTGCTCAATACCCAACCGACCGCGACGTTATTGGTCGGTGCTCTGGTGTCGTTTGCCGGGCTGACGTGGTTGCTGGCCGCAGGCGACCTGCCCTCGCTCTGGGCACACGGGGTTGGCCAAGGGGAATTGATGATGTTGCTGGCCTCGCTGTCGTACGCGTTGTACTGCGTGCTGGTCAAGCGCTGGCAGATTCCCCTGCCGACCTGGGAAAGCCTTTACGTGCAAATAATCTGCGGCACCCTGCTGTTGGTGCCGCCCTTTGTGCTGGCCCCTTCGATAGCCCTGACAACCGCAAATGTCCCGCTGGTGTTGTTCGCGGGTCTGTTTGCCTCAGCGCTGGCGCCCGGCTTGTGGATGCGTGGTTTGCAAACCCTGGGGCCAGAAAAAACCGCCGTGCTGATGAACCTGGTCCCGTTATTTACCGCGGTGTTGGCGATTGTGTTGCTGGGGGAAACATTGCACCTGTACCACGCGGTCGGAGGCGGATTGATTTTACTGGGAATTGGATTGGCGCAATGGAAACCCGCGCGGGTAGTGACCGAAGTCGTGACCTAGGCGACCAGCAAGGTATCGCGCAATGTCTGCAAGCCTTTCTGGCTCAAACCACTGAAGCGCTGCAGGTAAAGATCCAGTCCACCGTACTCGGCGTCGATCACTGCATACGCAGCATTCAAGTACTCGGGACGGGCATCCAGCACTGCATCAATGGCCGCCTCGCTGACCGCTTGGCCGACCAGGTGGCTCACCGTGGTGCTCATGGCCTGCTGACGCGCCACCTCCAGCTGACTGAAGCGACGTGCCGAGAGCACATAGTCGGCCATGATGTGCTCCGGTGCGACGCCCAGTGCGTGCAGCAGCAACATCACCGCGACCCCGGTGCGGTCCTTACCCGCCGTGCAATGAATGAGCACCGATGCATTGCGGGTAGAGAACAGCTCGAACAGCGCTGGCAACAACGGCGCCAACAGGTGCGGAAGTTGCCGGTAGACCTCCAACATCATGTTTCGCGCGCCCTGAGTCTCTGGATTATCAGCGAGCATGGCGGCAATCCGTGGGTCGGCACGAACATCACCAAGCACCTCCAGGTGGAGTTGCGCGATAGCCGAATCGGGTACGCCGCTCGGGTAACGCTCACGCTCTGCGGCGCTGCGTAAATCGCAGACGGTTGTCAGGCCGATCCGCCGCAAGGTCTGCCAGTCTTCAGCGGTCAGTCGATCCAGCTGTTCTGCCCGTAACAGGTAATGGTCGCCGATACGACGACCACAACCGGTGGGAATACCTTTGAGGCTGCGAAAGTTATCCGCACCCTGCAAGCGCAACTCTTCCTGCCCGACCATTCTCAATCCTCCAGTAGATGTTGATAGGCCTGCGTTAACGGACGCGCGCCCTGCCCCAGTGTCGGCGTACGGCGAGGCTTACGCCCATGTGTGAGCAAACGCACGGTATCAAAATCTTCTGCAGCGGCGAAGAAACGTTCCACCATCGGCAAACCGTCCTGCCCCCAGTCATCCATATTCGACATCCAGGTCTGCATCCCCCAAACCGGCCAACGGCGAAACTGTTCCCAGGCAGCGTCCTGGTCAAGCACGCCTTCGGCACCGAGGCTGATCAGTTTTTCGCGGTACACCCGCAGCAGGCGTTGCGCATCGGCGCGCCGTTCCTCGACGGTTAAGGCCCCCAGCATAAAATAGGCGATATCGCGCCATGGCCGGCCACGCCTCGACAGTTGCCAATCCAGCCAGATACGTTGGCCGTCGCTGCGTAAAAAACTGTTGCCCTGATGCGAATCACCATGGATCAGGCAGCTGGGTGACGACTGTTCGCGCTCGAAAGCTGCCAATTCATCAAACGCATGGCTGAACAACTCCGGTGTCTCATACATCCATTTCGGCAACAGGCGTTGGTACTCCGGTTTGCGCAGATTGACCTTGATGTAGTTGTACATACGCAGCAGGCCGTCGCAGTCCACCGGGTTGGCCATCGACACCGGCAGCCAGCCCTGGCCCCGTAGCTGCGGACTGTTCCAGGTGGCAGCATGCAACGTCGCCAGTGACTCCAGCCCCCGAGCGACGCCATCCACGCCCAGGTGATCGGTGCTATGGCCAAATTTCCCGGCGGCCAGACCAAGGTCTTCCATCATCACCACGCCTCGACCGCCGCCATCGGCGTCCCAGTCGGTGAGATAGGTGTCTGGCAGTGGCGCATCGGACCAGCCGTGCGCCAAATGATAAAAGCGCGCTTCCAGCTCACAGATATCGCCGCTCTCGAAACCCTCGGACCAATTCGACTTCAGGCACACGTGCGCAGGAATACCCGCGTGCTGACCGACCTCATTCAACTCAAGCCTGACGCGGAATTTGGTGGTGTGACCGTTTCGAACTTCCACTGCCGTTAACGCCAGCACCTCGACGCCCGGATAACGCGGCTGCAATAGCTGAGTTAGCCAGGCTGCGGTAATTTCGCTCAGGTGCCGTGGCAACCGTCCGCTGCGCTGCGGGTAGGGCCGCCCCAGCGAGCTATCCGTCACGGCGTCAGCACCCGACCAGCGTTGGCCGGCACCTTCAGCTTGAGCAGTTCGATCGCGTTACCGCTGCGAATCCGCTCGCGGTCTTCAGCGGACAAGCCGATGCCTTCGGTCAGATCGCCATGGTCGTAGGCCCCGCCAAAGTTAGTGCCGTACAACAGGCGCTCCGCCCCCACCACCTCGGCAACGCCACGACGCAAGCCCGGCGCATGAACGTCAAGGTCGAAGTAAAAGTTCTGCAGGTAATCCATCAACGGACGCTGATTGCGCGAGTCCGGTGCCATGGCCCGGTTCAGTTCGCTCAGGCGCCCCAACTGGAAAACCGCCATGCCACCGGCATGGGTGATGTAGGTTTTCAAGGTCGGGAAAACATCCAGCGCGCCACCGCAGATCAGGTACCAGAAGAACAGTGTTTCATCGACGCAGTCACCGACGATGGAGGTGGTTTCAAACTTGTCGTCCGTGTGTTTTTCGCCCCAGTAAATCGACTGATTGAAGCCATGCACCATGATCGGTACATCCAGCTGGGTGAGTTTTTCCCAGACGGGGAACAGGCGTTCGTCGTGAGCCTCCAGGCCATTGAAGTTGGCCCCGCCGACGCACACACCCTTGGCGCCCAACTGAGTCACTGCGCGTTCAATTTCCTTGGCCGCATTCAGCGGATCCGCGAGGTTGGCGTGGCACCAGAAATCGAAGTGGTCGGGATCAGCCCGACAAAATGCCGACAACTCGTCATTGCAGATGCGCGCGTATTCGTTAGCGAAATCTCCCGCCCAATACATAAAGCAATGAGACGGCGTGGACATCACCAGTTTGTCGACACCCCGCTCGGCCATCAGCTGGCGACGGCTGGCGTGGCTCATGCGCGCGAGGATATTGGCCTGCGCTTCGGCATCCGTCGCGGCTTTGACCGGTTGCTTGGTGCCGAGGGAAAAATGCCCCACGGTCAGCCCCTGCACTTTCATGAATGGCCCCCAGAACTCGTGACGGTTCAGCATGCCCTCAGTCAGCAAGTGGGCGTGGACATCAATCAGCATGGCGTTCTCCTTGTTGTAATTAGCCAGCAGACCGAACGACCCGCTCGCAGGGCATCCGGATCAATTTAAGGGATAACTGCACCCTCAATAATATAAACACATTTCTAATATGTGTTCATTTAAATATGAGTCGCAGGGCTACCTTTTATAAAATCCGCACAAAAAAAAGCGGCCCTCTCAGGCCGCAAATGCGTGTTCAACCGATGAAATCAGCGTTGGGTCTCCTGGGAAACAATCGACTCAGGCTTCATGTCACGCTCCGATAACGGCGTGTCGTGCACCCGATATCCGCCCTTGAGGCCATCGTTGAGCAAAGACCACATGCCTTTGTTGAAGTCATAGCTGACGTTTTTTACCGTGTACGGCAGGTTTTTGTCGTACAGCTGCACGCCACTCTGGAACAGCGCGCGATACAGCACCCCGCCCTGGTCCCAGGCGTCATACAGGCCGGCACCAAACGTGTCTTCGTCGAGGTAGTAGGTGCGCTTGCTGTAGACGTGGCGTTTGCCCGGTTTCAGAGTCGCTTCCACCACCCACACCCGGTGCAGTTCCCAGCGCTCGCAAGCCGGGTTGGCATGATGCGGCTTGAACTGTTCTTCCTGGCCGCAACTGAAGTAGAACTTGTAGGCGTTGTACGGGATATACATCTCCTTGCGGCCCACCAGTTTGTAGTCGAAACGGTCCTGGCTACCGGAGAACATCTGCAATTCGTCGAACAGGTTCACACCGCCCTGGTTGGGCACCGGCGTGTCGTAGGCGAACTCCGGCGCCAACTTGATGCGGCGCATGCCTGGGGTGTAGCTCCAGGCACGCCGTGGCTGGCTTTGCGGGTCGAGGTAGTCAGCGAGGATGATCAGTTGCCCGGCGCTGCGGGCCGGATAACTGTCCAGTGCCCAGGCGCGGTAGTACAACTGCGGATCGCGATCGGTCTGTTGAGTCTGGTAGTACGGCGCCTCCTCCATGGTCGCGGACTCGGCGGTCTTGGTCACCGAACCCTGAGAATCCACTACCCAACTGTTGGACGAAGCCGTGGTGGTGTAACCCGTTCCCTTGTAGCGCAGTTGTTGATTCCAGATGACTTCATTGCCGTTCTGCGGAAGCGGGAACGGCAGCCCGCCTCGGCATGCCGGATCGACTGCGAGGTTGTCCTTGGTCGTGCGGCAGTTACTGGCGTTGCGCACAGAGGCATCGAGCAACGCTTGCGGGTACGCCGCGGTCCGGTGGGTCGGGTAAATATCCAGGTAGTAGTCGGGAAATTTACTCAGCAGCATTTTTTGCCCGCCGCTCAAGCGGTCGGCGTATTGCTCCATGTTTTTCGAGTTGATCCGCAGCAGCGGTTTTTCATCCTCGAAGGGGTCGGCCCAGAAGCCGCTGTCGGGCTTGAAGCCTGGCGGGCTCTGCGTCAGGCCGCCGGTATAGGGAGGAATGCTGCCATCGGCATTGCCCGCGATAATTGCGCCGAACGGCGTCAGGGTTTTTCCGATCTGTGCAACCTGGTCGGCCGGTGCCGCAGCCAGGCTGGCGGTGGCGATGCTCAACAGCGCCACCGCCCATGCAAATTGTCCTTTCATAAACAGATACTCCGCTTCTTGGCTTTTTTAGATGGAGGTTTTGAAGGTGAAGGCCAGCCAGCCACGGTCGGTTCCGCCCACGGCGCCGTTGCCCCCGACGGTGTCCCCGGGAATGTTCTTCGTTTGAGCGTCTGTATCGGAATAGCGCAAACCAAATTCATAACGCTGGGCATACGTCATCTGCACGCCGGCAGACCAGGTCAGCGCGCCTTCGTTACCACCGCCGGCACTGGCTGCGTTGCCCGACAGGCCATAATTGACGGTCAACGGTACGGTCATGTCCCAGGACGGGAGTACCGACAGGTATTGCGGTGTGTAATTGACGGCGATGGCCGCGTAATCCCGGGTCGAACAACCGTCGCGCTTGTCCCCTGAACCGGGTGTGCCGACGCGGGGGTCAACGCAGTTATTGTTGTTTTCACCCAGATAAAGCTCTTCGTGCTCGGTCACTTTGCGCAGGTGGCTGTAGGCGAACTCGCCGATCAGCGTGGCGTTGTTGGCGATAAAGTTACGCGGCACGCCATACACAGCGTTGGCGACGAAGTGGTACGTATCGCCACGCGGTCCTTCGTTGTCGGAAGGATCAACGCCGACCGCGTTCAACGCACCGCCCTTGCGATAGGAGATCTCGCTGCCGATCGACACCGTGTCGAGCACGGTCGAAAGACTCAGGCCGACCAGTTTGACGCTGCGCGGGTACACCAGGCGGTAGCTGCCGGTAGCGGCCGAAACTTCTGGCGCCAACCAGGGTTGGTAGTCATCGAACTGGCGGTAGTAAGCGCCCACCGTCGATTGAATCGCCTCGACGTCGTATTTGGCCATTACGCCCCAGTTGGCGGAGTCACGACCGTATTTGGACTTCTCCCGGTTAAAGGAAAAACCAGGTGCTACAGGCAAACGGTCCGGGCCTTCGAAGAACGGGTCCGCTGCGCCGAAGTAGGTGCCGCCGTACGGAATGCGCGTGTAGTCCCATTCGTAGAAATATTGAGCGGCCAGTGTCAGGTTGTCGGTGGCCTGAGCTTTGACGGATATCTGCCCGATGGGCAAGAACACTTCCTTGGTTTCAATGCCAGGACTGGTCACTGCCTTGGCACCATCCAGAGGCGCTTGCGAGTAGGAAATCGCATGGGCACCGAACAGTAGCCCCTCGCCCCAGTAATTGGTATGCCGGCCGATCTTGACGTTCACCGAAGCATCGCCCAGGCGCAGGTTTTTCCAGACGAAGGCATCGAGGATTTCCCCTGAAGGGCCTTCGACGTAACGCTTCACTTCAGAGCTGTAGTGGTCGTTGTCGTAGCTGGTCTGGTACCCGGCAACATGACTGCGCACCGTGTCATTGTGGTACGCCTGGTCGTACCAGCCGGCGGCGCTGAGGCGTGCCCCCCAGTCTTTACGGTAGGCAAAATCGAGTTCAGTGAGCAAGTCGATGCGGTTGGTGACGATGTCACCCTTGTCGAACTTGCCGTCCGATTCATCGTAGTTAGGGTTGTTCATGATGCGCCGGTCTTGCCCCTCCGTTCGCATCCCCAGGTTGTAGCGCAGGGTGTTATCCCAACGCAGATGAAAGTCTGGATTAGCCAGTTCGATCGGCGCAGCCATCACCGCTCCACCGTAACCAAACGCCATTTTCCCTACCGCCAGCAGTACCATGGCCCGCTGGGCTCGCATGCGTCCCTGTTTGCTCATCTTTTTCATGCAAACCACCTTTTGTTTTTATTGTCAGTCGTTTTGTCTGCTCCCCGCTCGCGGGGTGTCATGGCTAGCGGCCGATGGGGTAGATGATGGATTTCTCCTGGGTGAATTCTTTAAGCCAGTTCGGCCCGAACTCACGGCCCAGTCCTGAACGTTTGAAGCCGCCGATGGGCGCATAAGGCAAGCTGCCGCTACCCCCATTGAGGTACACACTGCCGGCACGAATTCGTCGAGCCATGGCATAGGCGGTGGCGGCATCTGCAGAGGAAACAGCGGCGTTGAGGCCAAACCGCGAATCGTTGGCAATGGCAACCGCCTCGTCATCACTGTCGAAACCGATCACCACCCCCACCGGCCCGAAGATTTCCTCCTGGGCGATGAGCATGTCGTTGCTTACGTCATCGAACAGGGTGATGTCGCTGAAGAAGCCCTGGCGCAGATGCGCAGGTCGTCCACCACCGCAGACCAGCGTGGCCCCGGCGTCGCGGCCGCTGGCGATGAAATGCTCGACCTTGGCGCGCTGCGACTCGCGGATCAGCGGGCCCATCATCACGCTCGGGTCCGCCGGGTCACCGACCTTCCACTGCCCGGCAATGGCTTTGGCGCACTGCACGAATTGCTCGCGTACCGAGTGATGCACAACGAAGCGGGTGAGCAATGCACAGCCCTGCCCCGCGTTGACCGCCAGCCCGGCGACAGCTCCCAGCGCGGTGGCCTGAATGTCGGCATCGGCGCGCACGATCAACGCCGATTTGCCGCCCAGTTCCAGATGCACGCGCTTCAGGGTCGGCGCCGCCTGACTCATGATGCTCATGCCGACCGTTTCCGAACCGGTGAACGAGACCATGTCCACCCGCGGGTCGCTGCTCAACAAGCCGCCCACTTCAATACCGCCGGTGACAATGTTGAGTACGCCCTGGGGCAGGCCGATTTCTTCAGCGATCTGACCGAACAACAGCGCCGAGTACGGGGTAAATGGCGAAGGCTTGAGCACCAGGGTGTTGCCGGCCAGCAAGGCCGGAAACACCTTGGCCAGGTTAAGAAGAAACGGAAAGTTATAGCCGGTGATGCCGGCCACCACGCCGATGGCCTCACGCTCCACCGTGCCGCTGCCGAGAATCATCGGCCCTGCCGGGTTGAACGGATTGGGATTGGCCTGCACCGGAATCTGCAAGCTGTCGCTGTGCACAGACTGCTCGATCGCGGTCAGCACATGGCCCAGCGGCATGTCCACCTGCATGGCATAAGTCACGCCTTGGGAACAGCCGACCTCAGCGATAATCAGCGCGGCAATTTCCTCCCTTTTTGCCACCAAAGCTGCGTGCATCCGCCGCATGTACCCGGCCCGTTCGGCCATGCTCAACCAGGGCCAAGGGCCGTTATCAAAGGCGTTGCGTGCGGCGGCGATGGCTGCGTCGGCGCTCTGCAGATCACCATTCGGTGCATGACCGATGACCGCTTCGGTGGCCGGGTTGAGCACTGCTTCGCGCGGACCGTCAACATCCACCCACGCGCCATCGATGTACAGCTTGTCCAGCTGGGTAAAGGGAACACTCATGGTGTTGGATCTCCTGAGACTTTGCCGGTGATAATTTCTGCAGCGCGCATGGCAATGGCCATGGCCGGGGCATTGGTGTTACCGGAAACCAGGCACGGCATCACCGAAGTGTCGACCACACGCAGGCCCTCGACGCCGCGCACACGCAGTTGCGGATCGAGCACCGACGCGCTGTCGGCACCCATGCGACAGGTCCCGGAAACGTGATAGGCGGTCTGGCCGAAGCGGCGGAACGCAGCAAGAATTTGCGCGTCGCTTTCTACCTCCGGTCCCGGTGTCAGCTCGCCGACAATGAATGGCTTGAGCACCGGCTGTGCAGCCAGACGGCGGAACCAGCGAAACAAGGCAATTGCGGAAGTGCGATCGATCTCGGCGCTCAAATAATTGGCGTTGATCCGGGGTGGAACCGTGGCGTCCGCCGATTGAATGCGCACCTCACCCTGGCTCTGCGGACGCAGGAAATAGCCACCGATGGTCAGGCCGGGCTCCTTGTCGATTTCGACCTTGTTACCGTCGCCATCCATGGAATAGAGGCTGACGCCGATTTGCGCGTCCGGACGATCCAGCTCCGGGCGCGTCTTGATGAAACCACCGGCCTCGTGAGCGGCGTGGGTCATCGGTCCTTTCTTGCGCAAAAAGTATTGGGCCACTGCACCGAGTAACCCAATCCCATGGAAGCAGTGATTGAAGCTGCCACGGGTGACCCGATACTGCATGGCCATGTACACGTGCTCACGCAGGTTACGCCCGACCTCGGGGGCGTCGTGCAGCACACTGATACCCAGCGAGTTCAACAGTGCGGCCGGGCCGATGCCAGACAGTTGCAACAGCTTCGGCGATTCAATGGCACCGGCGCACAACAACACCTCGCGGCGCACTTCGAAGCGTTCCTTGCCGGCGCTGTTGTTGACCTGCACGTCACAGGCACGGTGATTGCTGAACTCGATGCGTTGAACATCCGTGCCGGTCATTAACGTCAAATTCGGACGTGCGCGCACCGGATCGAGAAAGGCCTTGGCGGCACTGAATCGCTGGCCTTTCCAGGTGGTTTGCGGCTGATAGCCGAAGCCACCCTGAGTGACCGAGTCGATATGATTGGTGTCTTCAGTGCGCGCCACACCCAGCTCACCGGCCGCGCTGATGACGGCATCGCACAGGGCGTGGCCCGATGGGTGCACCGTGACTTTGAGCGGGCCACCGACTCCGCGCCATTGGCTCTTGCCCAACTGGTGGTCTTCGAGGGCGACAAACTGCCGGCCCATGTCTTTCCAGCCCCAGCCCGCGCAGCCTTGCGCTTCCCAATGATCATAATCAGCGGGTGCTCCCCGTACATAGACCATGCCGTTGACCGAACTGGAGCCGCCAATCGTTTTGCCTTTGAGCCATTGCTCATCGCTCATACCCTCACCGCGTGCAGCCTTGTAGCTCCACACATGCGGATTGCCGGGGCTGAGCAGTTTGCCAATGCCACGGGGCATGGCAATCAACGGACTGGTGTGATCCGGTCCGCTCTCGATCAGCAGCACCGAAACGTTCGTGTCGGCAGACAAGCGATTGGCCAGGACGCAGCCGGATGACCCCGCACCGATGATGATGTAGTCGTAGGTTTTGCTCATTGTTGTTCTTCTTTTGCGGGTTGCTGAAAGTCTTCCATTACCAAGGCGGCACTCACCGGTGTTCGTCGGATGTATCGCGAACCTCGATGACCCGTTCCGGGCAGGCACGGGCACCGCGGGTTGCCAGCCGCTCTTGCCCAATCGGCACACTTAAGCCGTTGCTGGCGATGTAGCCGTTGTTATCGAGTGGATAGAGCGCGGGCGCGACGTTGTTGCAGCGGGCATGACCTACGCAGCCGGATTGGTTGATAGGCGTTTTCGCCGTGGGCGGTGAGCTCTGCCCATAGATCGAAATCGCGGGCAAGGTGCTTGGGAATGTGCGCAGGAACAGGTGCAGGCGTTTCAGGAGCGTTATTCATTATTGTTCTCCAGGTCTCTATCGGACTGGAGAAACGGTAAGGCCGCAGACGCAAAGCCACAACGAACAGAAGCGCAAATCTGTACGGCATAGACGGAATTAATTAACACTTTCGCCGAATATGTTCTAAAAATAATCCTGCTGGTGCAAAAAATCCTCTGTCATTGTGTTCTGATCACCGCCGGGAAGCTCTTGTACCCGCCGTCATGAAACCAATAAAAAGCGCTGCCGAGGTTAAGAATGTCTCACCTAGCTTCCGTGCAAACAGCCGATAAAAATCACGCCAGTCAACGCCACGCCTTGCGTTCCCAACGCACCCGGGAATTGTTGCTGGACCACATGTATCGCCTGGCGCTGGAAAAGGGCTACGAAGGAATTACGGTCCAGCAATTACTGGACAGTACAGGGGTCGCGCGCTCCACCTTCTACGCGCACTTTCGCGACAAGGAGGACCTGATCGTCGCCGGGTACGAAGCCATTGGCGTTCCCTCGACCAAGGTCACCGAAGTTGATGGCGACCGCCGTGTCCTGCTGGATGTTTCGGCCTGGCTGTTCAGCGCCACCGAACGTCATGCGGCACTGACAACGGCGTTCTTCAGCGGCCCGGGACAGAACGTGATTCTCGCGCACCTGGAAAATATCCTGATCATCCAGGTCCGGGAACACTACCGGAAACAGGGCCTGTACCAAATCGATCAACTGCGTGGCGAGGCCGCCGTGCGCTGTTTCGTCGGTGCCCTGGTGGGGCTGTGGTTGTGGTGGGTGCGCCACGACTATCCGAACCCGGCGCGGGAAATGACCGAAACCTTCGACAGCCTGATGAACAACGGCACCTGGCCGCCTGACAACAACGTGCGCCAGTAGCGGGATCAAGAGGCGCAGGCCATGATCAGAAACTGTCGGAATGCCTGGGTCGGTGCCGACAAACAGTTATCCGGCAGCCAGATCAGCCCCAGTTCCATGGGTGGAATCACATCCACCAGCGGCCGGATTTCAATCTTCTTGCCTTCCAGAGACCAGGCCCGGTACAGCATGTCCGAGAGAATGGTCACACCGAAACCATGCCCCACCAGCCCGCGCAATGCCTCCATGGATGAGGTACGAAAAGCCACCTTGGGTGCCAGTCCGCGGGATTCCCAATAGCGCATGGTCGAGGTCTCCCCCTCATCGACCGTGGCCAGGATATAGGCATGCTCGGCGACGTCTTCGAGATTGATCGAGGTGGCAGACATCAATGGGTGCTGACTTGCCAGCCAGAGTTGGCGGCGCGAACGAATTAGCACATGGTGAGCGAAACCGTGCAAGTTCGGCGTATTGGAGACAATTGCCAGGCCCAAGTCGAGGTCGCCATTGCTCAGGGCAGCTTCAATGCTCTGGCGGTCCATGTCGATCAGGTCGATCTCTACCTGAGGGTAGCTACGTTTGAAGCGTGCCAGCAGCGCTGGCAGAAAGTAACCGAGCACCGTGTAGGAGGCACCCACACGCACGGTTCCTTGCATCGCATGGCCGAGAAACAGCGGTTCACTGAGAGCGTCCTGCAGCGTGTCGAGAATGTGCCGCGCATGCTGGGAAAACTTGTTGCCTTCAGCGGTCAGCGCCACGCCATGGGGCAAGCGGTCGAACAAGCTGACGCCCAAGGACTGTTCCAGATGCAACACCGCCGCAGTAATCGCCGACTGCGATACATGCGCCTTCAGCGCCGCCTGGGAAAACTGGCCGGCGTCGGCGGCGGCAACGAAATAGCGCAGTTGGCGCATGGAAATATCTTTGCCTTTCGTCATCTGATTTTCTGATACCTGCCGCCTGAATATATGAAACAGCTCGGTCCACGGGCTGGTTACACTCGAGACCGGGTAGCTGCCCTGACGTATCGTTATCCTTCGAATTTCAGCGCCAATAATAAAAATGGCTGAAGGTTGAAAAATGAACGCGATCCACTACAGCGAGTACGACTGTGAAGCGTCAGGTAATTTCCTGACCGAAGCTTCATTGGCCAGGCAAGGCTTCGACATCCGGGTTGAACACGCGCAATGGTCCAACACTGGCACTGCCTTGATAGAAACCGGCGACAGTTGCCTGTTGCGCTTGATGCTGCCGGCCAGCTCGCAGATCAAGCCTAACTGCGGCGGTTTTTCCAGCCACGGTGCGCCTCAATTCCAACCCCTGGGCAAGCTGTTGTTCATTCCCCATGGCACCGAGTTCCACCTGCGTCACGATGCCGGAGAGCAAAAGGCCCTTGTGTGTCTATTCGACCCCTCCTCACTCGGCGTCCTGGGCAGCTATCGCTGGAACTGGCAGGACAACGTCAGCGCAGCCATGCTCAACCTGCAAAGCGGCTACTTGCACGCCTCGTTGCAACGGCTGGCCGAAGAAGTCGCCAACCCCGGCTTCGCCAGCGAGCTGCACACCGAGTGCCTGCTCACCAGCATTGCCCTGGACCTGCGCCGCGAATTTATCGACGCGCCCGACGATGCCACTTGTTCCTCACACTGCGCTGAAAAACTCAGCCATCGTCAACTCAACATCCTGCGTGAATTGCTCGACAGCGCCAGTGACGAAGGCCGCTCACTGGGCCACTTGGCGCGGGCCTGCGAACTGCCGTTGCGGACCCTGTCCAGTCGCTGCAAAAACACCACCGGCATGACCTTGCGCCAGTACGCCGCGCAAACCCGTTTGCAAAAAGCCGTGGCGCTGTTGGCTGACCCACGGTTGCTGATCAAACAAGTGGCCTATCAGGCCGGCTTCAACAACGCCGCCGCTTTCAGCGCGGCCTTCCGTAAAGAGCTCGGTGTCACACCCGAGGAATTTCGCCACCAGCGCCAGCGCTGAAAGGCACCCGGACAAGGGCGCCTTCCAGCAATACGGGCTTTAACGACGAATCGTGGCGGTGATTTTGGCGTGTGGCCCATTGACCTGCGCGGCCCAGGCTTCAGCCGCCTGATCGAGGGTAAAATCCAGGTAATCCACCTGAATCTGCTGCTCTTTGGCGATCTTCAGCAGACGCAGCCAGATCTGTTCACGGTCTGCGGGCGGGCGCTGGCCAGTGCCGATGCACGACAGATTGCGAAACAACAGATCGGCAATATCCAGATTGAGCTGGCGGCCGGCTCCCGTGCCAATGGTCATGATCCGTGCGCCCCAGTTGGTGGCCTTCAGCGACGTCAACATCGGTTGACCGCACACGAGGTCGAGCACCACATCAAATCCGCCATCGGCCGCATCCTTGAGCGCCGCGACGTCATCGCTGCCACCCAGGGTCACCACTTCATCGGCAAGGCCTCGCGACTTCAACCGCCCCAGTGCTTCAGCGGACCGGGCAGCACCGACCACTTTGCCTGCACCCAGACCGCGCGCCAGTTGCAGGGCGATCTGGCCGAGCGTGCCGGTGGCGCCCAGGATCAGCACCTTCTCACCCTTCTGAATCGCGGCTTTTTCCAGGGGCACGATGGCGCCGGTCGCAGCGATGCCCATGCTGATCGCGGTTTTATCGTCCACGTCGTCCGGCACATTCCATACTTCGGCTTGCGGCACCAGGGTGCGCTCTGCCCAGGCACCAAACGGCAACACCGAGCGCTCGCCGAAATACACCCGGCGGCCATCCGGCGCACGGCCAACGCCTTCTCCGCGAATGACACAGGGATATTCAACACCCAGACGGTAGGCGCCGAGTACATCCCAGCCACCAAGGCCAGCGGTATCGACATCGATCAGCACCGAGCCGTCTAGCGGCTGCGGATCACGAAACTCGCCCACTACCGGCGGCGCATTGCGCTCGGAAATGATTGCTGCACGCATGGCATTCTCCTTGTCTGTTTTATTGTCAGGCTGCACTCGAGGCAATAATTGAACATTATTCTGTTATTTGTCTATATTTACTTCGGCAGCTTCTCTAACTGGCAACTAATGGCTCGGACTGATATCGCGGATACCCACCCAATGTCAGCAGCAGCAATGGGCCGACGACAAAGCAGATAAAACTGAACAGCAGCATGGCCGAGTAGCCACCGGTGAGCTTGAACAACCCGGCGAACAGTAACGGCGAGATCGCCGCACCTGCGGTAATCAAGCCCAGGTGCGCGCCAAACAAGCGGCCGTAGTCGCGCATGCCGAAGTAACGGGCGATCAGGAAAGCAGCGATATCGAACTCGGCACCGGCACCCACGCCGACCAGCAACGTGGCGAGGGTGTACATCGCAATACTGGAATCCCCATAGGCAAAAATGCCGCAGGCAAATGCCGGCATCAGCAGCGCGACAGAGGCAACACCGGGCGCCCACAACCGGTCAATCAGGTAGCCCACCAATAGTCGGCCAAGGATCAGCGACACGCCGAAGCTGGCGAAAATCTGACTGGCCTGCAGGGCGCTCAGGCCACGGTCCTGCAGCAACGGCACAATGTTGGTGACCATGCCCACCACGCACGACACCACCAACGTCATCGACAGGTTGCACACCCAGAAACGCCAGGAGCGCATCGCCTCGCGCAGCAGTAGACCGCCGGTTTGTTCGCTGGTGGCGGGGAGTTGCGTCGAGTTGTGGCTGACATTGGTGGTCGGCAACAACCAGCGTAAGGCCAAGGGCAACGCCAGCAGCACCGGCAATACACCCAGCGCGAGGAATCCCGCCTGCCAATTCCACCGGCTGATCGCCCAGGCGGTGATCAGCGGAAGCATGATGGCCGCCAGTCCGGAGCCACTGAGGATGATCGCCAGCGCCAGACCACGGTTTTCCTCGAACCACAAGTTCACCAGGTGCGACCAGGTCACCTGCAACGTACCCAGCCCGGCTAGCGGCACCAGGAAAAAGCCAAGGTAGAGGGTCCAGATCGAGCCATTGATACAGGTCAGGGTGAAGACACTCAGGGACAACGCGAGCAGCGACAGCAACGTGACCCGGCGCAAGCCGTAGCGCGAGTTGAGCCAGCCGGCCAATTGCGACGCGACGATGGTGCCCAGCGATAACGCGGTGATCGCCGCCTGCAACTCCGCCCTGCCCCAGCCCATGGCCTGTTCCAGCGGAATCACCATGGAGCTGAAGCTGTACAGCAGCAACGAACTGGAACTGGTGGCAACGCCCACCAGCGCCAGAATCAGCACCCGCCAGCCGCGTTTGAATTCTGCGTTATCAAAGCCTTTCATGGTGTGTGACCTCAGTCGTTGCCAATAAACACAGCCGCTTGCGCGCTCTTGCTCAGTACCTGGGCACGACGTGCCGGGCCAGGTGCGGTCTCGACCTGAACAAGGGTGTCTTCGGGGTGAATCAGCGTCGGGCCATTACCCAGTTGCTCAAGCGCCAGAAGCGCCAAGTCATCTGCTTTGGGCAAGGTCATGGTCAGGGCGTCGGCAATGTTCAGTTTGACCATGGCATCGCGCATGGTGGGTGTGTCGACAGTGCCGATGACCAAATTGAGCACGTCGACGCCACGGTCTTTCCACTCCGCCCATAACGATTCGCCGAGGTTCAGCGCAAACCCTTTGGTGGCGGTGTACATCGCCAGTTTGCGAATACCCCCCAATGCAGCCTGGGAACCCACCAACAGCAAGCCGCCCTGCCCGCGCTCCAGCATCGCGGCACCAAAGGCATGGCTGCATTGCATCACGGTCAAGCAATTGAGGCGCAGCAACGCGCCCCAGTCCTCGGTCGAGGTATCGAGGAAGCGCGTGATGTAGGGATCGCCACCCGCGTTGTAGATAAACAGACCAACTTGACGTTCACCGACAGCCGCGAGCAATCGCTCACAGGCATCGGGCTGAGAAAGGTCCTGGATTACCACCAGCACTTCGATGGCGTAACGTTGCTCCAATTCGCCTTTCAATTGCGCCAGGGCGTCGCCACGGCGCGCCACCAGGACGCAGTTGAGGCTACGCTCGGCGAGGGCACGGGCAAACGCCGCGCCCACACCATGGGAGGCACCGGCAATCACCGCCCACGGACCATACCGATGCAGGAAGGCATTATCAGGAACAGACATAAACACTCCGAATACGAAGGCCCGGCGACCAGCCACCGGGCGAGAAAGGTTTCACCCTGTCAGGCCACGGGTGGCAGGTCGATGTGGCGGGCGGAGGCGCCAATGGCGGTGCTGCCGTAGACCAGGACGCGCCGCTCGATGTGCGCCATGAACAGGCGCAGCAAAGGCCCGTCGTATTCAGGCCCGGCGCTTTTGACAAAGGCTTCCAGCGCTGCATCAATCTCGCTGTAGTCACTGAAGGTGCGGTCCAGCAGGACTTGCGCCTCCTGTTGTTCCAGCTCGCGCAAGTGCAATTCCATGGCATCGCCACGGCCCAGGTACTCCACCAGTTTGCTCACGGCGCGCAGCTTGGTTTTCTGGAAGTCACTGCCGACTTCCACCTGCGCCAGGGCATCGGCGAGCATGGTCAGCAACTGGGCATTCGGGCCGCTGCTGACCATGTCCAGTTTCGGCGTTTGCAGAGGCACACCCATGGCTTCGGCCAGCGCATGCACCACCACCCGGCGCAGGGCGATGTCAAACTCGGTGTAGGTGTCATGTGGGTCGCCCGGTTGTGGCGTGGCCACCGACGCCGAGAACTGCATCGTGCTGACGGTGGCAAACAGTGCCGTGTGGTAACGCACCACATCGGGCTCCGCCGGTTCGCCGGTTACTTGCTGGTAGTAGCGATACAGGGCGGCGAAGCTGTCCCCGAGCGGCTCGTAATTGTCACGCATGCGCGCCGACGCCAGGTCGGCCAAGGGATCGCCGATCATGGCAAATTCGAAATCGTAGAGACCCTGTACCTGTCCGCTCTCGAACAGATATTGCCCTGAATCGTACTGCACGAAAGCAGGCCGGATACGGTGCTGCGGCACATTGCGGCGCAACCAGCCGAGGGCGAATTCAACCAGCGGCTGAGGCCTGGTTTTATTGCGTGCATACAGCGGGTAGTAAGCTTCCAGACCTGCGAGGGTAATGTCCTCGGCACTGGTCGGCCGGTGAATGCCCTGCTCAATGAAGGGTTGCAACGGCAATTGGTGCATGCGCGCCATGGCGTCGACCCACTGGCGTGCGACAGCATGGCGCTCGGCATCACTGATCGCCGTGCTGATATCACGACTGCCCGGCACTAACTCCATCACGATGGCTTGCGGGTCTTCGCAGAAGCCGTAGATACGCGGCACCGGCACACCTTGCTGGCCGAGCAAGGTGAGAATATCCGCCTCCCGGCGCAGATCCGGGAATGGGCTGACATCACCACCTCGCTCGCCACGAATATGCAATTGAAGGGTTTCGCCATCGCGTTGCAGTTCAAGGTTCCACGCCGGACGCCAGCGCAGCAGGCGTTGCATGGCCGTGATGTTTCCGCCCAGCAGCCCTTCGACAAAGGTGCGCAGCTTTTCTTCGACCGGATCAACAGTCGTATTTATTGTTGTTGGCATACGGGGTCTTCCTCAGGCGCTGATGTCCAGCGCCGCTCTCAATGGGTGCTGGTGCTACCAGCGTTCGGCCCGCCTACCTGCTCCAGCGGCACGCCCTTTTTCTTCGCCAGGTCGGCGGTGTCCAGGTACTCGCGCCAGGCACAGATCAGTCCGTGTTCGTCCAGCTCATACACCGCCACCATCGAGTGCGGCATGGGGACGCCGTTGCTGACGCAGTAATCGTCGCGTTCGGTCATCACCACGCGCTCCGAAGAGACGATGTGGCGCGTGGTGCAACGGTTATGCGTGACATAACTCATCTGTCGCTCTATCTCCCGGCGTAACGCATCGCGCCCCCGGATCACGGGACCACCGGGCACCCACAGTTGCCAGACGGCGTCGTCGGCGAAGGTGGCCATGATGCGTTCGATATCGGGGCGGCTGCCGTCGCTGCCATCGCCCCAGGCGGCCAGCATGTCGAGGATGAAGCGTTCCTGTTCGAGTGCCATGAAACGGGCTCCAGTGCAGTGATGGATCGGGATCAGACCGAGGTTTGAGGCAGCAGGAAGTTGCGCACCACCGGCACCATCGGTGTGCCGCAACTCATACCGCCGTCCACGCGCATCAGCGTCCCGTTGACATAGGCGGCGTCGTCGCTGGCGAGGAAAGCGGCCATGGCGGCGATGTCTTCCGGCTCGCCCAGTTGCGGTACGTTTTGCAGGTCGAGAAAGGCCGACTTCATCGCCTCGTTGGCCCAACTTTCCATGGCTGGCGTGCGAATCACTCCCGGCAGGATGCCGTTGCAACGAATGCCGCGTTTGCCAAAGGTGGCGGCAATGCTTTGCACGTACCAGTTGAGCGCGGCCTTGGAGGCGCCGTAGCTGAACTGAGAAATTTCGCCGGCAATCGAGCTGGTGGACGAGGTGAACAGAATCGAACCGCTGCCCTGGGCGAGCATGTGCGGCAAGGCGTATTTGCACGCCAACACGCCACCCAACACGTTGACCCGCATGCAGTTGTGGAACAGCTCGGTGTTGAAGTTGATGAAGTCGATATCGCGGGTGGTGGCCGGGTTTCTGTACACGGCGTTATTGAACAACACGTCGATACGACCGAAGGTCTCGACAGTCTGCTCGACCATCTCCCGCAAGGCGCCTTCCTCACCAACATCCACTTGCATGGCCATTGCCTTGGCACCTATTTCAGCTGCCACGGCCTGCGCCGATTCGGCGAAAAGGTCGGTGACCACTACCGTGGCGCCCTCCCGGGCAAAACGCAGTGCCGAGGCGCGGCCGATGCCACTGCCGGCGCCTGTGATGACGCAGACCTTGCCGTCTAAACGTTGCACAATCTCGCTCATAAAAGGGTCTCGGGACGGATAAAAAAATCGGCGCCTGTGACAAGCGCCGAAAAGGAGCATGAGGTCAGCGGGTCTGGCCACCGGCAATGGTCTGCGGATTGGCTTCACGCTCGGCGACCGGTTCCTGGCGGTAGCGCGTCGGGCCGTTGCCGAACATGCCGTACTGGTCACGGGTGAAGTCGTACAACGAGTAGGAATCCTGTTGCGGGTTATTGGGAATGCCATACGCCTCGATGTTGTATTGCGAGCCGGTACGGAACAGCGCGCCGCTGTCGTCCCAGGCGTCGTAGACCGCAGCACCAAAGGTGTCCTCGTCGATGTAGTAGCGGCGTTTTTTCTGCGCGTGGCGGACGCCGTCCTTGCGGGTCGCTTCCACCACCCAGACACGGTGCAGTTCCCAGCGTTCACACGCGGGATTGATGTGTTTGGGCATGAGTTTCTTGTCCATGTCGCAACCCCATTTCAGCGTGTAGTTGCTGTAGGGGATGAACATTTCCTTTTTACCCACCAGCTTCCAGTCGAAACGGTCCATCTTTCCGGAGAACAGGAAGATTTCGTCGTAGAACGCCACCCCGCCGAACGCCGAGTTGGGGGTGTCGTAGTTGAATTCCGGAGCCTTGCGCACGCGGCGCTGGCCGGTGCTGTAGCTCCAGGCGTAGCGGGAGTCGGCGACCGGGTCGAGATAATCCCAATACCCGGATGCCTGGCCGGCCGTACGGGCCGGCGCGACGATGCGCGACCAGATACGCTGGGCGATTTTCGGATCACGCCCGGGAACATCCATCTGGTAGAAGGGTTTTTCGCCGGTGGACCGATTGGTGTTGGTTAGCGTCGCGTGGCCTTCATTAACCACGTAGGCACTGTGGTTCCAGTCCCAGCCATTCACGCCCTGATAGTTGAGGATGTAGTTCCACATCAATTCCCGGCCATCTCGCGGCAGCGGGAATGGCAGGCCGCCCCGGCACCCTTCGCTGATCGACAGCCCGTCGTTCTCGGTTTTGCAGTCCTTGCGGCTGGCGTTGCGCTGGGTGGCTGCCAGGAAATTCGCCGGAAAGGTTGCCGTCCTGTGGGTGGGGTACACCTCAAGATAATAAGTGTCGGGGTTCTGCTTGAGCAGTTGCAGCTGCCCGGCCGCCAATTGGTCGGCGTACTGGTCGGCGTTAGCCGCCGTAATGCGCAAGCGGGGTTTTTCATTGGCAAACGGGTTGGGCCAGTTGCCGTCGCCGGGCACCAGCCCTGCGGGCACTTTCAGGCCACCGTCGTAGGGCGGAATAGTGCCTGCCGCGTTACCCGCCACAATCGCGCCAAAGCTCGTGAGCTTACCGCCCAGGTCGGCGGTGGTAGCGCCCTCATCGGCCACAGCCGCCCCCGCCAAAGCAATGGCCACAAGGCCCATCGCATATGCATTAACCGTCATAACGTTCTCCATTCAGATGGGTGATCGCCGAGTCCGGTGATCACTGCATTGCAGTTCAGGCGCGGCTCAGAACGCAGTGCTGAGGGTCAGCGAGACCCAGTTGCGGTCGGTCAGGCCGACGTCGCCGGTGCCCCCGACGACGGTTTTTCCGACGCCGGCAACGTCTGCATATTTGCGTTCGCTGCCGTAGCCGATGTACGACAGAGTCACGTCGACGCGCTCGTCGTAGGTGCCCTTCACACCTGCTTTCCAGGTGTATTTGCCTTCGTTGCCACCGCCCGTGGCGGCATTGCCGTTGACGCCGTAATCCACACTCATGGGCGTGGAAATATTCCAGCCAGGGAACACCCCAAGCCATTGCGGCGCAAAGCTAACGGCCAGGCCGACATAGTTCTTGGTAGCGCAGCCGTAATGCTTGTCCTGCCCCGCCGGGCAGCCGCCATAGCCTTCTCCTTTGAACAGTTCCTCGTGCTTGGTCACCCGTTGCACATGACTGAACGCCATTTCGGTGATCAGGCTGCCGGTGTCGAAGTAATCGGTGCGCGGCAGCAACCACAGGCCGTTGACCACCATGTGCCACGTGTCACCGCGAGCGCCCTGATTGTCGGCAGTGCTGATGTTGCTGGAGACCAGCGAGGTGTTCTGGCGATACGACAGGTCGACGCCGAGGGAACCTCCGCCCAATACCGGACCTGCGGAGTAACCCAGGCCATAGAGCTTGACGTTCTCGGCGTACACGTAACGGGCGAAGGTCGGCGCTACTTGCAGGCCCCACGGGTTGTAGTCATCGAACTCGCGATAGAACGCGCTGACCTCCGAATGCAGGAAGTCGAAGCTGTAGGTGCCCATCACGCCCCAGTTGCCCCTGTCCTTGGGTTTGACCGGATCAATCAACGGCCGCGAAACACCGCTGAACAATGGCAAACGGTCCGGCCCTTCCAGGGCGACGTCGGCGGAGGCCAGATAGGTACCGCCTTCAGGCGCGCGCGTGGTGTCCCATTCGAAGAAGTATTGCGCTGCCAGCGACAACTTGTCGGTGACCTGAGCCTGGGTTGAAATCTGCGTCAGCGGCAGGAAGATTTCACGGGTCTCGGTACCAGGGTTGCTCACCGCCTTGCGCCCATCCAACGGTGCTTGCGAGTAGGACACCGCATGCCCGGCAATCAGCAGGCCGTTGCCCCAGTACACGGTATGCCGGCCGGCACGCACGCTGACCGGAATCTCACCCAGGTCGAAGCGGGTAAACGCAAAGGCGTCCAGCAACTCGCCGCTAGGGCCACGGTGATAGCGTTTGGTGAAGCTGGAGTATTTACCGTTGTTGTAGCTCGGCGTGCTGGTACCGGGGAACGCACCTGGGTAGTAAACATTGCCGGGGCTGGTTTCGACATCAGTGTTTTCATATGCCTGGTCGTACCAGCCAGCGCCGCTGATGCGAAAGCCGTTGTACTGCTTGTACGCGACCTCCATTTCGCTCATCAAATCGACACGATTGGTCACCACATCGCCCCGATCAAACTTGGCGTCGGACTCGTCGTAGCTGGCGTTATTGGCCAACGCGGAGTCGCGCCCCTCGGCCCGTATGCCCAGGTTGTAACGTACGGTGTTGTCCCAGCGCGCGGTCCAGTCCGGATTGCCGGTATCAAACTCGGCGGCCTGCACAGCGCCAACAGTCAAGGCACACCCGGTCACGCTGAACCAGACAGCCAGGCTTAACGGCTTTAGCTTTGCGTCGATCATCAACACTCCCATTACTTTTTATTGTTGTTGGCAGCCGAAGCGTTGGGCCGTCTGGACCGCGCCAATGAGCGCTCGTCTGTGGGCTTTCGGTATGGACTGAAGTAGACGGGACGGGGAGGTTCGAGACAACGATTGGGAGTATTGCTGAAATGCATTTTGGTATTGGTCAAATACTCCCGACCTATACTCAAAGGTCCTGGATCGTACTTTTTGAGTACAGGAGGTGACCATGAAATCGGGAACCCGGACAGCGACACTCCTAGCCGCTGCGATGATCGTCGGCTGTACGACTTCATCAAGCCAGACAGTGACTGTTCCCTTGAACGCTACACCACGCAACGGCGGTCAGATCGCCAATGCAACGCTGGCCGTTCAGGGCAATGAGACAGCGTTTTCCTTTGTCGTCAGTGGAGTTCCAAGCGGCACCCTTCGGCCCTTGAATCTCTACACCTTTATCAACAAAGGCAGCTGCGAGCGCCCCGGGACTGTCGCCTATGCAATGAATGACCGGATCAACACCAATCGCATTTCTGCAACGCGCGGCTGGACCTATTCACGAAGTGCGCCAGTGACGCTGGCAGAGCTGCTTTCTGGTGGATATTACTTAGTAATAAGGACCACTCCGGCCGATGGCAACGTGGATATTTTCTGTGGGGATATCAAGCCCGAAACAAAGTGAAATGACACCAGACCGATAACCGGCTTTATCTACAACAGCGTGAAGAACAGTGTGCGTTGCGGTATTTGAATATCCGATACCGCCCCATTGTTTTTGTGATTTTACGATGGCAAAACTGCTCCCTAGACTCCAGCCAATAACTAGGCAACGCCGCTCTCCTGGCGCCGCCATGACAATAAAGCCTGGAGGATGAACATGAGTGCGCCCCCGTCTCTGGATGACAAGTACGTCCAGCACACTGGAAAAGTTTTGCTCACCGGGATTCAGGCGCTGGTGCGTCTGCCGCTGATGCAGCGCCAACGCGATCTGGCCAATGGCTTGAATACCGCCGGTTTTATTTCCGGGTACCGTGGCTCGCCGCTGGGTGGTTTCGACCAGGCATTGTGGAAGGCGCGCGACTACCTCAAGGAACACCACACGGTGTTCCACCCAGGCATGAACGAAGACCTCGCTGCTACCTCAATCTGGGGTACGCAACAGGTCAATCTCTTCGAAGGCGCCACCTACGATGGCGTGTTTGGCATGTGGTACGGCAAGGGTCCGGGCGTCGATCGCTGCGGCGATGTGTTCCGCCACGCCAACGCCGCCGGCACCTCGAAATTTGGCGGCGTGCTGGCCATTGCCGGCGACGACCATGGCGCACGCTCCTCCTCGCTACCGCACCAGACCGAACACATTTTCAAAGCGGTGATGATGCCGGTGCTGGCGCCATCGGGGGTGCAGGAATACCTCGACTACGGCATGCATGGCTGGGCCATGTCGCGCTATTCCGGCTGCTGGGTCGCCCTCAAAGCGGTGGCCGATACCGTAGAGAGCGCGGCCGTCGTCGACATCGACATTCATCGCGTACAACCGATCATTCCCGATATCCCGCTGCCCGAAGGTGGCTTGAATATCCGTTGGCCGGACCCGCCCCTGGCACAGGAACAGCGCCTGCTGGAACACAAGCTATATGCTGCCCTCGCCTATGCACGGGCCAACCGCCTCGACCGTGTCGTGATGGACTCAGCGAAAGCGCGCATCGGCATCATCACGTCAGGCAAATCGTACCTCGACGTTTGCCAGGCACTGAAAATCCTCGGCATCGACGAAACACTCGCCCAGCAGATTGGCCTGCGGGTCTACAAGGTCGGCATGGTTTGGCCGCTGGAGGCTGAAGGCGTCCGGCAGTTCGCCGAGGGCCTGGAAGAAATCGTGGTGGTGGAAGAAAAACGCCACATGATCGAGTACCAGTTGAAGGAAGAACTCTACAACTGGCGCGAGGATGTGCGCCCGCGCATCGTCGGCAAGTTTGACGACAAGGGTGAGTGGAGCCTGCCGCACACGGGTTGGTTGCTACCCGCCATCAACGACCTGACCCCGGCTATGATCGCCCGGGCGCTGGCCAAACGCATTTTGCGCCTGCATCAAAGTGGCCCGCTGCAAGTGCGCCTGGCGGTGCTGGATGCGCAATTGGCGAGCAAAGACCAGTTCAGTAACCTGATGGAACGCGTGCCCCACTACTGTTCCGGTTGCCCGCACAACACCTCGACCAAAGTCCCGCAGGGCAGTCGCGCATTGGCCGGCATCGGCTGCCATTACATGGCCGCCTGGATCTACCCGCAGACCCAGACGTTCAGTCAGATGGGGGGCGAAGGCGTGGCGTGGATCGGCCAGGCACCGTTTACCACTACTCAACATGTGTTCGCCAACCTCGGTGACGGAACCTATTTCCACTCCGGCATTCTCGCGATTCGGGCTGCCATCGCGGCCAAGGTGCAGATCACCTACAAGATTCTCTACAACGACGCCGTGGCCATGACCGGCGGCCAACCAGTGGACGGCAGCCTCAGCGTGGCGCAAATCAGCCGGCAACTCGTTGCAGAAGGCGTGCAGCGTGTGGTGGTGGTCAGCGAAGATGTCGAGAAGTATCAGCACATCCATGATCTGGCAGACGGCGTGCCGGTGCTGCGTCGCGACCAGATGGACGAAGTGCAGGAACAGCTGCGCCAGTTCCAGGGCGTATCCGCAATCATCTATGACCAGACCTGCGCTGCGGAAAAGCGTCGGCGTCGCAAGCGCGGCAAGTTTCCGGATCCGGCACGCCGTGTCGTAATCAATGAAGCAGTGTGTGAAGGCTGTGGCGATTGCAGCAGCAAATCCAACTGTATGTCGGTGGTGGCGGTGGAAACCGAGTTCGGCCGCAAGCGTGAAATCGACCAGTCCTCTTGCAACAAAGACTTCACGTGTCTCAACGGTTTTTGCCCGAGTTTTGTCACGGTCGAAGGTGGCACCTTGCGCAAACCCAAGGCCTTGGCGGCCGCGAAGGATGACGTGTGGGATTTGCCGACGCCCGCGACCGTCGCGCTGGATGAGCCTTACAGCATCCTGATCACTGGCGTGGGCGGTACGGGCGTGGTGACCATCGGTGCCCTGCTGGGGATGGCGGCGTTCATCGAAGGTAAAGGCACGCTCAATCTGGACATGGCCGGCATGGCGCAAAAAGGCGGCGCGGTGTGGTCGCACATCCGCATCGCCGCGCACCAGGAACAATTGTTTGCACCGCGGATTGCCGAGGGTGAAGCGGGCTTGCTGCTGGGTTGCGACCTGGTGGTCAGTGCCAACACCGAAACCTTGTCCAAGCTGCGTCACGGCGTCACCCATGCCGTGGTCAACAGCGAGGAAAGCATTACCAGCGCTTTTGTGCGCACCTTCGCCCAGCAAGCGGAAAGTGGTGATTTGCTCAAACACCCGGACCCGAAATTCCAGACCCAGAGCATGTCGGCACAAATTGTCGAAGCAGTGGGCTCCGACCAGGCGGACTTTGTCGACGCCAGCAAAATTGCCACGGCGTTGTTGGGTGATTCGATAGCCACGAACACCTTCATGCTCGGCTATGCCTACCAGAAAGGCTGGTTGCCGGTGGGTAAAGCGGCGCTGCTACAGGCCATCGAACTGAACGGCACCGCGGTGCCCTTCAACCTCTCGGCCTTTGACTGGGGCCGGTGCAGCGCCCATGACTTGCCACGGGTTTTACGCAAACTGGAAGCCGGCAAGGTGCAAAGCCCGGACCGCTTACTGTCGCAAAGCCTGGAAGAAACGCTGGCACGGCGCATGGAGTTTCTCACTGCGTACCAGAACTACGCCTATGCCCAACGCTACCGGTTTCGTGTCGAGCAATTCATCAAGGCGGAAACCGCACTGTTCGGACAACCCGGCAAGCTGTCGGCGAGTGTCGCCCGATATTACTTCAAAGTGCTGGCGATCAAGGATGAATACGAAGTGGCGCGCCTGTTTACCGATGGACAATTCCTGGAAAAAATCCAGGCCGGCTTCGAGGGCGACTACCGCCTGCGCTTCCACCTGGCACCACCGCTGCTGAACGATAACGGCTCCGGTCGCGAACCGAAAAAACGCAGCTTCGGCCCGTGGATGCTGCAAGGCTTCAAGCTGCTGGCCAGGCTCAAGTTCCTGCGTAATACCTGGCTTGATCCGTTCGGTCGTACCCATGAACGCAAGGTGGAACGCAACTGGCTGGCCAGTTACGAACGCGTCCTCGATGAATTACTCACTGGCTTGACGGCCGACAAGCTGAGCCTTGCTCAGGAGTTGGCGGAGTTGCCAGACAGCGTTCGCGGTTATGGTCCGGTGAAAGAGCGTTTCCTCGGCCACGCCGAAAAGCGCCAGGCGCAATTGCTTGAGCAATGGCGTAATGGTCCGAGTGTCACGTTTCACGATGCCAGCCAGGTCACCGGCAAAATCGCCATCACTCAACTGTAAATATCCCGGCCCTGGGCCAGGTGCCAGGACCCGGGTTGCATGCGATGCCGCCCGGGAAGTTGGCTAAAACAATAAGGTCGACCCATGAACGAAGAGCTGGCCAGAAACTACCGGGAGATTCTTCACGGAGTGGGCGAAGATCCAGAGCGAGAAGGCTTGCTGGACACGCCAAAACGCGCGGCGAAAGCCATGCAGTACCTGTGTCATGGCTATCAGCAAAGCCTCGAACAGATCGTCAACGGCGCGTTGTTTGAATCGGACAACGATGAGATGGTCATCGTCCGTGACATCGAACTGTACTCACTCTGCGAACACCACCTCCTGCCGTTTATTGGCAAGGCCCATGTCGCCTATATTCCCACTGGTAAGGTGCTGGGGCTGTCGAAAGTGGCCCGCATTGTCGATATGTTCGCTCGCCGTTTGCAGATTCAGGAAAACCTGACACGGCAGATTGCCGACGCGATTTCCCTAGTGACCGATGCCGCCGGAGTGGCGGTAGTGATCGAGGCAAAACACATGTGCATGATGATGCGCGGTGTGGAGAAGCAGAACTCGGTGATGAGCACCTCGGTAATGCTCGGCGCGTTCCGCGAGTCGTACAACACCCGCCAGGAGTTTTTGCAGTTGATCCGCGGTCGCTAGGAGAGGCGCCAGGCGCCCCACCTTCAACTCAACTGAGCATCAGCATGCCGCCATCAATCATCAACGTTTGCCCGGTGACAAATCGCGAACCGTCTCCGGCAAGAAATACCAGCACAGGCGCCAGATCCCGGGCCGGTTCACCCAGCTGTCCGCCGATGGGCACTTGCCTTGTCATGTAGGCATCGTGCTGCTGCAATTGCTCGGTGCTCATGCTCGCGCGAGTCGCCTCGTACATCGGCGTCCACATCGCCGGGGCGATAGCGTTGACGGTAATGCCCAAGGGGCCCCATTCCCGCGCCACCGTGCGCGTCCACGCCAGCACCGCCCCCTTGCTGGCCGCGTAATGGGCTTTGCCGGGCTGTCCGATGACGCCTGCCGCAGAGGCGAAGTTGATGATCCGCCCACCGCTGCCCTTCAGCAGCTCATAGGCCGCGCGGTTGGTCAGGAATGTGCCACGGGTATTCACCGCAAAGACTTTTTCCCACTCGTCCAGCGTGATGCTGTCGGCACTGGCATTCGGCGCGATACCCGCAGCATGTACCAGCACATCCAGACCATTGAGCCGTTCGTTGGCCCAGGCGAAAGCGGCATCCACGGATTGGCTGTCAGCGATATCGCAGACTCGTGTATGCGCCCACCCGCCACCGTCCCCCGTCATCAAGGCGGCTTCGCCCAGGTCGAGGCTGACGACATAGGCTCCCTCCTCCACAAATGCTTTGACCACTGCCGCGCCGATACCCCTGGCGCCTCCCGTGACGATGATTCGTTTACCGGCCAGTTGCATGGGCTTTCCCTCTGGTTATCAGGCGGTTTGATCGATGCGCTGCAACGCCGTAGCGAATAGATGCAACGCTGAGGCGTGGTGTTTTTCACCCGTGACCATCGAGGCTTTACCCGCACACGCACGGGCGTAACTGACTTCGAGAAAGATGCCGAGTTTGAAACCCGCCAACACCAGGTACCAGGTGAAGTCCGCCAACGAGCGCGAGCTGCCGGCGTGGTAATGGGCGACCAGTTCGTCGCTGCTGCAAAAGCCGTCCCAGGGATGCACTTCGATGGTGCCGGCACCACGACCGTCGGCACAGGGCCAGGTGACCACCAGCCAGGCAAGGTCGAGCAACGGATCACCGATGGTCGCCAGCTCCCAATCGACGACCGCGGCCAACTCCCCGCAGTCATGCCGGAACATGACGTTGGACAGGTGAAAGTCGCCATGTTGAATACCGGCCTCAAACTGCTGCGGGCAATGATCGCTCAGCCAATTGGCCAAACGTGCAAGTCCCGGCAGGCTGCTCGCCCCCGGCCAACCGGGGTAGTCTTTGACGCTGTCCAAGTGTGCCAGCCAGCGTGAGACCTGACGCTGATGAAAACCGTCCGGGCGGCCAAAGTCCGCCAGCCCCACCGCCTGGTAGTCAATGTCGCCCAGACGCAATAGCGCATCCACCATGGCAAAGCCCATGCGCCTGCGCAGCGCCGGCCGTTCAGCATGGGGTGCTGGCAATCCTGCGGCGCTATTGGGGTTGAAGCCCTGCACTGGTTCCATTAAATAAAAACTGGAGCCCAGAACGGCCTGGTCAGTACAGTCGGCGATCAAACCGGCATGGGGCACTTGCGATCCGGCCAATACCTTGAGCAGGCGCGCTTCACGGACGATGGTTTTACCGCCGACTTCGCGCAGTTCCAGGGAAGGCCGGCGCAACACGAATTCACGCACGCCTCGCCGAAAGCGCAGCAGCAGATTCTGCGTGCCGCCGGCTAAACGTACCGCAGCCTTGATCGGGCCACTTTCCAGGTCTTGGGTGTCCATCCAGTCGGCCAGGCGCTCGAGGTCGACCAGATCCTGCCAATCGTTCATACGTCGCGCTCGCCGAGACTGGCCAGCACGCCGGCGTATTTTTCCCGGGCGCGGGCCGCGGCGGTGGGCCGATGGTAATCGGGGAACAACTCGTCGCAGGGCTGATAGTCGCGCAGCAGCTGTTTGGCCACCGTGACTTTGTGCACTTCGGTGGGCCCGTCGGCCAGCCCCATCTGGAAGGAGCGGACGATGTACCCGGTAAACGGCATTTCTTCGCATACCCCTAACGAGCCATGTACATGCAGGGCGCGCGCGGCGATGTCATGCAACACCTTGGGCATGGCGGCTTTCACCGCAGCGATGTCCTTGCGCACCCGCTTGTAGTCCTGATACTGATCGATGCGCCACGCCGTACGCATCACCAGCAAGCGAAACTGCTCCAGTTCGATCCACGAATCGGCAATTTTTTCCTGGACCATCTGCTTGTCCGCCAGGCGGCTGCCCTGGGTACTACGCGACAGGGATCGTTCACAGAGTGCATCAAGGGCTTTTTGCGCCTGGCCGATCACCCGCATGGCATGGTGCACGCGGCCACCACCGAGCCGCACCTGAGCCACGACAAATGCCTGGCCGGGCGCACCGAGCATGTCGCCCGCAGGCACTCGCACCTTGTCGAATGACAGGTAAGCATGGGTGGCGGCGGGGTCATCGGCGATACCGACGTTACGGATAATGCTCACCCCGGGCGCGTCAGCGGCGACGATGAACATCGACATGCCTTCATACACCGATACGCTTTTATCAGTGACCGCCATCACGATATAGAACGCTGCGTAGCGGGCATTGGAGGCGAACCATTTTTCGCCGTTCAGCAGCCAGTCATCGCCATCGCGCACCGCTTCGGTGGTGAACACGGCAGGATCCGCGCCACCTTGCGGCTCGGTCATGGCGAAGCAGGACACGATATCGCCATCGAGCAACGGTTGCAGGTAGCGCTGCTTCTGCGCCGGGGTGCCGTAATGGGCGAGGATTTCCCCGTTGCCTGAATCGGGGGCCTGGCAGCCAAACACAATCGGGCCGAACAGCGAGCGGCCGAGAATTTCATTGATCAATGCCAGGCGCACCTGGCCATACCCTGCCCCGCCCAGTTCCGGGCCCAGGTGACACGCCCACAACTTGCGAGCCTTCACCTGCGCTTGCAGCGGTTTGACCAGTTGCTTGAACAACGGATCGTGGATATTCCACGGGCTGCCCAGCACATGATCGAGGGGCTCGACTTCCTCCCGTACAAACTGCTCGATCCAATCCAGTTCCGCCTGTATCTCGGGGTCGGTCTGAAAGTCCCAGGCCATGGTGTGTCTCCTAGCAAATAGCGATCAGGCCAGCAGCATGCCGCCGTCGACCAACAGGGTTTGGCCGAGCACATAGCTGGCCAGCGGCGAGGCAAGGAACAGGGCCACGTTGGCCATGTCCTGGGGCGTGCCCAAGCGCCCTTGAGGAATGGCGCGCAATGCGCCTTCGAGGCGCTTGGGGTTGCTGGTGGTCACCCGCGTCAGCTTGGTTTCCACCAAACCGGGGGCAATGCCATTCACCCGGATGCCGTCACGTGCCCAGGCTTCGGCCAGGGTGCGAGTCAGTCCGAAAGCACCGGTTTTCGAGGCGTTGTAGGCCGGGTTGCCACGCGTGGAGTGGAAGGCGGCAGCGGAGCTGACAGTGATCATCGAACCCTTGGCCTGCATCAGCAGTGGGTGAAATTTCTGCGCGCACACCATCAGGCTGGTGAGGTTGACGTCGAGTACTCGCTTGAAACCCTCGGTGAGAAATTCCTGACGGTCGTAGAGCACCGTGCCTTGTGCCTGCACCAACACATCCAGGCGGGTGAATGGCACACAGACCCCTTCGATCAATGCCGCATCCGCGACGTCTACCTGGGCGTAATGCAGGCCTTCAAGATTAGAGTCAGGTGAGTCGTTATAGGCCGCCGCCGAGGCACGCGTACCCCAGACATGCACCTCGGCACCGCGCTGGCGAAAGTTCTGCGCAATGCCATTGCCGATGCCACTGGACCCGCCAACTACCAGCACGGTTTTACCGCTGAAATCCAACTCGTACATGGGTATTCCTTGTGCTTGTCGAAAAATCCTGTCGGGCAATAGGCCCACCGTTACAGCGCCACCAGGCCAACCGAGGCCAATCGTTCGAGCTCGCTGCCGGTAAAGCCGAGGCCTTCCAGAACTTGCCGGGTATGTTGGCCGAGGGCGGGTGGCGGACGCTGCAGCGATAACGGCAAGTTGCCGAAGTCCCAGAACGCGCCGATCTGTTGCAGGTCACCGTAAACAGCATGTGAGTAATGAGCGTGCAGACCCGCTTCGGCGTGTTCGGGGCTGTCGAGAAAGGCATCCATCTGCGCTTCCAGCACTGCCTGTGCAGGAACCTGCGCTGCGACCAATGAGGCGAGCGCCGCTTGCCGGGTCTGATCGGCAAACCAGGTTTCGGGCTGATCATCCACCAGCCTCTCGAAACGTTGCACCTCATCCGGTTGCAGCGCTGCCACCACCAGCCAGGAATCGCTACACCGATACAAACGATGGGCATCACTCAGACCGGTCTGTTGCGCGTCCAAATGATCGATTGGTGTGAGGCTGCCGTCTTCCAGCACCACCGCTTCGCTCATCGACAGCATCGTGGCGCCCAGCAATGACGAGCTGACCATTTGTCCGACGCCACTGCGGTTGCGCTCATACAACCCCAGGAGCAAGGCGTAGAGCGAGGACAGACCGGCAAAAAAATCACCCACGCCGAAGCGCAGCCACATGGGCGCCTGGCCCTCACCGCCCTGCTCGACTTCCCAGCCGCAAGAGGCCTGCATCAGTTGGTCAAAGCCCGGCCAATCCGTGCGCGGTCCGGTCGGTCCGTAGGCACTGACATGGCAATACACCAGCTGCGGGTTGAGCGCTTTGAGGCTCTCGTAGTCGACCTTGAGCTTGCGTGCGGCGGGAAGCCGCATGTTGTGGTGTACCACATCGGCCCAACGTGCCAACGCCTCTACGGCGGGCTCGGTCTGCCGATCGCCCAACTGCAACGCGACGCCCAATTTGCCACGCTGGGTACCGCTGAAAATCCGCTCCAGGCGGCGCATGGCATCGCCCTTGGGCGCCTCGATTTTAATGACTTCTGCCCCCAGGTCCGCCAGCAACATGCAGGCAAACGGCCCGGCCAGATAGGCGCCCAGATCCAGTACTTTCAGACCGTGCAGCGGAGGCAAGGGCGCCGGACTCGACCTGGGCAGTTGCGAAGGGATCACAGCATCGGCGCCAGACAGTCCGGCGTTCCCCTCACCTGCCAGAGGTGCGCTACCGCCAACTCGTGCGGGTGGCTGCACCTGCCAGGCAGGGCCTGGTTGCAGTGTTTTGCCCAACTGCACATCGTCGACTTCAACCACATAGCCATTCAGGCGTGCTTGTTCGTCGAAGTAGATATCGCCAAATGGAGCGGCAATTTGCGCAGCAACGTCGTGCTGCCAGAAATGCTCGACCCATTCCTGTGCCGACCGTGTGGCAATGATCGCCTTGTTGGCGCCGAAGTTTGGCGCCACATGGCTCGATGGCCACAGCGCGTTCAAGCGAGCCACTTCGGTTTCGCCGAACTCACTGAGTGCCGCGGCCATCCAAGGGGATTTGTCCGGCGAATAATGCACATGCAACCAGCGGCCATCAGCGCACTGGTGCAATGGAATTGGAATGTGTTTATCCAGACCTTTGGCAAAGGCCGGGGTCGGTGTTTGTGCGCGGTTCCAATGCATGGTCATTGGCACCAAGGCTGCCTGAGCCAAACTCGTATGAGCGATGCCGCCGCAGCCGTCACGGTCGCGCGCCAGTAACCGCGCCATCACCCCGACCACACACAGCCAGCTGGCCAGCCAATTGGCAAATGGCATGCGTACGAACACCGGGCCGGGGCGATGCGCCGGCTGTTCGTCCAACAGGCCCAGGCGCGCCAGGATAAGCGTTTCCCGGGGAATGGAATTCGCCAGTGCATGCCGATGGGGCCAGCCGCTGATCGCTGAGATAACCAATCGAGGGAAGTCTGCAGTGAGCTGCGCGTCTGCCAGACCATGGGCCTGCGCTACCGCGGGGGTGAAGTCATGCAGCAGCACATCGGCGCTGGCTAGCAACGAGTTCAGTTGCTGGCGATCTGCGGCATTTTCCAGGCAGAGGATGACACTTCGTTTGCCACGGTTAAGCACAGCAAACAGCGCCTGTTTCTCTCTGGCACGGTTGGCGGGTGGCTCGATCATCACCACTTCGGCACCCGCTTCGCAAAGATGCATGCCAGCGGCAGATCCGGCAATGCCGGAACACAGACTGATGACGCGAATTCCTTCGAGGATTGCCTGGCTCATTCAGCACCTGTCTTCTTCTGCGCTTAGCGTTTTGCAGCAGAGCTGCAGAACGAATCCATGGCGTTACCCTAAGCGATCGGCGATAAATTCCATAGATAGATTAGTATTCCGAATATAGAATCATAAGCATGAATATGAACAATAAATAACAATTCGTCTAAATATCACTAAAAGCCGATTAAGGGCGTTGCGATGATCCTGCGCATGGACCACTTCACCATCGTCTCCGACCAACTGGAGGCGACACGAAATTTCTATGTTGGAGTACTCGGGTTGGTGGAGGGGCCACGCCCGCCCTTCCCGGTTCCCGGATTCTGGCTGTACACCCAGGAACAACCAGTTCTGCATGTGGTGGGCGTATCACAAATGCCGGAGCCGCGACGTGGCGTGCTTGACCATATGGCGTTTCATGCCCAGGGCTTGCAGAGGATGTGGAAACACCTGAGTGAGCACGGCGTGCGATTCAAAGTGATCCGTGCGCCCGGCGCCGAGCGCACGTGGCAGCTGTTCATCCAGGACCCCAATGGGGTTGAAGTGGAGTTGGATTTCGACGCCAGCGAAGTGCCGCCCGCCGACTGGAAAGAACGCCGGGGTGGCTAAATCAATCCGGCATAGCTGCCGCCGTCGATCTGCAAATTTTGCCCGGTGATATAGCCGGCTTGCGCCGAACAGAGAAATGCGCAGGCCGCTGCCAGTTCGCTCGGCTGGCCAAATCGTCGTGCGGCTATCGGCTTGAGCATTTCCACCCGTGCTTGCTCAAAACTGAGCTGGCGAAGTTCCGCCAGTTGCTCGGTCATAAAGCGCAGACGGTCCGTCTCAATGCGCTCCGGCAGCAGATTGTTGATCGTCACATTGTCCCGCACCACCTCGACCGACAGAGCTTTGCAAAAAGCGGTCAGCCCCGCACGCGCCGCCGTGGACAAACCCAATGGCAACCGGGGCGACTTAACCATCGCCGAGGTGATATTGACGATACGGCCGAAACCTCGCGCACGCATACCAACGACCACCGCCTGAATCAGCAGGATACCCGAGAGCATGTTGGCCTCAATGGCCGCCAGCCAGGCAGCATGATCCCAATCCTCCGGACGACCCGGCTCTGGCCCGCCGTTGTTGGTCACCAGAATATCCATCACCGGACAGGCAGCCAGCAGCGCCTGTCGCCCGGCGGCGGTGGACAGGTCGGCCACCACGGTGCGCGGCAGCCGGCCGGTGCTGCGCAAGATGTCCTGCGCAGTGTGTTCCAGGCTCTCGGCATCGCGGCCGTTGATCAGCACCTCACAGCCCTCCTGCGCCAATGCCAGCGCACAGGCTTTGCCAAGTCCCCGAGAGGATGCGCACACCAGAGCAATACGTCCGCCAATACCCAGATCCATTGCAGCACTCCTCGTACATTGGTGTCAGTCGTTCATGCCGAGCAAGGCCGTGATGTCGCGCCCGGGTTCAGCATCGCCGCCGTAGGTGAATTGGCCAGCGCGCTGGCGTTCGGCCAACTGCTCCATCTGGTAGCGATAACGGGTACCCGGCGTATCGAAGCGCGAGTGCAGGTCGCGACGTGGGTCGACCTCGAAATAACGTTGGTTCTGCGGGCGCACCACCGAGTTGTCCTGGGGCTGGATGATGTAGTTGATGCGCGGCATCACATAACGAAAAGGTGCGGGTGCAGCGGTGGTGTTGAAGGTGACGTCACACCGCGAGCGATGCTTGCCCACCGGCAGGAAGGGTTGCAGGTTGGGCACGTCGTAACCGGGGCGAAAGCGCGGATAGGAGATGCATACGTTGCTGCGTAGATGAATGTGCAGCACGGCGCGAAAATCCTGATACCTGGCGCGCACGCCGCCGACCCAGCGCATGATCGGCGCCACTGACTTTTGCGCCACGGTACGGGTGCGAGTCACGGTCTCGGAGGTCCATTGCACTTCCACCACGTCCGACTCGCTTACACCGTCGCCAATGGTATTGGCATGCAGGAAATCGGCATGGGTCAGATCAATCAGGTTTTCCACCGACAGCGCCGAGGTCGCATCAAACCGCACGGTTCGCTGGGTGTAACCGGGAAGACTGCCATCCTGGGGAAGAAACGGAATATGCGGGAGCAACTGCATGTCGGCAGCGTCCGGATTACCGTACCAGACCCAGATGTACCCGTAGCGCTCAACCAGCGGATAAAAGCCCCGTCCCCCGGTAAACGCTGTGAGTGTCAGCTCTTTATGGGGGAAATGCGGGTGAAACTCGGCCGCCACCGCACGCCCGTTGTCGCGCCACAGGTAATAGGGCTGAGCATGAATGATCCGGCGAATGGGCCGGTTACCCAGGTCGCGGCTATGGGACACCGGGAACCAGGTGTCACGCAGGTCGTAGTTGATTGGCGTCCAGTCACCCCGAACTTTGCCAGGGATCGTATCGGTGGAGGAAGGCACGGCATGCATGGTGGGAGCTCCTGTGCTCAGACGACTGCGCTGACGGGAATCAGGGTCGGTTGGCGCAACTCACGCAGTTCGCGGGATGAGGTTTGCAACAAGGCCGCGACGGCTGTGCCGTCGATCCGGCTGTTCACCTGGAACGGCGCCTGTTTGCGCAGGCGGGCCAGACGCCAACGCAGGGGTGCCCTGAGGTGTACGTGCTCATGCACAAAACCACGCCAGCACAAACTGGTTGTGCCACGACGGTTGGCACCGGTGGCGATCATCAGCGTCACCAGCGGCAATTCATCTTCGCTCAGCAAATCCACTCGAACAGTACCGCCGTTAAAGGGGACCGCGGTGCGCACGATCAAGGGGTAATCCACCACAAACTGCGAAGGCAGGATCTGTGTGGTCCATACCGCACCTCGCTCCAGAACCACCCGCCCCTGCTCGCTGCGCAGATCGCCAAGGAAAAAATCGGTGAGGCGCACATGGGCAAACCCGAGCAAGCATTCCGGGCCGTCGAGCATCGCGTCCAGGTACTGGTCGTGACTCATGTTGACGATGGTGGAACCGGTAAATTCGCGTCCGCCCGGTTGGTAGTCGCTGCTGGGCAATTGCCCTTGCGGTGCCCCTTCACCCAACCACACATGGACAAAACCATTCGCCTCGCTGACCGCAAAGGCACGCGCGGCATAACGTGCAGGCACACGCTCATCGGTATGCAGGTTGGGGATCTGCGTACAGCCACCACTGGCGCCATCAAAGGTCCAGCCGTGATAACCGCACTGCAGACCGGACTCGACGACTCGCCCCAAAGCCAGCGGCACCCGCCGATGTGGGCAACGGTCTTCCAGGGCAAAGGCCTGGCCGGCTGCGTTTCGGAACAGGACCAGTTCCTCGCCGGCAAAGGCCACGGCCAATGGCACTTGATCTTTCACGGCCTCGCAAAGCGCCATGGCCCACCAGCCAGGGGTCATCATCGGGCTGCCTCTTTGTTATTGGTCTTGGGCAAATGCGTTGAACGCAGTCAGCGCTAACGGTAGTGCTTCGCGGCAGAGAGAGCAAACACAAATAAACAGTATTTTGTTTTCTGTTGAAATTATTTACAGCCAACGAAAACCGCAAGATGTGGCCACAACCCTCTACGAACCTTGGTTCAATAGACACATTGCCGCTCTTTAGGCCACCTACAAATGGACATTTCTTCTATTAGTGATCATGTTCTAATGGAAAATAGCTAGCGAGCAATCCATAAGCCTGATTACCATTAGCTTGCTCATTAACTCCAAGGTGCGCTGACGATGACCCAATCCACCCTCGGCTTTGTCCTCCATGACGTTGCGCGCGAGGTGAAACATGGCTGAGCCGACATTGCAGCGCCCTGCCGTGCACGCCGAAGCCCGACCGCTCGAGCCCGTGGAAAAACCCCGGATGCAGGCGCCCGAGGCTTCCGCCCTTGATGGCGATGCTCAAGAACCGAATGACACGGCGCGCCAACGCTGGCGCATCGGTCTGTTTTTGCTGGCACCGATCAGTGTCGTGGCCTGCGCCGCCTGGTATGTGTTGGGTGGCCAGGTCGTGAGTACCGACAACGCTTATATCCAGGCCGAGCGGGTGGGAGTTTCAACCGATGTCGCCGGGATCGTCGCGGCCATTGAAGTCAGTGACAACCAGACCGTGAGCAAAGGCCAGGTCTTGTTCCGCCTCAAGCCCGAGCCGTTTGAAATCGCCGTGGCCAGCGCCAGGGCGCAGCTGGAGAACGCGCGCAACCAGATCCTCTACCTCAAGGCGAGCTACAACCAATCTCTGGCCGAAATCGCCCAGGCTGAAGCCAAATTGCCGTTTTACCAGACCAATCTGCAACGGCTGGAAAAGCTGGTCAGCGTTGCCGCCGTCTCAAGGACTATCTACGACGACGCCCACCAGGACCTCGACAATACCCGTCAGCAAGTATCGGTCGCCAAGGCCCAGGCTGCCGCGGCGTTGGCCCAACTGGGTGGGCGCCTGGACAGACCACTTGAGCAGCATCCTTCCTACTTGCAGGCGCTGGCGGCCCTGAATGAAGCCGAACGCAACCTGCGAAACTCCGTGGTCATCGCCCCGTTCGACGGCGTCGTCACCAACGTTGACTCGCTGCAAGTGGGCGCGTATCTGCAACCACCCCAATCGGGCTTCAGCCTGGTCTCCAGCGAGCGACTGTGGGTCGCGGCGTCCCCGAAAGAAACCGAGCTGACCAACGCCCGGATTGGCCAGGGCGTCACCATCGAGGTAGACACTTATCCGGGTATCACCTGGCATGGCACCGTGGAAAGCATCAGCCCGGCCTCCAGTTCGAGCTTCTCCCTGCTGCCGGCCCAGAACACCACGGGCAACTGGGTGAAAGTCGTGCAGCGCATTCCGGTACGCATCCATATCGACGATGCTGTCGGCAAACCGGCGCTGCGCCATGGCATGAGCGCCGTGGTAGATATCGACACCGGCACCGCACGAGGCCTGCCCAAGCCACTGGCAAACCTGCTCGCACGCCATCATGAATGACGTGTCCGGACCGCTGCCGCCCTCGCCGCTGCGGGTACTGATCACACTGTGCGTGGTGCTGGCGGTGGTCATGCAGGCGCTGGACACCACCATCGCCAACGTCGCACTGCCCTTTATGCAGGGCAGCGTATCGGCCAGCGCCGATCAGATTAACTGGGTGCTGACTTCCTACATCGTCGCCACAGCCATCATGACGCCGCCCTCGGCATTCCTTGCCCGACGCTTCGGTCGCAAGCGCGTATTGCTGTGGTCGATCTTCGGTTTTGTATTGGCCTCGGTGCTCTGTGGCATCGCCCGCTCCCTGGAAGAAATCATCCTGTTCCGCCTGCTGCAAGGGGTGGCCGGGGCGGCATTGGTGCCCTTATCGCAAGGCATTCTGCTGGATATTTACCCGCAGAAAGACCGAGGGTCGGCAGTGGCCCTGTTCGGGGTATCGGTCATGGTCGGCCCGGTATTAGGTCCGATGCTCGGCGGCTGGCTGACAGAACACCTCAGCTGGCGCTGGGTGTTCTTCATCAACCTGCCTATCGGGTTGCTGGCCTTTATCGGCATGACCCGCTTCATACGGGAAACCCCGGCCGACAAGACTGCACGCCTGGACTGGCTGGGCTTTGGCTCGCTCAGCGTGGCGATCATGTCGATTCAATTGTTCCTCGACCGCGGCGAACAACTGGGCTGGTTCGACTCCGGGGAAATCATCCTGGAAGCGCTGGTGGCCGCCGTCGCTTCGTACATCTTCATTGTCCACACCTTCACTCATGACAAGCCCTTTATCAGCCTGAAGCTGTTCAAAGATCGCAATTACTCGGTGGCGGTGGTGTTTATCTTTATCATTGGCATCACCTACCTGGCCTCGCTGGCACTGATGACACCCTACCTGCAAACCCTGATGGGGTACCCGGTGCTCACCGCCGGCATGGTCATGGGGCCACGCGGACTGGGGACGATGCTCAGCATGTTCCTTGCCGGGAAGATCATCGGCAAAGTGGATATTCGCTGGATACTGTTTTGCGGTTTGTTGCTGTCCGCCTGGTCGATGTACATGATGACCGGCTGGACGCCGGCCGTGTCCATCGACACCATCATCTACGTCGGCTTTATTCAGGGCGCGAGCCTGGGTCTGTTGTTCGTCCCGCTGACCACCATCGCCTTTACCACCCTGCCCCCGCATTTGCGAGGCGAAACCACGGGCCTGTACAACCTGTCACGCAACGTCGGTTCGAGCGTTGGCATCTCGATCGTTACGGTGCTGCTGGCGCAAAACACCCAGATAAACCATGCCGAAATCGGTGCATACGTGACGCCGTTCAACCGCCTGTTCGATGCCTGGCCTGTCAACCATCAGCTCAATCCATTGACCGCCAGCGGGCGTGCAGCACTGGATGGCTTGATCACTGTGCAGGCCAGCTGGGTGGCTTACCTGGATGACTTCAAGCTGCTGATGTGGTTATCCATCGGCGTCATACCGCTGCTGCTGATATTCAGGACGGCGAAGTCTCAAGCGAATCAGGCCTCGTAGCGAAAACGTCCCACCGCCACATTCAGCTCATCGGACAGCTCGCGCAAAGACACCACGGCTCCGGATACCTGATGGGTGATCGCATCACCCTCGCCGGCCATGCGTGCGATGTGCTCGACGTTGGCCACGATGCCTCGCCCACCCTCGCTCTGCACGCTTACCGCATCGGCGATCCGGTCAACCCCGCGCGTAGAGTCACCCACCAGTTCCGTTGCCTGCTGCAGGGTGCTTTCCAACTCACTCAGCAGCCGGCCGCTTTCTTCCAATGCCACAGTGCCCGCGCTCAATGCCTGGTCGACGATCCCGGACTGGCTCTCCAGCTTCAACGTCAGCTGGTTGATCGAGTTGGCCGCCAGCGCAGAGCGTTGTGCCAGGTTACGCACTTCGTCGGCCACCACGCTGAAGCCGCGCCCCCTCTCTCCGGCACGCGCCGCTTCGATGGCCGCATTGAGCGCCAGCATGCCCGTCTGCGCGGAGAGGTCCTTGACCTGACCGATGCTGGCGGTAATCGCTGTCGTACTTTCGACAAAATCGCCCACCGAGCCGCGGATCGCGGAGAAGGCATGGCGCACGCTGTCGATTTTCTCAAGCAGTCGCGATAAGGCCAAGTGTCCATCCTGCGCACCGCGCAAACTGGCTTCGGCGCAGCTGCGCAGGCTTTCAGCATGACTGGAGATTGCCGCAATACCGTCGCTCATCTGCTCGATGGTCATCGACACCGCGCCCACCGCACCGGCCTGCGCCGTAGAGCTTTGCGCCACCCGCGCCGAAGCGCCCACCAGCTCCTCTGCCGAGGCGCCGACCGATGCCGCGACTCCGGCAACCTGGCGCATGGCCTGCTGGAAGCTATCGATGAGTTCGTTGAATGCTTGAGCCGTATGGGCAATCTCGTCTCGACCCATGACCCGCACGCGTCGGGTCAGGTCGCCATCGCGCAACTCGATCGACGCCCTCTCGATTTCCCGGATGGGCCGGATGATTTGCGCACGCAACAAAAGACTGACTAACACAGCCATTAAGCTGCCACCCAGCAGCACCGCCACGAGCATCCGTGAGACCTGCTGTTGTGTTGCGCCCGCCTCAGCGAAGGCGCCAGAGGTCAGCTCGGCTTGTAGACCCAACAGCCGGTTGAATTGACCTTGCAAGCCATTGTTGTCGGCACGCACCCGACCCAGCAGCGAGGCAGCCTGTATCTGGTCGCTCAAAGCAGTGCGCTTGAATTCGGCAAGCCCCTCGCCGACCACTGCGGCCTGCTCCTGCACCGCTTGATAGAGCGCTCTCTCCTCTTTGCCCAAGCGAGTTTCACGGGCCACTTTGTCCAGCCCGGCACGCATGTCGTCGACACTGGCCTGCATATCCTCAAGATATGACTCAAGGTCCTCCGCAGAAGCTTGACCACTGGATTCAAGGATGCGCGCGCCTGTGGCATAGGCGCCGACCATCGCCGCCTGCGAGGCGGCCGAGGTTTCTAACACTTGCCGATACTGCTGGAAACGCAACTGGTCGATTTCCTCGATTACCGCTTGTTGCTTGGCCAGCCCGCGATAGGCCAGACCCGAGACAACCAGAAGAGCGAGCACAAATAACCCGGGCAGCACGAGGAGCTTGGCGCCGATTGAGAAGCCTTTCAGAAATGGCATGTTGGTTACCGTTTTTGTTTTTATAGAGCATGACTAGGCAGGCAGTTTATCCTGCATTATTCTTTATACAGTATTTAATTCTATTATCAGAACGATATTGAAGGTTTGATGTCCCGCCATAGCGCCTTGCCTCCGCCCTGCAACTAACGCCTGGCGTAACCAAAGCCAGCCAACCAGCACTGGAACGAACAGCCCAGGTAAGCAGCGGCATTGCAAAGACCAAGGTCAGGTTCGATACCGCCCCCCACAGAATCGCCAGCGCCTTGATTAATTCCGCCGCCAGTACCGATGAATGCCGCAGCCCTGCGGCCTCATCGAGCCCGCGGCGACCTGCTCAGCCGTAAGCGAACGTCCATGTGAGGCTTTCAGCAAGTACTTACCTATTCAGGCGAGGGGAAGTTTTTCAATGAAGGCCGTGAATTCCGTTAAATGCGGAGTCACCGGGCAAGCAGGGAGGAACCCGCACCCTTCACGTAACGAAAAAATCGACGCTGACTGGTGTCCCCAATTGCAGACAAGTTTTTGAATGGCGCGGCCGAGGTACTGTGCTCAACAGGTGAGCCAACATCGAAGGATCGAAGTCGAAGGTCAGAAACCGAGATGAGCGAGGCAGTAAGGTTAGGACCGGATGTGAATACTTAATATGCAGTGGTCCATGCCCACTTCAGAGGAACAACTGCAAGTAATTTTGTGGGGGTAAAAAGAACAAAAATAAAAAAGGGTCGCGAGATAAAATCTCGCAACCCCTTGAATTATATGGTCGGGACGGAGTGATTCGAACACTCGACCCCTAGCACCCCATTCAGTTATGCATTATGCATCCCTGGTTCGCGCTGCGCCCCTATAGAATCCTCAAACCCAGTAAAACAAGGCCTTTGAGCGCTTCACTCTTCCAACGACCTCTATCCTGATCTACCCTTAGCTGACGAATTAGTGGGAGTAAATGTGGGAGTAAACTTATCAGGAGGTTGATTATGGCCAAGCTCACTGCCAAGGAATTGGAAGCACTGACCGAGCAGGATGTCGGCATCATCATACGCGACGAAGGCAGCCTCGCGGGCAGGGTTTCACTCCGCAAAAAAGGTATCGCCATCCCCTTTTACTTCCAGTTTCGCTGGGAAAGGATTTACACCCGCTTCTCGTGTGGTACCTGGCCAAACAAGTCGTTGACCGAAATCCGCAAGGAGCGCAACGAAGCACGAGACCTTTTAGCAAAAGGGATCAATCCTAATGAGAACAAGCGCGCAGGGAAGGTCAGACTGAAAGCGGAGCTGGCTGCACAACTCGCAGAAGCCGATCAGCAAAAATCTATGGAGCTAACGCTGCTAGACCTAGCGGGAGAATGGCTTCGCGATGGTGTGGCACGAAAGGATGGTAATGCCGAGCTACGGAGAAAATTCGCGAAAGATCTTTACCCCGCCGTTGGCTCAAAAGTCATCAGTACAGTCAGTGAGCATGACCTGCGGGGTCTGGTGCGTTCCGTCATGGCTCGCGGCGCTACTCGCCAAGCCATTAGTCTTTTTTCGGATATCGTTCAGATGTTTGGATGGGCCCAGAAACGACAGCCATGGCGAACACTGCTGATCGACGGAAATCCAGCAGACTTGGTCGAAATCGATAAGCTTGTACCCAGTGACTACCAAGAGGAACGTACTCGGACCCTCTCCTCCACCGAACTTCAAGAATTACACCAACGCTTTCAGAAAATGACTACCGACTATGCAGCGCTACCTGCCGGCGAGAAGTACGGTGGAATTCGCCCCCTGAAACCAGAGTCCCAACTTGCGCTTTGGATCTGTTTGGGAACGTTATGCCGGATCGGTGAACTGCTTCAGGCCGAATGGAAGAATGTCGATCTGGAGAACCATACCTGGTTCATCCCGAGCGGGAACGTCAAAGGCAGCCGGCGCAAAAAACAAGACCATTATGTTTTCCTCTCACCCTTTGCCCTGCACTTCTTTCAGGAACTCAAGACCATGACGGGCGATACTCAATGGTGCTTTCCGAACAAGCAGGATGATGGGCATGTGGACGTGAAAGTGGTGAGTAAGCAGGTGGGTGACCGCCAGGCCCGATTCAAAAACCGCAAAGCCCTCTCCAGACGTCGCCATGACGATACACTGGTGCTTGCCGACGGCCAGAATGGCGACTGGACACCGCATGACCTACGCCGCACAGGCGCGACCATGATGCAGGCCTTGGGGGTCAGCCTGGACGTCATTGATCGATGTCAGAACCATGTGCTTGCCGGCTCCCGGGTGAGGCGACACTATCTGCATCACGATTATGCCGAAGAGAAGAAACGCGCCTGGAATCTGTTGGGTGATCGACTCGGTGCCGTGTTGTCCTCAACCTACGAACACCCACCGACCGAGTCGATGATGTCTTTTCCAGCGTACGCGGCTACAGAGACATGGTCACCTTCATAGGTCTACCGTTAATCAGCGATTCCACTGGTAACCACGGTGAATTTCCGGCTGAACTCGAAGACCTCGCAGACCCCCGTGTGCCCAGCCGGAATCGATACGGCATCCCCCGCAACCATTTCGAACCTCTCACCAGTGTCCATAGTGATTGCGATACGACCTTCGATCAGCACAAAAGCCTCATCGTTTTCGAAGCGCCAATGAAACTTCGCAGGACGAGAGGTGAAGAACGCCACGGACTTGTGCGGGGTTTTCACGCCAACGGTTCGCAAGAGCTTCATCCGAGTGTCCGGATTGCCCTCGATCACATCATTGCCCAGCGGGTACTCAAGCCATCCATCGGGAGTGTCCAACGATGCCAGAACTACAGAATCGATCGGATTGGGGAGCTTAGGACGAGCAGTCATCTTTTCGGTGCCTCGTAGCGGAATAGGTGGATGTACGACTATGACAAGTGGCATAGTCGAGCCTGAGGCTACACCATAATATGACAGATGGCATAATTTATTAAGATGACTACTTCCACTCGTGACCGAATGATCGTCGGCGCTGCGGATCTACTGCGCCGCAAGGGGATGACTGCAACCAGCATGCGCGAGGTCGTGCGCCACTCGAACACGCCACGCGGCTCCATCACCCACCACTTCCCTGGCGGTAAGCGCCAACTGCTCGAAGCAGCCGTGGAGCACGCCGGCCGGGAAGTCAGCGAGCCGCTGGCACAGCTGCTGAGCAAACATGGCCCTGTGAAAGGCATGGAGCTCTTCGTTGCCTTGTGGCGAAAAACGCTTGAAGAGACAGCCTTCCAAGCCGGCTGTGCAGTGCTGGCCGTGGCGGTTGAGCAGTACTCTTCCGACCAGCGCGGCGAGCCTGAACCGGAGCTCGAAGCTCAGATCCAGCTGCAGTTACTGGATCAAGCCAACGCTATCTTTGGTGAGTGGCAGGAGATTGTCGGCCGGTCGCTGCAGGAGGCCGGAGTGACCGACGTTCGCTCACGCAGCCTGGCGCTGCTGGCCATTGCCTCTATCGAGGGCTCTGTTGCCCTGTGCCGAGCCGCGCGCAGCGCGGCACCGCTCGACCTTATCTGGCAGGAAGTGAAACGGAGTTTTGCACGGGAACTGGCCTAGCCACCAGCACCCGCGGGCTCCAGCTGCCGCAGTCCACGCTCAGTGACCGCATCTATGTATCTCGGATCGCCATAGATACGAGCCAGCAGAATAGCCCCTTCGAAATCAGCCACCAGCTGTCGCGCCAGATTCTGCGCGTCCTCCTGGCTGTGCCCGACGCTGTAGAGCTTGAAGAATGCGGCGGCCCAGTCATCCATGAAGTGCCGAATCGGCTTCATGAGATCGACCTTCCCATAAGCGGCATCGACTGCCACAACACCCATCAAGCATCCAATCGAGTCGTCCTGGAAGAGTTTCTTTGCCTTGCGCCCCATGCTTGTGAGTCGCTCCTGAGGAGTCAGGCTTTCATCGAAAGCGATGGAGAACAGCGATTGCTTCAAGCGCCCATGGGTCCACTCCAGCACATCCCTCAGAAGCGACTCCTTGTTGGGATAGTGATGGTAGAAGGACGCCTTGGTCAGCCCGCAAGCAACCGACAAGGCATCCATGGTGGTGCCGTGGTAGCCGAGACGCTTAAAAGTGTTGGCGCAGCGCTGCAGCAGTTCATCGCGGGATACTTTCAATGGGCGCACGGGGTAAACCTGCTCTCGATAATCCTCGCTGATTCTACGTCATAAGCCTTGCTGCAACAATTTGACGGTTACCGAATGTTTGTTTAGTTTCAGCTAACCGAACATTCGGTAAGTATCTTCAGCTTGGAAAAAACCAGGCAGCCCCTCATAAAGTCAGGAGAAGCTCTCATGAGCGAAGCAAACAGCGGTCCGGGTCGCGTCACTCGAGAGCAGCGTGGTCATCTGTTCCTTATCGGCCTCGACCGGGCCGGCAAACGCAATGCTTTCGACAGCGCCATGCTCAATGACTTGGCCCTGGCCATGGGTGAATTCGAGCGCAACGATGAAATGCGCTGCGCCGTCGTGTTCGCCCACGGCGACCATTTCACGGCAGGCCTTGATCTAATGGAGCTGACGCCGAAGCTGGCTTCGGGCGGCTTCAAGTACCCGGACGAGGGTATCGACCCGTGGGGTGTCTCGAAGCCGCGCCGCACCAAACCAGTGGTCCTCGCCGTGCAAGGCACCTGCTGGACCGCGGGCATCGAGCTGGTGCTCAACGCCGACATCGCAATCGCCGCCAGCAACACCCGCTTCGCTCACCTGGAAGTACTGCGCGGCATTCCGCCATCTGGCGGTTCCACCGTGCGCTTTACCCAAGCTGCCGGCTGGACCGATGCCATGCGCTACATGCTGACCGGTGAAGAGTTCGGTGCTGACGATGCTCTGCGTATGCGTCTGCTGACAGAGGTCGTTGAGTCCGGCCAAGAGCTGGTGCGCGCCATCGAGTACGCCGAGCGCATCGCCAAAGCCGCACCGCTGGCCATCAAGGCCACCCTGCAGTCTGCCTTCCAGGCGCGCGACGAGGGTGACGATGCTGCGCTCTCCAAGCTCAACGAACTGCTGTTCACGCTGATCAAGAGCGAAGACGTGCGTGAAGGCGTCATGGCGATGATGCAGAAGCGCGAACCGGTGTTCAAAGGTCGTTAACCAATAAGGCAGGGGCAAGAGATGCTGCAGTACCAAGCACCACTGGAGGAGTTCAACTTCCTCGCTCACAAGGTTCTTCGACTTTCAGAGCTGTTGCCTCTGCTGCCAGAGCACCACCATATCGACGCCGACCTGTTCAGGGCCACTCTGGAGGTCGGTGCCGAGCTCACCCAAGAGCAACTGCTGCCCTTGAACGGCAGCGGCGATGCCGAGGGTTGCAGGCTTGAACAGGGTGGGGTCAAAACCCCACAGGGCTTCAAGTCAGCTTACCGCCTGTTTCAGGAGAACGGCTGGCCTGCTCTGACGGTCCCACTGTCCATTGGGGGGCAAGGTTTCCCAGGAACGGCAGGTGTCTTTTTTGACGAGATGCTCGCCTCCACCAACCTGTCTTTCAGCATTTTCGCCAACGTGCGCGAAGGTGTTCTCCGTTGTGTCGACCGATTCGGCGATGAGCGGGTTCGATCCCTGTTTTCCGACAAGCTAGCCAGTGGCGAATGGCTTGGCACCATGTGCCTTACCGAGCCTCAGGCTGGCAGCGATCTTGGTTTGATTCGCACGACTGCAGTCACACAGTCGGACGGCTCCTACCTCCTGAGTGGAACCAAGATATTCATCTCGAACGGCGATCACGACCTGACCGAGAACATCGTTCACCTGGTGCTCGCCAGAACGGAAGGGGCCCCGGCAGGTACTGGCGGCCTCAGCCTATTCGTCGTGCCGAAATACCAATTGGAGGTTCCTGCCTCAGCCAACGGGGTGTCGGTCATCGCGCTTGAGCACAAGCATGGCATTCGTGCCAACGCCACATGCGCCCTGGCATTCGAGAATGCCAGGGGCTACCGCGTCGGCGAATTGAACCGTGGCCTTGCCTGCATGTTCCTGCTGATGAACAGCGCACGGCTCGCCGTCGGTGTCCAAACCGTAGGTTTGACCGAGGTCGCTTACCAGAACGCGCTGCGCTACACCCAGGAGCGCTTGCAAGGCCGCGCGCTGAATGGTGCCACGCACCCCGATCAACCCGCTGACCCTCTGTTAAGTCATATTGGCGTCAAGTCGAGCCTTGTTCAGCAGCGGCTGTTTATTGAGCCAGCACGCTTGCTCTGCGCCTGGGTCGGCACCCTGCTTGATGAAGCGCGTTGCCACCCGGATGACGCGCGACGTAAGCAGGCCTCACAGCTGGCAGAGTTGTTGACCCCCATCGTCAAGGGCTACCTGTCTCAGCACGCGGGTACACATATCTCGTCCGCTCTCCAGCTGTTCGGTGGGCACGGTTACATCGTCGAAACCGGCATGGAGCAGCTGCTGCGCGATGCGGCCATCTGTCCGATCTATGAAGGCACAAACTACATCCAGTCTCTGGACTTGCTGGGGCGCAAGACCCTGAGCGATCAGGGACAGCGCTTGGGGATCTTCCTCAGCCACATCCCCGCGCTAGCCGAGCGTCTGCGCCAGCGTCCAGGACTGGAAGGGGTCGTCACGACCTTGGCGTCATGGGGGGCCGAGTTCGAACCATTGGTTCAGCAACTATCGGTCGATACGGTTTTCAACCGGGACGTTGTGGGTTTGGTTGCGCCGGACTTCCTTGAACTGCTGGGTACCGTTGTTTTTGGCTATTTGTGGGCATGGATCGCGGATGCCGCCGCGCCGTCAACTTCTGATGAAAAATTCCTCAGAAGCAAACCTGCCCTGGCCCGTCTGTATTTTTCCGAAGCCGAAGTACGTGTTCCTTCACTTATCGAAAAGCTGAAGCGCAATGCATCGCGTCTTGGGCTGCTCGAACAGATCCAACTCTGCTAGGGCGGACCACAGATGAATCGTTCAAATAAAAAAGATAATGAGAAACTGAAGTTAGTCAGTACCCGGCAGAGTGGCAGCGAGCTTGCTGACCTTGGGGTTTGCACCATAGAAGAGCTGCTGCAGCGTAGCGCTATGAAAACGCCTAAAGCCCCGGCCGTGTCGGCAATGGGTGCCAACATAAGCTACGAGCGATTACAGAATCTGAGTGCTGCGGTAGCGACCTGGTTGATCAACCAGGGGCTGCAACCGGGAGCTCGGGTTGCAGTCGCTTTGCCGAACATGCTCGCCCATCCGGTGGCGTGCCTGGGAATAATCCGGGCGGGTTTGATCGCCGTCTGTGTGAACCCTTTGTATACGCCGCAGGAGCTGGCGCAGGTTTTCAAGGACAGTGAAGTCAAAGCTGTATTTCTCTTCGAACCCATGGGCCAGGGTGTCCAGCAGGCCATGCTCAAGGCCGGTGTAAGTATTGCTGTGCAAGTCGCCCCAGGTGATCAACTAGGCTGGCGACGGACATTGGTTAATTGGGTAGCTCATCGACGCTTGGGTAGTAAGTTCACCCGCATAGAAGGAGCCGTCGACTGGCGCAAGGTCGTAGCGACTCGTGCGACCAAACTAAGTCAACGCGCGCCCATTACAGCCGAGCAGACGGCCTTCATAATCTATAGCGGTGGCACTACAGGGCAGCCCAAAGGAGTGCCCATCAGTCATCGGGCTTTGCTGTTCAACGTTGGCCAACAGCATTCGGCTCTGCGTCCGCATCTTTTAGGCAGGGCCGAGCCGGATTACGTGTTGCTGCTCGCGGTGCCGCTCTACCACATTCTCGGCCTGGGCAATCTGCTCTTCACCCTGACCAAAGGCGGTAAAGCGGTATTGGTGATGAATCCACGCGATACCACGGCGTTTGTCAAAGAGTGGTCCCGGCACCGCATAAGCAGTTTCCCCGGCGTCAACACCCTCTACAACTCGCTCCTGGAGAACGAAGAATTTCACTCGCAGGACTTCACGGACCTCGCTCTCTGCCTCGGTGCGGGCATGCCGGTCAGCGAGTCCACGGCCAAGTTCTGGCACCGGATCACTGGCTGCCATATCACCGAAGCCTACGGTATGACTGAAACCGGACTGATTTCCTGCAACCCGGCCGGACGCTCCCGCCCCGGCTCGGTAGGTTTGCCAGTAGCGGGAATTGAAATTTCCCTACGAAGCGAGAATGACGACGAGGTCACCGTCGGTGCCGGCGAGATATGTGTGCGCAGCCCCGCCATCATGGCCGGTTACTGGCGACGGCCCGAAGAAAACGCGTCTGCATTCACCAGCGATGGCTTCTTCCGCACGGGGGACATCGGTCTCTTCGACCCGGACGGCTATCTGCGCCTGGTCGACCGCAAAAAGGAAATGATCATTTCCTCGGGATTCAAAGTCTTCCCTTCGGAGATCGAGCGAGTTCTGAATGCTCACCCCGGGGTGATGGAGTCGGCGGTCGTGCCGGCTCCTGACGAGAAGGCCGGAGAAATACCCATCGCCTACGTCGTTCGTCGCCAACCCTATCTGGATGAGGCCCACGTGATCGCACACTGCGAAAAGTATCTAGTCAGCTACAAGCGTCCCCGCCGCATCATCTTCCGAGACGACTTGCCCAAGAGCAATGTGGGCAAGATTCTCCGAAAAGAACTGGTTGGCGCAGAACAGCAGGAGTGCTCTGAATGACTCTGCCTAATTCAGCCGCCACCTTCTCGGTGATTGATCAACTGACGCTAGTGGCCGACGACGGCTACCGCCTCGCCGCCACCCGCTATTCAGCACAGGGCAATCTGAAGGGCAACCTGATCATGGCCGGTGCGACCGGTGTGCAACAGCGTTTCTACCGCCGCTTCGCCGAGCATGCCAGTAAACAAGGCTTCAACGTCCTGACTGTCGATTACCGAGGTATCGGAGAGTCCAGGCCCACATCCCTGAAAGGTTTCGAGATGTCCTACCTGGACTGGGGCTTTCGCGATCTGGCAGCAGCCGTTGAGCACATGGACGATGGCAGGACTCCGCTGTTCTGGGTCGGCCACTCCTTTGGTGGGCATGCTCTGGGCTTGCTGCCCAATCATCACAAGATCACTTCTGCCTATTGCTTCGGTACTGGCGCCGGATGGGCCGGGTGGATGCCCAGGCTTGAAGCCTTCAAGGTTCGCCTGCTGTGGTCTTGTGTTCTGCCGCTGATCGTCGCGTACAAGGGCTACATGGCCTGGAGCATGCTGGGGATGGGCGATGACCTGCCGCTGGGTGTCTACAAAGACTGGCGGCGCTGGTGTGCCCACCCCCATTACTTCTTCGACGATCCCTCAATGGCTCCGGTCGCCAGCCTTTATGCAGAAGTCCGCATGCCCTGCGTCTTCGCCAATGCGGTGGATGACCCATGGGCGCCTCCTGCCTCGCGAGACGCCTTCCTCAAGGGTTATCGCAATGCTCCGTTGCTGACGCGTGATCTCCATCCCGAGACGAAAAAGCACCCCATCGGTCACATGGGGTATTTCCGGGCTTCAGCTACGGATGCCTGGGACGAGGTGCTCAACTGGTTTGCGGCGCAGAGCAACAGTACAACGACGCAAAGTCGCGCTGGCACGGGATGCCGCTGATGAGCACCACCGCGCCACGCACAGAGTTTTCTGCATCCGCCAAGGTATTCCGCTCACTGGTCGAAAGTCGGCGCGCAGTGCGACGTTTCACGGCCGAAGCGGTGCCCAAGGCGGTTATCCAGGAGTGCCTGGAGCTGGCAATGCTGGCACCTAGCTCATGCAATCTGCAGCCTTGGTCTTTTCATGTCGTACGCAATCCCGATCTCCTGCAACAACTGCAGCCTGTGTGTTTGGGCCAGAGCGCTGCGAAAGCACCGCTGATCATTGCCGTGTTCGCACATTCGAACACCTGGGAACAGGCATGTGCCGATGTACTCAGGCTTTGGCCAGAACCCGCTGTGCCCAAGGCGATTGAGCATTTCTACAAGAACAGCGCCCCATTCCAGTACAACCAGGGCTGGTTGGGTTGGCGCGGTTTGCTCAAACGACAGATGGTCAGGCTGATGGGCTTCAGGCGCCCCGTCATGCGCACGCCCAATAGCCTGGAACAGATGCGACTCTGGGCCGTGAAGTCGACAGCGCTGGCGGCGCAGAACCTGATGCTGGCGTTCCAGAGCCACGGCTACAGCACCTGCCCCATGGAGGGCTTCGATGAGAAGCGTCTGAAGCAGGTGCTGCCCGTTCCGAAAGGCGCAATCCCAGTCATGCTGCTGGCGGTCGGGATGCCGGGAGAACGCGCGGTCTACAACCCACGGTTGCGCTTCCCGCTCAATCAGCGCGTGGCGTGGCATTGATCATCCGCACAGAACAATAACAAGAGGGCTAGCTGCTATGGCTTTTACCCAAATCGACTACGAGACACACGGCCCTATCAGGGTCATCCGTTTCAATCGCCCAGACAAGCGCAACTGCATTGGGCCAACCACCCACTTGGAGCTGGTGGAGGCCTGGACACGTTTCCGGGATGACCAGAGTGCTCTGGTTGCGATCATCACTGGTGCCGGCGACAAAGCTTTCTGTACCGGTGGAGACCTTGAGGCAGGATTTGACCTGGTGCCTTCCACCGCGGACGAGATTGCTGCGCACGACCGCGGCGAGCGCCCGGGTATTCTCGGACCCAGCCGTTGGACGGACATCTACAAGCCCGTGATCGCTGCTGTGAATGGCGCTGCCTACGCCGGCGGCCTGGAATGGGCCTGCTTCGCAGACATGCGCATCGCCGAGGAGCACGCCTCCTTCGGTGTGACCTGTCGCCGCTGGAACATTGGCCTGGCCGATGGCGGCAGCCAACGCCTGCCGCGCATCGTGGGGTTGGGCAGGGCAATGGAGCTGATCCTGACAGGCAAGGTCATCTCGGCCTCTGAAGCCCTCACCATCGGCTTGGCCAATGAAGTGGTCCCCAAAGGGCGCTCACTGGAGCGTGCGATGGAACTGGCCAAATTCCTCTGTGCCCTCCCTCAACCCGCCATGTGCGCGGACAAGGAGGCCGCGATCCGCGGCTATGGTCAACCCCTGGCTGAGGGCTTGCGCATCGAGGCGGAGTGCTTCAACCGTTCCATCCATCAACCCGAGACCCGCGAGGGGCTGCGTCGCTTTCTTGAGCGCGATCATCCCGACAGACGCTCCGATGCACCAACTAAGACGCCAGGTTTGATCAGGGACTGAGGAGAACACCATGCGATTTAACCTTTTGCTTCAACTACATCTTTTCGCCGTGGCCTTCTGGCTGGGCGTCGTAGCGGTCGAGTACCTGCTTGAACGCACCCGAGCACAGAGTCGGAGTCAGGGCTTCACAGTCGCCAGGCTGCACAGCCAGATCGATCTGTTCTTCGAGATGCCCGCCTTCAGCGTGGTGCTGGTGACCGGATTGCTGCTCATCGAGCCTGCGCGCTTCGACGGCATTTATGCCCTAAAAGTTGTGGCAGGAGGCATCGCTGTTCTCGGCAATGCACTGTGCCTTGTGCCCGTACTGAAGCGACGTGCATCCGCAGAGACAGACGACCTCGCCGATGTCATTTATCAGTCCAAGCTGATCGACCGGATCTCCTTGCTGGCCATCCCGGCTGGGCTAATGGCACTCGCCTGCGGTGTCTATTTGATGGTACTTCGCTGACCCTTTGATAGGTCACGTGGGCTGCGGAGGGTTGGTCACCGACCTCTGATAGACGAGTGACATCTGCACCAGCAGAGCCATGATGGGCTATTCGCGCGTCGGTTCCCAATTGCTATTACGTACTTTACGCACCTGGTCATTCGAGGGTTTTGCCGACGCCGGTTCGACCGGTTTACTATTGTTCGGGTTGCTTCGCAATCGCGGTATGAGGGTGCTTCTTTCGGGATGAATGGGTCAGGCAGTTGCCCGATCCGGTTGATTATCAGTGCCGTTGCGTAGCATCGCCTACCAGCTTCACCGCGACGTTACCTGAGCCATTCCGGCCGGAGTCAAACGGCTACATGTTGTCAATCCGGCATCACCTCCCTTGCAATCAATGCCCCCGGATACTGAATCACCCGCCCGGCCAGCCTATGGCCTTCGGCAGCTGCATGTTGTGGAGTGCCGCCGTCCAGCCTGCTGGCGAGATAACCCGCGTTGAACGAATCGCCAGCGGCCGTGGTATCAACCAAGCTCAGTCACACGAGCAGAGAACCCCTGCTGGTCCTTGTTAAGCAATACTGCCTTGAAACTCATGAGCAATCCCCACGGATAATGATTTGATGCCTCACCACGCCGGCTTATGCTGACATGACGAAGTCAGGTAGAACGAACTGACCGAGTTCCTCAATGACCTCACCTGCGGGGCGTTGGCCGTATTTCAAATTGATGATCACATGGTTAACGCCGATCTCCTGCAAGCTGTGCAGCAGCGGGATCAGGTGATGTCGCCCCAGTTGATAGCCCAGGTGGATCGGCCGAGGTGGTGTCTGCGGGTTATCTGTCAGGTCGATGTATAGCGACTGGGTGAAGGGTTTGAACAGTTCACCACATTCGGCACGAACCGCCTTGCGCCAGTCCTCGACAATCAGCTGCTGAGTCTTCGGTGCACGCGGATAGCTGATCCAGCCATGACTGCAGCGGGCGATCCACTCCAGCGTCTGGCGGCTATGGCCGGTGACGAAGAAAGGAATTTCCGCCGTCGTCGGCTTGGGAATCAGATCGGCCCCCTCAAGCGTGCCGCCGGACCAGGTCAAAGGCACGAAACTGCTGCGCTGAACCTCGCGAAATACCTTGAGGTATTCGCGGAACAGGCTGTCGCGTTGCTCCGGGTCGACACCGAATGCCGGAAACTCTACTGGACGGTCACCGGAAGCCACGCCGAGTAACAGGCGGCCACCGCTGAGCTGATCGACACTAGTTGCGGCCTTGGCGGTGTGTAGGGGATTGCGGATTGGCAGGATGACCGACGCGGTGCCCAGCGCAATCGAGCGAGTGTGTGCCGCCATAAAACCCAGGTAGACCCAGGGATCGAAGACCTGGCCCGAATCACCGAAGCTGGGGTCGCGTAACGGCACGTCGCGAAACCAGAGGGCAGAGAAACCCAGCTTCTCGGCGCGTTGGGCCAGGTTCACTTGGTCGAGCATACTCGGCGTATCGCCGGTAAAGGCTTCGAGGGGGAAGAAAAGACCTAGGCTCAGGCGGCCTTGGCGGTAGGTGTGCTGAAAGCCAGGTTGTTGCTGATAGGGAATGGAATTCGGAGTTAACATCTTCTCTCCTACATATTTCAAAATATAGATTTTGAAGGGCTGAAAAAACGCCTGCGAGCAGGCATCAAATCAGCGCTTTCAAGGCCACCTGGAACGCCGCGATGTTCTGCTCATGGCGTTTGTAATAAGTCCAGGGACCGATGCGTTGTGAGGTCACCAGTTGCGCCCGCTGCAAGGCAGCGAGATACAGCGAGACGGTCGACTGCGACAGGCCTACCCGATCCTGGATGATGCTCACGCAGACACCGACCTGCTCAGGATCCACCTCCTGCTCGGGGAAATGATGACGCGGATCCTTCAGCCAACTGAGGATGTTCAGGCGTGTTGGGTTGTCTAGCGCCTTCAGCGCTTCGCTTACGTCGATACTCATAGGTCACGCACGATAACTATTTTTTGCTATATTACGATATGCCCGCTCAACCGACAATGCGCCGGCCCCCGAACCGTATCGCTCGGGGGCCGGCACCTCGAGCGGACTATCCGCCATAGGTCGGATAGTCGGTGTAGCCGACAGCGGTTCCGCCGTACATGCTGGCCGGATCGACCGGGTTCAGCGGCCAGCCATTGGCAATCCGCTTGGGCAGGTCCGGGTTGGCGATGAACGGACGGCCGAAGGCGACCAGATCGCCCCAGCCCGCCTCGAGCACACGCTTGCCTCGCTCGGCGGTGTATTTGCCGGCATAGAGGATGCGCCCGCTGAAGACCTCGCGCACCGCGCTGCGGAAGCTTTCCGGCAGCTCCGGTGCGTTTTCCCAATCCGCCTCGGCCAGCGACAGGTAAGCGATGCCGACTTCTTCCAGCACCTTGACCGCTTCGACATAGGTCTCGTGTGGGTTTTCTTCGACCAGGCCGAGATATACGCGGGCCTCGTCGGTGCTGGCGAACAACGGGGCGAAACGCACGCCGAGCCGGTCTTTACCGACCACCGCGGCCACCGCCTGGGTCACCTCACGGAGGAAGCGCAGGCGATTTTGCAACGAGCTGCCGTACTCGTCGTCGCGCTGATTGCTGTGCGCGGAAATGAACTGGTTGATCAGATAACCGTTGGCGGAGTGGATTTCCACGCCGTCGAAACCGGCGTCGAGGGCGTTGCGAGCGGCCTGTGCATAGAGCTGTACCAGCTCCTTGACCTCGGCGGTGGTCAGTGCACGTGGCATCGAAGGCGGCGCCAGGGCGCCGGTGCCGGGACCTGTCTCGATGAATATGCTGACGCCCTCGGCCGGGATCGCCGATGGCGCCACCGGGGCTTCGCCATTGGGTTGCAACGAGGTGTGCGAGACCCGGCCGACATGCCAGAGCTGAGCGAAGATGGTGCCGCCCTCGGCGTGTACCGCATCGGTCACTTTGCGCCAGCCGAGGATCTGTTCGGCACTGTGGATGCCCGGGGTCCAGGCGTAGCCCTGGCCGCGCGGCTCGATCTGGGTGCCCTCGGTGACCATGAAGCCGGCACCGGTACGCTGGCGGTAGTAGGTCGCCATCAGGTCATTGGGAATGTTGCCTGGCTGCGAGCTACGCGAACGGGTCAGCGGCGGCAGGACGATGCGGTTTTTCAGGCTGTAGGGGCCCAGCGTGGTGCTTTCGAAAAGAATGGAATCTTTCATGTGTAACTACCTATATATTTGCGTTTGTAGATAAATAGATGCTAGTGCCTGGACAGGCACCTCTCGAGCGCTCCGTTTAGAACAGGCCGGTGGACGTCCAAGCCCAGTCGCGTCCCTGCCGCCGCAAAGCGGCAGGGACGCGACTGGAGCGCCTTGTTGGGTTTGCTTAGCCGGGTAGCTTGGCCGCCAGGACGTCAACCTTCTCGATTGACGGCGGTTTGGCAAACAGCTCGGCAGCCTTTGCCATAAGCGCCGCTGCGACCTTGCCCGAAAGATGAGCCTGCCGACCTGCTTCATCCGGGAAGGCGTCAAAGATGCCAAAGGTGGACGGCCCCAAGCGGATTCCGAACCACGCCGTAGTGGCTGGCTCTTCCTCCACTATTGGAAGGCCATTCAAGAGAAAGTTCTCTACCTCTTTCTCTTTCCCAGGCTTTGCTTCCAGACGAACGAACAACGCTACTTTGACCATGACGTACCTCCTGTTGTTACGACGACATCACCATGCGTGACGTATTCCAGTAAGCCCAACGCGATATTCGCCGATTTGCCGCCCAGCTCCAGCGTGGCGGGGATGAAGGGGCAGCGTCGAGTCATTTCCGCAGTCGCGGGAAAGGCGACTCTGCCCTCTCCTGGTCTTTCACGAACTGCCTCTACCGAGATACCGTGACGACGATCTTGCCGAACTGCTGGTTCGATTCCATGTAACGGTGCGCTTCGACGATCTGCTCGAAGGGGAAGGTCTTGGCAATGATCGGCTTCAGCTGTCCGGCCTCGAGGCCGCGCGTGATAAAGGCTTGCGCAGGCGCCAAGCGTTGCGGATCACCGGTCAGTTCGAACAGCGTGTAGCCGCGCACGCTCAGGGCCTTGTTCATCGCTACCAAGGCCGGGAACGGCGTCTCCTGACCGCTGAGATTGCCATAGATGAAAAGCAGGCCCTGCTGACTCATCGCTTGCGCCAGTGTTTCGACTTGCGGCCCCGCGACCGGGTCGAAGGCGATGCGCGCGCCGCGGCCGTCGGTGATCCGCATTACCTCCGCGACCAGGTCCTGCTCCTCGGTGGCGATCACATGCGCCGCCCCCGCCTCGCGTAGCGCCGCCTCCTTCGCGCGCGTCCGGGTCGTCGCGATCGGAATGGCGCCGACGCTGTTGGCGATCTGGATCGCGGCCAAGCCGACGCTGCTCGAAGCCGCCGTGATGATCACCGCATCACCGCGCTTGAGTTGGGCAATCTCGATCAGTGCGCCATAGGCGGTCAGATACTGCATCCAGATCGCCGCCCCCTTCACCGCGCCGACTCCCGCCGGCCGCTTCAGAACCCCCGTGGCCGGCACGATCGCCTGCTCGGCATAGACGCCAAACTTGTTCATGGAAAAAGCCGGAATCACGCTGACCGCTTCGCCAACCTCGAAGCCGTGAACGCCGCTGCCCAGCGCCTCGACGATGCCGGAAGCTTCGTAGCCGAGCCGGGCCGGCAGATGCGTCGGCTCCAGGTACACACCCGAGCGGAACATGGCTTCCGCGCGATTCAGGCCGATCGCCTCGACGCGGATGCGCAGCTCGCCGGAGCCCGGAGCGCCAACTTCGAGCTCTTCGATCTGCAAGACTTCGGGGCCGCCGATCTGATGAAAACGGACAACACGGGTCATTTTGGGTCTCCTTCTATTGAGGGATGGGAGCAGCGAGCCAGCCCTTGGCTGGCGCAGGTTAGCCGCCCCGCGCGTTACAACGTCGCTTCGGTCTGTGTGTCCGGTGCGTGGCTACTTCACGGACATGCAAATGCTATTCGCCATATATAGATTTGTAAATATGTAATTTTAATAATTTTATGCCCGTCCCTGCTCCCCCTATCTACGCTGCCTATGAACTCTCCCTGTCGAAAAAAATGCTGCCATCCGCTAAGTGCGCCACGGCGTGGTTCGCTCTTCGCCGGTCATCTGGGTCGCCTATGTAATCATGCCGTTATTTGCGCTCGCCAATGCCGGCGTAAGCCTTGATGGCGTCAATCTGGCCAATGAAGGCTCTTTGACGGTCATGCTCGGTGTGTCGTTGGCACTGCTCCTGGGCGCAAGAGCGCCAGCTATTCAGCCCAGCAGGTTTGCCTCACTCGGACGGCCGGGTACCTGGCAAACCTTCGGCTACTTTCATGCACGAAGGCAAACGCATGACAAACACCCACACTGACCACCACAGCCCGTGGTCTGTCTTTCTCATCTTTCTGCGCCTTGGACTGAGCTCCTTCGGCGGCCCCATCGTGCACTTAGGCTATTTCCGTGACGAGTTCGTCACACGACGGCGCTGGTTGTCCGAACGCAGTTATGCAGACTTGTTGGCACTGTGCCAATTCCTGCCAGGGCCTGCAAGCAGTCAGATCTGGATGTTATCGATCGGTGCCAAAACCATGTACTGGCCGGATCTCGGGTGAGACGTCACTACCTGTATCATGATTACGCCGAAGAAAAGAAGCGCGCTTGGAACCTGCTGGGTGATCGACCCAGTGCAGTTTTGTCCTCCACTTACGATCATCAACCGACCGAATCAATGATGTCTTTTCCAGCGTACGCCGCCACTGGATCACTACCACTTTCATAAGCCGGCATCATTAGTGCTGAGTTCTCATAGATTCGTAGATTACGTCCATGCAGCGACCCAGCACTTCATTAAACAACCAGCGAAAGAGATCGCTGTCGCGAAAACGGCCGTGTGGATTTTTAAAACGTCGAATGATTGGGTATTTCATCTTCAAGGCTCAACCGGCAGAACCAGCGATACGCCATATTCAATGGGCCTTCGCACAATCGCGGCTCTGAGCGAATGCCGTAGCAATAGCCCACGTCCAGCATGCAGATCATCAGTTCAAGATCAATCGACGGACAGACGGCCTATCTAGCTATAGAAATCCGCGAGAAGCGGACATCTAGCGTGAAATCCACGACTGCCATTCTTGGGTCGTGTTTCCCCCGGAACTCGTACCAGAGCCAGTCAAAACTTTGTGGGATAACACATCCAGACAGTGCTCACAGTTTCCTTGGGTGTCCCAGGATCGCGCGTGGATATCGACTGTACTGACCGTGCTAACAAGCAAGGTCAAGCTCCTGCAAAACCTTCCCCCCACTAAGTAGTGGGGTGCAGCCGCGAGGGGGGGGGGCTGAGCAGAAGACCCACAGTGACCGCGCACGGGTCCTGGGGTTAAGCCTGATGTTGGCACGCAGGGCTGGGGCGAACGCAACGCTATAGGAGCTTCCAGGTATAACTGAGGACGACGCGATACTCGTCAATATCAGTTCTGTAATTAGACCGCGCTACCGCGTCGCGAAGCCTGATGCCGAATCCCTTGACAGGCCCGCTCTGGAAAACATAAGACATATCGATATCGCGTTCGCTGTCTTTACCTTCATAGCCGCGCCCTGTCTCAACGTTGTTCCCCACGACGTATCTAGTCGAAAACAGCAGGCCCGGTACCCCCACCGCCGCAAAGTCATAGTCGTAACGCACCTGATAAGACACCTCGTCTTGTGATGAAAAGTCATAAGTGGGCAGTTCATTGGCCAAGGGCGCAATATTGGCGAACACCCGGGGGAACGCGGTGTCACCGTACATTCTTTGGTACCCTACGGTCACAGCATGCCCGGACCTTGCCACCCCGAGTGTGCCATACAGAGCGCGGTTATCGACCTTCCCGATTAGGTGATCACCATCTTCAACAGCATCATACTGTGCCAACGTACCGCTTAGTGACCAACGCCCCACTAACTGCTTATGCTTAATGCCAACATAACTCTGCCGGTAAATGTCCTCCAGTTGGGCGTACCAACCACTGACGGTGGTACGTGACTCATTAAAACTATAGTCACCCCCCATATAATTAAAGGCATCACTGGGCGACGCGCGTTGCGGGATATAGCCCAACATGGCGATCAATTTTTCGTCCCCGGCTTCATTTCGAAGGCTAGTCGATTTGATACGCCCGCCTTGAAGGGTCAGTCCAGCAAGTTCGCTACTGGAAAAGGAGACACCCTGATAGGATGGTGGAAGCAACCGAATGTCGCTGAAGGGCAACACGGGAATGTCGGGTTGAAGTTCACCCAGTCTCAGCTCGGTTTTAGAAAACCTGGCTTTTAAGGTTGGCCCCAAACGACTGTAATCGTCGGCAGGGGCCCCGCTATCCTTGATAGACAGCAAGCCCGTCCCTACCCGCCCACGGCCACTATCGAGTTTGAGACCCAAGGTGGCAACAGCATCGATACCAAACCCAACAGTACCTGGGGTATAACCGGATTTGAAATTAAGAATGAAGCCTTGAGCCCACTCTTCAGCCTTGGGTTTCTCGGTCCCACGAATATCTAAGTAGTTGCGTTGAAAGTAGTAATTTCTGGCTTGCAGTGTAGCGGTTGAATCTTTAAAAAAATCCGAATCCTCAGCCCATGCCAAGCCCGGCGCACAAAAATACAGTAACGCCGGCCACACGAGTGGCGCGCAATTTTTGTTGTTCACGATTTCACCCTTTTTATTTTTATAGAATGATCATTGCGTGCAGCTGAAAGCGACGATCAACCCGGCAACTGAGCACCGTTGAATAATTGATCGTCACTGGATTTCTAAATTACCGCGTCATACAACCAAGAGAGACCGGCATACGCCTGTTCAGGAGTACGGGTGCCGAGCATGTTGTTACGTAGTTCGGCCGCAACTCCCTCGGCGTGGTAGAACTCACCATGAACACGTGCCATGACCTGACAACGGCCCGTGCGAAGGTATCGGCGAGCCTGATAGGCTTTAAAAGCCGACTCAAAATCACCCTGACACTTTTCGATCTCCTGTGCGAGTACGACGCCATCCTCCATCGCCATACACGCCCCTTGTGCAAGGTATTGCAACATGGGATGCGCTGCATCGCCCAGAAGTGTGGTACGTCCCTGACTCCAGTTTTTCACGGGTTCACGATCGCACAATACCCACATCCGCCAGCTTTCAATTTTGGACAGGAGCGTTTGTACGGTGTCACACGTGCCGGCAAACCGACGGCGTAATTCTTCAGGGTCGCCCTCGGTGTTCCAACCCTCTACATAGCGGTCGCTGTGGAAGACTGCCACCAGGTTGAATAGTTTTCCACCTCGAAGCGGGTACTGGACCAGGTGGGACTTTGGCCCCCCCCAAAGAATCATCGAGTTGCGTCGAAACTCAAGCGGCACGTCCTCAATGGGCAACACCGCCCGGTACGCAATGTGCCCGGAGACCACAGGCGCACCGTCACCGACAATTTTCTCTCTGACTTTCGACCACAATCCATCTGCGCCAATCAGTGCGCAACCCCGAATGGTTTCACCTTGGTCAGTGGTCACGCATACGGACAGGCCATCATCTTCGTAGCCCACCACTTTTGTGGCGATCCTGAATTCGACATCAGCGGACTCGCGACACGCGGCCAGAAGAACCGAATGCAGGTCCGCACGATGCACCAAGGCGTAGGGATACTTGAAACGTTCCCGAAACGCTGCGCCTGTCGGGATGGTGGTAACCATCTCAGCGCTGACACTGTCCATGAAGATCAAATCATCGGGTAACACGGTCAGTTCGCGTACTTGATCAGCAACGCCGAGCGTCTCCAACACGCGAAAACCGTTAGGGCCCACCTGGATCCCCGCACCGACTTCGCGAAACTCTTCGGCCTGTTCGATCAAGAGCGTTTTGAAGCCCTTATGTGAGAGTGCCAGCGCTGCTGCCAGACCACCAATGCCCCCCCCAATGATTACAATTGGATCTTGTAGGCTCATGACGACACGACCTCGACAACAATTTCACCAATCCCTTCAATTCGTGCTTTGATCTGATCACCGTGAACAATGGGACCCACACCTTCGGGCGTTCCGGTGTACAACAAATCACCCGGCTCAAGTGTGTAATAGGTCGAGGCGAATTCGATCAGCTCTGCCACGTTCATGATCAAATCCCGAGTATTGGCGTGCTGGCGTTTCTCACCATTAACCTCCAGCAGCAACTCCAAGCCCTGTGGGTCGCTGAGCTCATCAGCCGTGACAAGCCATGGCCCCAACACCGAGTAAGTGTCCAACGATTTGCGCAAGCTTCGCTCTTCAGGCCCGCGGATCGTGATGTCCAGGCCAATGCTGTATCCGGCAACATAGGCCAGTGCGTCTTTCGCCTTCACATCCTTGGCACGCTTGCCAATAACAGCGACTAGCTCGATTTCGTGATCGGTACGGCGCTCTGGAAGATTAATCACAATCGGTTTACTGACACCGATCAGCGAGCTGGTAGCTTTCAGGAAGAGGCCCGTCTCCTGGATTTTTCGGACATTGGCACGTGTAAACGTCTCCGTGTCTGCGATGGCTTCATCAAGGTGAGCTTGATAGTTGACAGGCGCAGCCACAATTTTGCCTGGGTTACCGACGGGGCTAAGCAGCTCGACATCGCTTAACTTGAAGACCGCTGCGCTTCCCTTGGCAAGCGAGATTTCGGGGCGTAGCTCGGCCAGGTTAGCGATCAGCAGGTCATGGCGCGGAAACGGATAACGGGCAGGTGACAAAATACGCAGTGCTTGGGAAACGTCATAGACAATGTCGCCCTCAATCAGGCCCAAACGGTTATCGTTAAACAGACAAATTTTCATGGTTTTTCTCCTGGTGTAGTAGTTGCGCTCGGATTGATTTCGCTGCGCCAAAAACCGAGGTGTTCTTGCAACGGTCGATCGGAAAAGCTGAACAGTACGCATTGCTCGTCCGCCTCAAAACAACGCCATGCCCAACCCGGAACAACAAATACGTCGTCCTTGCAGGCTGTCCACGTTTGGTCACCGACCTGAACGCGCAGGCTGCCTTCAACCACGCAGCAAACAGCTCCGTCGGTTTCACGAAAGCTCGTGCCCTTGAACCCTGCTGGGAACATCTGCATAAAGGCACCCATCGAGCGAATCGGGGACAGCCCATTCGTTGGGTTGGTAAACATCAGTTTGAAACCGTTGCACGCGTCCCACTCATCGACGAGCGACAACTGTTCAAGCGCTGCACGCGTGCGCGAATAGGGGTAGTGAAAAAGTGGGCTGACGGGGCCGCCGTGGGTGTCGCCTACAGGTCTCAGGCCAGCGGCGAATCGCGCATTGGAGTCGCCTGTCGGGCGTGTCAGGGCCTGACGTAGATTCGGGTCATCAGCAGAGAAACCGGCGTTGAGCATTTGCACAACAGGCACATCCAGGCCGTCCAGCCACATCACAGGTTCCGTGCCCTGCGCACCATGGTCATGAAAAACGTTCGTGGGCGTGATGACAAAGTCACCCGGGTTCATTAGTACCTTTTCGCCATGCACCGTAGTGAACCCACCCTGGCCACTTAAAATCAGTCTTAGCGCAGACGCCGTATGGCGATGACTGGGGGCGACCTCCCCGGGCAGGATCATTTGAATACCCGCATAGAGGGATGACGTTATCTGCGACTTGCCCCGAAACTTAGGGTTTTCTAGGACAAGCACACGGCGCTCCGCATCTTCGGCGGAGATGACCTCACAGGCCATTTTCATATTTTGGCGAATGGTTTCGGCGCGCCAGATTACGGGGTCCGCCGTCTGCTTGGGCTCGCGCGGGGTAAGCCCGCGCAATACCTCCCAGAGGGGCGTCATGTTGTCATGGGCAATGTGATCTCTAAAGGCATTGTTACTCACAAATATCTCCTTACCTATCTATCGAACTTCGTTCAGCCGTGCATCGCTACGGTCTTGGTTTGCGGTCCGTGCGATGTGGCGACGGACGAGGGTCAGCGCGACAAAAAGAATCAACATCATGGCTGCTATAAAACCGAAGAACCGAGTGCCTGTGCTGGCAAGAATCCAGGGGCCGATGAAAGCGCTCAGCACCGCGCCCAGCCGTCCGAAAGCTGCGGGCAAACCGACGCCACTTGCACGCATTGAGGTAGGGAATATCTGCGCCGCCAGCACGAATAGGATTGCTTGTGTGCCCGGTACGCAGAGGCCGAGCAGCAGCAGGCTAACGGTGATGATAGGGAGCGAATTCGCAGCAGGTTGCAACGGCGTTACCATCAGCGCAGCGCAGCAGGCCAACGCCCCCGCCGCCATGCAGAGCATGGTTTTGCGCGAACCGAAGCGACTGAACAGCCAGCCGCCGCCCACCCCTCCAATCAGGCCACCGAGGCTGAACAACGCCATACTTGCGCTGGACATACTGACGCTGTAACCGGCCTCGACGAACAGGGAGGGGGACCAGGTAAACATGAGGTAGCTAGACAGAATCACGGTAAAGAAAGCGACCGCCAGAACCCGTGTGTCGCCGGCATATTCGCTGGCCATTAACGTTCGCACCGAAGCCTTCTTGACTGCAGCCGCTTCGCCGCTGTCCTCCAACGTGGTGGTCAATGACACCGCATGCCCCAGGTGGCGAATGATGTTCAGGCACGCTGCCGGCTTGATGCCGCGCGCCACCAGAAATCTCAGCGACTCTGGGACGCCAATGATCAGCGTCAGCGCGACGATCAACGGCGCACACCCCGCAATCACGAAAAAACTGCGCCAGCCAAGGGCAGGAAGAATTTGCGCCCCTAACAGGCCAACGACAATACCGCCAAAAGGCAACGCGCTCATCCCGATGGCGAGGGCAAGGCTGCGCCGGCGCAAAGGTGTGTACTCAGCCAGCATTGCCGTGACGTTAGGCATGGCTGCTCCCATGCCCAACGATGCAATCACTCGGCAGACGCCCAGAAAGACGATGTCATCGGCGAGCGCGCCCAATAACGTCATCAGGCCAAACGTTACGCTGGACGCGATGAGGGTCCATTTTCTGCCGATGCGGTCGCCCAACAGGCCCCCGAGGGCCGTCCCCAGTGCCATGGCCACGAAACTGAATCCAAGCACCGGTGCAAAGGCTGCGCGGCTGATACCCCATTCGGCTGAAATGGAGGACAGCGACAGGCTAAGCACCTGCGCGTCCACGCCATCGAACACCATGACGAGGGCGACCAAGAAGAGAATTCGCTTTTGATAGGACGTCCACTCTCCGTGATCGAGAATAGGGGCGATGTCGAGGACGGGGGACGATGGCTGCGCTAGCTGGCTCATGATGGAACCCTCACACCTTAAGGTGTTTTGTATTATTTGTTGTAATACGATAATTATGTTTTTTCCAAAAAGTGTCAACGCTTTTATCTTATGGCGCTATTTTTGTTTTTACTCACCTCGTGGTCGAGCTTGGCGGTAACATGCGGGCTCCGTCAAGCACACCTTTCTAAGGGGGCAGGGTTGATAAAGCAGCAGGTAACCGGCGCGTCAGCCATGCAAGTCTCAGGCGCAGAAGATCCCAAAGGCAGCTCCCAGGATCGCTTGATGCGCCTGCTCGAATTGTTCAGTGGAGACAGCAAATCTGATTGGTCTGTGGACGAAGCGGCGATCGAGTTAGGACTATCGGCGAGCCATACGTACCGTTACTTTCGAACCCTGTCGGGTGCCGGATACATCAGCGCCTTTACCCCGGGGCGCTACGTGCTGGGCCCAGCAATCATCGCGTTGGATAGAAAAATGCGGTTGGGTGATCCGATGATCCAGGCTGCAAGGTTGGTCATGGGTGACATGCTGAATGCGGCCCCCGCTGACAGCATCGCGATTTTATGCCGGTACTTCCAAGAGCACGTCATGTGCGTGCATGAGGAGTTCACCACCCGTTTCAAGCAAGACATCAGCTATGAGCGCGGCCTCCCAAGGCCCCTTTACCAAGGCGCAGCCTCAAAGGTCATCCTGGCGCACCTGCCATTGCGCCAGGTCAAACCCTACTACGAAGGCGTAACGGGCGAATTCGAGCGCTTTGGCCTTGGGGCCAATTGGGCGCAAGTCAAGCAGACACTGAGATCGCTGAGAAACGAGTCCGTAGTCATCACTTCAGGCGAATTGGGCAATAGCGCTGCGGGTATTTCAGCCGCCGTTTTTGACGATAAACGGGTGATCGGCAGCATCAGCATCGTGATACCCGTCGTCGATGCCTCCCCGGAAGTCAGAACACTGCTCGCGCCTATTGTTGCGAAGGCCGGGGCCGAGATGACGCAGAAAATGACGGTGTTGGCGTCTTCTGGATCATGAAATACACAACGCCGTCAGCTCTCTGGAAACAGCCAAGGCTCGGTGGCGCGTCGCTTGCTTTCGTATAAGCGCACGTCGTCGGCTTGAGCGAGCGTCAGGCTGATTTCATCGAGCCCCAACATCACGCATTTTTTGCGGAATGCATCGATCTCGAAACGGTAGATCACGCCCTCAGGCTGGGAAACGGTTTGGTCCGCTAGATTGATCTCAAGTTGCAACGCAGCATCACGGGCCGCGAGTGAGAACAGGTGATCCATTTCATCCTTGGTCAACACGATGGGCAGCACGCCGTTCTTAAGGCAGTTGCCATAAAAAATATCTGCGAAACTGGTGCTGAGCAGCGCTTTGAACCCGAAATCACGCAAGGCCCACGGCGCGTGCTCGCGGCTCGAACCACAACCGAAATTATCTCGGCACAGCAGGATTTGCGCTGACTTGAACCGGGGCTGGTTGAGCATGAACTGCTCGTTGAGCGGTCGTACCGAGCAGTCGTCCCCAGGTTGGCCTTGGTCTAGATAACGCCAGTTATCGAACAGGTAATCGCCATAGCCATATTTGCTGATCAATTTCATGAATTGCTTCGGCAAAATGGCGTCCGTGTCCACATTGATTCGATCAAGCGGCGCCGCTACTGCACAAAACTGCTTGAATGGTTTCACGGCCTTTCAACTCCTTATCTGGGCAGCGGTTATATCAACGAAATGTCCTGCCAGGGCCGCCGCTGCTGCAGTGACCGGGCTCACGAGGTGAGTTCTGCCACCCTGCCCCTGACGCCCCTCGAAATTGCGATTGGACGTAGATGCACAACGCTCCCCAGGGAGCAGCCGGTCCTCGTTCATTCCCAAGCACATCGAACAACCGGGCTCGCGCCATTCAAACCCAGCGTCGATGAATATCCTGTCCAAGCCCTCGGCTTCAGCCATGGCTTTGACCTGTCCTGATCCCGGCACCACCAATGCTTGTTTGATACGCGTGGATACTTTTTGACCGACTACAACCTGGGCAGCTGCCCGCAGGTCCTCGATGCGTGCATTGGTGCAGGAGCCTATGAAAATCTTGTCGAGTTCGATTGAAACGATGGCTGTGCCCGCTGTAATCCCCATATAGTCGAGCGCGCTGACCAAGGCCTGACGTTTAGCGGGGTCTACTTCGTCCGCGGGGTCGGGCACCTTTTCTAGAACATCGCACACCATTTGCGGAGAAGTTCCCCATGAAACTTGAGGGGCAACTTTTGCTGCATCCAGGTTCACCACCTGTTGGAAAATTGCCCCAGGGTCGCTGTGAAGCGTGCGCCAAAACGTAGCGGCGGCCTCCCAGCCTGCGTCTCGCGGCGCATGAGGTCGGCCGTGCAGGTAGGCCAGTGTGGTCTCGTCTACACCGATCAGCCCGACGCGAGCTCCGGCTTCGATTGCCATATTGCAAAGGGTCATCCGCGCTTCCATGGACATGCTACTGACCGTGCTGCCCGTGAACTCGATTGCATGACCGGTGGCCCCCGCAGTACCGATTTTGCGAATCAAGCTCAGGGCCAAGTCTTTTGCGGTCACGAACGGCTGCAATTCGCCGTCGATCTGAACCTTCATCGCCGCCATGGGTGAAACACGCAGGCACTGGGTGGCGAGAACGTGCTCGATCTCGGAAGTGCCGATGCCAAATGCCAAGGCCGCGAAAGCACCATGGGTACTGGTATGAGAGTCGCCACAGACGATGGTCATTCCCGGAAGACTGGCGCCAGATTCAGGCGCGATGACATGCAAAATGCCCTGCCTTTGATCACCCATTTTAAAGTGGCGCAGGTTCAGGTCATCGCAGTTACGCTCAAGCGTCTGAACCTGAATTTTCGCTACCGGATCCTGAATGCCCAGAGCCAAGTCCCTAGTCGGCACATTGTGGTCCGAGGTGGCGATGATCGTGCCGCTTCGCCAAGGGTTCAGCCCCGCTGCCGATAAACCTTCAAAAGCCTGGGGGCTGGTGACTTCATTGATCAACTGCAGATCGATGTAAAGCATCGCCGAACCGTCCGGGTCATGACGTACGACGTGCGTTTCCCAGAGTTTTTGCAGCAGCGTTTTGGGCACTGGAGGCTCCTCTTGTCAGATCGATCATTACGGACCTGCCTGGCCGGATTGTAGGCAAGCTTGCTCAGACAATATAGAGCGCTTTTATCGTAATGCGCTATTTTTGATTTTTAAAGAGTGGCAAAGTACTATGTGTTGTCCAACTGTACTGTTCAGATTTGTAAAATCTGAACAGCGAAAGCGCCCGCTTAAACGATTCCTGATCTCGGCTTTTGATAGCGATGTCTGATAGGCAGTGCGCTATCCCCCCTCAATACTCATCCGTTCAAGAGCGATCCGCAGTGGGTAAATATGACAACTAAAAGCTTTGACGTGCTGATTGTAGGAAGTGGTGCAGCCGGATGCGTGGTGGCCAGTTATCTGGCCGAGAACAGTCGGGCCAGCATTGCCGTGATCGAAGCCGGCGGCAAGGATTCCGACCCGCTGATCCATATTCCAGCCGGCTTCGGCACCATCCTGGCCAAGGATAAACACGTGTGGACCCATTCCACCGTCGCCCAGCATGGTACTGAGCGACGCTTTCGCTCCGGCAAGGTGTTGGGGGGAGGCACGTCGGTAAATGCCATGGCGTATGTGCGTGGCCAAAAACGCGACTTCGATGCGTGGGACGAAGCCACCGCAGGCGACGGGGACTGGAATCACGCCAGCATGTGGCGTGCCTTCATCGAGCAAGAAAAAAACGACACGTTCCATGATGAACATCATGGCACCCAAGGCAATCTGGCCGTGCAGCTGCCCAAAGGGATCAACGAACTGAACCAGTATTGCCTGAAGGCATTTCAGGAATACGGCCTGCCCTACAATCCGGATTACAACGGCGCCAGCCAGATCGGTGTGTCACCGGTGCAATCGAACATCGAGAACAGTCGCCGTTGCAGTGCCGTAGTCGCGCACCTGCGCCGTCATCTGGAGAGTGGCCGCGTCACCTTGCTGGCGAACACAACGGTCACTCGGGTGCTGATCGATAGCCACCGCGCGGTAGGGGTCGAAATACTCCAGGGCGGGACTACGCAGCAAATCCAGGGCAAGCAGGTCATACTCAGCGCCGGGGCGGTACACAGCCCGAAGATTCTCATGCATTCCGGCATAGGCCCCAAGACCCAGTTGCAGGAATTCGGCATTGAGGTGATGGTCGATTCCCCCGGCGTGGGCGAAAACCTACATGACCACCCTATCGTACCGCTCAGCGCCTATGTGAAAGGGAACTTGGGCTATCAAAGCGTTGCCCAGGGCCTTGGGACGCTGAAGGCAGGGATCCGCTACATCCTGACCAAAGACGGCCCGGCCGCAGGCAGCGGTATCGAGACGGTCAGCTATTGGGATCCCCTGAACTTACAGGGCGACCCTACCGTTCAGTGCTATCACGTACCAATCATTTCCAAAGACGGCTTGAGCCCTACCGGTACGCGCCCCGGCGTGACCTTCGAGTTAGTGGTGCTTCAGCCTAAAAGCCGCGGCTGGGTACGTTTGGCTGACGCTGACCCTACCTCTATGCCGCTGATCAACCCAAATTTCATCGGCCACGAATACGATTTGAAAGTGGCCGTTGAGTCGGTGAAAGCCATGCGCCATGTCCTGACTCAGGAATCGCTAGCGCCGGTGATCGACGAAGAGGTCTCACCGGGTCCCAGCGTGCAATCCGATGAGCAGATTGGCGAATGGGTCAAACGCGTCGCCACCACCATGTGGCACCCGGTCGGCACCTGTCGCATGGGCAAGGACGAAGGTGCCGTCGTTGATGGTCGCCTGCGTGTGAAAGGCGTGGAGCATCTGCGTGTCATCGATGCCTCGATCATGCCCAACATTACTAGCGGCAACACCAACGCGCCCACTCAGGCGCTGGCCCTGCACGCTGCCAAAATGCTCTGTGAAGATTACTTTCGCTGATCTGCGTGACGCTCATAAACATCCACTGAATTCGATAAGGTGACAACCCATGAACTATCCAAGCTCCGAGTCCATCGATGCAGTATTCGAGTCGCAGCGTGCCTATTTCGCCTCCCGCCAAACCCACCCCATCGAGTTTCGCAAACACAGCCTGGAGCGCCTGAAACAGGCAGTGCTCAATCACAAAGAGGCGCTGTACGTCGCACTGGACGAAGATTTAGGAAAACCCAAGGCCGATGTGGACCTCGCGGAGATCGGCGCAGTCCTCCACGAAATCGATTTCGCCCTCGCCCACCTTGACGAGTGGGCGACACCAGAAACGGTACCCACCGCAGACCTGATTGCGCCGTCCCAGTGCTATGTCACGCAAGAGCCCTTTGGCGTTACTTACATCATCGGGCCGTTTAACTACCCCGTAAACCTGACGCTGACGCCGCTGATAGGCGCAATCATTGGCGGCAACACTTGCATCCTTAAGCCCTCCGAAACCACCCCCAACACTTCACTGGTCCTCGAGAAAATCATTCAGGAAGCGTTCTCTCCCAACTACATAGCTGTGGTTCAGGGTGGACGCGATGAGAATACTCACCTGCTGAGCTTGCCGTTCGATTTCATCTTTTTCACGGGCAGCCCTAACGTCGGCAAGATAGTGATGCAGGCAGCCGCCGCGCACCTCACACCAGTGATCCTGGAACTAGGCGGCAAGTGCCCTTTGATTGCCCTGGCCGATGCCGATGTCGATCTGGTGGTGTCGCAGCTGATGTTTGGCAAGTTCATCAACAGCGGCCAGACCTGCATCGCACCGGATTACTTGTACGTCCACAGCAGCATCAAGGATGAACTGCTAACTCGCCTGACGCAGCGCATTCAGCAGGACCTGCCCGACATAGGTTCCACGGGAAAAGTCGTCACGAGCCAACAAGTATCGCGTCTTCAAAACTTGTTGAGCAAGAGCGCGGGCAAGGTGCTGGTCGGCGGCGATGCAGACCCAGAACGGCGCGTATTCAGCGCCACCGTGGTCGACCAAGTGCAATGGGACGATGCGCTGATGGCCGAAGAGCTGTTTGGGCCCATTTTGCCGGTGCTGACTTTTGATTCGGTGGATAATGCAGTCGATCTCATCAATCAACATCACTCCAAACCACTGGCCGTGTATGTGTTCACAGGCCACACAGCCAATGCCAACCCCGTCATCGACCACATTCAAGCCGGCGATGCTCAGGTCAACGGCGTGCTGGTGCACGCGTTTTCGCCATACCTGCCGTTCGGTGGGGTGGGCGGTTCAGGGATGGGCGAATATCACGGCCGATACAGCTACCTGGCATTTACCCACAAAAAGTCTGTACGGATAGTTGAGTCTGGCAAGCCGGTATAAATAAAACACCAACTCCGCGAACCTGAGGCAGGTCAACGGCAGGTATTCTTTGCAATCCTGCCTTGATCGCGCGACCACATAAACCGTGACGAGCTCAACATAAACAACTGCATGCACCTCAGTACCAACACTCCATAAGAATTCGTACTCACAACCCGGAGACAGCAATAACACCAAAGGCTAGCATTCTATTAACCCTTAATAAGACACCCCTATTAGCCTTCGGGAGATACATCATGTGGAACAATAGCAGCCCCTTTTTACAAGGTATTCGCCAACCCCTCTCCAACGAAATCATCGCCAATGAACTTCGCATAGAAGGTACTGTGCCGCCTGAACTTGAGGGCGTGCTTTTTCGAACCGGATCCAACCAGCGTTGGGAGCCTGCTCGCCCTGACCGATACCACTGGTTCGACGGAGATGGCATGGTTCATGGGTTTTATATCAGCAACGGCGCTGTCAACTACCGCAATAAATGGGTGCGCACCGAGGGTTTCAAGGAAGAAGAAGCAGCCGGTAGATCGCTCTACAACGGTATTTACGGGTCTTACGAAGTAGCTCAACCACAGCTTGAAAAGGGGCCGGCTGCCGTCAAGCAAGTAGCCAACGTCAATGTCGTGGAAATCGACGGACGCGTATTGGCTCTGCAAGAGGCGGGTAGACACTATTATGAACTTGACCGAAACACCCTGGAAACCATTGGTACCTTTGATTTCCACGGCGCAATTGATGCACTGGTTACCGCGCATATCCATACCGACGCCGCAAAAAATGAACTACTATTGTATACGGTCGAACCCGAAACCCGCCGATTCGTCTGTGCACTGGCTGACAAACAAGGGAACATCCTGAAACAGCACGTCGTTACACTTGACGCCCCCGCCTATATTCACGACTTCATGTTCACTGAAAATCATTTTGTCTTCTTCTTTGGGCCCATCAACTGGCGTCCAGAATCACCCGACCGAGTTCCTGCAGGCAAATCTGCGTGGACGTTTGACCCAAAGCAGAGCAATCGAACCCTGGTGGTCCATCGGCAGACCGGTGCAACTCAATGGTTCACCGATGAAGCTTACCAAACCACACACTTCGTCAACGCCTACGAGGAAGATGGCAAAATAATCGTCGACGGCTGCGTCAGTGACCTCCAGTTTGTCGATGATATAAAAGTCGAGAATTTCTTTCCGTTTCCTTTTCCTGACGCTGGACGCTCGCCGTTCACACCTCCCGCGCTGTACCGCTGGACCCTGGATCTCGATGCCGGTCAGATGACACGAGCACGGGTCGGAAATTTCTCCGTCGAATTTCCTAGGATCAATGAAAAACTCCTGGGTGCAAAACACCAATACGGCTACTTTGCCGGTGTACACCAGCCCAAAAGTGACAGCCACGATTTCAATTGCCTGATAAAGCACGATTTTATTTCAGGCAAAACCGAGTACCAAACACTGGAAGGTGACAGGGACGTGTCCCCTGCCGAGCCGATATTCGTGGCCAAACCCGATGCGGTGAGTGAAGACGATGGTTGGTTGCTGGTCGTCTGGTGGGATCCCCAGACAAACAAAAGCGAACTGGTGATCCACGACGCGAGCGACTTCACGGGCGCACCATTGGCACGGGTAAAGCTGGATCATCATATACCGCTGGGTTTTCATGGGAACTGGATCCCATAACCCACCGGTAGAGGTCTAGCCGAGCGTTCTGGCAACAGCAACGCACAACTGACTGCCCTGCAAATAACGTATCGCTGCAGGGCAGTCTTTGTATGAAGGAACGCCCCTTTCAAGGGGCATTCATGCCATACGATCAGTCCACTAAAACCCTGACCTTAAAACGGATAAGCGCGACGTTTGTGTTGCACCGAGTTCCAGTGATCGCTGGTCAGCTCCGCGATGATCCAATCGCTGTTGAATCGCCCGATACCACTGTTTTTCTCGCCGCCAAACATGTTGTTCGGATCATCATTGACCGAGATGTCGTTGATGTGAGTCATGCCGGCTCCAGCGCATGTGCCTCGTCACGCGCAGTGATGATCGGCGCTACAGGACAAAATTGCTCAGCCTGGGCCAAGTCACTCATGTTATCGACATTGACGAACACATGAGGCGGCAGTACCTACCCGTGTGCAGCGCCACCGAGCAACAACTCGATGCTTTCGGCTTTCGCCGCCTCGATCCGGGCCACTGCGCCCTCCAACTGGCGACGGTTGATCAGCGGGCCAATGACTGTATCTGCAAGGTCAGGATCGCCGACTTTCAACTGGCGAACGCGCTCGACAAACGCTTCGACGAAATCCTTTTGCAACGAGGCGTCGACGATAATCCGGTTACTGCTCATGCAGATTTGACCTTGGTGCAGGAAGCGCCCCACAACGGCGGCGTGCACCGCCAGATCGAGGTCCGCGTCATCAAGCACCACACACGGAGCATTCCCACCCAACTCCAACCCGACTCGCTTGAGCGTCGGGCCTGTGACTGCCAACGCGCCCAATGTGCCGCCCGACCCGAGTCGATCCCGTGAAGAAGATGAATTTTGGAATCGGGTGCAGGGTAAAGGCATCACCCAAATCAGCCACGTCTCCCACGACCACGTTCAAAACTCCCGGCGGAAAACCGGCCTCTTCGTAAATTTTCGCCAACAACAAACCACCGGTCACCGGCGTATCGTCGGCAGGCTTCACGACGACGGCGTTACCGAGTGCCAGCGCCGGTGCGATAGACCGATTGGAAAGGTGCATCGGCCAGTTCCAGGGACTGATAACCCCGACCACACCCAATGGTTTACGGTAAACGCGGCTTTCTTTGTCGGGGGTGTCGATTGGCAGAATGCGGCCGACGACTCTCGAAGGCATGGCCGCGGCCGTGATCATGGTCGAACGTACCGCTGACCACTCGATTTCGGCTTTGGTACGCGTGCTGCCTGACTCACGAATCAATCAGTCGACAATTTCTTCGTGCCTGGCTTCCAGTACGCTAACGGCGCGCATGAACAAGGCTGAGCGCTCATTAGGTAACGTCTGCGCCCATGCTTTCTGCGCGGTTGCTGCCGCCTGGTAGGCGTCGTCGAGGTCGCTAACATCACCCAGCGAAAGCTCGGTCAGCAGGGCGTTGTCATAAGGGTTGCGGTTCTCCAGGACCTTGCGCGTACTTCCGGAACGCCAGGCCCCGGCGATGTATTGGCCAGTAAAGTTTTGCCACGGTGTTGGGCGGTCAGACATGGGTGTTCTCCGGTTGATTCAAAGTAGGTCAGCGCCAGTATTCTTCTTGCTTGCCAGCCTGGAAGTCGCGAGGTTTTCCAATTGCTGGTGCAGTGCAAGGGTGTGATGTTCATCAGTTCGGTGGTGAGCGAAAAGCTGAGCAATCGCTGCGCATTCGAACGCAGCAATGAGCAGTGGAGAGGCCTTTTTTTCGAGGCTGATCAGACTTGTCAGAAGACCCCTGACTTGATCATAAATTCGTGCCTGAGCAGGTGGGGCAGGTGTATCCGAGATCTTCAGTGCGAGCCGCGCAATGCGCTTGCACAGGCGCTTGCGCTGGGAGCCTGGCGATGAAGGAACCAACCATCGGTAGGTCAGCACGGCAGTGAACACCCCGCCCAGAATTGCCAACATCTGCAACAGGGTATGTTCAAGGGAGGTGTCTACCTGCAATCCAGGTTGAGCGATTAACAAAAAGGTCATGTTCAGGTCGATGGCCAGTTTTGCTGTACCGGGCCGAGCCATGAGCAACGCTCCGATCATCAAAAACGGTGCGATAACCAAGGCCAGCTCCCACACCGTTCCCACTTCAGGTAACAGCCAAAAACGGCAGGTCACGCCAAGAACGGCTCCAGCGGTCGAGCCAACAAGTACGTCTTTTAACGCCGCACTGGCGTGGCTATGGCTGGAGAACAGCGAGGCGAACAACACGGCCGTCATGACCATCATTGGACCGTCTGACCAACCCAGGCCCCACCACATTGCGGTGGCGATGGACATCGCAATCAAGGGTCTGGAGCCCGCGAGGCATGTTGCGTGCCAGTCGCGCTGTTGAGTTGATTGCAACGCTTCCCTGCCTGGCGTTTCACAAGCATTCAACGCTGCAAAGACGCGTTGTAATTTTTCAACGAACAGCGTGCCTGCGGCAAGGTTTTCAGTGTTTTTGTGGACCTCATTGATCACCGCGAGCACCATTGCAGCTGCCGATTCAGGATGAGTTGCTACCAACAGGTCAGAGGGAAATCGGAGTTTTTCGCCAACATCGAAATGGCTACTTACGAGCAAATCGACAAGCGCGCCCAGCGTGTCGCGAGTGCGAAAGACCCGTAAACGCATTGTTCGAGAACCTGTAGCAATTTCATCCAGGCACAGATCAAGCGCCGCTAGTTCCTGCAACAGCGCACTAAAACTTTTGGCATCGTGTGCAGTGCCTGCCTGCAACCTTTTGAGGCTGTAGTGAACGCTGGCCACAATCAGCGCATCGAGTCGGTTGTACACGGATTCCAGGGACGCGGACTTGCCTGTAAACGTCCATGAAAAACAAGCTGAAGCCAACACGCCGATGACGGTGCAATAGATTCTGCCAAGGGCTAGGTCCACATCGAGCACGGGGTCTTGAATACCAAACAGCGCGACGATCGCTGCGGTGTAGCCTGCCAGCACAAAACCGTAATTTCGAAAATGTCGAAACAGGTTTCCATACCCGGCGCACGCTGCGATCCAGGCTGCCAGTACGAGCATTAGCCAGTGCTGCTGATCAAAGAACACCGTCAGCAAAAGTCCGCCTGCCATGGCTCCCACCACCGTACCGATCAGCCGCGCGCCGATGCGTTCGATCAAGAGGCCTCGCGTAGGTTGCGCCACCAGCCAGACTGTCATCGCAGCCCACCAAGGATGGTGCAGGTCCAGCATTTGAGCGATGACCAGCGCCAAGAGAGCTGCCGTGGTTGTGTGCAGACTGAAAATCAGTGCTGACCGAGAAGGCCACTGAAGCTCGGGCTGCATGCCAAAACGGCCTATCAAGCGACCGAATGATTGAGTGATCCACTTATTCATTTGATGAACTGACATCCGCAGCCTGATAAGGGAAACGCAGCCGCACGCGGCTCTCATTGCCATGGTGCATGCCGACGAGAAACCAAAATATCATATTTCCTGCTATTTAGGATTTTGGTTTATTTTATCTTTACAGGATTTTTGCTTCGTAATAGATTTAGCCTCAGTCAAGGGCACCTGCCTGCCCAGACAATAAAAACAATAAGAGGCCAGTTCATGCATACGCCTACACCCAGCAATATCCTCTGCGACGTCGTTGACGCCCTCCCTGTCAGCCGGTTGCAATGGGAGGGGCTCGCCCTCTGCGTACTGGTCGCAGTGCTAGACGGATTCGACACCCAGATCGTCGGTTTTCTGGTGACTGCCATGGCATCAACCTTGAACGTAACGCCCCAAGCCTTGGCACCGGTGTTCGCGGCGGGTTTATTTGGTTTGATGCTCGGCGCACTGCTACTGGCCCCTATGGCGGATCGCTTGGGGCGCAAGAGAATTCTGGTGTTGTCGATCCTGCTGTTCGGCACATTCGCGTTACTGACCGCTTTTGTTAACAACGTCTCGCAGTTGCTCGTCGTGCGCTTTCTGACCGGCATAGGCCTCGGCGGGGCAATTCCCAACCTGGTGGCGCTGATCTCTGAATACAGCCCGCGACGTTACTCGCGCAGTGCCGTGACGCTGCTGTTCTGTGGCATGCCACTGGGCGCCATGCTGGCTGGCTTGACGGTCGACCAACTGCTCGCTACCTGGGGGTGGGAAAACCTTTTCCTGATCGGTGGCGCGCTGCCGTTGCTGGTCGCCGGCGTTGTGGTGTGGCGGCTTCCAGAGTCGGTTGAGTTCCTCAGTCGCCAACCCGGCAGTCGTGCTGCCCTCAGCGCTATCATTAAACGGCTCGCACCCAACCTCGCAGAACTGCCCGCCAGTCTTGGCCAACTACGCCAACAGGCAACCTCCTCTACCTCCCTGAGTCGTCTTTTCACAGCCGGCATGTGGCGCCGCACCCTGCTGCTTTGGCTGCCGTATGCCATGAACTTGCTGATTTTGTACTTCATTATGAGCTGGATCCCGACGCTGTTAGTGGCAGCCCATGCACCGCTGAGCATGGGCATTCGCGCCATCATTCTCTTCAGCCTGGGAGGTGTGATCGGCTCGGTCGTACAAGGCTGGCTGATGAACCGCTGGGGGTCGGTCAACGTATTGACCATCGAATTCATGGGCTACCTGACAATCGTGCTGGCGCTCAGCCAATTGCCTGTTTCTATTTATTCGCTTTTCCCCGCAATGTTGTTGCTGGGCATTTTGGTGCAAGGCGCGCAGGCAGGTCTTAACGCTTTGGCCGCCGAGTTGTACCCACAGGAAATACGCTCCACAGGCATCGGCTGGGCACTTGGCGTCGGGCGAGTGGGTTCCATTACAGGGCCCGTTTGCGGCGGCTTGATGTTGGCAGCCGGCTGGGTTTTGACAGAGATCCTCAGCGCAGCGTTGGTTCCGGGAATCATCGCGCTGACGGCGATTACCTTGCTACGACTTGACCCCGCGAGCAAACAACAACCCACACCCTCACAGTCTGTTACACATCATTGATGCAACCAGAGGCATACCCATGAAAATCGCAAGCTTCGTTTACCAAAACCGTTCCACGTACGGCATTGTTAAAGGTGACCACGTCATTGACCTGGAATCACTCAAGTCTCACCTGGGTGCGGACCTCAAAGAAGCCATCGCGCGCAATCGACTGAGCGAACTGGGGGCTGATGCGCTGAAAGACCTGCCTCGCCTGGCATTGAGTGAAATCACCTTTTTGCCGGTCATTGCCAACCCAGGCAAAGTGCTCTGCATCGGGATCAACTACGCCACGCATGTGCGCGAGACTGGTCGGGACATGCCGACCTACCCGATGATTTTCACCCGCTTTGCCGACAGCCAGACCGCACACCTGCAGCCCATCGTTCGCCCAACCGTGTCCCACAAGCTTGACTTCGAAGGTGAACTGGCCGTGGTGATCGGCAAGACCGCTCGCCACGTCAAACCGGAGGACGCCTTGGACTACGTCGCCGGCTATGCCTGCTACAACGACGGCAGCGTACGTGACTGGCAGAAGCACACGATCCAGTTTGTTCCAGGGAAGAACTTCCCGGCCACCGGTGGATTCGGCCCATGGATGGTCACCAGCGATGAAATCGTCGACCCGCAGGACCTGGAACTGACGACTCGTTTGAACGGCGAAGTGATGCAACACACGCGCACCAGCGACATGATTTTCGATGTGCGCAAGTTGATCGAGTACTGCACCGCGTTCACTGAACTGGCCCCTGGAGACGTAATCGTCAGCGGCACCACCGGCGGCGTTGGTGCATTCCGCGAGCCACCAGTCTGGATGAAGCCGGGCGATATCGTCGAAATCGAAATCGAGCGCATTGGTATCCTGCGCAACAGTATTGTAGACGAGAGCTGACATGCAAAAACCGTTTGATTCCGAAGACACCACCGAGCACCTGGCAGACAGCAAAGGCTCCAGCCTGGAGCGGATGCTGCGAATTCTCGACCTGTTCACCGAGCACCATCCCATCTGGACGGTCGACGGGATGGGAAATGCGCTGGGGTTCACACGCTCCACTGCCTACCGTTATGTACGCGAACTGGCCGAGGCCAATTTGCTGTTTCAGGTGGAGGCCGGTCGCTATGCGCTGGGCGCGAGAATCATCACCTGGGATCGCCAACTGCGCGTCAGTGATCCGTTGGTACGCGCGGCGCACTCCCTGGAGTCGACCTTTCCGCAATGGGGTGCCGAGCAAGCCTGGTTGGTGTGTCGGCTGTTCAAGGATCAAGTGGTCTGTATCCATCAAACCGGCAACCTTTCCAACCAAGTGAGCTACTCGCGAGGATCGCCAAGACCTTTGTTCATGGGAGCGACCTCTAAAGCGATCCTCGCCAACATGGGCTCACGGCATCAAAGCCAACTGTTTCTGGAAAACCCGAGTGACATCGAGTCCAGCAACCTTGGCAAGACTTGGGAGGTGTTCCGGCGCTCGCTCCAACGCTTGCGCCGCCAGGGATATGTGCTGAGCACCAGCGAAGTCGATGCTGACGTCTTTGGCCTCGCGGCCCCCATATTCGATGGCGACGGCAAAGTGGTGGGCAGCATCAGCTGCGTGCGCCCGACCTCGCAACGCGATAGCGAACAGGATGAAGTGCAAGGCCAGCAAATCCTCGCCCTTGCCGACAATCTTTCACAACTCATGACCGCGCTGGCGCACAGACCAGAAGTACTGGACTGACCAGCCCGGCGGTCACCGAGGGAATAAAAATGACAACCCTTACACCCGTGAATACTGACGTACTGATTATCGGTGCCGGCCCGACAGGACTCACGTTGGCCAACCTCCTCGGACAGGCCGGCGTGCGTACGACCATTCTTGATCGTAAAGCCGGCACCGTGACTGAACCGCGTGCCGTTTCGATCGACGATGAGTCGCTGCGAACCATGCAGGCAGCCGGGCTGGATGAAGCCGTGTTGGCTGACGTCGTCAAAGGCTACGGCGTTCACTACTTCGACAAGCCAGGGGGACGTTGCTTTGGCAAGGTCGAACCTGTCGGCAAGCAATACGGCTACCCCAAACGCAATGCGTTCAGGCAACCCCTGTTCGAACGCACGCTGATGCAAGGTATGGAGCGTTTCCCTAGCCTGACTCCGCTTTTCTGCCATGAACTGATCGACTTCACACAGAACGCCTCAGGCGTTCTCGCTCGAATACAAAATGCGGCCGGTGACACGGTTGAGGTGCACGCCCAGTACATGGTTGCCTGTGATGGCGGCAGAAGCCCGGTTCGAAAACAACTGGGTATCGATATGGTGGGTTCCAGCTTCAAGTCCCGATGGTTGGTCGTGGATCTGGATCAGGACGATGACCCGTTCTGGCAGACTCGTGTGTATTGCGACGCGCAGCGACCTGTCGTAGAAGTGCCCGGCCCTCATCAGACACGTCGCTTCGAGTTCATGCTCAAAGACGACGAGACTGATGAGCAAATGCTCAGCGACGCTAGCCTTGGCAACTTGCTGCGGCCGTTCCGGGGTGAAAAAGCTTATTCGCTGGTGCGCAAAGTGGTCTACACCTTCCACGCCAGGGTTGCCTCTCGCTGGCAGGAAGGTCGTGTTTTTCTCGCCGGTGACGCTGCGCACCTGACCCCACCCTATGCGGGCCAAGGCATGAACAGTGGTGTGCGTGATGCGCATAACATCGCCTGGAAACTTGTGGCGGTACTCCGGGGACAAATGGCGAAAAGCGCCCTCGAGACCTATGAAAGCGAACGCCGCGATCATGCCTGGGCGCTGATCAAGCTGGCGCTGAATCTCGGGGTGGTCATGGCGCCGGCTTCAGCCTTGCGCGCCAAACTCATTACCAGCACCTTCCGCGTGATCGGGCTGATCCCGCCTCTGCGCGATTACTTTCTGCAAATGAAGTTTAAACCAAAGCCTCGTTTTACCCAGGGCCTGGTGTTATCCCAAGGTAAGGCCGGCAACCTGCGCGCCGGGACCATGCTGCCGCAGCCGACTCTTTTCGACTCTCACGGCTGCGCGCAACTGTTGGATGAGCACATCGGCCCGGGCTTTGCCTTGATTCAATATGGCGATCTGCGCAGCCAACGCATGGATCAACTGCAGCACCCGCTCTGGACCCACCTGGATGCCAAGCGCATCGTGATCATTCCACAAGACGCTCCGCTTCCGCCCCCTTTGGCGGGACTCACGATCGTACATGATCGCAACGGTGAGTTAAGCGCACTGTTTGCCGAGGCCAGCACCTTCCTGCTGCTACGTCCCGACCGCTATGTCGCCGCCATATTTGACCAGGCTCAGGAGTCAGAAACAGCTCTGGCTCTTCAGTCCTTGTTGGGCATTGCACAGGCTACGACAGTCGCCGTCGCGGCTGCCAATACCGCCCATTCCCCAGTTACTCTTTGATCGCGGAGTTTTCCATGACGACCCTCCAGACTTCGACCCCTGCTCAACTGTGCTACCTGCACCTGGCAAGCAAAGAACCTCAACGCCAGGTAGATTTTTATACGCGAATGATGGACATGCGCGCATCGCCACAAGCAGATGGCAGCCAGGTGATGCGGGGGCCGAAACGAGCGGCAATCATTTCGCCAGCCGACCATAGCGGCCTGCTGGCCGCTGCCTTCAACCTCCACTCCAACGCCAAACTGGAAGCGCTGCGTCAGAACCTGATTGAGCGTGAATGCCAGATGGATCCGGTGACCTCGCCTTTACTTGAGCCAGGCGCGTTTGCCATTCGGGATCCACAGGGTCGCCAGACAATATTCGGCGTAGTACTTCCCGATACAAGTGCTGAACTGCAAGGCATGCCGTCGAGGTTGCAGCACGTTGTGTTCCAAACCACCGAGCTTGAGACGATTATCGACTTTTACGTCAACACCGTTGGCTTCACCATTTCCGACAACGTGGTCGACCAGGAAACCGGCCAGCTCATGGTGTGTTTCCTGCGCTCCGACGACGAGCATCACTCCCTCGCCTTTTTCCGTGGGTCGAAGAATGAATGGGACCACCATTGTTACGAAACCAATGAGTGGAATGACATTCGTGATTGGGGCGACCGGTTTGCCAAGGAGCGCATCAGCATTTTCTTCGGCCCTGGCCGTCATGGTCCGGGCAACAATCTGTTTTTCATGGTGGTCGATGCCGATCGGAACCGACTGGAATTCTCGGCCGAACTTGAACTGGCGCCAGCAGACCGTGAAGCCGGCGTATGGCCGCAGAGTGAGCACACTCTTAACTCCTGGGGCCGCGCCTGGATGCGCACCTGATTTTGCAGGGAAGTCAATCCATTAAATTGATCGAGTCGCCTAAATGAACAACCAGAACGCACCCGCTCCATTTGCCATTCAAGGTCATCAATACATTAACGGCCGCTGGCAGCCAGGTCGCTCAACCAAACGCCTGGACAACCGCAACCCCTTCAACAACGAGTTGCTGTTGGACATGCCGCTCGCCTCGGTCGCCGATCTGGATGAAGCCTATCTGGCCGCCGAAAAGGCACAGCTGGAGTGGGCTGCGCTACACGCCGGCCAACGGGTTATGTTGCTTGAAAAGCTTGCCGTTATCGTTGCGCAGCGCAGTGAAGAAATTATCGACTGGCTCATCAAAGAGTCGGGCAGCACTCGAATCAAGGCTGGCATCGAGTGGCAAAGCACGCTGAACCTGGTCCGAGAATGCGCGAGCATGCCGATGCAAGTAGAGGGTCGGATCTTGACCAGCTACAAGCCCGGCGAACAGAGCTTTGTGTTCCGTGATCCACTTGGCGTTGTGGGGGTGATCAGCCCATGGAATTTTCCGCTTTATCTAAGCATGCGCTCCGTTATTCCGGCCTTGGCATTAGGTAATACCGTAGTGCTGAAACCTGCGAGTGATACCGCTGTCAGCGGCGGATTGTTGATCGCCTACCTACTGGAGGCGGCGGGCTTCCCTGCGGGCACCATCAACGTTGTTGTGGGCGCCGGATCGGAAATCGGTGACGCCTTCGTGGAACATCGAGTACCCAGGCTGATCTCGTTCACCGGTTCTACGGACGTGGGGCGCAATGTCGGGCGCATCGCCACGGGTGGCAAGCACATCAAACGCGTTGCTCTTGAACTCGGTGGTAACGCGCCACTGGTGGTGCTGAATGATGCCGACGTTGAAGTGGCAGCTCACGCAGCCGTGGTCGGCCGTTTCCTGCATCAAGGGCAGATATGCATGAGCGTCAACCGAGTGATTGTTGATCGCACCTTATACCCGGCGTTTGCAGAACTTGTGGTGGAGAGGGTCAGCAAGCTGAAAGTGGGTAACCCTAATGATGCGGACACCGTGATTGGGCCTGTCGTCAATCAATCGCAATTGAATGGCCTGTTACGCAAGATTGATCAGGCACACAGCGCTGGCCTGACTAAACTGTTCGGCGCTTCAGCCAACGGTCTGTTGCTCCCACCGCATGTTTTCGGCAACGTAAAAGCCGATGACGCCCTGGCGGTAGATGAAACATTTGGCCCACTGTTACCAATGCTCATAGCCGACGATGAAGCGCACGCCCTGCGACTTGCGAATGCCAGCGAGTATGGGTTGTCCAGTGCGGTATTCACCCAAGACATGGCGCGCGGGTTGCAGTTCGCTCGTGGCATCGTCGCCGGCATGACGCACATCAACGACATCACCGTCGATGACCAGCCAAACGCGCCCTTCGGAGGTGAAAAGAACTCCGGGCTCGGGCGTTTCAACGGTCATTATGCCGTCGATGAATTCACTCGCGCACACTGGGTGACCTGGCAGCCAGGTGGTCACCACTACCCTTTTTAATGCACCACGCAGTCAGCCCCTGTCGGGGCTGATTGTCATGCAGGGCAACAAGGTGAGTTGGCGTTACTCGTCGCCGCCCAAAGCCGCTACCTGAGCCTCTATGGACTTGATGCTTTGTTTGTCGGCTGCATTTTGCGGTGTAACGCCATCGCCCAAAGCGGCATGAAAAGGGCAACCGACAAATTTAGGATCATTCTTGTACGTTTCGACGTAATGCTCGGGGAATTGCTTGTCCAGCGCCTGGATGCCCTTTCGCACTTCGGCTTTATCTTCACTGGACATGTTCATCCGCTCTTCGATATAGGCTTCAGTCGGATCGTCGGCATTCATTTCCATCATGCCCATCATGTAGCCGGCCAGTTGCGGCAAAAGCTGGGCCGCGGCGGGGTCAGGGCGGTCGACCTGCATGGTGTCGAGCGTGGTGGTCAATGACATGGCGCGCAGTAACTGATGGCCAAACCAATGCAACTCCTTGGGGAAGAAGCGGAAGACAAACTGCTCATGAATCGCCGTGATAATGAGATTGCCACGTTCAAGCTTGGGTTTTGGAGCATTTTCGAAGGCTTCGCAAAATTCCACGAGCGCGTCGAAACTATCCGGGTAACCAGTGATCGGCTGATCGTTTTCAGCACGGAAGAGTTTGCACATGTCACGCCAGAACAAGTGCGCGGCAATCTTCTCGTTCTCGGAGAGGCCCGGGGCGCCCATCTTCAACTTCAGACGGTGCATTGTGATGGCGGTGAATGCACAGACGTACACGTAATCGTCATTATAAGAAAAGGCACCGGGATACTGCTTGGCCCAATGCGCATGAAGATTATTAATACCTTCAACCGACTTGATGGTGCGGCTGTCTTCAGGACCGTAGAACCACCACAGCGCATTGGCGCTGCCGGTCTGCTCTACACGCGAGGTGGACCGTGAAACGACTTTGCCACCGTCTTCACGCCAGACCGCTCTGGAGCCCCAATCGGTGACGACAAAATTAGGGAAGGTCAACGCGTAGATGAAGTTCTGCATGAAGTCGTTCAGCCCGTAGCTGTTCGATAAACGCCAGATTTCAATGTAATCCTTGCTTGGGTCGAGGCTTTGGATTTTGGCTCGAATCCACTTTTTAGGGGCAGACATGTAGATCCTCTCTTCGCTTGAGTGCACATAGTGAATACGAAAATAGAGGCCTCTGATCAGCGGCCTTCAGTCGTCAGACAGAAGCGCTCATGGCGCAACGTCTGGGTGCTCTCGATTTAAAAACACCACCACTTACGATAGGGCCTCGCCCCGGGCCAGTCTCCGGTCTGTCCATCCAAGCTCGACGGCGTTTTTGGTATTGCAGTATCACCGCGACGCTATACTGCAATCACAGTGCGCTGGATCCCCACGGGCGGCTGCGTGATGCGTACATAAATAATCATTACGACTCACAGGGAGTACCGTTTGACTACTGATCTCTATTCTCACCTGCAGCCAAAAGGCTCGGTCGAGGACGCTTTTTCCAAGGCGGTGATTGGTCAGCATCATCTGACCAATGCTGTGTTGAAGATGGGTGAAGGTGCGGTGGCCTGGGCGCTTGAGGAGGCCGCCAGTTCCCTCAAGCGCTTGCAGGACGAATTTCAAACGGTGCCTGACTTGCCGACGCCAGAGATACGCCTCAACCTTGAAACGCTCATCCTCGATATATTCATGAGTTCGTTATCGAGAAACAGTGAGCACTTTACGCTGAAATTGATCCCTTCAATGGCGCGACAAGCTGCACGTCGCGAAGTACCGTTCAGCAGCATCGTCAAAAACATGCGAGCCAACCAGACTATCTGGGTCAATCATTTTTTCACCGCGTCGGCGTCCAGGACTTTTGCACCCTCAACGGTTCAACGGTTAGTCACCAACGGTGCATGCGTGGTGGATGAAATCATCGAGCACTTTGTGCTGTGCTACCTGGACGAGCGTCAGGTGCTGATGGAAAGTCAAATCGCGAGACGCCGCGCCCTTGTGGAAAAGTTGATCGGCAATGCGGGCGCGCTTCAACCATTCGAGCTAAAGCAAATCAAAAAAGATCATGGCCTGGATCTTGAGCATTTCCATGTCGGTATCATTATTTCTGATCTCAACACCAAGCTCAGCTCAGACTTGGGTGAGTTACAACGCAATTTACAAGATGCAATCATCGGCGATACACCGCTGGTAGTTTCCTTCACTCAGCATTTGACATGGGCTTGGGTCAGTACACCGCGCGCCCCTACTCCGACCCAACTGAAACGACTTGAAGAAACACTGGGGCAATTAAGTGGAACTCAATGTGCACTGGGTGAACCAGCGAAGGGCCCTGCTGGGTTCAGGCGTACTCATCTTCAAGCCAGAGATGTCAGTAGCGTTGCAATCCTTTCCCCAATCAAAGGCGTCATGCGCTGGGCTGACCATGTCCTGACGATCCTGGTCGGTCAGGATCTTGAAAAGGCCGCGTGGTATGTCGACTCCGTGCTCGGACCTCTGGCAAACAAATCAGAGAAAGCCGGCGGCTACCGCCAAACACTCAGCGCTTACTTGCAGTCAGGCAACAGCTTGCTCCACGGTGCTGAAGCGCTAGGTATTCACCGCAACACGCTAGTGTATCGACTGCAACAGATAGAACTACTGCTGGGTTGTCCTATCAAGCAACGAGAGCTCGAAATACGCTGCGCCTTGCACCTGATCACCCAGTACGAGGGCCGTGTCCTCAAGCATGAAAGGGAATAGAAACAGGTAAACAGTGAGATTGATGTATCCCAGTCGATAGACCATCAACGCACGTTTCAAGCGCTCGAGGGCCGCCGTACTGCAATACCAAAACCAATCATTATTTTGGTTTTCCGGCCTAATGACTGCGCTCGGTACTTCTTCTAACTTGTAAGCCATCCGCAGGAAGCGCAATGACCATGCGCCCAGTGAGATGACAACAAAAATAAGAGGAAAACCCGATGACCCGCAAATGGATCGCCGCGCGTATTGATCAGCTCGACCCTGCTACCGACTATGACGAGATCTGGAAACTCTCTGCGGCTTATCGGCCAACCGACTTCATCATGAATCTTGTGTACGCCGTCACTTTCCCTCACTTCTTCGTAAGGGAACTGGACGCGTTGCCTCTCATTGACAACGGTGACGGGAAAATTCTAAAAAACTCATTCAGACGCTCCGATGACACATCCTGGAAGATGCAGGTTTGGTGGCATTACGGTTCACACCACGACAAGACCCGCGAAAACGTTGAGTCGATAAACAAAATACACTCCCACTACGCTCAGCGATTTGGCGAGAGCTTCAGCCGCAACGACACCTACGTCTACACGCTTTGCTATGAAGCAGCCGGCATGCATCGCCTGATGCAACGCGTAGGTATGGCGGGCATGAGCGAAAAAGAGAAGCTCGCCGCTGTTAAATACTGGCACCAGATGTCAACCATTTTTCGCAACGCCGGGACGGGCGAAGCGATTACAGGCTTCCCTGATTCCTTTGATGGAATCATGGCCTTCATGGATCGCTGGGAAAGTGAGGATGTTCCCAAACACGACATGGGCCCACCGGCGGCGCGAGCAATAATCCAACAGTTCGCCGATCGTTATTTTCCAAAGTTCTCACACTCTCTGGTATTTGCCTGGGTGATCAGTCTTTATCCCGATCATCTGATCCGCGCCTACGAACTCAAACGACCCTCACCGTTGGCCAGGAAAGCATTGCGTTTGTTTACTGCCGGTTTTCTGTGGATGGGGGAAAAGGTGATCCCTGATCCGAAGGACACCTTCACGGAACGCCGGCAAGTGGCGCATGCCGCCAAGCGCGCTGCGGGTGCATCTAAAACACCAGATCAGCAGAGCGAGCAGGCGAAAGTCGCGGGTTGCCCTTTCCATCGATTCAGAGCAAAGCCCTCAGCGTCTGATGCCGCGAGCCCAGGTACCACGCAAGCAAAAAAATAATGTGCCAAAAGCACATTGGTACCAGATTGCTTGATGCAAAAGCACTCTGGGAATTACCAAATAGCGCCAAAAAAAATAACAATAGAGCCAACAACGATGAACACAATAAAAAAAATTTGTCCAGCCTTGCTAGTCCTCGCCACTCTCTCGTCCCTAGAAACTGTAGCCGCCAACGGCCCTCCACCGCCTAGCGTTGGGGAGCCGAACGGGATCAATCTGGGAGGCACCAGTTTTTACGATGGATTTGCCGGCCTGCCCGGCTTTTCGTTCCAGCAATACTTGAAGTACACCAGCGCCAGTTCGATTCGAAATAACTCGGGTAAGGAAATCAAAGACTTTGATAACCCGAAGATCAATGTCACCAGCCTGATCAACCAACTCAGCTATTACTCGCCCAACACTATTGGCGCGGGCGCACACCTGGGCTGGAACATCATTGTGCCGATCGTTTCACTCGACGGTGACTTTGGTAGCAACGGTCCACAACTCAAGGACAACGCCACTGGAGTTGGCGACGTCACCACCGGCCCGCTGGTGCAGTTCGATCCTATTGTCGATGAGCATGGACGACCTATTTTCGTCCAGCGCCTGGCACTGGATGTGTTGTTACCCGTCGGTAAATACGATGAACACAAGGACCTCAACCAAGGATCTAACTTCTACTCGATCAATCCTTACTGGGCGGCGACCTGGATGCCCGCACCCCGCTGGGAAGTGAGCTGGCGCTTGCACTATCTGCAAAACTTTAAAAACAAGGACCCAGCCAGCAGTTCAGTGCAACTGTTCGAAGGTCAGCCTGTGCGTGATACCCAGGCAGGCAAAGCGGCATGGATTAACTTTACTGCCTCCTATGAAGTGATACCCAACGTCTCAGTTGGCCTCAATGGGTATTACTTCAAACAAATAAGTGATGATGAGGTCAATGGTCACCGCCTCGCCGACTCTCGCGAAAAAGTGCTTGGGATTGGCCCTGGGGTGTTCTGGAAAGTAGGCGATGGTGATGGTGTCTGGTTCAACACTTATCGTGAGACCGAAGTAGAGAACCGCGCACGCAACGACTACGTCGTGCAGGTACGTTACGCGCACACCTTTTGAGGTCAAGAGCATTATCCTCGATGTAGCGATACGTCGAGGTGGCGCTCAACTCTTCCCCGCCACGGACGCGTTGGCTTCCAAGTTAACCGTTCGTCGAAATAAATATTGGATATGGAAGTGGGTCGACAAATGGAAGGTGGGCCTCAACGAGCTGAACGGCAATCTGCAGGTAACTCCTACCGAGCACAATAGCCGTTCGTGTGTCTTTTGCGTTTGTCCGGCTGCACTGAAGATTAGCGCTACCGAGAACATATCCGTCGTTCACACCGAGATCGCCTATGACTTGTGCTACCTCAGTAATGCTTAATTCTACACAAATTTCAGATCCGCGTTTCGCCGATTATCTCGCCTACTCCGCAATGCCGCGAGTCGCATCAGGATGAAATTAACCCTGCATCGTTTCTGCTGAAAGACCACGCCAATAAAACGAGATCCATGATGCAATATTCGCTCGCAGGCAAAATGATGATGACGCTCACACTGGTCATGCTTTGCGTTTCACTCGCTGTCGCGACGCTCAACTATCAATTCACGTCTCGGGAGTTGAGCAGACAGCAACTCAGGCAAGCCACTACGTTACTTGAGCTTGCGGCACAATCCCTAAGCGAACCGCTCGCGAGTGGTAATCAGGCTCAGATCGAAAACTTGCTGAATGAACTGTTGCGCGCCCCCGATGTTAATGGACTAACGGTGCGCGATTCCCGTACGCAACGTTCAACTTCTGTCAGTCAGAAAAACGCGGCTAATGTCTCCTTCCGGCTCAACACACAGGTAATGCATCATGGTCAGGCGCTGGCTATGCTGGATATTGAGTTCAACAACCAGGCGCTGAGAACGACCCTGAAAACTGTATTACTGCAAAACTTGGCAGTCACCGCAGTTTTGTTGCTCGCTACCTTGGGGACTGTGTGGCTATTGACCCGGCGTCACATTCTGCGACCAGTCAAAGAGGTCAGCCTTTGCCTGGCGCAGATAGCACGAGGTGAAGCTGACTTGAGTAAACGCCTAGATGCCAGTTGCCCTGATGAAATTGGTGAGTTGGCTGGCAACTTCAACCTAGTGCTTGAACGGCTATCGAACCTGATTGCGGATGTCGGGCTCGTCTCTAGCGCTCTCGATCAGCATGCCGGTGAAATGGACATAACAACTGGTCACACCTCGCACGCTACCGCCCAGCAGGTTCAGCAGGTCGAATCCGTAGCCGCTTCCGTGCAGCAACTCGCTCGATCCGCCATCCAGGTTGCCAGACACGCCTCGAGCACTAGCGCACAAACACGCGAGTCGGCAGCCCATGTCTGCGAAGGGAACGCCATGATGGACGCCAGCCAGCAAATGGTCGAACGCCTGGGGACACAGATAGCCCATACCGCTCTGAAACTGGGTGACTTGATGCGAGACAGCGAGGGGATCGGTGCGATGGTGGTCACTATTCGCGGGATCGCCGAGCAGACCAACCTTCTCGCCCTGAACGCCGCCATCGAAGCCGCACGAGCCGGTGAGCAAGGACGAGGATTTGCCGTGGTCGCTGACGAAGTCCGTGCCCTGGCGCTAAAAACCCGCCAGTCGACCGAAGTCATTGAAAATATTGTCACCCAGTTACAGGGCGCAGCGCATCAGGCACGAGAAGCCATGGAGGGTTGCCAGAATGCGCTGCAGGATGCGGTGGGCACCTCACGGCAAGTCGGTGAGTTCCTGACGCGAATCAGCGAAAACATTCAGGGCATCAATGAAATGAACCAACACATTGCTTTGGCTGCTCAGGAGCAGAGTACTGTCGCGGAAACGGTGAACGAAAATATCATCACCATTCACCGACTGAGTGATGGAGTCTCCCACTATGTCAATGACCTGGCTGATGGAGCACGACTCCTGAATAAGCAAAGTCAGTTGCTGCACCACAGAATAAGCTCTTTCAAAGTCTAGCGATGCATAGGTTATTGGGAGAAGCACCGTGGTGCTGTGCGTCTAAATCGTCAATTGAAACAAGCGTAAGAACTCGATAACCAGAGTGCATTAGGTGCTTAATGCTCGGATCTCTCACGAAAAAAAGGATATCGATTTACCAACAAATAAAACCGAATCAAGGGACAGTTGCCGCACGGAAGCCCAGCTAGTAAAGGCCATAAAAACGTAGTTAGCGGATCTGCTCCCTCGAATATGAGGCTGCTCCTATGTATGAACCCGACAGCTACAACGTTTTTGCAAAAATTTTTTATCGGCCCATTGACGCAGCTATACGCTGGTGCAATCTCATGGCTCATGAAACCCAAATACTAGAATCGGCTTGGGACTGTCCTGCGCTCCTGTCAAAATACTTCCCCCAATGGCCGTGCCTACAGGCAAATACCGAAAAAATTATAGATGCCATTCGCCATGGCGACCTGGCCTATGGCTGCTTCGGCGTGTCGGTCACGATTGGCACGCCCATCGATTGCAGTCAGATAACTATCCGCCATACTGACCTCAGAGTTTGGATGGCGCGCTACTACCCTGACCAAAGACCAAGCTTTCTTTTCGAACAGTCCTTCAACCAACAAGGAGCTATCAGCCCTGGCACCTATCTGGCCTTACAAGCCGACCGAGATGCAATGCAATTGCGGATAAAAAATATAGAAGCGTCTTATCAACAACTACTCGATGAGCTTGAGGCAATGGGGTTGGAAAGAGAAAATATCCATCAGTTACTAAAGTCCAACAGTAAACTCAGTGACCGCAGTGAAATCGGCTACCTGAAAGTCATAGGGGCGTTGCTTGAACTAATCTTAGGACACTCGCCATCAGGTAAACCGCACTCAGTATTTGATAGTCAATCCTCCATCGTCAATTCCATCTCAGCTCATCGCAAAGACGATCCTGGCCTGAGCAAACGCACGCTGGATGCAAAGTTCGCCGCAGCCAATCGCATACTCAAAAAAGGTATCTGAGTGGAGCAATTGCACTGCAATACCTCTGATTGCAGTGCAATGACTCTCCCCCACTTCTGCTATTCAATTCAGGTCACTTCCCACCACGCGCCAATCGGCGCCAGGAGTGACCAGCATGTCCAGCCAATCCTTACCCATCGTTGAAGCACCTCAACTGCAGGTAGAACGCCACATCATGCGACGTGACGAGGTGGAGCGAAAAACCGGCTTCAAACGCGCGCACATCTACAACCTGATGAAGGAAGGTAAATTCCCTCAGGCTAAACGCATTGGATTGCGGGCAGTCGGTTGGGACTCGCTAGAAATCGAGCAGTGGGTCGTTGAACGCTTAGGCAAACAGGCCTGATGCCATGCGTGTGGTATCGGTGGTTTCCACCAAAGGCGGGGTGGGCAAAACCACAGTAGCCGCCAATCTCGGCGGCCTACTGGCTGACGCAGGCCTACGCGTCCTGCTACTGGATCTGGATAGCCAACCCACCCTCTCCAGCTATTACGCCTTGAGCCAGAAGGCTGATGTCGGTGCGTACGAGTTCATCGCACTCAACCTAGCTATGCCTGCCCAGATTATTTCCAGGACAGTGATTGCAGGGCTCGATCTGATCGTCTCCAACGACGATCAAGGTCGACTGAGTACCTTGCTGCTGCACGCCCCTGACGGGCGATTACGCCTACGCAATCTGCTCGACAACTTCCGCGCCCGTTACGACCTGCTTTTGATCGACACCCAAGGTGCGCGTAGCGTGCTGCTGGAGATGGCCATCCTGGCCTCCGACCTTGCCCTCTCTCCCATCACCCCGGAAATGCTCGCCGCCCGCGAACTGCAGCGTGGCACCTTGAAGCTACTCAGCGAACTCGAACCTTTCCGCCACCTGGGCATTCCACCCCCACCCTTACGACTGCTCCTGAACCAGGTGAATGCCATTCGAGTGGACACCCGGATGATCATCCGTGGCCTGCGCGAGACCTTCGCAGGGGCTAACAACATCTCGGTTCTAGACACCGCAATTCCGGAGCGAGTGGCGTACCTCAACGCCGCCTCCCTTGGCCTACCGGTCCACCGAGTCGAGACACGCCAGTCACGGGAACGACGCTCGCCATCCGCGATGGAAACCATGCAAGCGCTGGCCATCGAGTTGTTTCCGGAATGGCGCGAAGCGATTTCTAGGGTGGGCAGGTGCACGGAGGTTAAATGACACCATTCACCATGCCGGCACTTCTCGCCCAATCATTGTGTTTGCTCGACCTTATAGCCAACAGCGTTTGGCAAGGAGTCTTCTGATGTTGGATCAACTTCCCATCATCGCTCCACCATTCACTCGACCACACCACCCATCTGGCGATGAATACTGCACTGTCGTCTTTCGCCTGCAGGGTGGACGCTCGGCCATGGGTTGGCTCCTCGCAGAGCTTTCCAGACATTTCGAAGGTTCGGGGACTGCCAAGATCGTCAAGTTCGAGGTCGGTGACCATTTGCGTAACCGGCGTTAACTGAGGTTGTTCCGATGAAGAAGCTCAGTCAGGCGCAGATCACCGACAAGCTGCACCAGGACCACTTCCCTCGAGGTCCAGAACTGGAGCGGCTATCCGATCCACTTACTGACACGCCTATGCTGGTCACTCTGGAGCAGTTGCGGCCCTACGAACACAACCCTCGATTCATTCGTAATCCGCTGTATGACGATATCAAGGCTTCGATCCGTGAACGCGGGCTGGATCAACCACCGCCGATTACCCGTCGCCCGGGAGAAACCTATTTCATCATCCGCAACGGCGGTAATACGCGCTTGGCGATTCTCGGCGAGCTGTGGCAGGAAACTCGCGACGAGCGTTTCTTTCGGATTCACTGCCTGTTCCGACCTTGGAGCAATGAAACCAACGCCCTACTCGGCCATTTGGCGGAAAGCGATCTGCACGGCCAACTCACGTTCATCGAACGGGCTCTGGCGGTAGCCAAACTCAAAACCATGCTTGAATCGGATGGCCCACAGCTCTCACAACGGGAGCTGGCTCGACGTCTTGCCGCTGGGGGCTATCCGATTTCACAGTCGCACATCAGCCGGATGCTGGACACCCTCGAACACTTATTACCCGCCATTCCACAAACTCTGTATGCCGGGTTGGGTAAGCCTCAGATAGAGCGTCTGATCGGTCTACGTAGTCAGGCTGAGCGAATCTGGAACCGTTATCCAACTGCCACAGTTGCATTTGCAGAGTTCTGGCTGGAATCCATGGGTTACTTCGATTGCGATCCTGAATCCTTTGATCTTGAGAAGATCCAGGATGAATTACTCGAACGCATGAGCCGCTTGCTCGGACAGTCCTACCGTATGCTGGCCCTGGAGCTGAGCGATACCCAACGGGTCGTATCCACGCCTGGGGCTGTCACTACCAGGCCCTCAGAGAACATCTATTCGCCAAGCGAACATGAAGCCGCGGCAGAACCGCCCTCCTCCGACACTGAATCACAATCAACCCAGGTCGAGAGCAGGATAGAGTCAGTTTCAGAAGAACTGCTCGCAGAACCCGAAACAAATGTTTCACCAGCGGTCAATCCTCGATCACGCGTTCAACAGATTCGTGAGCAAATCGATCGCGAGATAGCCACCAAAGCGACGTCTCCAGTCGAAACCTGCCCAATCGACGACCTCTGGACGATCACACCAACGCTGGATACACCCGAACAACTGCGTTTAGCCATTGCCGGACTGGCGCGAGAAATGGCGGCCTATGCCGGATACCCCGAGAGCATCATCGGTCAGCCGCTTGGCTTGGGCTTCGCCCTGAACATCGAGCGAGTTGATCTTGCAGCGCCTCACGCAACCGGCGTTCACCTACTGCTCATGGCCCTGCTGCGCGCTCAAGACGACGTCAACTGGGAAGATCGTAAGCAACTGCCGTCAGCGCTGTTCGGCCAATTGTTGCTGGGGATCTATCAACTCCCGCTCACAAATCGTCCCGCCGTGGACGTGGGACTGGAGCGGCTGCCCGACAGGCTGTTAATCAAACTGTATCGCCTGATCCGCCTGGCCCGGCGTCTGATCGACTTAACGATTCCCCCTGAAGATAGCTCACCGAAGGAGCTGCCATGAACCTGTCCTTCAATGTGCTCAACCAGGCCATGCTGACCCAGATACTGCATGAGCTGCGCCAGGGTAACCTGCAGCGCTGCAAGGCACTCGGACTGGGTGAGGACGACATCTACCTGTTGCAATCCTTACCGCCCACTACGTTGTCGCGCCTGGCCCATGCAACCATCCCCTGGGTTGAGATCAAGATTGACTCGCCGGTGCTGCATCGGTTGATCGAGCAAGCCGAACGTGACGAGCAGAACGAGCGCTTGATCAACCGCGCGCTCAAGCTCGGCGCCAGCAGCACCATCATGTACCAATGCTTTGGCTTGGCGCATTCGGAAACCGCCCTGCGTCGACGTCTGCTCAAGATAGAAACCCGAAAAGGTCGCCCTCAGAATTTGAGCGAGGCGCAGGAGCATGCGCTCTGGCAGCGTTGGTGCCAACTACGCGCTCAGGACAGTACCGAGGACCAGCTCGACGCCATGATGATGCTGGCGGAGGAGCAACAAGTCAGCTTGACCATCGTCTGGCAACAAATCGACCAGTACAGCAACGGCACATGAACACAGCCCCTTCCAGTCGTTGGCAGCGTGTCCTGCAGCAATGCACCCAGCATCTGAGTGAACGCTGGCCCGTACGCCCTACCACTGAACAACCCTCCAACCAGGCCCTGCAAGCTGGCTTTCTATTCAGTGGCCAATCTCACGAAGTCGTGCCACGTCGGCTGCTGTTGGATAGTCGGTTGACGCCGTTGGAACGCAATGCCTGGCAGGTGTTTCGACTCATGCTGCAAGGCCAGGGCGTGGTCACGCCGCGCTATGAGGATTTGCAGCCTTACCTGTCGAGCGTGCCCTACGGTGCGTCAGCCTCCCGTGAAACCATTGCTCGGGTGTTGACGATGCTCAGGTTGACGCGCTGGCTCAGTTTGGTGAGTCGCGGACGCGATCAGCTCAGCGGACGTCTTCAAGGTTTTCTGTATGTTCTGCACGATGAGCCGTTAACCCCCGCCGAAGCCATGGAACTGGATCAGGATTACCTGGCGCTGGTCGGGCATGCCCTCGGTCATGCGACGAAGGCGGTGCGTATTGTCGCTCAGCACGTTGTGGAGGAAGTCCGCCAGGACACGAATATCGATCGTGATCGGTTACCGACGCGGCTCGACAGCTGGGGCGAACACTGGACGCAGCAAGGATTGGATCAGCCAGCCGTTGATGCCTTCCACGATTCCGAACGGGAGGAAGATCACCGCGTTCGGAATCGTGCAGGCCCTCGTTCGGATTCCGAACCGGGCCTGAACGTCAATGTTTCAGACACCGTTCGGAATCCGAACGCCGCCTGTACTGTATTAAAAGAAAGTATTTGTACAGTACCGCGCGCGACCGCAGCGGTGGATAACCTGCACTGGCCCGCTGCGCTGCACCTGAGCCCAAGCGAGCGTCAGGCCGTCGCCGTGGCGCTGAACAAACTCAAACCAGCGGATCGGCAGGCGGTGCTCAACGAAGCGGGAGCACGTTGTGCGGCCGGTGGAATCCGCAAGCCAGCGGCGTATCTGATGGGCCTGATCCAGCGCGCACTGAAAGGTGACTTTCGTCCTTGGGCAGGTCAGGCCGAACCTTCACCCATTGCAGAATCACCTCCACCCGCTCCCTCGCGGCCATCTCGACAACAGGGCGAACCCGCGTCTGCCCTCGCACAAGCGTGCCTGAATGAGCTGCGCCAACTGCGTGGCAAACGCGGTGGACCTCAGTAGATTTGATGCCAGTGGCATCAAATCCATGGTGTTCCACTCTACGAACACATCGGACCAAACTATGAAACTCTTAGGGAAAAGCCGGGACATCTCTTTCGATGAACGTAGACGTCAGTAGATTTGATGCCGGTGGCATCAAATCTACTGACGTCTCCATAATTAGCCCTCTTAAACCAAACCGAACAGACCGCATTCAGTTTTTTGGCTGTCCTTGACCCTCATCTGCCGCAACGTTTCCGTCCAAGCGAATGCGAGGACAACGCCGTGGCCGATCATTACCAACTCAACCTGGGTTCATTGCGCAGCAGCATCACCCTGACCCTGCACACTCACCACGCCGCCCGTATCTGGCAAGGGCGGACCGCACGCGAAGGCGTTCACTCGATCATGGGCATGGCCGGCTACATCAGTGTCACCAACCTGATCAAACAAACCGCGGCTCAGGACGATCCCTATGCCGACTGGGCCATCGTACAACTCGAAGAAAAACTGATGCAGGCCAAGGCTGGGATGCTGGAACTGACCCAACAGCTGGATCGGATCAGACAGGACCTGCCGACACAGATCGACATGGGCGACAACCTCAACATCCACCCCGTCACCTTGCCGTTGTACATCGGCAGCCAGCTGGGTTTTCTGGCGGTCTACCTGCTGACCGACTACGACACCCTGGTGCGTCGTACCCTATTGGCCCATCACACAGCCTTGATCGGCCGCGTCGACATGGAAGCCTGGATCGATGACGGCGCCCATCTGCTGCGCAGCCTGTTCGGCCAGGCGCAGCGCTATCGGCATTCTGGCGTCACCCGTGATGACATGGCAGCGAACAATGCCCGTGCTCTGGCGGCCATCGAGAAGATGGGTTTGCCCCCCATGGACATTCTTGAGGGTCATCGCCGCTCCCAGTTCGCGCCACCGATCATTCGTCGTGGTGCTGTGGCAGTGGATGACGCGGACGCATTGGCAGAGGAAGCGAGAGAGCCATCTGCGACGGTGGATGAGCCGGAGGACGAAGCATGAATCTCATGATCCCGGCTCAACCAATGCCCTTCGAAGCGTTAACACCGGATGCCTATCGACAGCTCGAACACGCTGCCTCCCTAAAAGGCCTTTTAAAACCTTTTAAGGGTAAGGGGGAGTTGGACCACCTGGCGCAGGTGGCGAGGGAAATCGAGGCGCAGTTATGTCACCTGATGGAAGCTGTTGTGCAGCAAGCCGGACAGCCCCCGTACTCACTGCTGGATATTCGATTGGTGCTGCAGAACACCAGCGCGGGCAGCACCTTTTTGCGTTGGCGAACCCGTGACTTCGCCCGCATGGGGGTTGCGGTCTGGGAACGCCAGGTCCGCAACAAGACCCAACCGCAGGCCGTACGCGAGGGGTTGCACCGTTTCGAATGCAACCGTATTGCACTGAACCTGCAGATGAGCGTGGTGCATTCGCTTTACCGCCAGGCCTCGACCTGCGCGATCAAAATGGCCAGTGCCGAACGGCTGCTGCGCCAGTTCACAACCGCAGCGGAGATATCACGATGAGTACTTTTTTCGTCGGCGAAGGCAACATCGGCAGTGCGCCAG